>JADMIO011507134.1_pt1 | contig 13115 bp, 11 predicted proteins | sample 8958161 | NCBI WGS metagenome assembly JADMIO01 (sample SAMN16585339, study PRJNA669376) | soil metagenome | isolation source: Crop rotation soil | place: USA: Cullars Rotation, Alabama | collected 2011 | reverse complement strand
AAAAGCGTTTCCCCATTCTTCATTAACCTGCCAGGCGAAACATTCCCTCATACTAGCGGGAATGTGTGGACACGAGACAATTTCGGTCCGCTTTACATTCCCAAAAAAGGCAGCACCATCCCGCTTACTCCTGCCAACATCGATATTTATCGCCGCCTCATCAGCGTTTACGAGCACAACAACCTCGAGGAACGCGACGGCAAATTCTTCATTAACGGTAAGGAAACCACTACCTATACCTGCCACTACAACTATTACTGGATGATGGGCGACAACCGCCACCGCAGCCAGGATAGTCGTTTTTGGGGATTTGTTCCCGAAACGCACATTGTGGGGAAGGCTTCTCTTATATGGTTCAGCTGGGAAGGCGGCCCGAGGTGGAAACGCCTGTTTAAGAGCATTAAATAACTCCCCTATCCAATAGATGTAAATTATTGTTGATCAAATTTTGACTCAATTTACTATTCGTTTGAGTCAAACGAAGGTTCGCTGAAGAAAAACGAAGGTTCGTTTGAGTCAAACGAGGGTTCGCTGAAGTCAAACGAGGGTTCGCTGAAGCCAAACGAAGGTTCGCTGAAGGAAAACGAATGGTAATTTGAGGCAAATGAGGGTTCGTTTGAGCCAAACGAAGGCCATTTCCCCGCTATCTAAGCAAAAATTTCATTGAGCAAGCCGGCAAGCCTTACACCTGCTTTTAACAATCTCTCATTGAGGGTTGCGATGTGCTGGAAGTTGTAAGCATAGCCCAGTTTGGGATTGGGCTCCTTCACCTCTTCGCGAAGCTTTTGGCTAAGGAGATAAGATTCCTTCAGCCAGTCTGAGACCGGCGCTTTTTGCCACTGCTCCTTTTGTGAAGCGGTGGCAAAATTGATTGCCCTTGTGTATTCGGTGTAGCTGAGTTCCTGGAACTGTATCAGATCTTCGTCCCACACCCGGTGAATGTTGGACGATTCTTTGAACCATGAAACCTTAATGTCGTTGCCTCCCCTGTCGCCCGCCTCACTTACGTGAAAGGGCTGGTGAACGTCGCCGACAATATGAATAAGCAAGCGCAGGTACATCAGCTTTTTATCTTGCTCCAGGCCTTTGTTTTTTAGCTGCGCCACAAGAAACTCAATCTTGTTGAGGGCATTAGCGGCAGTGTCTGTCTTCATTGCCTTAATCACCTCGCTTTCGGCTGTACCTTTTTCCACATCCGCATAGTGCCACTCGGTCAGGTACTTGTAAGAAGAATCGTTGCGAATAAAATCTGCCCACGTGCTGGCAATCGCCATGGTTTCATTTCCCAAAATTTTTTGAACTTCTTTGGCTGCTTTTGGCGAGAGACAGCTGGTTGCGATTTCGCCCACTATGCGATGACCTAACATTCCCCATGCCATTGACTTTGAGGGGAAGTATAAAATGATGACAGCGATGCTGATTCTGAGTAAAAGCTTTTTCATGTCCAAATGATTGTGCGGTAAAAATAGAACTATTGAAAGGCAGTAGGTACCATGCGTTTTATTAAATTACTTGTCTTCGGAGGTTTAACGGTGAACTAATAAATGCATCCTTGAAACATCTTACCAAAACGGTTTGGATACTGTCCGTGGTGAGCCTGCTCAACGACACGGCAAGCGAACTGCTCTACCCGGTTATGCCGCTTTATCTCAAGAGCATCGGCTTTTCCATCGTGTTTATCGGCATACTCGAAGGGCTTGCTGAGGCAATCGCCGGTTTGAGCAAAGGGTATTTTGGAAAGCTGTCGGACCAGGCAGGCAAGCGGCTTCCGTTTGTGCAAATTGGTTATGCGCTGAGCGCTATTGCAAAGCCAATGATGGCGTGGTTTGTTCATCCGCTCTGGATATTTTTTGCCCGCACCACCGAACGTTTGGGAAAAGGCGTGCGAACCGCTGCACGTGATGCAATGCTTTCTGCAGAAGCCACTCCCGCAACCCGGGGAAGGATTTTCGGCTTCCACCGCTCGATGGATACTGCAGGTGCCGTGATTGGTCCTGCTTTGGCCTTGCTCTATCTCTATTATCATCCGCAGAACTACAAAGCGTTGTTCCTGCTGGCATTTGTGCCCGGTGTGCTGGTGATTGCCGCAACATTTTTGCTAAAAGACAAGCGCCAAGCCACACCTAAAACAACTTCGTCCCCGCACTTCTTTTCATTCCTTCACTACTGGAAACAAAGCCCGCCGGAGTATCGCAAGCTGCTCATCGGGCTTTTGGCATTCACCTTATTCAACAGCTCCGATGTTTTCCTGCTGCTAAAGGCGAAGCAATCAGGCCTTAGCGACACATGGGTTATCGGGGTGTATATCTTCTACAATTTTATTTACGCGTTGTCCGCATTTCCCTGCGGCATCATCGGCGATAAAGTCGGGCTGAAGAAAATGTTTGTGTTTGGATTGGTGCTGTATGCAACAGTATATTTCGGGATGTCCTTTAATGGCAGCACCTGGTTTTTCATTGGCCTGTTCCTCCTTTATGGTGTATACGCTGCCGCTACCGAAGGCATTTCCAAAGCATGGATAAGCAACATCACCGACTCTAAGGATACCGCCACTGCCATCGGCACTTATTCTGCCCTGCAAAGTCTATGCACCATGATTGCCAGCTCACTGGCGGGCTTGGTTTGGTTCCAGTTCGGAGCCTCAGCAACGTTTGTAATTACAGGAGTAGCAACGCTGCTAATTACGGGGTATTTTGTTTGGGCACTGAGAACAAGATGAGGAGAAGCAAATTACCCTCAGCCATTCTGCTTCACTTCCAGTTTAGGCAGCAACGACATCACCATCATCACCAATGAAAAGAAAACAATTGCATAAATGCCCGCTTTCTTTTCCGGGCATTCTCCCAATTCGCAGCGGGTGAACAAAATGAAGTTGCGCAGCGCCCATGCAAAGTGGAGCGTACAAAAAAACACGTTTGCCCTTTTAGCCCAAACCTTATTCACGAGGAAAAGAACAATACCTATTGCAGCAAACAACACATGTACGATGCCCGGAGTTCCGAAGTTGGTGCCTCTTGTCGCAAAGCCGGTGAGCGTGGAATGTATCGGCTCAATGTACACCCACGGCAAAAAGCAAAATGCGGCCATTGCAAGCGTGGCAATTGCGCCAATTGTGTTGGAGTATTTCATGTTTCACAAAAAGAAAAATGGACTACATCAAGTAATCCATTTTTAGAGGTCCCGACCAGAGTCGAACTGGTGTGGAAGCTTTTGCAGAGCTCTGCCTAGCCACTCGGCCACAGGACCTTTTGAGGCCGCGAAAATAGGGAATTGAATGGAATTGCAACGCCACATTCCACACGATCAAAGCACTATTGGATAAATGTATACCTGCGAAGTTTCAGTACACTGACCATCAGAGGGCGCCCTTTTCTAAAAGGCATAAAAAGTAAAGGCTTCCTTGCGAAAGCCCTTTGAAATTATTATTGAAATTGGTTTTTCTTAAAATCTTGTCCATCCTTTCCACCACGTATCACCTACTCCTGCTGCACCCCTGTAAGTGGTGGGTGTAAAAAATCCGCCACTCAATCTCGATGAAGAAAAGCTTGCTCCCGATGCTGCGGCAGAGCTGGTTGTAGCATTAAAGTCTGCCGTTTCATCTTCTTTAAATGGTGCTGTCAATCCCGCATTTGCAGCATTTGTAAGCTTTGAATTTCCAAGTGCGGGTGTTGTGAAATAAGTGTTCACATCCGTTGCCGTCCAGCCTGTCGGTGCTGTGCTGCTGGCTGCATAATTGATTTGCGTGCTGTTACCTGCAAGAATAGTGTTTGAAACAAGAGCCTTCGGCGACGCACCGGTAAAGTTCAAATCCGTGGGAGTGCCTGTGCTTGCATCAAGCAGCCAGCCGGTTGGCCATCCAATCACAACCGAATTGAATACGCTTAATGCAGAGTTTCTGCGGATGTGTATGCCACGCTTGAAATTGGAGTTGCCTACGTTGCTTAAAGTTGCACGAGGTCCCACCAAGGTTACATTGCTAAAAACAGGCGCTGTTTGGGGCAGCAGGCTGCTTCCGTTTGCATCGTTGTCCGATTCAAAGCCGTTGCTGCCACTAATGTCTGCCACTGTGCTGTCGCGGAAGCCAATAGCAAATTGTATGCGGCCAGTAAAGCCATTGTCGGTATCAAAATCATCGTCTAAGCCTTTGTAGGCAATCAGGTATTTGCAGTCGATAGTTCCGCCAAACCATTCGTAGCTGTCGTCGTTTGCATAACTTACCTGCACATGTTCAGCAGTTGTGCCTCTTCCAACACCGCCGAAGGTTAAACCGTTCAATTCTTTATCGGGAAGGAAAGCATAGCCTGCATACTCAATTCTTACATAGCGAAGAATACCGCTGTTGTCGTTATCGTCTGCACCACCATATAAGCCAAGACCCTCAGCATTGTTTACACCGCCTTCAATTTCCCCAACGCCTGCAACGCCATTAAAGGATGAGTTTGTTTTAGCACGCCCAAGTATTACCACGCCACCCCAGTCGCCACGTTGCGGTGTCACCTGGTCGCTGGTTAAAACGATTGGCTTGTCAACCGTTCCATCTGCTATGATTTGCGTACCTCTTGTTATCACCAATGTTCCTCTTGATGTTTTTTCAAACATAATGGTCGTGCCTGCCGGAATTGTGAGTCTTGCGCCATCTGTTATGTATACTGTGCCTTTGAGAAGGTAGGTTTTGCCCGCTTCTAAAGTTTTGTCTGTATTGTATCTGCCAGACAAAACATAGCTGCTTCCTGAATTATTGTTGGTGTTGTTATTGTTGGTGCCCTTATCGTCGACTTCTATTTTGCGACATGCTGTAGTTAGCAACGAGCCCGCTAAAACCACCAGTAGTAAGCGTTTCATAAATGCTGTGTTTATTTTTTACTTTATTTAATTGCGTAAGCGAAAGTGATTGAGTAGTTAGTGCCATAGCTTCTGTTGATGGCTATTGCATCGGGAGAGTTTTTCGTAAACCTGCCATTGCCATCCAAATCGTGGTAGAAGTAAGCGGTCTTGTTTAGCAAATCGGTAATGCTGATTTTCATTTCTCCTTTTTTGTTCATGACTTTTTTAGCCAGTTGGAAATCAACCAGCGGACGTGGGTTTTCCCAGATGTTGGGAATAGCCTCGTTTCCTACAAATAAAATGCGGCGACCAATCTGGTTGAATAAAAGGTTTGCTGTTAAGCCCGATTTTTCTTCATCGTACTGCAAGCCAAGGTTCACGATGTACGGGCTTTGACCCTGTAGCGGACGGTCAAGTGCTACGGTATCTTTCACACGGCTATGTATGTAACTAAAGTTGCCCGTAACGGTAAAGTTTTTAAGCACAAGGTTTATGAAATCCAGCTTCTTCCTAAACTCGAGTTCCACGCCGTAAGCATTTGCACTGTTGCTGTTTTGAATATTGAACGTGTTGGTAGCAGGTCCTGTCTGGTTGAAGTAATATTCAATGGGATCTTTGAAGTGTTTGTAGAACACGCCAAGCGTTGCCATTTCACCAGCCCTTGGGTAAAGCTCATAGCGCAAATCGAGGTTGGTTATTTTGGTTCTTCTTGCTTCTGCATTGCCAATCACCTGTGCATTCAGTTCAAAGTCGTAAAATGCAAATGGGCTTAACTCACGGAACTCGGGGCGCACAATAGTTTGGCTTCCGCTAAGGCGAATATTTGCCTGCTGTGTTGGCTTGTAGGTGAGATTAACACCGGGAAGAAAATCCCTCACTTCTGAGTGAACATGGCGCGGATCGCTTGTTTTAACGCAGCCAATTAGCTGGTCAAAGTTCTCCACCCGCACACCCCAAATGACACGCCATTTGTTGCTAAATGAATTATCGAGTTGAATGTAGCCTGCATTGAGAATAGAGTTGGCGAGATAGCGATAAGGGCTTCCAATTAGCTCACCGAACTGAACAGAGTTGTCTGTAGTTCCAAAGTTTTGAGGAGCAAAAATCTGGTCAGGAGAGAGTTCTTTAATAGACGTGCTGGTTGTGTTTGCAAAAAAGGGACGGCTATCAAACAACCTGTCCTTCACCTGGAACAGGTAGCCGCCTTTTATTGATTGTTTTTGCCCAAGCAGTTCAAATGATTTAGTCAAATCGCCGCCAGCATTGTAGATGTAATCGCTAAGATTGCTGTGAAAAATGCTACCACTTTTTTGGCTTGCACCAGAACCCAACAGGGCAATAAACTTACCGCTCGGATCGTCCTCACTTTGCGTATAAAACAGCCGGCGCTGATCAGGAGTGTATTGATCAAGAATATTGAAACCACCATACCATTTCAGCTTTGCCTGGTATTTAGGAATGTTATGCTCACCTATCAGTTGTGTGTTGAAGAAAGTGTTTTGCCTGAAACCTATTTCCTGTGCTTTTACCTTATCGCCACTAATTGGCCCGAGGATAAAATCTCTTCCGTTGTAACGGTCAATCGCAAAGTCGCTTGTGTTGACGTTCAGGATGTTTTTGAAAGAAATCCTGTTGTTCGCATTTAGTAGAACTGAGAAGTTTGCCAATACCCCTGCCAACACATCGCGTGAGTAGCGGTTGTTGTTGTAAAACAAATCCACCTTGCCTTCCGAGTTAGCAAGAATGGCATTGTCAAATGGCGTACGGGTATTGCTTTGATTGTAAACAAGTGCAACGACACCGCCTACTTTTTTATTCAACAACTTACCGTTGAAGCCTCCATTAATTTGAAACGAGCTGTTCAGTGGAGCACTTCCCGGCTTTGCAGACCATACGTTTCCGAACTGCTTACCAAACTCATTTTTGTCTGCCTGCGATAGCTGTGAGAATTTGATTTTATTAGGAATGGTGGAAGGCAAGGAGCGTTTGCCATCTTCAATGCCCAGCCAGTCCAGCTTTCCGCCGGGTGCCTGGTAAAAGTCTTTTCCAATTGTGTTGCTGTTGAAGCCCGTTCCCACCTGCACATTCAAAAAGTTAGAAGAAGGAATTTCTTTAGTCTGCACTTGAACCAAGCCACCAGCCCATTCTCCCGGCAATTCAGGCACAAAGCCTTTGTTCATGATAATGTTGTCAACCATTGGTGCAGGGAATAAGTCGAAGGAGAAGGTCTTTCGGTCAGGCTCTGTGCTGCTTAGCAAAATGCCATTCAGCATTGCCTGGTTGTAGCGATCGTTTAGGCCCCTTACAACAATGTATTTACCTTCCTGCAGTGTAGTCCCCGGCACACGTTTCAGCACTTCTCCGGTATTTTTATCCGGTGAGCGCCTGATGGCTTCTGCAGATATGACTGATGCTACAGTGTTTGTGTTTTTCTGAAAAGTGATTAAAGAACTGACTGTTTCCTTTCTTGCACTCGAAGCAGTAACAGTAACATTTTCGAGGTTTTTACTTACAGCTTCCAGTACCACATTCAGCTCTTCTGAGCCGGGAATAACATCCGACAAGGTTTTTGTTCGATATCCCACTGCTGAAATCTCAATGCTTACAGATTTTTCGGAAGACCCCGTGATCACAAATCGGCCCTCCATGTCTGTAGAAGCCCCTTTTGTGCCGCCTTTAATATTTACAGAAATAGATGGTAATGGCTCATTTTTATTGTTGAGCACTTTGCCTGTTATCTTAAAAGATGATTGGGAAATTCCTGCCAGTGAAATGAAAAATATAGCAGGTAATAAGAGTAGAATAGCTCGTCTTTTTGCCTTGATGATTTTCATGTGGCAAAAGTGAAATGCTAATATTAATAGGCTGTTACCTCAATGTTACGCGAATATTAAGTTTAAAAAAAGCATGGTAAAACCCATGTGATTTGTACCTAGGCTGGAATAGCTGAAGTAGAAATTTCCCGGCACTAGAAAATGCGTTACCAAACCATAACCATGGTCTTCATCTCTCCTTTAAATTCTACACCCTTAGCTTTTAGTTCGTCAACCGTCTTTTGAATGTCGTCGCAGTAAAATGAGATGTCGTCAGTGCCTGAATTTCCGCCATGCTCTTCATCTGCAGGATGGCAACCCATGTCAGCTTCAAGTAAATCAAAAATGGGCCAGCTTCCGCCAACATCAGTTGCTTTAAATCCAAGCTTTTCACGCACAAATTCGCGAAGCTTTTGACATCGGACTATAAACATAGTGTGAACACCTCGGATAATAGCGGCTATTTTAGGCTGGTAAGAAGAAGGTTTTGAATGTTGGAGAAAATCAGGCAATGTTCCTTCTTTTCTTTGATGCTTTTTTCATCGGGTAGAGAATATCGCCTGCTGTCTCATAACCTGCGTCTGCAATGCGGTCGAGCTCGACAGCTTTTTTGCTGCTGACATTTTTCTTTGCAATAAGAATAACCATTCCGACAATTGCTATAGAAACAATGCCTGTTAAGAGAATTTTTCTGTTGCTCATGCTGATGGGGTGCAAATAATTCTTGCTACAAAATTACCCAAAAGAAGAGTGCCAGAGTACTTGTATTGCTGCATAATTAAAGGCTAGAATCTTACTCCAATAGATAATCCGCCTCGCAAGCCGCCATCCAACCTGGCGAGTTGGAACGATGTGTTTTGAGCGCCAACCCGTGTTTTGCTTTCGGCAAAGGGGGTGTGAATGTTGTAGAGTTGTTTGCGCAATTCATCTTGCTCATTACTCGAAAGAAGGAAAGAACAATTGCCACTAAATAAGCCGTTTGATGAATTGTAATGTGGCCCTAAAAGCCACCAGTTAAAAAAGAACTTCTTAGGCAGTCGCCATTGCGCGCCAATTAGTACGCCTGTAGTAGTACTTGTGAGATTTCCCCAAAGCCGGATGCTTTTTACATGGCCCACATCATTGGTGAAATCTACTATGAAGTTTTTATTACTAAAACCGGCATAGCGATAAAATGGTGCAATGTAAAAGCCTGATCTGCCCGGTTGCCTGTTTAGGTAGATGCGAAGCTCTGGTGTAAATGCTATATTACTTAACCGCAGGTTGTCTATATAATCGTTATTGTTCCCAGCGCCGTAAGAAAAGGTTTTGCAATTATTATTAGCAAACGGCAAGGCGGCACTTGGCATGTAGCGAAAGGAAATAACAGCGGCAATTTTTTTGCTCACCGTTTTTTCATACTTAAAAGAATAGTTCTTGAAAGCAAATCCGTGAAAGTCTGATCGTGAATATCGTGGGATACATGCCCTCTCTGTATTGGTTTGCTCCCGTGACTCCTGTGTCTTTTCAGCCCCAGAATTACTCCCGAATAAATTTTTTTGAATCTTGGCGCTGTTAAATGCAAAGTCCGCCGTTTGTGCATCCAAACGCATGCATAGGATAAATAATCCAGCGAATAGCCAACCAATTATGGATTGAAACGCGAATAATGGATAGAATTGTACCCGATCACTTTTCGGCGAGATAGACATATTTATACTAACGCTTTTTCGAAAGAGTTTTGTATAAATGCGACTAAACAAATGAGATCAGCGTATCTAAAATCCCAATTTCTTCTTGGTGAGTTGTGAGGCGGACGCCACGACCAAATACGAAACAGGCAAGAAGCGGAGCAAACTTTATCGTGTGCCTAAAACGGATTCCCATGCGTAAGCCGAATAATCTTGTTGGCGAGGGAGGGAAATGCTCCCATCGTTTTTAGAAAGAGAGAAGTGGAAATGTTTCCGCCAAAAAATCGTTGAACTATTCTTCCTGTCTTCAATCTTAAAGAGAAGTTTTTTTGCCAGCTAGTCATGTATTCATTTTCAAGTTGGGCTTGGGAAATGCCTCCTCGTAAAAATTTAGAGATGGCCTGAAAGGCGAGCCTGGAAGCATGCATTGCCATGCTCATGCCGTTACCGCATAATGGTGTTATCGTTCCTGCTGCATCGCCAAGCATTAGCACATGTTCTTCTACCTGCGACTTTTTATTGAAGCTGATTTGAGAAATAGTGAGTGGTTCATCAAATAAAAACTCCGCTTGGCTAAAAATATCTTTTAACTGCGGGTTCCGGAATAGTATCTGCCGTTCCATTTCTTTGATAGAATTGCCGCTATTTCTTAGGTTCTGCGCGGTGGTCAAATAGCACAAACAGCTCTTGCCACCTTCTATCCTGCTCATGCCGCAGTAGCCATTGCTGAAGTTGTGCAGAAAAATGTGGTCAGGTTCGTGCTCGTACCGGATGTGGTATTTAATCCCGATGTAGTTATTAAGAGCACTCGTTTTTTTAAGTGTAAAAGAGCGCTTCCATTTCACATCCAGGTTGCTGCGCTTGCCAAAGCAACCTGTTGCAATCTTCGCTCTGAAAGCTTGGTTGGTAGCTATTGTGAATGCCTCGCCAGCATAGATTATGTCGTTCACTTTGCTTTGAGTGCAGACGTTAACTCCCTTGGCTTTCGCTACTTCATAAAGGCAGTTGTCTAAAGTAAACCTGCTGATTCCAAAACCTCCCAGCGGCAGGTTGAAATCATAGCATCTTCCTTTTACGTCAGATAGGCGGAGTTTCTTTATCACTGGCAAATCAAGGTTGTCGATATTCACTCCGAGACGCTCTAAAAACCCCTTGCTCTCTACGCTAATGTATTCACCGCACACTTTATGAAAGGGATATTGTTCTTTCTCTGTAAGGACTACACTAAAGTTCGCATCTGCGCATTGAATGGCGAGGCAAAGACCCGCCAGGCCTCCTCCGGCAATCGCCACATCAAATATTTTATCAGCGTTCATGCCGGAAGGTTATAAGAAAACGAAATGCCCACTGCCATTGAATTTCAGCTTTTGGAATGCCTGTATTGTCGCACAATTTTTTCAGTTCCGCTTTTTTAAATCCCCTGGCAACACTTAACGGTGCATCGTTTTTTACCAAGTAGGATGAAGAGAAAGAATTTGTAAGCAACTTAATGGAATGATAAGCAAGAAAGTGTCGATGAAGGTCGTTGATGAAAAATCCGAGGTTGCAATTGCGTTGCATCCACTGCAATTGAAAATGTAGTTGCTCATTGGTGAAGTGATGGCAAAACAAGCTTGAAAAAATGATGTCAGGCTTGACTTCAAAGCGAATTTCAGCAAAATCACTTACAATCCATTTTGTAGGGAATGCAAGGTGATGGCGGCCTTCAGCAAAATCAATGCATTCCTTTTTGAGGTCTATTCCAATGGCAGTAAAATCAATGCTGTTTCTTGCACAATAAGATGAAATGGCTGCAAGATTATCACCACCACCACAACCGATTTCACACACAGAAATTTGTTTCTTTTCTCCAAGAAGGCTTTTAAATGCCTTCAAGGTGATGCGATGCCCGCCGAGCCATCGATTAATGACATCAAGTTCCTTCATATTCTGCCTGATGTCTTCAAAGGAAATATCATCGCTATCGAGCAATTCCTTTTTGTATGAACGTTGCGACAAGTTCATGATACTTCAGCGATGAATGTTTCCATAGTCAGGCCGGGACCAAAAGCAACACCAAAAATTTTTGCATTGTCGGTGCAAATATTTCGCATGATTCCTTGCAGAACAAAAAGAATAGTGGGAGAAGACATGTTGCCATATTCCGCTAAAACTTTTTTAGAAGAAGAAAGCTCTTTATCAGATATTTTGAGCTGTGCCTGGATGACTTCAAGGATTTTCTTTCCTCCCGGGTGAAGACACCAATGCGTAATATCGTTCTGCTGTAGTTCGCCATGGGCAAGCGCTTTGGATACCAGTGACTGAATATCTTCTTTAATTAGTTGTGGAATATAACTACTGAGCTTCATTAAGAAACCTTTGTTGCTAATCTTCCAAGCCATATCTTCTTTGCCTTCATACGCTATTTCAGAATAGAAACTCTTCAATCGCAATGACTTCGACCTTAATGCCTTTTTATTCGACACTAATACTGCTGCACTTCCATCACCAAACAATAAGGCGCTGGCAGCATTTTCTTGTGTATATTCCTGCTGGAAATGAATGGTGCAAAGCTCTGTGCAAACAATAACCACGTTGGCTTCAGTCGTGGATTCGCAAATCATTTTCGCAAGTTTTAGCGCATGGATAGCAGCATAGCAACCCATAAAATTCACTGAAGTACGAAAAACATTCGAAGGCAATTGAAGTGCTTCCGCAACCTGTAAATCCAGGCCTGGTGCGCTCATGCCAGTACAACTAACTGAGATGAGGTGTGTGATTTCTCCCGGCTTAATGAAGCCTTCAATGCAATTCATAATTGCATCAATGGACAGCAGAGGTGCATATTCATCAAACAGCTTCAACCTGCAATCAAGGCAAGGCCCGATTGTGCCGGGCTTAATGAATTTCCATTCCCTTTCAGGCTTTGAAAAATCATCAATGATCGAATACCGTTTTTGTATTTCGCTGTGACGATAAAGAAATGCAAGCTTCCTGCTTTCGGTTTCATTGAGCCGGTGAGCGCTTTGCATGAAATGCAAAATCTCATCCTGTTCATGACAGAAAGCTGGCAAAGCTGTTCCTATGGATATGATGTTAGCCAATTTTTCTTTGTAAAAGATTGATAGTAATAAATGCAGCATTTGTACAGGTTGCGGCCAGCCAATTCATTTTCATCGTATGCTTGAAATCGGCAGCAGCGCAACTTTTGAGCACTTTCAAAAACCATTGAACAAAATAAACAGCCACTGGAAAAAAGCAAATCGGCAACACAATAAGCGGTGTATTATTTTCACGACCGTCATAATAAAGCCACAGCACGAGCATTGCGATTGAATACATGATTGCGCAGAAAATAAACGTGTTGCGCCTGCCCAGTATCATGCTTATTGTAACTACTCCATCCTTTTTATCAGCCTCGTGTTGATAAATCTGAGTAAGCGGATAAAAGCCGCCGATTAAGAATGTGGCTGCAATCATGCCTAGCCACGACACATGCTCCGAAAGATTTTGGCTACAGCCATGATAAACCATAAAAAACGTGAGTGCTCCCTGGTTAGCTATCACAGTTACATATCCAAGCACCGGAAACTGCTTTAATCTTATTCCACGATAGCTATAGAGTCGTGAAGAGACGATGTAAATGCAAACACAGGCAACAAAGACTTTTGAAACAAAAAACGAAAGAATGATTGCAAAGGCATCCATTGCCATAGAAGCAATAAATAGCTGCCTTGTAGGTTGCATAGGCTTTTCAATGCCGCCTATGCTTTCAATATCCCTATCCATAAAGCTGTTGTAGCCATTGCTTGAAGGGTAAACCAGCAAG
>JADMIO010820078.1_pt1 | contig 13115 bp, 14 predicted proteins | sample 8958161 | NCBI WGS metagenome assembly JADMIO01 (sample SAMN16585339, study PRJNA669376) | soil metagenome | isolation source: Crop rotation soil | place: USA: Cullars Rotation, Alabama | collected 2011 | reverse complement strand
CTTTCCCCGTGCCGACCCTCGCGACGGTGACGATCACGGTGAAGTCGGACGTGCTCGCCGGCGACGACCTGGGCTGCCCCGGCGGCAACGGCAGCGTCACCACGACGATCATCGGCACCGTGCTGAAGCCGGTGACGCAGCCCTCCCCGACGCCGGCCACGTCGCCGGCGCCGTAAACGGCCCCGACCCGATTCGCGCCGGCGTGCCTCCGGGCCGCCGGCGCGAGCCTCTTCCACGCCTCACTCCCCTCGACGTCGCGAGCGATCGCGAGTCCGCTTGCGATGATGAGCAAGCGTATGACGTGCGGTCTGCGCAATCGTTTGCTTGCATCGCCTCGGAACAGCTTTTTGCGAATCTCGCACTTCAGCAATCTTCTGCCGTTTTGCGGCAATTCACATGCGATTCCGCCGATCGCTGCTTTATGAATTTACAGGAAGTGTGAGGGCACATTTGTTGCTGATTTGACCGCGTGATGTCGTCGAAGATTCTGCGGTCCAATCGCGGACAAGCGTTCGTCGAAACCGGCATCGCGATCCTCGTGATCCTTGGATTCACCTGGGCCGTGATCGACGCCGGCGCCCTCTTCTTCACCTACCTCACGCTCGAGAACGCGGTCACGGAAGCGACGCGTTTCGCGGTCACACAGCAGACGATCGGCGGGCTCTCGCGGGTCGACTCGATCAAGACCACGATGCGCGATTTCGCGCCCGGCATCACCATCGGCGACGGTGAGTTCGGCTTCGAGAATCTCACGGACGGTACGGCCGACGCCGGCGGTCCGAACGACGTCATCCGCGTCAGCGTCGATCACCAGTTCGAGCCGTGGCTGCCGCTGCCGTTTCCGGTGTTCATGAGCGCCGATCCGAGCGGCCGGTTCCGAATCAGGGTGTCGTCCACGATGAAGAACGAGCCGCCCCCGACATGACCCCCGCGCCCCCTTCGTCACTCCTCCGGTGTCTCGCGGCCCGTTGTCGCCTGAATGCCCGCGGCCAAACGCTCGCCGAGGTCGGCATCGTCCTGCCGCTCCTCACGATCCTCATGGTCGGGACGCTGCAGGTCGGCTTCCTGCTGTACCAGGGCCACGTCGTACGCAAAGTCGCGCGCGAAGCGGCGAATCTCCTTTCGCGGCAGGTGACGCTCGACACGACGGCGACGACGATCCAGAGCTGGGGCGTGCCGCACCTCGGCGGCTTCGATGCGCACGCGAAGCTGATCCTCACCGTGCTCCAGGTCGCGAACGGCGGCCCGAACGCCGGCAACGTCATCATCGCGCAGCGCCACACCGTCGGGTCGCTCAACGCCAACAGCATCCTCGGCAATCCGGCGGCGTCGGCATTCGCGTCGACGGCGAACCATCCGGCGCTGGCTCCCAACGACAACGCCGCTTTGCTCGCGACGACGCCGCTTCCGAACGGCCTGACGCTCGCGGCGAGCGACACGATCTTCGTCGCCGAGCTGTACATCGAGCGGAAAGACATCGCGCCGATACTCTGGCCGGTCGCGATCACGTTTCCCAACACGCTCTACGCCAATGCCTTCTTCTGAGGCGCGAGGTCCCCGCATGCATCTCCGACGTTCGCCCCTCGCAAATGAGCGCGGCGCCGCCGTCTACCTGGTGGCGATGCTCCTGGTCATGCTGATGAGCATCGTCGGCATCGCCGTCGACCTCGGACGCGGCTACATCGTCCGGAACGCGCTCGCCACCGCGGTGGACGGCGCGGCGCTCGCGGCTGCGCGCGCTCTTCCGCAAGGCACCGGGGCGGCACGCGCGGCGGCAGAGAAGATCTTCAACGTCAACTTTCCGACCGGCTTCCTCGGCGTGAGCGCGGTCGCGGCGCCTTCGGTCACGTTCGGGACGGCGGCGGACGGGTCTAGCCTCATCACCGTCCATTCGGATGCCGTGCTGCCGACCACCTTCATGCGCGTCGCCGGCAACACGTTTCGTGACCTGCACGTTTCGAGCTCCGGGACCGCGACGCGCCGCCTCGTCGACATGGCGTTCGTGATCGACCGCTCAGGCTCCCTGAACAGCGTCTTCGGCGCGGTCAGGGCGGCGTCCTCCGACTTCATCGGAAAATTCGACGATGTCTACGACCGCGTTGCGCTGGTTTCGTTCTCGAACAACGTGCGCGTGCACAGCGCGATCGTGCAGCCCGGCCGCGGCTTCGCGAAGGGCACGGTCCAATCGCAGATCAACGCCCTCGTCTCGCGCGGCAACACGTCCACGGCCGAGGGCCTCTATCAGGGATGGAATCAACTGAAGTTGGTGCCGCTCGATAATCAGTCGAGCCTGCGCGTGATCGTGCTCTTTACGGACGGTTCGCCGAACGCGTTTCCGGCGAACATTCCGCAGAGCTCGACCTACGGCGTAGCCAATACGTGCGTGGGCAACTCGCCGGGCGGCGGCTGGACGACGAAGACGGGCACGATCATCAGCAGCGACGTCCAGGCTGGCGATCTCGCGGAGGTGCAGGGTCTCTGGGACACCTACACGACCAGCACGACGCCCGACACGGTGCTCATCCCTCCCACGAACGGAACCAACTGGACTTCGGGCCAGCAGCGGAACTTCACGACGGTCGACGCCTGCATCCCGCGGATCCCGACCGTCAGCATCCACACGCCGCAGCAGGGCACGGCCTTCGGCATCCCGACGAGCTTCCCGCTCTTCGACAACACCCTTCCTGCTCAGCGTGGGCTGATCGGCTGCGCCGGAACGCCGATCGTTTGCCCCAACCACGTTCAGAACGCGAACAACGCCGCCCGCAACCTCTCCGAGGTGATTGCGAACCGCATCCGCATGGACACGACCGGCGCGGCGCGTATCCACATATTCACGCTCGGGCTGGGCACCGAGCTGACCCAAGCCAACGGCGCGGGCGCCGAGCGCGGCGACACGATGCTGAGGCGCATCAGCAACGATCCCGCGTCGGCGCAGTACGACCCGACGCAGCCCGAGGGCGCCTACTTCTTCGCTGGCAGCGTCGACGAGCTCGGGCGCGCGTTCGAAGCGATCCGCGACCGCATCGTCCGGATCAGCCAGTAACGTGCGTCAGGGACGACCGGCGATACCGAGGGTCGGATGCGCGACGGGCTCGCCCTGCTGCTCCCACTTGGAACCGTTCCAATGGAACCGGAAGTCCAGCACGTAGCCACGGGGCGTCTCGCGCCACGGCGCCTTCTCGAAGTCGCGCGCGAGCTCACCGGCGTTCACCTTGGCCGCACGCTTTTCGAGCTCCATGGCGCGGATCCGAACGGTCACGACGGACCCGTCGCCGCCCTCGGTCTTCAGCAGCTCGTGGGCGCCTCCGGCCCGGCGATACGTCGCCCGGAGCAGATAGGGATCGTCGGCCGGACCGCTACTCTCGACCCGCGGCGCGGCGCGGAGCCGCTCCTCGGCACGATTGAACTCCTCGACCGCCTTCGTGATCGCGGGCTCGAGCGCGGCGGCACTCGCGTCGCCCGTCTGTCCCGCGCCGACTGGAGCCGCGAACACCAGGGTCACCACCAACGCCACCACGTGCGTGATCATGGCGGTCGCTTGTACTCGCATCACGCCGCGCGTTCCAGCGTGACGATCCCGGCGGCACTGGCGTCTCGAAAGGCAGCCGCCAAGGTGTCCGCCATCACCGCGATCGCAACGGAACCGCGGCCTTTCGGCGACCGCGGCGTGCGCCGAATCGACTCACGCCCCAGCGATTCCCGGCGCCACTGCAACGGTCTTTCCCAGTCGTGCAGCGCTGCGTCCACGCACCGTCGCCGCAGGCACCGAATGCGCCGAGACTTTCATTGTGCAAATCGGCATTCGTCTTGCTCTCTCAGTCGACAGCATATGAACACTGCCAATCATCATACGATTGATAAATGTGCATATGCTGTATCGTCTGACATGGCGTGCGCGAGCACGCCGCGAAGATCGATACTGCGGATGTTTCGCGTTCCGAAAGGAGTATCGATGCCGGCATTGCTTGCGCGTCTCCTCCGTGACGTCGGCGGTCAGGACCTCGCCGAATACGGAATCGCGTTGGCCGTCATCGGCACAGTCGCAGGCGTCGTGGCTGTTGGTGTCAGCACGGACGTCGGCACGCTGTGGTCCAACGCTCAAAGCCTCATCCATCTGTCCGTTGGTCCGTAACGCCACCACGAAAGGAGGGACACCCATGCTTGCACTGATCAAGAAGCTGGCGCAGGACGACAGCGCCCAGGATCTGGCCGAGTACGGCATTGCTTTGGCCGTCATCGGCACGGTCGCCGGGCTCGCTGCCGTCGCGATCAGCACCGACGTCGGCACGCTGTGGTCGAAGGCACAGTCGATCATCAACGTCTCGGCCGGCGGCTGAGCTTTTGAGCTTCATCGGCGCACGGCGGCGGAGGCCGCAATCGAACCTCCGCCGCCGTGCGCCGCGCGTGCTTCGGCACTGAAATCCGCTCCTCCTGGTCCGCCATGCTCTTCCTCGTAGACCTCATCCTCCTGGCATTCGTGTGCGCGTGCTGCGCATGCGACCTCCGCACGCGGCGCATCCCGAACGCGCTCTCCGGCGTCGGCGCCCTGCTGGGCGTCGCGCTGAACGCCGCGCACGGCGGTCTGCCCGCCGCCGTCTCGAGCGTGGCCGGCATGGCGCTCATGACCGCGGTGCTGCTGGCGCCTTTCGCGGTCGGCGGCGTCGGCGGCGGCGACGTGAAGATGATGGCCGCCGTCGGCGCCTTCCTCGGACCGCGCCTCGCGATGTTCGGCCTCACCGCCGGACTGATCCTCGGCGGCATCGTCATGGCGCTGCACCTGATACGCGTCGGACGCCTGCTCGAGAAGCTGCGTTCGCTCGGCTCCATGATCGGGTCGGTCGTGACGACCCAGACGCTCGCCGGGTTGCACGTCTCGGCGCGCGATCCCGGCGCCATCAGTCTCCCGTACAGCATTCCGCTCGGTCTCGGCACGCTCGCCACGCTCGTCGTGGCCCGCGCGCTCGGCTCACCAACGTCCTTCTAGGAAAGGCACCATCATGCGACGCCCCGGATTGATCTTCCTGTTCGCCATCGTCGTCGGCGCGCTTCTGTCCGCGCTGGTCTACGGCAACCTCCAAACGCAGCGCGCCGAGCTCGAAGCCGCCCGCCGAGCAATGGAGCTCGGCACCGTCGAGGTGCTGGTCGCGAACGAGCCGATCACGATCGGCTCGCGCATCGCCGCCGGGCAGCTGAAGACGGTCCGCTGGCCCGCGAACATCCAGCCCGACGGCGCGATCACCGACGCGGCGACCGTCGTCGGCCGCGTCGCGCGCACCGGCATCGACCGCAATCAGCCGGTCGTGCAGACCCAGCTCGTCGACGAAGGCGTCGGCCTCCTGCCGTTGCTGATCCCGGCGGGCATGCGCGGCATGTCGGTGAAGGTCGACGACGTCACCGGCGTGAGCGGCTTCATCACCCCGAACAGCCGCGTCGACGTGCTCATCGCGGGCAGCGACGGCGGCGGCGGCTCCGAGCAGAAGAGCAAGCTCATCCTCCAGAACGTTCGCGTGCTCGCGATCGGCAAGAGCGTCGAGCAGAAGGACGACAAGCCGATCGAGGTGCCGACCGTCACGCTGCTCGTGACGCCCGAGGACGCCGAGAAGCTGACGCTCGCGTCGCAGCAGAACCCGGTGCGCCTCGCGCTCCGGAGCTACCGCGATCAGGAGTACGTCGGCACGCCGGGCATCTCGACGCGCGGCCTCTACGGCGGCCGCGAGCCCGAGATCGCGCCGATCGTGACGACGGCGGGCACGACGACCGTGTCGAAGCCCCGTCGGGTTCCGTACACGGTCGAGGTGTTCCTCGGCTCCAAGATCTTCCGGCAGGAATTCGGGCCGCACGGCGAGGAACGGTCGTCACTCGTGCCGGTCGAGGACGGGACGATGCCGTTGGCGGACCAGGCCGCGGCCGTTCCGGCGACGGCGATCGGCGGCTGAGCGACGGCGAGGAGGCATGAGCGTGAGCGGACAAGCGGACAGCGCCCGGCGGCTGCTCTGGACGAGCGGCGGGTCGGTGGAACGTGGCGTTCTCGAGGCCGCGGCGGAAGCGCACGGGGTGCGCGTGATCTGGTGCGAGCCCGCCGACGTCGCGTCGGCGGTTCGGGCCGGCGACTTGGTCGGTGTCGAGATCGCCGACGACGATGGTGCGGGGCTCGCGGCGATCCAGGAGCTGCACGCCCGAATTCCGAGCGCGGCGATCTTCGCCGCCAGCCGCGAGATCAGCGTCGATCTCCTGCGCCGGGCGATGCAGGCCGGCGCGTGTGACGTGCTCTCCCTGCCGCTCGTGCCGGCCGAGGTCCACAAGACCCTGCTGCGCTCGCTGAGCGCCACGATTCCGGCGCCGACGCCGACGACGACCGGGCAAGTGATCACGGTCTACGGCGTGCGCGGCGGACTCGGCGCCACCACGCTCGCGGTGAACCTCGGATTCAAGCTCGCGCACGTCGCTCGCGTGGAGACGGCGCTCGTCGACCTCGACCTGCAGCGCGGCGACGTCGCCGCGTTCGTGAACCTCGCGCCGATCCACTCGCTCGCGACGCTCGCGACGGCCCCGGGCGAGATCGACGACATCTTTCTCGCGACCGCCATCACCCGCCACCGGAGCGGCGTGGCGGTGCTCGCGGCACCGCCGACGCTCGAGGAAGCCGAGCTCGTGACCGATCGCGACGTCCAGACCGCGCTCCGGCTCCTGCGGACGCGCTTCGGATTCACGGTCGTCGACACGCCGCGCATGATCGGAAGCACGCTGCTCACGGCGTTCGAAGAGTCGGATCGCATCTTCGTCGTGACCGACCTGACCGTGCCCGGCGTGCGGGCGGCGCGCCGGACGTTCGAGCTGCTGACCAAGCTCGACCTCGCGACCGACCGCGCGGAGTTGCTGATCAGCGACATCTTCCCGGGTCCGCTCGACGTCAAGAAGGCCGTGCAGGTGATCGGCCAGGAGGCGTTTGCGATCATCCCGCGCGACGACTCGGCGGGAACCGCCATGAACGACGGCGTGCCGTTGAACGGCCGACCCACGCGCCTCGCGCTCGCGCTCGACTCGCTCGCGTGCCGCGTCGCCGGACTCGAGCCCGGCCAGAAGCCGGGACGGCGCCTCTTGAGCCGCATCTTTCCGGGAGCACGACCATGAGCATCCGTCTCCGTACGCTCCGCAAAGGCGGCAACGAGCCGACGCCGCCGCCCGTCAACCCGACGCAGATTCTCTCTCGCGGCCAGCGCACCGCAGCGGAGATCGCGTATCAGAACCTCAAGATGCGCGTGCACCGCCTGCTCATCGAGCGCATCGACCTCCCGAACCTCGCGAAGCTGGACGTCGCGTCGGCCGATGCGGAGCTGAAGGTCATCATCCGGCAGATCATCGACGAGCAGCCCGTCGCGCTCAGTCAGCGCGACCGCATGCAGCTCACCGACGAGGTGCTGAACGAGATCCACGGCCTCGGTCCCATCGAGCCGCTGATGCGCGACCCCGAGGTGTCGGACATCCTCGTGAACTCCGCTCGCCAGGTGTACGTCGAGCGGCTCGGGAAGCTCGAGCCGACGCCCGTCGTCTTCCGCGACGACGCGCACCTCCTGCAGATCATCGACCGCATCGTGTCGCGGGTCGGGCGCCGCATCGACGAGAGCTCGCCGATGGTGGACGCGCGTCTGCCCGACGGCTCGCGCGTGAACGCGATCATCCCGCCCCTGGCGCTCGACGGGCCGGTCCTCTCCATTCGCCGTTTCGGCGTCCATCGGCTCACCATGGACGACCTCGTGCAGATCGGCTCCGTCCCGGAGCAGATCGTCGCGGTCATCCGCGCGATGGTGCTCTCGCGGCTGAACATCCTCATCTCGGGCGGCACGGGCTCCGGCAAGACCACGCTGCTCAACTGCATCTCCGGGTTCATCCCGGAAAACGAGCGCATCGTGACGATCGAGGACTCGGCGGAGCTGCAGCTGCAGCAGCCGCACGTCGTGCGTCTCGAGACGCGGCCCGAGAACGTCGAGCGGCGCGGCGAGGTCACGCAGCGAGATCTCTTGAAGAACAGCCTCCGCATGCGTCCCGATCGCATCGTCATCGGCGAGGTCCGCGGCGGCGAGTCGCTCGACATGCTCCAGGCGATGAACACCGGCCACGACGGCTCGCTCTCGACGATCCACGCGAACTCCGCGCGCGACTCGGTCAATCGCCTCGAGATGATGATGCAGATGGCCGGGTTCAATCTCCCGACGCGCGCGATGCGGCAGCAGATCGCGCTGGCGCTCGACGTCGTGATCCAGACCGCGCGCTTCACCGACGGCAGCCGAAAGATCACCAGCATCTGCGAGGTCGCCGGCATGGAGGGCGACACGATCGCCATGCAGGAGCTCTTCGTCTTCCGCCGCGAAGGCATGTCGGAGGACGGCCGCGTGGTCGGGAGCTTCGAGTCGACGGGCGTACGGCCCCGCTTCGCCGACACCATGAAGGCCTCGAGCTACGCGATCGACCCCGCCGTCTTCGAATATCTGCGCCCGCAGGAGTGATCGAACCGTGATCGTCATCCTCGCCATCTCGCTCTTCGTCGTCATCGTGCTCGCGGGCTCGTCGCTCGCCGCGCTCGTTCGGACAAAGGACGAGTCCGACAAGAACCTGCAACAGCGCATCGAGCTCGCCGCCGGGGCGCCGACGCGCCCGGCCGCCCCCGTGCTGAAAGACCAGCGCCGCTCGACGATCCGCCCGCTCGACGCCGCGCTCTCGCGCGTACCGTTCGTGCCCGCGATCGATCGCATGATCCGGCAAGCCGGCATGCAGCGCCGCTCCGGCGAGCTCCTCCTCTACATGGCGTTGCTCGCGGTCAGCGCTCTGCTCGTCGGCACGCTCATCGGCCTCAGCACGCCGATGGCGGTCGTCGTCGCGCTGGTCGCCGGCGCGATCCCGCTCTGGCTCGTGCAACGTCGGCGCAGCATCCGCGCCCGGCGATTCGCCGAGCAGCTGCCGGACGCGCTCGACTTGATTCGTGCCGCCCTGCAGGCCGGGCACGGCTTCGCGACCGCGCTCATGGTCGTCGCGAGCGAGTTCCCGGATCCGATCGCCGAGGAGTTCCGCGAGGTCGGCGAGGAGACGCGCCTCGGCTTGTCGCTCCGCGAGGCGCTCACCAACCTGAACCAACGCATCGACGATCCCGACTTGCCGATGCTCATCATCGGCGTGCTCATCACCGAGGACAGCGGCGGCAATCTCGCCGAGGTGCTCGACAACATCGGACACACGGTGCGCGAGCGCTTCAAGATGTCGCGCGACGTCGCCACCATGACGGCGCAGGGACGCCTATCGGGCTACGTGCTGAGCGCGTTGCCGCTGATCGTCGGGTTGGCCTCGTACTTCCTGAACCCGAAGTTCTTCGCGCCCATGGTGTCGAATCCACTCGGACAGCTCATGCTCGCGTACGCGGGGCTGAGCGTCCTCTTCGGCCACATCGTGATCCAGCGCATCGCGCGCCTGGACGTCTGAGGACCACATGGATCCGATGCTCCTGACCGTCGTCGTCTTCATCGCCTTCACCGGCATCATGGTGTCGGGCTACTACGCGTTGACCGCCAAGGCCCCGGCCGAGCAGCGCATCGACGCACTCGCGGGCGAGTACCTACGCCCCGAGCGTCGGGCCGACGGGACGAGGCGCGGCCCGGTGAAACGCGTGCTCATGGCGCTCGCGCCGTACGGCTTCGGCGGCTCGGACACGACGATCTCCGACACGCTGTCGTACGCCGGCCTCCGGAGCCCGAACACCATGGTGCTGTTCGTCGGCACCCGGACGCTCATCAGCATCGCGCCGGCGTTGTTCGTCCTCGTGAGCGGCCTCGCGTCCGGGAAGCCGACCAGCACGATCCTGCTGCGCGCGGGCATCATGTGGTTCGTGCTGCACTATCTCGTGACGAGCTTGCTCAAATCGCGCGCGAAGCGCCGCATCCAGTCGATCAGCCGCGCCATGCCCGACACGCTCGACCTCATGGTGGTGTGTCTCGAGGCGGGCCTCGGCTTGAACGCGACGATCGCGCGCGTCGGGCAAGAGCGCTCCACGATGAAGGACGCGCTCGGCATGGAGTTCGATCAGGTCTCCCTCGAGATGCGCGGCGGCCGAAGCCGCGAGGAAGCCTTGCGCTCGCTGGGATCGCGGAACGGCTGCGACGACCTGAAGGCGCTCTCGGCCCTGATCATCCAGAGCGACCGCCTCGGCGCGAGCATGGCGCAGACCCTGCGCTCGCACGCCGACCTCTTGCGCACGAAGCGCCGCCAACGCGCGGAGGAGGCGGCCCGGAAGCTGCCCATCAAGATGCTGCTGCCGCTGGCCCTCTTCATCCTCCCCGCGCTCTTCGTGGTGACGACCGGACCCGCCGTGCTGATTCTGCGGGACTTCGTGGCCGCGATGAGCACTCGATGACGGCACTGTCCTACTGCAAGGTCACGATCGCGGAGAGCGGCGCCCTGCTCGCCGATCGCGTGCGCGCGGCCCATACGCACTGGACGCGGCTGCGCGGCCTCCTCGGCACGCGCACGCTCGAGCCGCGCGGAGGCTTGTGGCTGGCGCCGTGCCGGCAAGTGCACATGATCGGCATGCAATACGCGATCGACGTCGCGTTCCTCGATGACGACCTGCGCGTGGTGCAGACGGTCGCGGAGCTTCCGCCGTGGCGCATCTCGCCGAAGGTCGACGACGCGACGAGCGTGCTGGAGCTGCCGGCGGGCCGACTGGCGGCGCTCGGCGTCGCGAGCGGCGCCCGCTTGGCGATCGATGCCACGGGCGCAAAGAGCGCCGCCGCGTCGTCGAGTCTCGCCGCTGCGTTCGTGAACTTGCTGCTGGCGTCGACCTTCGCGTTCTTCGCCGCCGTCCACCTCTCGGTCGGCATGAGCACCGGACGGTGGCTCACGCTCGGCCCGATCGTCCTGCAGGAAACGGCGCTCGTCGCGGTCTTCCTCATGCGTCGCCGCACCAACGCCGTGGCGACCGAGCGGACGGCGTGGCTCGCGGCCGTCATCGGGACCTTCGTGCCTCTGCTGCTCCGCCCGGCGGATCCGGTGGGGTGGGTGGCGCTCGGCGCGCCCATCCAGTGCACCGGCGTCCTCCTCGCGCTCCTCGCGCTCACGTCACTCGGGCGGAGCTTCGGCCTCGTCCCCGCTCACCGCGGCATTCAGACCGACGGTCTCTACTCGTTCATCCGCCATCCGATGTACGCGGCCCACCTCGTCGGGTACCTCGGATACGTCATCTCCTACCCCAGCCCGCGGAACGCCGTGATCTTGCTCGCCACTGCGATCGCGATCAACGTGCGCGTCCTTTACGAAGAGCGACTGCTCGGTCGCGATCCGGTCTACGCGGCGTACCTCCAGCGCGTCGCGTGGCGATTCCTGCCCCATCTGTACTGACGCGGCGCGACCGGCACGCGACCGCACGCTGGTATCTGCTGCGGCTCGCGCTCGTCGTGGCACTCGCGTGCTTCGCGTGGCAGCTGTTCCGCCTGTCGGACCCGGCGCGCACGCCGCCCGACGACTTCATCAGCGCGTGGGCCGCCGGCCGTCTCGTCGCGACCGGCGGCAACCCGTACGACGGCGCGGAGGTGCTGCAGGTGCAGCGCACCGCGCACTGGACGAAGGACATCCCGTATCGGGTCTGGTACCCGCCGTGGGCGATGCCGGTCCTCGCGGCGTTCGGCGTGCTGCCGTACGCGACGGGGCGGTTCCTCTGGTACGTCCTGACGCTCGCGACGTGCGTGGCGTGCGCCGACCTCCTCTGGCGCTGGTTTCGCGGGCGCGACGAGCTGCGGCCGATCGTCTGGCCGCTCGTGCTCACGTTTTGGCCGGCGGTGATCACCGTCCGCACGGGACAGATCAGCGCCCTCGTGCTGCTCGGGGTCGTCGGGTTCCTCGTGCTCGCGGCGCGCAAGCGCTGGCTCTTGGCAGGCGCCGTTCTTCCCCTGGTCGCGATCAAGCCGCAGCTCCTGCACCTCTTCTGGCTCGCGGTGCTCGTGTGGTCGCTCCGCGAGCGGCGCTTCGCCGTGCTCGCCGGGGCCGCCGCGAGCGCCGCGGCGCTGACGGCGATGGCGCTCGCGCTCGATCCCGGGGTCGTGTCGCAATTCCTCTTCATGGCGGCGCACGAGGCGCCGCGCGCCCCGGCGTCGACGCTCGGGACGGTGCTCCGCTTCGGCGTCGCGCGGTTCACGGGTGAAGAGCACTTCTGGCTGCAGTTCCTCCCGCCGCTCTTGAGCCTCGCGTGGTTCGTGCCGTTCGCGCTGCGCCGGACGCCGTGGGACTGGCGCCGCGATGCCCCGCCGGTGATCGTCGTCTCGCTCGTCACGACGGCCTACGGCTGGATCTACGACCAGATCGTCTTGCTCGTTCCGCTGCTGCAGATCGCCGCCGCCGCGGCAGAGCGCGCCGACCGCGAGGATCTCCGCCGGCTGGCCCTCGGCTACGCCGCGATCAACACCGGCATCCTCGCGATGAACGTCGCGGGCGTCGATGCGTTCTACTACGTCTGGGTGCCCTTCGCGTTCGCGGCGTGGTGGGCGCGCGAGGTGCGCGCGTGAGCCGCGCCGCACGCGACGGCGGACCGACGCTGCGGACCTGGCTCGCGCCTCCGCTGACCGCCCTGGTGTTCCTGCTGCACCCGACGCTCTCGCTCCTGCGGCCGGCGCCGCAGCTCCAGGACCCCGGCATCGGCGGCCACCTCGCGACCGGACGCTACATCCTCGCGACGGCGACGATCCCGGATCGCGACCCGTTCTCGTTCACGGCCGCCGGCCAGCCCTGGATCGTCCACAGCTGGCTCTTCTCCACGATCGGGGCGCTGCTCGAGCGCGCCGGCGGACTGCCGCTCTACGCGACCGCCTGCATGCTGCTCCTCGCGTGCGTTCCGGTGCTGCTCTACCGCCGCATGCTGAAGATCGGCGCCGGGATCCTGCCGGCGCTGCTCGTCACGTTCGTCGCGGAGATCGTGCTGATGTCGCACGCGCTCGCGCGGCCGCACGTCGTCACGTACCTCCTCTTCGCGGTGTTTCTCGATCGGCTCGACGACGTCGCCGCGGGCCGCCGCGGCGCGCGCGCGCTCGCATGGCTCGTGCCGCTGATGACGCTCTGGTGCAACGTGCACGGGAAAG
>JADMIO010604189.1_pt1 | contig 13115 bp, 19 predicted proteins | sample 8958161 | NCBI WGS metagenome assembly JADMIO01 (sample SAMN16585339, study PRJNA669376) | soil metagenome | isolation source: Crop rotation soil | place: USA: Cullars Rotation, Alabama | collected 2011 | reverse complement strand
TTTCACAACTCCACTTGTTATTCTTTATTTCTCACATTTTATTTTGTTGAATTGAAATCTTAGTTAACACAATTAGCAAACATACAAAAAAATCATTGTCCTATTTACTAAGGCGAGGCAAAAAATAACAGGAAAATAAAAGAATAATAATACAATATCATAATGATGACATGCTTTTACTTTATATTAATAATTCAATGTACAATTTCCTGGTGCTATATCAGTTGAGCTGCTTTTTCTTATCTGCCAAGAAGTAAATTCATGAACAACTCCAAAAATAACAAGATTTTACTGATAGCAAGTTTCATAGTGGATAATAAAGGATTGAACAATCCTCTAAACATCAACAAACTTGATAAAAGTTTCATGTATGAAAAAAATAAAGAACAATCATGAGATATTGGACAAGAAGAAGAATTCAAATCAAATATCACAAATTATAAGAAAATATTAATTAAAAAGTAATAAAAGTAATTATTGTATCTTTGCAAGTATTTCCTTGTAGAAGTTATCATCTTCATCTTCCGTTCTAGCTGTTACCTTCTTACTCAGTTCGGAGGGTAGCTCATCATCAAGTAATAACTCTAACAGCTCTTCATATAATCCATATTTACTATCTGAATCTGGTGGTTCCAATTTGAGACCATACTTTGCATGGATATCACTCTTGATCAATTCTCCTACCATCATATCTTCATCCTCTACAGCATCAAAGAGCAATTCTAGAGTGTATAGATCTAACTTCTTGCCTTCTTCTCTGTAGGTCTTGTAGAGGTTGAAGGCCTCTTTGTTCTTCTGTTGTGCAAGGAGGTCTCGAAGAACGGAGCAGTGAAGAAGTGTTGGATCGAACTTTGTTCGCCCAGCAGATTTTGTATCATCGTGCAACTTGTTAAGGCCATCTGATTCCACATGGAATGGGTCAGGTTCTTCATCTTTTAAGGCTACACCATCTTCATCGTCGATTACGAGATCTTGAAAGAGTGGATCGTCGAAATCCTTATCATTCAGTGCTTCTTCTATTACATCTTCTAACTTGAGACCCAACTCTTGCCTTTCTTTGTCTAGATCTTCTTGTTTCGTTTCTGTCATCCTTAAGTTAATATGTTCTTCTTCTAATTCCTTTGTTGTTTTGTTCGCTATATATTCACTTCGCGATTCTAACTCGGCGTCCAAAGATTTAATGAATTTGTCTCCTTCTTTGTTATATTGAAGTTCGTGAAATTCAATCTCAAAAAGTTGTGTATCGTTATCATCGCTTACGGGAGGTAACGGTAGTTGGCGTTGTTTTTTGATTTCTACATCTTGATTAAGCTTATTATAGTCGATTCCAAGAGTATTTAGCGTAGATTCAATTTCTTTTTTGAAGTTATCGAAATCCGCTTCAAAATCTTTCTTATTAGCGATTGATCTAAGTCGTTCTAGTGAAACTTCTCGAGAAGATTTAGTGCCGTAGAAATAAGATTGTAAACTTGTTCTATGACAAGATCTTATAAGAGAGGTTCTACATAAGTATTCGATAGTCTTTAAACGAAACATATCTCTATCTCTAAACCTCTTAAACGACTCGATAATTGTCTCAAAAAATTTTTTTTTTTTTTTTTTTTTTTTTTTCATTTCGTTTGAAAAAAAAAAAGTTCCAAACAGCATCTATCAGCTGTGTCGGCGGTTTCATATTGAATATATTGAATAATAGATTATTACAAGCTAAAAGTACTGTTAGTTCAAACTCTTCAATTTCGTTTTATCCCTTTTATTGATTTGATTAAAAAAAAAAAAAAGTTGTTGAAGAGAGAGAAGTAAATTTGATACCGATTGTCCTTTTTTTTATTTTATTTTTTTTTAAATCAACGACAAATCGACCCTCTACTTCCTTATTGACAAGGTTACGTGCGATTCCGGATTTCGAGCAGAGATGGCTTCGAGTTCCGGTATCTCCGTACCGAAGTTGAAGAAGGTTCACGAAGAGTTCCTGGCATCTATATTGAATGGGGTCATCACGCCACTCGTTCACGAAGCTCCTCCTCCCCCTCCAACGGCCACCACACCACGTAGCGGACACAAAGTGATCACTCCCAGGCCCGGAGCCGCTCCGTCACCTGCTGGGCTGATTACTATGCGAATGAATCCCACGGGACCTTCACTAACCGCATCCTCCGGAGGCAGTGAATCTCTCGCCTTAAGAGCCCCCTCTTTTTCTGGTATCGAAAAAAACCTTGTTCGCTCCAGTGAGAGTTCGGCCAGTGCTGGCTCTTCCAAAGACGAACGATCTACATCGCTCAACGGTGTTTCCGGTACCAATCGTCGACAAAATTCTGGTTCCTCGAATGTTTCTGTCATTCCCGATGGAGTTACTCCTTTCGAATTCCTATATTCAGAGCGTGGTTTTAATAATATCAAGAATTGGTTTGCTAATTCAGCTAGTGCCAGTCGTTCTTTTAATGAGACCCAATTCATCACTTTTCTTCGTGATCTTACGGATTATGCAGACCATGAAATCCTTGAGATCTTTGATACTCTAGGTTATTTTTTTTTTTCTCTTTATTTCTTTATTTCTTTCAAAGATCTTACTTTTTTAACTATATAGATAAGAATGATCAAGGACAAATAGGTTTTGCTGAGTTCTTTCTTATTATTTCTATACTTGTTGCTCGGGAAACTGGTCAACTTACTTATTTCTTGTATATATAATTCTTTTAATGTTAGATACAAAATATATATTGATTAATTTAACTCTCTAGATACCTTAATGGAGCAACAATATTTGAAATATTAACTGATCTTGAAAACTTAAAAGAAATATCTTTTGAAAGGTTTTCAAGAGTTGGATTGTTACTTGGTATCAAAGAAGAAGATTTGATTAATCTCTGTGGAATGAAAGATCTTGATCTTTCAAAGTCAATTACTTATGAGGTAAGTAGCATTATCATTATATAGATAGAATTGATAATAATTGAGAATCAATCAAGGATTTCATGATTTATGTTTTCACAATGTTTGAAGTATTAGATAGTGAGAAGAAACATTCAACAGAAGGAAATACTTCACCACTCAATACTAATAGCAGTCGACAATCAGATAAAGACAAGTGTATCATCTCTTAACAACAACAACAACAACCAAAAAGAAAACCAAAAAAAAACAACAAAAAAAGAAGTTGGTATGTTAGAACAAGACATCTCTATATATATATATATATAATAGCCTACTGCTGGAGGTCAAGACAAGAAAAGAAGAAGAAGAAGAAAGTCTTTCACTTTTAATTGAGTGTTGTTTGGGTTTCAAACAAACAAATAATTGTTGATTACTACTACCAACACTCAAGCCTCGACTCCGACTCCGACTCCGACTCCACTTCAAGAAGAGTCTCGTGGTGAGGAATTCTTTCCTCTCGTCCGTCTTGAATTTTGTTCTTTTATAATCTTTATAAAAACGTGTTTTATGTTTATTTTATTTTATTTTTTGTTATTCTTATAATTGATAGTAAGTAATTTATCTTTTTTGTTTGTTTGTTTTTATTTCAATTCATCGATCTGTTTGGGAATGACGAAAGTATATTTGGACTAGAGTCACTGATCACCTGACGTAACTACTTCTCCTGACCCCCAAACTTCCTATTTTCTTTCCTTTTATAAAAATTATTTTGATTGTTGATATCTAATCTTAATTATTACTAGAGTTTAATTAAGCGATCACAACTCAAACAAAGGTAATATACTTTCTTTTTTCATTATTTAAAATGATGTTCGCAACATAAATGGAATTACCGTCTGACTTTTACTGAAGTCAAACTGGCGCTGATCTCTTATTATTTTATTTTTTTTCATTTAAATCTAATCTCCAATTCTTATGTTGAAACTTCTAGGTCAATAATTAGCAACGCTCTTATTACCTTTCGCAATATCAACACCAGCACTTGTTCCTGGGCATTCATGTGTGAGATCAGAAGACAAGGAGTTAATAATAATAAAAAAAAAAACTTACCAATACGAGAAGCACCAACACCTAGCATCACTAAAGCATCCTCCTGAGTTCGAACACCACCAGAAGCCTTGACTTGTACCAAGGGACCAACCGCGAACTTCATAAGAGCGACATGATCACGTTGTGCACCTCCGAAACCGAAGCCAGTGCTGGTCTTGACAAAGTCGGCTCCTGCCAGAACAGAGACGATGCAGCCGTCGATGATCTCCTCCTTGGTCAACGCGCCACACTCCAAGATCACCTGAGATCACCAGAGTTAGCCCTCTCGAGTGCTCTTCAGACTCGTACACTCTGACCTTTACGATCGTGTTGGGATATTTCTTTGACACCTTCACGACGGCAGAGATATCTTCTAAGACGCCGAGATAATCGCCGTCCTTAAGCTTACCCATGTTGATCACCATGTCCAGTTCGTCGGCACCAAGACGTAGCAAGTCCTCGGCTTCGGCAGCCTTGGCCGTAGGTGTTCCAGCACCAAGAGGGAATCCCACGACCGCAGCGACCTTAATTTTTTTCTCGTTGCGTGCTATATGTTTCGTGCGTCGAGATCGAGTCTAAGTATGCGAAGGGAGGGGGAGCGGAAAACGAAAAAGCTCACCTTTGTTTTTGTGGAGATAATCGATGGCCGTCTGAACCCTGCTGCCATTAACGCAAACGGCAGCGAATCCATACTCCAGGGCTTCGTCGCAGAGTTTCTCTATCTCTTTCTTCAAAGCTACAGGCTTGAGCAGCGTATGATCGATGCTACCAACGACGTCGCGTACACAACGGTCTGGATGCACGCTATCGTCATAGAGATGACGGAACTTTTCTTTAACCACCGAGCGATCAGTGCGCAGCTGGCCGACTACTCCTTCAAGGCGTTGTAATATCAACTTGCGATCGGACGTTCTATCGGTGTTGGATTCTACCAACATCATAACAGTTTTGGCAGAAAGGGCCTCCTTGAGAGCGGGAGTCATCTTCAGTTCAAAGTATTGATTCCCTGTTCAGGAGAGGACAACAAGCAATGGAGTGAGTTTTCATCAACAATAATAACAGAACGTGAACGAACATACATTGTGGCCAATATGCTTCGCGTTTCCTCAAGGTATCTGAGGATAGATAGGCCTTATAACTAAGTCCTATGGCAGAAGAAATGGCAATCAAGCTAAAAACTCTCTTCATCGTTGTTGTTGTTGTTGCCAGCAGAAAGAAAGACAACAACAACAACAATTCTTTATATCACCAACACCAACACCAACACCAACACCAACACCAACACCAACACCAACACCAACACACACAGCAAGTCTAAGGAAGACTCATGACTGCTCCTTCGACACCCACACGAAAGATTGCCGAGATATTGCATAAATTAGGACCCTCAACACGTCAAAAGATCTTTGATGAAGCTGAAAAAAACGGTAATGTCACCACCCTTTTGAAAAGTGGGGGTTTTTAGATATGAGACAGATTTACTTAAGTTATAATCCAGGTATTCGAAGCAATATTCTTGCAAAGCAAAGATTAAACTGGCTTCGTCAGAAAGGAGTGGTAGAAGTCAAGCCTGATCGCAACCAGCAGGGGAAGAAAAAGGTCTTCTTGTGGAAGTTGAGAACAGATCGCTTGAATCGCGTGCAGAGTTTTAAGCAGAATCCTCTCGATATAACTTCTCCAACAAGTACCACCACAACGATAGTAACTACCACTTCTAAACAACTTCATGATGAATAAAATTCTCATTTCTCTTCCTCGTCGCTTCACTCAACTTTCTTTCATTCATTTAATAAAAGTTATAAAACAAAACTTTTTTTTCTTTATTTCCAAAGAAGAGTGAAACAGCCACAGCTCTCAAGTTTACTTGTGTTGATCCTTGGTTCTCTCAAATTTGTTAGATTGAGCTTTTATTACTTGAAGAGTCAAAGATGGCGATGCGATTTTGTCGTGAATGGTTTGATTCTTCATTCCTTTAAGATCGTAAATTGACAAAAAAAATTCTTTTTTTTGTGTTGGAATAGTAACAACATGTTGTATCCAAAAGAAAACAAAATCGAGAGAAAACTGTATTTCTCGTGTCGTAATTGTGAACATGAAGAAGAGGCTGAAGATCCGTGTGTGTATAAGAACCAACTTAAATTGACTATCGAGTAAGTTTTCTTTTGTTTTCACAAGTATTTTGTATTCTTATATATCAGTTGATAGTGATCGTGTGGTTATGATTTCTGATGTCGTTGCTGATCCAACTCTCCCTCGTACTCGAACAGCTCTATGTGCCAAATGTGAAAATAATGAAGCGGTGTTCTATCAAGCAGCAAGTAAACGTGATGAAGGAATGGCACTCTTCTTTGTGTGTTGTGCTTGCGGTAATCGTTGGAGACAATAATTTCATGTGGTTCAAATTAGAGAAGATCATTTCCTTAGTAAGTACTGAAATGTTTTATTAAGTTTTTTTTTTTCTTTTTTTTAAATGATTTATACAGTCCAGCAACTCCATATCCTTTTGGTTCTGATCTTGAACCATCAGAAAACTTTTTGTGTTCTCATATTTACTCTTCTTCAATAAAACGATAGAATGAGTGCACTGATCGCGATATCATCGTGTAGATTGAATAACGCCTTCAGTGTTATCAGCATTATAAGTCAGCTTCACAAATTTTGAGTTTGAGCTTGAATGGATTGCTCTTAATTAAATCACATTCCTCGGTAGGATAGAGTTTGTTGCCCGTCAGGTCCTAATCGGGTTTCGATCAAGAAGCTTTTGTATTTGAAGAAATATAGTTAGTATCTTCAAGGTAAGATGGATAGACTTGAGATTTTAACGAATAAAAGTTCAGATCAAGGTCGTCGTCAAGATTCAGACGGCAATTCCTATCTTTTAAAAAGGTGGTTCATCATGTTCATGAAGAAGAGTAATGAAGAAAGAAGAAGATGAAAATAAAATATTAATAAAAAAGTTTACCTTAACTCAAGTTTCCTTTTCGGTTTCCCTTCTCGTCCAGATCAGAGAAATCGTCTTGAGCAACTGAACGGATGGTGTAGAAATAAACACCCCCAATACCAGCGAGTAATAACAAACCTAATACAGCATTTGTTCTACGCGCACGAAGCCAATAACTTGGAGTAGCAGTACGACGTTGTCGCTCGCCAACAGAAGACATTCTGAATGAGCGGTGTGTGGTAGAGATGAGAGGCGTGTGTGAGAAAGACGAGTGCGAGTCTGTCTGACTTCGCACACAACACAACTCTTCAAGCCACACACACCACACAACTCTTCAACAGTAACTTGTAGTTGTCGATTTCTAAAGTTGTGTGCGCACGTCAAAACATGGCCGCAAAGGTATGTACGAGTAATTTATTTGTTTTAATTAAAAATTTAATTTATAAAATACATATATGTATAATAATAATAGGAAGCGATAGTTATAATACTTGATGTCGGAAAGTCTATGACCACTGGAAGTACGGAACGTTTGGAAGGTGCGATTAAAGCTGTTTCTTTATTAGTTCAACAAAAGGTAAGTAATAAAAAAATAAAACAAAAATTTATTAATATATATTTTTTAGTTACTGTACAGTTCTAAAGATGAAATTGGTCTAGTATTATTAGGAACGAAAGGTTTTTTTTTTTGTTTATTTTTTTTTCAACAAATAAATTGAAACTTTTGTTTTAGATTCTAGTAATAATCTTTCAGAAAGTGGTTATGAACACATAACTACGATACGTGAGATTCTTATTCCTGATCTCGAGTTTCTACGTCAAATCGATAAAATTGGACCTGGTGGGGCTTCTGCAGATAGTATGATTATTATTTTTTTTCATTTACCATCGTTCTAAAGTTGCATTTTAATTAGTTATTGATGGCTTGATTGTTGGAATGGATTTACTCATGCATAAGACGATAGGAAAAAAGTATGGTAAACGAATATTCTTAGTTACTGATGCTGCTAGTCCAACAAATCAAGATGATATTCCTGTAGTTCTTCAACAATTCAAGAAATTGGAAACTTCATTGAATGTTATGTAAGTTAAAAGAAATCTTTAGAAATTAATTTCTTTGTTAACAAATATATTTTTTTTTATCATATATTCATAGTGGTATTGATTTTGAAGATGAAAGTGATGATAATGAATCAAGTACATCTAGTCATACAAAAAAATCCAAAACCAAGGTTCAATTATTTGTTCTTTTCATGTGCATAATTGTATTAACTTTTATATAGATTGCAAATGAAAAAATGTTGAGATCTTTTGCTGAAGAAATTAAAGGTGTGGTTGTTTGTTGTAAGCAAGCATTAGAAATTATGAGTTGGTTTCGTTCAAAAAGTGTCCTTCAACGTACTTCTTTTCGTGGTTGTTTAGAAATATCATCAAATTTCTCCATTCCAGTTAGTTTTTTTTTTTTTTTTTGTTAATTAACAAAAAAAATAACCTGAAATTAAGGTTTGGGCATATCTTAAAACGATGGAACGTAAATTTCCTACGTTATCAAAAATTTCAGTTGTCTCTGAACGTTGTATGTTATAGTTTATTTATTTATTTTATTTCTTATTTATTGAAAGCTGGAAATCTTGGTACGATGGGTGTAAGATTACAAAGAACATATCATAGTTTATTAGATCCAGATGAAGAGATCGAATTTGATCAACGTCTAAAAGCTTATAAATATGGTCGTACTCTGGTATTATGCAATTTTTATATTTCATATTTATTCTTATTTATCATAATATAAATAGGTACCATTTTCATCAGTAGATGAATCTATACTCAAATATACGGCAAAAAAATGCTTAAAAGTGATTGGTTTTACTAGATTAAGTAATATTCATCGTCCAAGCTTTATGTCTAATGTAGAATGCATAATTCCATTACCTGGTGATAAAAATGCCTCAGTAGCACTTTCTGCTTTAATTCATGCTTTAGCAGAAACAGAATCAGCTGCAATTGTTAGATTTGTTAAACGAGAAAAAGCTGCTCCTCATCTTGGAGTACTATTGCCACGTAAGTGAATTCACTATATGATTTTTATAAAGAATATACTTTTAGTCTAAGACTAAACTTGTTGATTAGACATCAAAGCTGATTTTGAGAGTTTACTATATAATAAATTACCTTTTGCTGAAGATATACGACAATATAATTTTGCATCTCTTGACCCTGCAAGAGCTCGTCATTCTATAATTCCTTCAAAGGAGCAAGTATGTAATCTTCTTCCATAAATAAATTATTGCTAATATTCATTCTTTTTTTTTTTTTTTTTAGCTTGCAGCTGCAGAAAACCTTATTTCTTCTCTAGATTTAATGAATAAGGAATATAGGTTTGTTTATTTCAATATATTGCTAATAATTGCAAAATAAACTCATTTTCCCAGTGAACAAATGGAAGCACTTAAACCAAAACATACTTTCAATCCTGTTTTACAACATTTCTATCAATGTGTTCAAAAACGTGCCTTCAATAAACATGCTTCACTACCAAAATTAGATCCTCTCATCGAAAAATATGTTAATCCTGATGAACAGCTTTTAGAAAAATCAGAAAATTCTCTAATTGAATTCAAAATACAATTTCCTTTAACAAAAACTGGTATATCTCAATTATTTAATGATTTATTGTTTATATTAATATAAAATAGAACTTGAAGAAAAAACCACAAAGAAAAGATTTTGGCGAGATGCATTACTTGGAATGGATGATGCAATAAAGGTTTTTTTATTTTTTTCTTCTATGGATCTTCCAACTGAATCAGAGAAAACAAAATAGTTAGATAGTTATGTACCAGATCCTAAAAAGAAACGTGCAACTGATAAAGATCAAATTTCTATTGATGTATGTATATTTATTTTGTTAATTATCAATTTTATTAATATATTATGGTTTGGAATAGAAACTTATAACTGGAGGAACAAATGAAGTAGGTTCTATTAATCCTGTTCAAGACTTTCATGAAATGTTGAGTCGAAGAGACGTTGATCTTGTTGAAAAAGCAATCCAACAAATGCAGGATAGAATTAATCAATTAGTTAATGATTCCATTCGTTCACAATTATATCCAAAAGCAATCGAATGCTTGTGTGCACTACATAATGGATGTCAAAAGGTAAACAAAATAAAAAAATGACGAACAAATACTAATTTAATTTTAGGAAGATGAATGGGAAGAATTTAATAAATTCTTACGAAAGATACGATCTCTATATGAGGGAAGAAGACGTGCTGATTTTTGGAACCTTGTAGTACAAAAAGCAATAACTTTAATTCATCAAGGAGAATGTGAAGATTCAACTGTAACAGTAGATGAAGCCAAAGCAGTAAGTGATTGAATGGAAATAACTATCCTACTAACTCTACCAAGTTCTTGTCAAAATCAGACACCTCAGATGCTAAACCAAAAACTCTTGCAACCAAAGAGAATGCTGATGATTTGTTTGACATGATTGAATAAGTTTTAATCTCATATGTTTACCCACAATATATTCTTCTCTCCAAAATTACAAAGTTTGATAGATTATAAATTCTTTTATATTTTTCTTTGTGAAAGATCAATATTCATCTCTTGTCAAGTTTCTAATTAAGTTGGTTTGATAATTTAGAACACCAGAGCAGAGGCCTCCGTTTCTTTCCAAGAACACTCTGATGAGGGAGGGAAACAAGCTCTTCTTCAAATTTTAGTTTATTCTACCCATTTTCTGACCAATTTCACCGTGGGGATGTGAAATAACTTTTGGTGAAAAAGTGTCGTTTGCCACACTCACCGCTTGACTTTGATCTTTGACTAAATTTGTTGTGCTGAAAAGAACAGTTTTGAAAACTGCTCATTTCATTTTTATAAAACATTCTCAACAACATGACGGATGATATCAAATGTGAAACAAAGGACCCAAATACAAAAGATCCAAATACAAAAGACCCGAATACAAAAGATTCAAATACAAATGACCCAAATACAAAAGATCCAAACACAAGAGATCCAAATACAGAACAAAGCAATACATATCCAGTAACTAGCAATGTAATTCTGCTTCCCACAAAACCTTGTCATTGTTGCATCATTGGATCTTATAATGTTGGGGGAGATTCCCCTAATTACTTTTCTGTTTGGCCATGTTGTTACATTGGCTTTTGTGGTCAACGACCTGATTCTTATGCCTGTTGTGGAACTTGTTGCAAGGAAAATCGGCCAAAAGGTAACTTCGTTAACTTAGTATGACGAAATAATAGTAATGCAACATCACAGTGGAACTCCCTTGCCTGCTCTTTTGTTGGCTTTGGCCTATCTTCTATCTGTTGTCGCTCTTATTCTCGCATATTTTCAAATGTTGTTGCCCTAACGCATGCTATGTGGGCCAATGCTGTTTCAACCTTTGTGAATGTTCAGGTCCTTCACCACCGTACCACCGTAACCACTGGTATGCTGAAGAATCCAAGTGTCTTGGTGAAGAAGATTGTACTTGTTGTTGACTCGCTCACTGATGGTTGCTTTTGCCCCAAACAACTGTACTTTGTTCGGTTCTAATTATTTTTTTGTTTCTCGCTCCACTTCCCACTATGGCCTCTCCTCTTGTTATCGTTATATTCCCTCCCTCCTCTCCATATCATCTTCACAACATGTATCTATCATAATGCTACTTTTCTAATTTTATAAAATTTATTTTATTTCCTTCATGTTGTTAAAAAAAAAGTTAAATTTGATTAAACGCATCCTGCTTCTTCAACGATGGTAATTTCATCAGTATATATTGTTTGTTCTGCTTACTGTTTGGAAACACAATTCATCTGGAGGTTATTTTGCTGTAAATTCAAATTATTTTGTATCATAACAAGTGACGGAGCACCATCTGCTTTTCGTTTCCTTTTGAGCCGATTTACTTTAATAACCTGAAGTTGTTTCCTAATTTCCAAGTGGTGAGTTAAGCTATTTCTTCTTTTAACACTTATAAACGTACCCAATTACAGTAGAAGTTAATTGGCATCCTTTCTTTTTGAACTCAGCAAGGATTGTTGCTGTATTAGCTGGAACGATCTCCATTCCTGTTGACTGGCTGATCTCTTGTCCAGGCTGAGTGGCTGCTTCAGTTACTTGGTCTAGATGGTTAGGTTCATAGTTATTAGGAATGATACCTGCTTTTTCCCAGCCTGCACGCACAGTCCACTTGTCCCAAGCTTTTTGGGATGCACGATCTATAATAGACGGATAGTCTTCTATCAAGATTTTCCCATCTTTTCTCTTTCTTTTCAAGATGGTACACGCATCACGAACCTGTTTCTTAAAAGAAGAAAAGCATGAGAGGTCAAGTGGTTGTAATAAATGAGAGAAAGTAGTTGGTCTTCACTATAAACTATTGCTTTTCTTTTATCCAAGTGTAATGAAGCCTGCAAGTTTCACAACCAACTCCTTATCCTTTTCTTCTTGCCTTTTGCATGCTTCCTTTTGCTCAGGGGTTCTGGGATAGCAGGGCATTTCTTTGCGATCTTCCAAAAAAAATTAATAAGAAATTAATAAACTTCACATATTTATTAAAAAAACTTCCGTTGATTTTTATCACATTTGAGCTCCCCCTTACCTCTAAACAAAAAGTTTGCAGTTAATTGTTTAACTCTTATCTTCCTTCCTCCTGTAATAGCATAGGAAGAGCAGTAAGAAGCAAAAAATACAACATAACATAGACCCAAATACTATGCCAAGTACAATTCCTGCAATCTGCCCTCCATCTAATCCATCATCATCTCCAGAGTGATGTGTTGATGATGTGTGTTTGTGTGGTTTTTTTACTTTCTTTGTACGTTTTGCAGTTGTTGAAGTTGTAGATAACTTAGAAGGAGAAATACTAAAACTTGGAATAGTTTGAGTTGTTTGAGTTAAAGTAGGAGTAAGAGTGAGACTTAGAGCAGGAGTGGGATTAAAAGTAGGAGTGGAAGTGGAAGTGAGAGTGGGAGTGAGAGTTGGTGTTGGAGTTGGTGTTGGTGTTGGTGTTGGAGTTGGAGTTGGTGGTGTTGGTGGTGTTGGAGTTGGAGTTGGTGGTGTTGGAGTTGGAGTTGGTGGTGTTGGAGTTGGAGTTGGTGGTGTTGGAGTTGGAGTTGGTGGTGTTGGAGTTGGAGTTGGTGGTGTTGGAGTTGGAGTTGGTGGTGTTGGAGTTGGAGTTGGTGGTGTTG
>JADMIO011285690.1_pt1 | contig 13117 bp, 9 predicted proteins | sample 8958161 | NCBI WGS metagenome assembly JADMIO01 (sample SAMN16585339, study PRJNA669376) | soil metagenome | isolation source: Crop rotation soil | place: USA: Cullars Rotation, Alabama | collected 2011 | reverse complement strand
CGACAACTTGTCCACGTGGAATTCTAAGCTTAGGATCCCAATGTGCTGGAAAGAGGTGCTCTACCACAAGACGAAGCGCTATCGGTTGAAGGTGGTGTTGAACTGCGAGAAGCGCGACGGCAAAGTGGCAAGGTGGCTGCTGGCGACCAATCTCGGGCTGAGCGCCCGGCAGGTGGTGGCCATCTACGCGCGGCGGTTCTGGTGTGAGGAGAGCTTCCGCGACCAGAAGCAAGAGTTCGAGTTGGAGGGCGTGCGCGTCAAGCAGGCGGCGCGCTTGGAAAACCTGTTATTGGTGTTGGCCATCGCGATGCTGATGCTGGCGATCATCGGCATGCGAGGAAATAAGCTGGCGTGCGCCGAGAAATTCTGCCCGCGAAAAAAGCGGCAGCGGTTGCTGTCGTGGGCACAGATGGCTTTGGATTTGCTACGGGAATCGAGCAAGTTTCTCGACTTGTTGTTCGAGAGCCGCGATACGGGCTTCTATTTCCGCTGGGCATGACTCAGGGTGGCGGGCTATTGACTGATTGTGGTGCAGCGCGTAAGATGGCGGTGCTTCATACGTATTTCGCCCAGGAATATCCAAATTTCTAAGGTGTGCTCGTCAAAACGAGCGATAGACTCGTCGTTACCTGCGCAAGCTAGTGCCCGCATCTGGCATGCGGGAGGAACGGTGTGTCATTAGGCGCAAAGTCATTCCGCTCACTCGCACGTCAGTCGTCAATCACCTTCTCTGACATCAGGCTCTCGTGTCAGACCTACCCAAAAATGGAGGCGGATATGTTTGGAAGGAGGATGAAACGGCAGTTCAATCAACTCCTGGTCCTGGCAACAGCCTTTGTCCTGCTTGCCAGTATGATCGTCCGCGCGCAAGATACCAGCAATCTGTCCGGGCAGGTCGCGGACCCTGCCGGCAAGGTCATCGCAGGAGCGGTCGTCACCCTGACCAACGCGGGCACAGGCGTAACGCGCACGGCCAAGACCGGCGACGACGGCAACTATAGCTTCAGCCAAGTGCAGCCCGGCACCTACACGCTGCGTGTCGAGGCCAAGGGGTTCAAAACCGCTGAGCAGAACGACGTGCAGTTGTTGGTCGCGACGCCGAAAGTGGTCAACCTTCAACTCGAAGTCGGCGCGGTCACCGAAGTCGTCAACGTCACCGGTGCCGGCAACGAAGTCCACATCAACACCACCGACGCGACCATCGGCAACACGTTCAACCAGACACAGATTCGCCAGTTGCCGCTCGAAGGCCGCAACGTCGCCGGCTTGCTCAGCCTGCAACCCGGCGTCACCTTCATCGGCAGCGTCAACCCTGATGGCAGCACCACAGACTACCGCAACGGCTCGGTCAACGGCGGCAAGTCGGACCAAGCGAATGTCACGCTCGACGGCGTTGACGTGAACGACCAGCAGACCGGCCAGTCCTTCAACAGCGTCCTGCGCGTGACGCTCGATTCGGTGCAGGAGTTCCGCGTTGTCACCACCAACCCGAACGCCGAACAAGGACGTTCGTCGGGCGCGCAGGTTAGCCTGGTGACCAAGAGCGGCACCAATAGCTGGCATGGCTCGGCCTACGAGTTTCACCGCAACACGATCTTCTCGGCCAACAACTGGTTCAACAACGCCGCAGGCACCTTCACCCCGTCAGACCTGGCCGTGCAGGCGGGGCAGGCGACCGTCGGCGAAGAGCGCGTGCCGCGCCCGAAGCTGATCCGTAACGTCTTCGGCGCTTCCTTGGGCGGGCCGATCATCAAGGACCGCCTCTTCTTCTTCGTCAACTACGAAGGCCGCCGCGACGCGCGCGAAGAGTCTGTGGTACGTGTCGTGCCAACGCTCGACCTGCGCCGAGGCACCTTCACCTTCTTCCAGTTCGCCGACGCCGCGCACACACAGGTGCGCATCGCCAAACTCGATGCCGCCGGCGTCAAGGCGCTCGACCCGCTGCATATCGGACCGGACCCTGCGGTGCTGGCGATCTTCAACCAGTACCCCGCGCCCAATGACGCCTCGGTGGGCGACGGCCTGAACACTTCGGGCTTCCGCTTCAACTCGCCGATACACTTGCGCTGGAACACCTACATCTCGCGCTTCGACTATAACCTGACGAAGGACGGCAAGCAGACGCTGTTCTGGCGCGGCAACCTGCAAAACGACAAGGACAACTCTGTCCAACAGTTCCCGGGCCAGTCGCCGCTGTTCACGAACCTGACGACGAACAAGGGCTACGCCGTCGGCCACAGCTATTCGATCACGCCCAACATCATCAACGTCTTCCACTACGGCTTCACCCGCCTGGGCTTCGAAGCCGCCGGCTCGTCGCCGCTGAGCGGTTCGCATCTGGTCAGCTTCCGCACCTTTGACGACCTGATCGCCGCGCCGCGCAGCCTGATCCGCTTCACGCCCGTACACAACTTCGTTGACGACCTCGCTTGGATGAAGGGCAACCACTCGTTGCAGTTCGGCACCAACGTTCGCTTCATCCGCAACGAGCGCCTGAACTTCGCCAATTCGTTCAACAGCGCCATAGTCAACAAAGCCTGGCTGCGGTCGAACGCGCCGATCCGCCCGCCGCAACTGGCCTCGACCTCGACCGACCATGCGATGGCGGCGCTGCTCGGCCTGGTCACGCAAGTCACGGGACGTTACAACCTCGACATACAGAACGGCAATCTGGTGACGCTGCCGGAAGGCCAGGGGTTGAAGCGTCGCTACGCCGCCGACGAATACGAGTGGTATGGCCAGGATAGCTGGCACGTCAAATCGAACCTGACGCTGACGTTCGGCCTGCGCTATTCGCTCTATTCGCCGCCGTGGGAGACGCGCGGTCTACAGGTCGCGCCTGACGTTTCACTCACAGATTACTTCAACAACCGCGGCGCGCAGATGGAGAGTGGGGTTCCCGACAACCGCTCGACGCCGCTGGTCTCGTTCTTGCTGGCCGGCCCGCAAAACGGCCGCAGCGGCTTCTACGGCTGGGACAAGAACAACTTCGCGCCGCGCCTTGCCTTTGCCTATTCGCCGAAGTGGAAAGCGCCTGTGCTCAGGTGGCTGAGCGGCGGCGAGAGCGGCAAGATGGCGATACGCGGCGGCTACAGCATGGTCTACGACCGCATCGGCGGCGCGCTGGCGACCAACGCCGACAGCGGCACGCTGTCGTTCGGTCTGACCTCGTCTGTGACCAACCCCGCGGGCGTGCTGACGCCGACAACGACGCCGCGCTTCACGGGCCTGACCGACATCCCGACGAATTTGCTGCTGAAGCCGTCGGGCTTCGGCTCCTTCCCGGCCACGTTCCCTTCGGGGCTGGACGCCGGCGGTTTCGCCATCACGGCGGGCATTGACGACAAGCTCGTGACGCCCTACTCGCAGACGATCACCTTCTCGATCTCGCGCGAGCTGCCGGGCAACATGGTGCTGGAAGCGGCATACGTCGGCCGCCTCGCGCGCCACGTGCTAATCAATTACGACATGGCGATGCCGCTCAACCTAGTTGACCCGGCCTCGGGCATGGACTACTTCAGCGCGGCTCAAGCGCTGGCGCATCTGGACCAGGCGGGTACGCCGGTCGCCCGTGTGCCGAAGATCGCCTTCTGGGAAAACCTCTTCCCCGGCTACGCGGCCGGAGTGCTGAGCGCTACGCAGATCATCTACCGCGACTACTATTCGTCAACCACAGGCTTCGGCCCCGACTACACGACGTCGCTGTTCGCGCTCGACGTGGACTGCGACCCCTGCTCGAAGTTCGGGCCGTACGCCTTCTTCAACTCACAGTTCTCGAACCTGAACGCGCTGCGCTCGCAGATGCCGACGAACTACCACGCGCTACAGATACTGTTGCGCCGTCGCTTCTCGCAGGGCTTCCAGTTCGACTTCAACTACACCTACAGCAAGTCCGAAGATTACGCCTCGGTCATCGAGCGCAACGGCTTGTTCACGGGGTCTGTCCTCAACTCGTGGGCGCCGGGCGCGCGCAAGAGCGTCTCGGACTTTGATATGACGCACCAGGCCAACATCAATGGCATCTGGGAGCTGCCGGTCGGCCGCGGCCACCGCTTCCTGGGCGGTTCGCCTGGAGTGGTAGACGGCATCCTCGGCGGCTGGCAACTGGCGGGCATCTACCGTGTGACCTCTGGCCTGCCGACATCCATCGGCAACGGCTTCTTCTTCCCGACCAACTGGGAGTTCACCGGATTTGCGTCGCAGACCAAGGCGGTGCCGCACACGGGCGTTACCAAGGACGTGCCGGTCTTTCCGGGCGACACGACCGGCGGGCCGAACGTCTTCGCTGACCCCGGGGCCGCCTTCGACTCCTTCGAGCACACGCTGCCGGGCGGCGTCGGCACGCGCAACTCGATCCGCGGCGACGGCTTCTTCACGCTCGACCTGGGGCTGTCGAAGTCTTGGCGCATGCCTTACAAGGAGGGCCACCGCCTGCAATTCCGCTGGGAGGTGTTTAATGTGACGAACTCGGTGAGCTTCGATCCGGGCAGTTTGAAGGGCGCCGACCTCGACTCGCGCAACACCTTCGGTAAGTACAGCGGGACGCTGTCGAGCCCGCGCGTGATGCAGTTCGGACTGCGTTACGAGTTCTAAGCAAACTCAAAAGCTAAGCTTCAAAGGGACGCCCGCCGCGGGCGTCCCTCTTTTTTTTGGCTCATCCAACATCAGGGCGCGATGGTGAACACGGCTGTCGAGACGGCGCGGCGCGCGCCGTCGCTCACCGTGACGCGCAGTTCGTAATCGCCCGGCGGGAAGTTCTCGGTCCCGAACGAGGTCGCGTAGGCGATGCGGCCCGTGGCGTCCGCCGCGGGCAGTGCCCCATCGGCTTGCGTGTAGAGCGCGCCCTTGGTGAAAAACGCCAGCGTCGCGTTCACCCGTGCCGTAGAATCCGCCGGCAGGTAGACGTTGAAATGGATCAGCAGATTCTTGTCTTTCGACAGGCTGAAGGTCTGCGCCACGTTGGGCACGAAATACGCCTGGCCTTCGAGGTAGAGCGGGTGACGGCCGCCCTGTTTCTTCTGCTCTTCGGTCAGCGGGTTGACGCCCTGACTCATGACGACGCTCGACAGCCGCATCTCCTGCTCTTTGACCTCGGGCACTTCAAAGGGGATGCGCAACGCCGAAGCCTTGCCCGAGGCCGGGTCTTGCGCGACGGCTTCGAGCGTGTATTTGCCGGGCGCGAGCAGCACCAGACGGTTATACATCTGCGGGCGCTTCTTGACCTCTGCCATCTGCGCGACGGGGCCGCGCAGCGTGAACTCCTGGCCGAGCTTGCGGACGATCTCGTTGTCGCTATTTTTAATCAACGCCAACAAGGCGAAGCGCGATGAAAAACTCTTCGCCTTGTCGTTGACGTCGAACTTCAGCGCGGCAATCGGAAAAGTCACATAGACGGCCACCTGACGCGCGCCGCTCGTGCCGCGAAAATGCAAAGCCTGCGCGTAGAGCGGGAAATCATGCACCGGCGACGACTCGTTGAGGCGCTCGAATAGCGGCGCTTCGTAGGCCAGCACCGGCGCGTCATCGAGCGAACGTAGCCCGTAATAACCACGCCGCGCCCGCACTTTGTAATCACCCGCCCGCGTCAGCTTCACGTTGATGCGCCGAAACTTCCCATCATAGTTCCGGTTCGTCGGCAGGTAGGTGATGACGTAGTGATTGCGCAACTCGTCAAGGATGCGCTTCAGCCCTTCGGTCACGTCGTTCGTGTTCTTCACCACGTAACCGCCGGTGTCTTCTGAAAGCTCGTCGAGCACCGTGAGCGTGTTGATGCGCGCGGCCTCTTCGGTGCGGCCGAGCGATGACACGCCATTCTGCACCAGATCGGGGTTGGCGTTGCGCATGCGGCCCTGCCCGATGGTGTCGTGTTCAAGCGCCGTCTGTTGATTCGGATTCTCAATGCGCAGCCCGGCGATGTCGAACGAATAGACCGTCACGCCGCAGGTGTTGGCGGCGCTAATCACGGACTTGAACTGCTCCTGCACCGCCGTCGTGACGGCGAAGCCTTCGGAAAAGTAGAACATCGTCTTGCGCCCCGCCCGCACGTCTTTCTGGCCGTTGATGATGGCGAGCAACGCCGCCACCGAACGCCAGCCCTGAAACTCGCGCTCGTAGCGCTCGAAGGTGCGCAGCGTCCGCAATCCTGAAAGGTTGATGGTCGTCAGCATTACCTTCAGCGGGTCGATGGAGTTGGAATTGCCACGCGTATCCTTCTCTTCGACCGCCGGCAGCGAGTCCGCGTCCGTGCCCAGGTCGGCAAGCCCGATCTTGCGCGCGTCCGAGAGCGGCTCGACCAGGCTCTCAAGCTGGCGGCGCGCTTCCTGTGCGACGGCCAGATACTTCTTGGATTCACGCGACGTGAAGGCTTCGACGGCCTGGCGGAGGAGCGCCTTGTCATTGGTGTAAGGCGCAAGCAATAACAGGCCGAGGTCTATGCCAAAGACCGCGACGTAATCGTTCGGCTGCATCCCCGTGTCGATGAAGTCGAGCGCCGCTTTGCGCGCACGCTGCGCGCCGTCGCGCGTGGTCTGCGCGTCAAAGACCAGTGAGACCAGATTGAAAGTCTGCGCCGAACCGGCGGGCGCGCTCGCACCGCCAGCGGTCGTCGTCGCCGCGTCATTCGCCTCGAAGCGGAAGGAGAGGATCTTCTGTTTGACGCCGTCCTCATAGATTTCAAAATCGTCGGCCGTCAGGTCGTTGGCCGAGCGGTTCCGCTTGTCCAGCACGACCGCATCCACGATCACTTCGTCGGCGCGCAGCCGCAGCGGCTTGTCTTGACTCGGTGACTGATTGTTCGCGGTCGTCTGGCTTGAGGCGAACGGCGCGGCGGTCAAGCACACGGCGATGGCGAGCGCACAGAGCTTTTTAATCTGGCTGAGCATAGGCGTGACTCCGAAGCGAGAATGGCGGCGATGTTGCCGTTGCCATACTGCTACCGGCCCTTTCGGAAGTCAACTCGCGGGACGATCGCATTGCCAAGCCGCGGCATATTCGTTAGGCTGTGGCAAATCTTTTAAAGGGAGACGAACTCTTGACCAGCGCAAGCGAAGACCCTCACCCGCACAAGGCGGAACTCAAACGCGACCTGACTAAACTCGAAAGCTACGCGACGATTGTCGGCGTGCTGATCGGCTCAGGCATCTTCGTCGTCACGGGGAGGCTGGGCGCGGTGGCCGGGCCGTCGGTGCCGCTCGCTTATCTGGTGCTCGCGCCGGTGATCTTAGCGACCGCCGTCGCCTATTCGGTCTACCTCTCGACGCCGCTCGGCCTGCGACCCGGCGACGCTTACCTGCACATCTCGCGGACGCTGCAAAGTTACTACGTCGGCTACATCGCGCTGTGGCTGAAGTGGCTGGCTTACGTCGGCGCGCTCGTCATCCTCGCGACATCGCTCGGCCAGTACCTGAAGTTCTTCTACCCAAGCATGGACGAATGGTTCGCCGCGTGGCTGCCGTTCGGCGAACGCCTGCGGGCGGCTTACGCGGGCGGCCCGAGCCTCGGCGAAGCGGTGGTCGCGACGGCGACGATTCTCTTCTTCCTCGTCTTCAACCTGCTCGGCGTGAAGTTCTACGGTTGGTTGCAGACGGCGATGTTTATCCTGCTGCTGATCGCGGTCGTGATTCTGGTGGTGCCGGGGCTGTTCGCCATCGAGTGGAAGAATTTTTCGCCGCTCTTTCCTTACGGCTTCTGGTCGTCGGCGACCGCCGAGGGCGAAAAGGGCTTCCTCGCCGCGCTGCCGCCGCTGTTCTTCTCTTACGCGGGATTCGAGAGCCTGGCGCAGACCGCCGGCGAAACCCGCGAAGCGCGCCGGCTGCTGCCCGCGGTCTTCATCAACGGCATACTGATCTCGATGCTGATCTTCTTCCTGATGTCGCTGGTCGCCTTCGGCACGGTGCCTTACCAGGAACTGGCGCAGTCGAATTACGCGATGGCCGACGCGGCGCACCGCTTCCTGCCGAAGTGGGGCGGCGCGGTCGTCGCGCTCGGCGCGATCATGGCGTTCACGACTTCGATCAACGGCTCGTTGTTCGTGCCCGCGCGAATCCTCTACGTCTTCGGCGAAGACCGCATGGCCCCGCAATGGTTCGCGCGCGTCGGCGAGCGTTCGCGGACGCCTTGGGCGAGCCTCGTCATCAACGCAGGGATCGCGCTGGCGCTGTTGTGGACGAAGCAGCTGAGTTACGTGCTGAACATTTCGCTGGTGGCGATCTTCCTGTTGTACGCGCTGCACAGCGCGGCAATGGCGGCGCTGCCCTTCGTCCGCCCGAAGCTCTACGCGACGGCGCTGGTGCGGCTGCGGCCGGTGTGGCTGGTCGTCTTCGGATTGATCTCGGTCGTCTCGATGGGCTACCTCACGTTCGTGGTGATCGCCCGCGACATCAGCGAGCGCAGGCAAGACGGGGGCGTGACGATCTGGCAACTGCTCCTGTTATGGACCGCCGTCGGGACCGTGCTCTATTTAATCGCGCGCTGGGAAGGCCGCCGCAGTGGCTTCGACTACAAAGGCCAGTTGACGCGTGAGTGGGAGGCGGAAGCGGATTCGCCCGCGCCGCCCGATGATTCGTCACGATAGCGCCTTGCCGGTTCGTTGTGACAGGCGAATCCGGTGTGCTATGTTCGTTGTGAAAGGGCGACACAGCGGTTAAAGGTTATGGCTTCGACAAAAATACAACGAGCACTCATCAGCGTGTCGGACAAGACGGGGCTGGTTGACTTCGCGCGGCGGCTCGCGCGGCATCAGATCGAATTACTCTCGACGGGCGGCACGGCGCAACTGCTGCGCGACGCCGGCCTCGCCGTCCGCGATGTGAGCGACCTGACGGGCTTCCCCGAAATTCTCGGCGGCCGCGTCAAGACGCTGCACCCGAAAGTCCACGGCGGCCTGCTCGCCATCCGCGACAACACAGAGCACCAGCGTCAGGTCTCCGACAACGCTATACAGTACATTGATATGGTCGTCGTCAACCTCTACCCCTTCCGCCAAACCGTCGCGCGCGACGAGGTGACGGTCGAAGAGGCGATTGAGAACATAGACATCGGCGGGCCTTCGATGATTCGCTCGGCGGCGAAGAACTTTGAGGACGTCGTCGTCGTCGTTGACCCGGCCGATTACGCGATCATCGCCGACGAGATGGACGCGGGCGAGGGCCGCGTGTCGCGCCTGACGCGGCTGCGGTTGGCGCGGCAGGCGTTCGAGACGACGGCGCAGTACGACGCCGCCATCGCCGAATTTCTGATCGGCTCGGTCACGCTCGACGCGGCGAACGAGCGGCTGCACGTCGAGCGGCCGCAGCGCCTGCCGGCGCGGATGACGCTGTTCGCGAAGAAGGAGATGGACCTGCGCTACGGCGAGAACCCGCACCAGCGCGCCGCGCTCTATTCGCTGAAGAACATTGGTGCGGCCGAGATGCCCGAGCAGTTGCAGGGCAAAGAATTGTCGTTCAACAACCTGATTGATATGGACGCGGCGTGGTCGCTGGTCGGCGAGTTCGACTCGACCGCGTGCGTCATCATCAAGCACACCAACCCGTGCGGCGCGGCGACGGCTGAAAATGTCCGCGAAGCCTTCGAGCACGCTAAGGCCACAGACCCTGTGTCGGCCTTCGGCGGCATCGTCGCCTTCAACCGGACGCTGACCACGGACGCGGCGCGCGTGATGGCCGAGACGTTCTTTGAAGTGATCGTCGCGCCCGATTACGAAGCCGGCGCGCTTGAGGTCTTTGCCGCCAAGAAGAACTTGCGCGTGTTGCGCATGGGCGCGGGCCGCGATTACGTGAAGCCGTTCGACCTGCGATTGATCGGCAGCGGGTTGCTGGTGCAGGACGCAGACCGCGGCACGCTCGACGATGTGAAGCCGCGCGTCGTGACCAAACGCGAGCCGAATTACGAAGAGATGTGCGCCCTGCGCTTCGCGTGGGTGATTGCCAAGCACGTCAAGTCAAACGCGATTGTCTACGCGCGCGACGGCCAACTGGTCGGCGTCGGGGCGGGGCAGATGAGCCGCGTGGACTCCGTGAAGATTGGCGCGATGAAGGCGCAACTGCCGCTCGCGGGGACGGTGATGGCGTCCGATGCGTTCTTCCCATTCCGCGACGGCGTTGACGAGGCGGCAAAGGCCGGCGTCACGGCGATCATCCAGCCGGGCGGCTCCGTGCGCGACGAGGAAGTGATCGCGGCCGCCAACGAGCACAACATCGCGATGGTCTTCACCGGCATGCGCCACTTCAAGCACTAATCGTTTGCCTGCGGCACGACAGATTTACCCAGCCAGTTCAAGTAGGCTTCGGAGCCGCGCTCGATTCTCAGCGCGATCACTTCGGGCGTCGTGTAGCTGTGCAGAGCTTTGACCTGTGCTTCAAGTTCCGCATAACGATCATCAGTGGTCTTGATAATCATCAGTACTTCGCTGTCGCGCGCCACCTTGCCTTCCCAGCGATAGACCGATTCGACGCCGCTCACGATGTTGACGCAGGCCGCTAGCCGCCCGCCGACCAACGCGTCGGCGATGCGCGACGCTTCTTCGGAACTCGACGCCGTCACCAGCACGATCAACGCGTTGCTCATCATAGAGCCATTCTAGCAGGCAAGCGCCCGGCGGTGACAACGCTCAAGCTGTCGAATTCACCGTCTGCCGCTCGACGACGCGGCCGCGGCGGGCAGTGTGCGCTGCGTCTCGCTTGAAGACGTGCCGAGCATGAACTGCCGCACCCATTCCGTGAAGAGGTAGTTCTCTTCAAAGATCGGGAAGTGGCCGCTGTGTTCGAGCACGACGAACCGCGACTGCGGCAGGCCCTGCGCCAGCTCGTAAGACTGCGTCACGGTCGTCGCCAGGTCGTGCCGGCCGGCGACGACCAGCGCCGGCGCTTTGATCGCGGCCAGCTTGCCGCGCACGTCAAGCTCCTGCTTCTCGTTCGCCAGCGCCAGCTTCTTCGCCAGCGAATCGAAGTAGACCGTGTAGATGCCGCGGTCGAATTCGTAAGGGATCAGCTTGTAAAAGTAATGCGGGTAGAGCACCGCGTAGCGCCGCCGCACGCGCTCGCACGGGTTCGCGTTGTTGGTGCCGCCCTCGTCGCGGTAGCGCGAGCGCTCGGCAGGCGACAGCGCCTGCACCAGCCGCTTCTCGGCTTCGGCAGGGTCTTCGACCGCCGCCGCGCCGCTGACCAGAATCAGCCGGCCGGTGTGGTCTGCGTAACGCAGCGCGTAGTTGAGCGCGATGGCCGTCCCGAAGCTGTGGCCGAGCAGCGTGACGCGGTCAACGCCGAGCGCCTGCCTGAGCGCTTCAACGTCGTCGGCCATCTCGGCGACCGTCGCCGGCCCGCGCTTGTCGGGCTGGCTCGACATGTCTGCGCGGCGGTCGAAGTAGACCAGCCGTGCGTAGCGGCTCAGGTTCGACAGCATCGGGTGATAATACTCGTGCGGCAGCCCCGGCCCGCCGTGCAGCACGATGACGACTTCGCTGCCGGTGCCTTGCGTTTCGTAGAGCAGCTCAAGCCCGTGCGATTTGAACTTGCCGTAAGTCAGCACAGGCGTCCAGACGTGGTGGTAAGAGTCGGCCGACGGGTGGCCCGTCACCGCGGCCACGCTTGAGGAAGTGTTCAGCGACAGGCACTCGAACTCGGCGCGCGTCGGGCCGTCCTGCCCTTGCGTGATCGTTGCCAACGCGGCCAGCGTGATAAGCGCGAAGCAGAAGCGAAACATGTCCTTCATCACAAACCCTCGGACAGGATTCAGGCTTCAGGTTTCAGGATCCAGTGGCTAGTCTTGAGAGCTACACCGAGACACCCGGATGAGGCGGTGCCCGAAGTCTAAGACTGAAGACTGAAAACTAAAAACTGAAAACTACTCGCTGTCAGTCTGGTTTTCTGATGCAGGGGCAGTCTCGTCAGCGTCGAAATAGGCGTTATAGATCTCGACGGCGCGGGGCAGGTCGCGTTCGTCCACCATCACGACGACTTCCTGGGAGAAGCTGCTGGGGATGACGGCGAAGTCGCCGCCTTCGACGAACGAGCGGATGTCGTTCTGGTTGAGCAGCTCGCGCACCATCTCGGCCTCGGCAGAGGTCTTGAACGATTGCAGCGGCACCGGCTCGCCGTCGCCGCGGTCGTGGACGCGGTTCTCAGGTGTCAACTCGTCAACCAACTCGATCTGGCAATCCGGGCAGACCGTGATGCCTTCTTTGTACTCAGCTTCGCAATTCGGGCAGAATGCCATTGCTCCCCCAGTTGTCGGCCTCGGCGTCCTCAAGGCGCAGTGAATCGAACAACAACTCGCCAGTTATAATATGCGCCGCCGAACCTTCGTGCAATACTTTACTGGCCGGTCAGTGCGCCGACTCCGGTGTGCGTGGTCTTCACCAGCCGGCCGACGTCAAACCCTTGCGCCGCCGCCGCGCCGACCGCCTTCTGGTACTTCGCCTCGTCCATCACCGGCGTGCGCGAAAGTATCCACAGGTAATCGCGGCCCGCGTCGCCGACGACCGAATAGCTGTAGTCCGGCGCGAGGTCGATCACCCAGTAATCGCCCCAGACCGCCGGCAGGAACGACAGGAAAGCGGGCGCGAAGCGGACTTCGAGCTTCGAGGTCGGCCCTTCCTTGTCAGCCTTGCGCGCCTTGCCTGCGGCGCGTTTCACTTCACCGTTAGCCTTGCGGCATTCGTTCACGACGCGGATGGTGTTGTCCGCGCTGAGCGTGTAAGTCGCGCTGACATCGCTCGCACAACTCTTTTCAAACCGGTTGGGGAAGCGCGCAATCTCGTACCACTGGCCTTGATAGCGCGCCAGGTCAACGGAAGGCACGACGGCCGGCTCCTGCCCGGACTTATTGCGGTCGCGGCTCTTGGCGATGGCGATGGCCGCGGGCACGATGAGGGCCAGGGTTAAGACGACGAACCGTTTCATTGCTCTCCTCCATAAGACTCACCAAGCGACCTCCTTTCAGTTTAGCCCTGAACCGACGGCGTCGCTAATTTTGTCTTGGACGAGGCGGTTCACGATTTGAGCCAGCGGCCTTCGTAGATCACTTCGGCCGAACCGGTCAGCGCGACGCAGTTGTCGTCGCGCCACACGACGTCGAGCGGGCCGCCTTCGGTGACGACGCGCACGGCGCGGCTCGTGTGGCC
>JADMIO011227366.1_pt1 | contig 13119 bp, 9 predicted proteins | sample 8958161 | NCBI WGS metagenome assembly JADMIO01 (sample SAMN16585339, study PRJNA669376) | soil metagenome | isolation source: Crop rotation soil | place: USA: Cullars Rotation, Alabama | collected 2011 | reverse complement strand
GCCGCGGCACAGCTCGAGGCGCAGGCGCGACTTGCCGGCGCCCGCCGGCGCCGAGACCAGCACCACCCGCGCGGTGGCGTCGTCGGCGTCGAGGAGCGCGCGCAGCTGCCCCAGCTCGGCCTCGCGGCCGAGGAAGGGCGTGGGCTTGCCGAGCAGCGGCCGCGCCTCGTCGTCGCCGGGGGCCTCGCCGGCCAGGACCAGCCCGCTCACCTGGAAGCGGGCGTCGAGCAGGCCGGCGAGCGCGGCGTCGATGCGGATGGCGTTCCCCTCGCCCAGGAGCCCGCGCGCGCGTTCGGCGGCGCCGCGCCGGCCCATCGCCGCGGCCATCGGGAGCTCGGGGTATTCGCGGCGCAGTCCGAGCGCGCAGCGCGCCGCCAGCTTGGCCTGATCGGTCGCCGGACGCGGGCCGGCGAAGGTGATCGTGGTGAGCGCGGCGGCGCGGCCGACCGAGCCCCCGTGGGCGGCGGCCAGGGTCGCCACGCGCTCGCCCGGCTCGGCGGTGGCCAGGGCCAGCACGCAGCTGACCACGCTCTCCTCGCCGGTCAGCTCGAGCGACGCCGGGCGCGGGCTCGACTGCCCGGCGATCGCCGCGGTGGCGTCGAAGAGCAGGAGCTCGGCGAGCACGGCGGCGGCGTCGCGCGGGCGCCGCGCCGGGTCCTTCTCCAGCATGCGCGCGCAGAGGTCGGAGAGGGGCGCGGGGAGCTCGGGGCGCAGCGCGGCGAGCGCCGGCGGGTCGCGGTGCAGGATCTGGTCGAGGAGGTCGGCGGTGGCGTCGCCGGTGAACGCGTGCCGCCCGGAGAGGCAGCGATAGAGCACGGTGCCGAGCGCGAAGACGTCGGCGCGCGCGTCGATGCGACGGTCGCCGCGCGCCTGCTCGGGCGCCATGTAGCGCGGCGTCCCGACGAGCGCGCCGGTGGCGGTCAGGTCGGAGAGCCGCGGCGCGCGCGCCACGCCGAAGTCGAGGAGCCGGGCGCGGTCGATGCGATAGTCGGCGAGGAACAGGTTGGCCGGCTTGATGTCGCGGTGGACGATGCCGCGGGTGTGCGCGGCGGCCAGCGCGGCGGCGACCCGGCCGACCATGGTCAGCGTCTCGGCGACGGTGAGCTCGCGCGCCTGGAGCAGGTGGGCGAGGTCTTCACCGTCGAGCCACTCCATGGCGAGGAACAGCTCGCCGGCGTCGGTGCGTCCGTGGGTGAGGTAGCGGACGATGCACGGGTGCTGCAGCTCGGCGAGGATCTGCGCCTCGCGCGCAAACCGCTCGCTCGACGCGGCATCGACCGCGCGCAGGACCTTCACCGCCGCGTCCCCGTCGGTGTGCCGGTCGACCGCGCGATAGATGACGCCCATCCCGCCCTCGGCGATCATCCGTTCGACCTCGAACCGGTCGCCGATCACAGCGCCCCGCACAGAGGGAGTACGCCACGCCGGCGCGCGGAATTACAGGGGAAACTGGGGTCCGCCGCTGTCATCCACGGGTGGACAGCTGTCGGCAGGTAGGTGACGGGCGCAGGCTCAGCGAACACGTGGTTTCAGGTAGTTGCACCGCGGCACGCCGGTTGCTCCAGGGGGCAGCCGGAGGGCAACGCGATGAAGAAGATGAAGATTCGTTCGGCCGTGAAGGCCGGTCTCGGCGAGATGGGTCACAACCACAACCAGGGGCGGGGGCTCAAGGTGCGCACGGCGGTGAAGGCGGGCACGGGGCCGAGCGGCGGCAATCACAGCCAGGGGCGGGGGCTGAAGGTGCGCGCGGCGGTGAAGGCCGGCCTTGGGCCGAGCGGCGGCAACCACAGCCAGGGGCGCGGGTTCAAGGTGCGGTCGGCGGTGAAAGCGGGCATCGGGCCGACTGGCAGCAATCACAGCCAGGGGCGCGGGCTGAAGGTGCGGTCGGCGGTGAAGGCAGGCGTCGGGCCGGGCGGCATGAACCACAATCAGAGCGCCTGAGCACCGTCGGTCACGCCCGCCGGAGCCTCGTCGAACGCGATGGCGGGTGCCGTCGCCAGCCGGTGGTCAATAACCAGACCGTCGCCGCCGCGACCGCGCGCCCGGAAACGCTGGGCGAACAGCTTCCCCCGGCGCCCGAGCTTCCGGTCGAGGCGGCGGGCCATGCGGATGGCGAGCCCCTGCATCCCGTGGGAGAGCGCCGCGGCATCGGAAGCCGAAGCGGTCCTTCCCCTTCGCGATGGCAGATTTTAGTGCCCGAAAACAGACGCCCCGGCGGAGCACCGGCGCGCCTGCGACGGTCCGCAGGGTGACGTGCACCAGATGGTGCCGGTCATGGGCCGGCCGTCGCCGATGGCCGAGATGCGCACCCGCGACATTTGGCTTCCGTCCGGCTCCGGCGCGCCAGCCGCGGCGGCCGCTGCCGCGGGCGGCGAGGGCGAGCTGGGGGTCACGTTTCGAGCGAGCGATGAGGGTTAGTTTACGGGCACTAATCTTGAACCGTAGGCACAAACTGAGGGACGCGCCAAGCGCGCTTCGTCGATGGTCGTGTTGGCACCGGACGGGCCAAGGGGGTGGCCCGGGAAGCGCGTCGAATTGCCCGGCGAGCGCGAACAACACGGAGGGCAGACTCGCCGATGCAAGGTGGAGCTTCTCCGCCACGACCATGACGCACAGGGTGAACTGGGACAGGACCCGACGGCGGCGTATGGTGTTGGCTTGAAAGCGACGGGCGAGAGATGAGGCGTCAGCCACGACGCCGACCAGCAGCGCAACGACCGTGGCCAAAGTTGCGACGAGAATGAGCAAGGTCAGGCGCGCGGGGTCTTGGCTGGTGGTGTGACTGCGCGCCCAGCCAAAGCGCGGGTTCTTGGTGTCGCGGAACACTTCTTCGATCTGCATCCGCTTGGCGTACAGGTTGACGATACGAGCCGACGGAAGGTCGTTGACGGTCGTGGCCAAGACCGAGGCGGTGAGCGCGCGCCGACGAGGGCCGCGGTACGCTGTGCGCGCCGAAACTATCCTACGTGGACTACCAGCCAAGCCCCCGCGCGCTTCGTGGGGATCCCTCAGGTGTGGGCGACCGTCGCAAATTTAGTGCCCGAAAACAGACGCCCCGCCAGACGCGGGCCCGCCTTCGACCGTCCGCAGCGTGACGTGCACCGGACTGCGCCAATTCTGCGCCGGCCGCCTCCAATGGTCGACATGCCCCCGTCCGGCGTGAACTTCCGTGCCGCGCGCTCGCCGGATGCCGCGCTCACGGACGCATCACGACGACCCGAGCCGAGTCCGGCTGCGTGCAACTCGGCATCCGGGAGTAGATGACGCCGACGTCCACGGCTTCCTTGCCGAGGATTTCCACGACGGATAGGTCCTCATCGACCCCCATCAGCGGATCGTCGGGATCGACCGACGAGTAGAGCGACAACCGGTACAGGCCTGGCGCCAGGCCCGCGAACCGGAAGCGTCCGGTTGACTCCGTCTTCACGTCGCTCCAGGTGCCGAGCCCCGATTCGAGACCCAGCCGAACACGCTCGCGTGGGACGCCCGAATCGTAGCTGACGACGATCCCCGTCACCGCGCCCCCGTCCTGCGCTTTGCCCTCGCGGGAGCCGCCTACCAACCCCGGCCGGATCGCATCCGGCCCCACTGCCAGGGCCGCGATGGCGCCCACGATCGCGGGAAGAATTCCTCGCCGCCAGCGCATCACCGCCAGTCTACAGCGTCAGCCGCGGCCGACGCTGTCTCCCCTGTGCACGACCCGCCGTGTCATTCGTAATCTGACATCCACAAATATTCCTCATTTTACCCCTTCCCCGCATCGCGAAGACTCGGTATCCTGAATTTTACAGAAATGCTGCGTACCAAGCCTCTTCAGCACCCTCTGGCCCCGGTTCATCCGATACGCCCGCCACGGCCGCGGGTCGGGTTGGCGCTCGCCGCCGGCGGCGTGCCGGGGGTGGCGTGGCAGGTCGGTGCGCTAGAGAGCATCCGGCGCGCGACCGGGTTCGAGCCGCATCATGCCGAGCTCGTCGTCGGCACCTCGGCCGGGGCCGTCGTCGGGGCGCTCGCCGCGACGCTCGGCATCCCGCTGGCCTATGCCCACGTCAGCGGTGAGCCCGGGCCCGGCGTCGACCTCGCCGACCGGCGCTTCGCCGTCGCCCGCGCGATGGACGAGCACCTCTTCGGCAAGTTCCCGTTCGAGCGGCGCGTGCCGCGTCCGGTGGTCTCGAGCTTCGCCGGGCTGCGCCGCCTGGCCGGCGGTGGGGTCCGCTCGCCGATCGGCATGGCCGTCGCGAGCATGCTCTGGGAGGGCCTGCTCTCGTCGCGCGGCGTCGGCCGCGCGGTCAAGGTCGCGTTCCCCGACGGCTGGCCCACCGATCGCCTGCGCATCACCAGCTTCGACCTCGACACCGCCTCGCCGCAGGTCTTCCACGCCGCCAGCGGCCACGGCGTCGGGCTCGCCGACGCGCTGGTCGCGGCGACCGCGGTCCCCACCATCTTCTCGCCGGTGCGCCTGGCCGGCCGCCGCCTCACCGACGGCGCCGTCCACAGCATCACCTTCCTCGAGCAGTTCCTCGGCCGCGGCCTGGACCTCGTGATCTGCCTCCACCCGCTCCTCGGGCAGGGGCGCGGCCGCACCCTCGGCGAGCGCGCCAAGGCCACGCTGGTGCGCCCGTTCCGCCGCCGCCTCGAGCTGCAGCTGGAGCGCGAGATCAGCGCGCTCGAGGCCGAGGGGACGACCGTCGTCGTGCTCATGCCCGACGCGCATGAGCACGCCCGCATCCCCGCCAACTTCCTCGACACCCGGTCCTGCCCGGACATCATGCGCCGCGCCGCGCACCTGGCCAGCGGGCGGCTCGGCTCCGACGTGACCTCGGCCCTCGGCCGGGCGCGCTGGGCGCCGCTGGCCGCCTAGCGAAGCCTGTCCAGCCCCGCCTGGATCGACCCGCGCACCGCGACGTCCAGCTTCTCCGGATCATCCGCAGTCTGCGCCGCCCCGACGCTGTACCTGAGGCGCGCCGGCCACGGGATGTGCGGCAGCGGGCCGACCGCGATCCCCCACGGCAGCGACAGGTGGATCGGCCAGATATGCGCGCGCGCCAGCTCGCGCAGGCGCAGCAGGCGCGCGATACGCTCGCCGCGCGCGAGCACGTGCAGGGTGGAGTGCGCGCCCACGTGCGCGACCGGCACGATGGGGACGCCCGCGTCCTGGGCCAGCGACGCGTAACCCCGCCGCCCGCTGAAGTCCACCCGGTACTCGTCGCTCGACGGGCGCCAGGCCTCCTTGTCGCCGCCGGGCGCGACGATGACGTCATGTCGCTGCTCGGTGAGCGCGCGGTGGGCGATGTCGCGATCGCCGATGAGGATCCCCCGCTTCGCCAGGTACGGCCCGGTCAGCGACTGGCCGAGCAGGACCTCGTGTGCCAGCGGCCGCAGCGGACGCGTGAAGCCGAAGTGCCGGTACCAGGCATAGGCGAACCCCCAGAAATCGAGGAACAGGTCGCCGCCCGAGTGGTTCATGACGATGAGCGCCGGCGACGGCGGGATGGCGTCGAGCCCCTCGATCTCGGAGGTGAACCAGGGGACGTGGCGCAGGCTGTGCACGAACGACCAGGTCTCCTCGACGGCGCGCATGTCGATGAGCGACGGATCGCGACCCCAGTCCGCGCCGCGCCCGCGCCGCAACCAGCTGAGCGCGCTGCCGCGCTCGCCCTGGGGTTTCTCGCTCATCGTGGAGGATGAGCTTCCATCGGCTGCCCCGCGGGCGCAAGCCTAGTCCCAGAGGTAGGGATACCCGTAGCACTCGAACTCGTTCCCGACCATCGGATGATCCGGGTCGGGCTTGGCGACCAGCGCCCCGGCCGAGTGGCCCCACCACTGGCAGTTCCCGTCGGGCAGGCGGATCATGACCTCCTGCAGCCCGCCGTCGCCCGAGGTCGGGTCGACGTCGCGCAGGGTCAGCTGGGCGATCAGCTGATCGTCGCCGATGCTGGCGTTGTGCGCGTCGGCGGGCGGGCGGTAGCGCGCCGACAGCCATGGGCGTCCCATCGGGAAGACCGCGCGCTGCGACCAGCTCGAGCCGGCGAGCGCGTCGAGCGCGATCGCATTCACCTGGGGGCCGATGGCGAAGTGCTGCGCGGTCATCGGCTCGACGAGGTAGGTCCACCCGCCCGGCCAGATCTTGTCGCTCTGCCCCCAGACGTAGGTCTGCGGGAAGACCGCGGCGGTGTCGCCGGTCGTCTGCTCCAGCACGACGTAGCTCCAGGTCCCGGCCGTCTGCAGATCCTGCTCGCGGCAGGTGTCCCAGGCCGGCGTGTCGTCCCTGTACCACTCGCACTGCTCGTCGACGCAGTCGTGGAACTCGGTCGACGCGGTGAACTGGTCGTAACCCACGATGGCCACGCCGAGCTCGGTGCTGAGGCCGTCGCCGGGGGCGTGGATGCAGTGGTTGACGAAGTCGCCGTCGCGCAGGACGGCGCAGCTGTTGTCGAGCGAATTCGCGGAAAACCCCTTGTAATGCGACCACTTGAGGCGCCGGGTCGCCGGCTGGCCGGGCGTCGATTCGAACACGCCGACCCACTGGCTCGCGTTGCAGGCGCTGTCGCCCTTGAGGTTGGTCTCCACGCCGCCGGCGGGCAGGCGCGTCTGGTCGTCGTCGCCGAACGCGCCCACCGGCGACGCGGCCAGCACCACCGTCCGCAGCACCGGGTGACCGAGCTCGTCGACGCCGGGGAGAGACGAGTGCACCCCGTAGCTGCGCCCGCTGTGGAAGTTGAGCACCGGATACCCGGTCGGCACGCCGAAGCCGTACGTCCAGCCGTTCGCCGGGTCGAAGAAGGTGTTCTGCGCCCAGCTCGAGCCGCCGACCATGCCGGTCGCCCCCGAGATCGCGTAGAGCCGGTTGTGATAGGTCAGGTTGAGGTCGTCCCAGCCGTCGCCGTCGAGGTCCTGGAGATAACCGCCGGCCTCGCGGTACCAGCTGGTGGCGGCGTACGCGGTGGGCTGCCCGCTGATCGCCGGCGGCTTCGTGTTCACCGCGAAGAACCCGGGGCCGCAAGCGTCGGGCTGGACCGGATACGCCTGCGCGCCGTTCGGATCGTGACGGAAGATGCAGCCGTAACCCCAGGTGTGCGCCGGGTCGGTCGTCCAGCCGTCGCCGTAGCCCGGGGCCAGGAACGGATATTTTCGCCCCGCCGGATCCTGCGGGAAGAAGAGGTCCACGTAGAGGTCGCCCGTCGCGCCCTGATTCCCGGAGGCGAAGCTGTACAGGCCGGCCGGGCTGACCGCGTCGCCGAGCACCGACGGAGCGTTGGGCTGCGCGTCGAGGTCGATGACGGCGAGCCCGACCCGGTACTGGTTGTCCGCCACGCCGCGGGCGAAGAGCCCGGAAACCTCCTGCAGCCCGTCGCCGGTGTGATCGCCGATGGCCGCGTAGTCGAGGTCGTCGAGGGTCGCGATGTTGAGCTGAGCGTCGGGGATGCCGAGGTTCTTGGCGTCGGCATCGGGGACCGGCACGCAGAACTGCTGGTCGTGGAAGAGGCACGACCAGACGTACATGCCGCCGAAGGTCGAATTCGGGCAATAGCCGGGGCCCACGAAGCCGATGGCGGTGTCCTTCACCCCGTCGCCGTCGAGGTCGTAGCTGTACTGGGCGTCGCCGGCGGTCTTGCCCCACGGGCAGCTCACGTTCTGCGGCGCGACCGCGGGCGGCCGCGTGAACAGGCAGGCCGCGGTGACCGAGATGGCGTGCGGGAAGTAGCCGTTCACCGTCATCGTCCAGCTCGACGGGGTGCAGGTCACCGCGGCGCTGGTGCCGGCGGCCGTCGCCTGTCCGACGGGGACCCAGCTGGCGCCGGGCAGCCCGTTGGTGCATTCGCTCGCCGCCCAGGTCCGCGTGAAGGTGCCGCCGGTGGTGGTCTGGGTCCGCCGGCAGAGGGTGGCCTCGGGATAGGTGGGCTGGGCCAGCTCGATGTAGGTGCAGGTCACCGTCGCGTCGTGGTAGCTCGCGCCGTTGCCGCTGCTGAAGGTCGCGAACGCGCCGGTCGTGGTGGTCTTCGCCTGACAGCTGACGCGGCCGGCGATCCCCTCGGCCGTCGAGGCGGCGCCGATCGCGGGCGCGCCGACCGGCGGCGTCCCGGCGGAGCATTCACCGGCGGAGAAGACGTGGGTCTGGCTGCCGCTGCCGTAGCCCGGCCAGGTGTAGCTGCAGGTCGTGAGGCCGGGGCTGGTGAGGTAGGCGTTGCCGATCTTGGGCGGCGTGTAGAGGCAGGTCACGTGGCCGCCGAGGTTCCCCTGGCCGGCGTTGGAGTGATGACCGTGGGACCGCCCGTCGAGCGGATCGGGCGGATCGCAGGTCGCCTGGGTGAAGCCGTTGGCGTACGGGAAGGCCTTCGACCCGGGCGGCGGGATGTCCATGGTGCAGTTCCACGGCTCCCAGCGCGGCGTCGAGAGGATGCCGGTGTGCAGGTTGCCGAAGTTGTAGCTGCAGGTGGTGCTGCCGTGCGTCGAGTCGCCGGTGAGCGCCGACTCGACCTCGCCGGGCGGCTCGCCGGCGCAGCCCAGGACGAACGCCAGTGCGGCCCAATGTCTCATCATGTGCAACCCTCCCTCCGTGTCGGCGGGGAGGACGCAAGCGCCAGGCCATGGGCTAACTGTCTGATTTTATTGGAATGACCGCCGAAAATGGTACCGCCGGCGAGACGTCTGTAACAACGGATGTAACGACGCAAGCCTGTGCTAGGTTTCGCGCCGTGATGAACACCAGCCGTATATCGATGTCAGCAATCCTGTTGGTGGCCTGCGCCGGGAGCCCGAACCCCGCGCCGGTCACGCCTCCCGCGACCGCACCGGTCGCCGCCGAGCCCGCCGCGCCGCCGTCGCCCCCGTCGTCGCCGGCGGCCCCGCCCGCCGCGGCCGCGCCGCCGCGCGCGAACCCGCTCCTGTCGGTGAGCCCGCTCTTCGACCACGCGCCGCCCTACGACAAGATCACCGAGGACGACTTCATGCCCGCGATCCTCGAGGGGATGAAGCAGCACGCCGAGGAGATCAAGGCGATCTCCGACCGCACCGACGCGCCGACCTTCGAGAACACCATCGTCGCGATGGAGCGCTCCGGCACCACCCTGCTCCGCGTGAACTACGTCTTCGGGCAGACCGCGGCCGCGCTCACCGACGACAAGATCCAGAAGATCGAGGCCGACACCGCGCCGCTCCTGGCCAAGCACTACGACGACATCTACCTCGATGCCAAGCTGTTCGCCCGCGTCGACACCCTGTGGCAGAAGCGCGAGTCGTTGAAGCTCGACGCGGTCGACAAGCGCCTGCTCGAGCGCTACCACCTCGACTTCGTCCGCGCCGGCGCCAAGCTGTCGGCCGCCGACCAGGCCAAGCTGCGCGCGATGAACGAGGAGATCTCGACGCTGCAGACCAAGTACTCGGAGTCCCAGATCAAGGAGATGAACGCCGGCGCCGTCATCGTCGACGACGTCAAGGATCTGGCCGGCCTGCCCGAGGGCGACATCACCGCCGCCGCCGAGGCGGCCAAGGCGCGCGGGCTCACCAACAAGTGGGTGCTCCCGCTCATCAACACCACCCAGCAGCCGGCGCTCACCTACCTCTCCAACCGCGCCCTGCGCGAGAAGATCTACAAGGCGTCGATCGCCCGCGGCCACCACGGCGGCGAGTACGACGTCACCAAGCTGGTCTCCCGCCTGGCCCAGCTGCGCGCCCAGCGCGCCAAGCTGCTCGGCTTCGCGACGGCGGCCAACTACATCCTCGAGGATCAGATGGCCAAGACCCCCGAGGCGGCGATGAAGCTGCTCAACCAGCTCGCGCCGGCGACGGTCGCGCGCGCCAAGGCCGAGGCCGCCGAGCTGCAGAAGCTGATCGACTCGCAGAAGGGCGGCTTCAAGCTCCAGCCCTGGGACTGGATGTACTACTCCGAGCAGGTGCGCAAGGCGAAGTACGCCATCGACGAGGAGCAGGTGCGCCCGTACTTCGAGCTCGAGCACGTGCTCAAGGACGGCGTCTTCTACGCCGCCCACCAGCTGTACGGCGTGAACATCAAGGAGCGCACCGACCTGCCGGTCTACGCTCCCGAGGTGCGCGCCTGGGAGGTCTTCGACGCCGACGGCAGCAGCATCGGCATCATCTACACCGACTACTTCGCGCGCGAGAGCAAGCACGGCGGCGCGTGGATGAACAGCCTCAACGACCAGAGCTTCCTGCTCAACGAGAAGCCGGTCGTGGTGAACACCCTCAACATCCCCAAGCCGGCCGCCGGCCAGCCGGTGCTCCTCACCTTCGACGAGGTGACGACCGCGTTCCACGAGTTCGGCCACGGCCTGCACGGCCTGCTGTCGACCGTGAAGTACCCCTACATGTCGGGGAGCGCGACCCCGCGTGACTTCGTCGAGTTCCCGTCGCAGTTCAACGAGAACTGGGCGCTGGAGCCGACGGTGTTCGCGAACTACGCGAAGCACTACCAGACGGGCGCGCCGATGCCGGCCGAGCTGGTGGCCAAGATCAAGAAGGCGTCCACGTTCAACTCGGGCTTCGCGACGCTGGAGACGCTGGAGGCGCAGGTCCTCGACCTCGAGTGGCACGCGCTCCCCGCCTCGGCGCCGCCGCAGGACCCGGAGAAGTTCGAGGCCGCCGCGCTCAAGAAGCACGGCGTCGACTTCGCGCCGGTGCCGCCGCGCTACCACACGACCTACTTCTCGCACATCTGGGGCGGCGGCTACGCGGCCGGCTACTACGCCTACGCCTGGACCGCGGTGCTCGCCGCCGACGCGTTCGCCTGGTTCAACGAGCACGGCGGCATGACCCCGGCCAACGGCAAGAAGTTCCGCGACGGCGTCCTCTCGCGCGGCGGCACCAAGGACGCGCACCAGATGTACCTCGACTTCCGCGGCAAGGAGCCCAGCGTCGCGCCGCTGCTCGAGCACCGCGGGCTCAAGAAGGGCTAGAAGCTCACTTCCCCCAGGTGCGGGAATCTCCTCGATTCCCGCGCCACTCGCTCCACCTGCTCCGCACTCCACGTCACCTTCTTCCTCGTCCCCGTCGGCTTGGCGAAGACCGCCTTCGCGCAGCCGTCGAGCCATGCCGGCTCGGCGTCGAGGCGGATGAACTCGGCCAGCCGGGTCAGCGTGCCGCGCGGGTCGGCGATCATCTGCTCGTGGCCGACGTGGGTCAGCTCGCTCGCGTCGAACAGGTCGCCCAGGCGGGCGTTGGTGGCGGCGTGGAAGAAGTAGTAGTCGATGCTCTCGTCGAGGGTGAAGCGGTGGCGGATGGAGATGGCGGCGATGTTGTCGTAGGGGTTGCGGACCACGTGGATCACGCGCAGCGGGACGTCGACGGTGGCGCGCAGGCGGCGCACGAACGACGGGTGGTTGGCGATGGCGCGGGTGAAGGCGCCGCCGCGCTTGTCGCCGACCACGCGCAGCTCGTCGAAGCGACCCTGTGCGAGGCCGGGGATTGCGTAGTCGTAGACGCTCTTGTGCCCGCGCGCGTGGAACCAGCGGGCCTGCTCGAGGATGCGCGCGTAGAGCTCGTCGCGGCTCTTGCCGTCGAGGAGCAGCGCGGGCGCGTTGAGCTCGTGGGCGATGACCGCGTGGCGGTGGGCGTCCAGGCAGGCGCCCACGATGCTATGGCCGCTGCGCGGATAGCCGGCGAAGAGCACGAAGCGCTGGACCTCGGCGAAGCGCGCGCGGTGACGCAGGCGGGTCCAGGCCAGCCAGGCCCGCCGCTCGACCTGATCGGCGATCGCCCGGGCCAGCTCGCGCGGCCGGCGCGGGCCGCGCTCGGGGGTGACGATCTGCGCCAGCGCCTCGGAGTCCTGGACCGCCGGCGTGGGGGGCGCGTCGCGGAAGAGCGCGAGCAGGTCGGCGTCGGGCTCGACGTCGACGATGAGGTGCACGCGCGAGACGCCGCCCGAGATGCAGTTGACCGCGCCGTGCGGGCGGAGGTTGTCGAGCGCCCACAGCTCGCCGACGCGCATGTGGTGGAGCGCGCCCTCGGAGTAGATGTAGGCGCGCTGGTGGGTCGTGAGCGGCAGATGGAGCCGGATCGACCGCTCGAACAGCCCACCGCGGTAGGTGCCGTCGGTGTGCAAGTCGATCCGGCGGCCGGGCTCGATCGCCGAGAGGTGGGCGCGGACGATCTTGCCGCCCAGCGAATCGAGGAAGGCCTGGGTGAGCGGCAGCTGATCGAGGGCGGGGTTGCGCGTCGGGGCCTCGCCCTTGTCCTCGCCGATCAGCGTGAGGCGGTGGCGGCCGAGGGTCAGCGGACCCCGGGTGGCGGCCAGCGACGCCAGCTCGGCGGCGAGCGCGGCGGTCTCGACGCCGCTGCGCAGCCGGACGCACGACGGCAACCCCGCGGTGGGCTTGTGGAACTGGCTCACGGCCGGCAGGATAGCGCGGTTCATCGCGACAGCGCGACCAGGAGCGAGCGCGGCCCGGTGAAGCAGTTGCGCCCGTGGGCCACCCGGTGGTTGTCGATGACCAGCAGGTCGCCGGGCTGCCACGCGAAGCTCACCGCGGCGGCCTGGTAGACGGCGGCGAGGCGGGTCACGTCCTCCTCGGGGATCGGGCTGCCGTCGCCGAAGCCGACGTCGCGCGGCGGTGTCTCGCCGGCGAGCGCGGCGCGCAGGCGCGCGGGGAGCGTGGCCGGATGGTGGGTCAGGATCTGGTGGAACGGCAGGACCTCCCCGGTCGCGGCGTGCGGGCGGACGGCGGGGGCCGACCAGCTGGCCACCGCGCCGCCGGCGGTCCAGGCGAGGTCGATGTCCGCGTCCCGACACAGGATCTCGACGCTGGCCCGATCGTCGCTGCCGAAGAAATCGGCCCAGCCGACGTCGAGCCCGGGCACGAAGCGGCGGGTGTAGCGCAGCCCTCGGCGGGCGAGGCGATCGGCGAGGTCGGCGGGGAGCGCGCGCCAGACGCGCCGGCCGTCGGCGATGGGGGTCTCGCCGCCGCTGGCCGCGGGCGCGAGGCAGGCGAACGCCTGGCGCGCCGGCCAGCTGCGCCGGTGCGCGGCCTCGTTGTGGAACGGGATGACCTCGGCGGGCGGGTACGGCGTGGGCCGGTAGTGCGCGGCGTCGCCGCCGGCGCGCTCCAGCTCGGGATAGGCGCGCTCGAGCGGCCCGAGCAGGATCGTGGCGGCGCGCTCGACCGCCGC
>JADMIO010690531.1_pt1 | contig 13119 bp, 9 predicted proteins | sample 8958161 | NCBI WGS metagenome assembly JADMIO01 (sample SAMN16585339, study PRJNA669376) | soil metagenome | isolation source: Crop rotation soil | place: USA: Cullars Rotation, Alabama | collected 2011 | reverse complement strand
CGACGCGTCCATAGTTCTATGCTGAGACCCTTACCGGACGCGCGATGGAACCAAGCGACCGCCGCGCATTTGCTGAATCGGGCCGGCTTTGGAGGTCCTCCGCCGGAAATCGAACGTTTGGCGAAATTGTCCCCCGAAGCCGCCGTGTCGTCGCTCATCGAATTCGAACGCGTTCCCGATTCCATTCCTGCTCCCGATTGGGCCAAACCCGATCCGGACCGTTTTGAAAAACTGCAGGCGCTCCAGAAAGCCCGGCGGCGCGTCGAGGAAAGCGCGTCGCAATCGGAACGGGACAGTCTCGCGTTGAAAGTGCGCGAGATGCTGCGGGAAGAGAACCAGGAAAACGCGCGCCGCTTGCTGGATTTGCGCGGCTGGTGGCTGCGCCGGATGGCGGAGGGCGGACGTCCGCTCGAGGAAAAATTGACGCTCTTTTGGCACGGACATTTCGCGACCAGCCTGCAAAAGGTCAAAGACACTTATTTGATGTGGCTGCAAAACCAAACCTTCCGCGCGAACGCCGCCGGCAATTGGCGTCAAATGCTCCTGGCGATCGCCAAGGATCCCGCCATGCTGATCTGGCTCGATCAGGCGTCGAGCCGAAAAGAACATCCCAACGAAAATTTCGCCCGGGAATTGATGGAGTTGTTCACGCTCGGCGAAGGCCACTACACGGAACGCGACGTCACGGAGGCGGCTCGCGCCTGGACCGGCTGGAGTTTGAAACGAGGGCGGCAGGAATACACCTATTTTCCCGGCCTGCACGATTCCGGAACGAAAACGGTTCTCGGCCGGACCGGCGCGCTCACCGGAAACGACGTCATCGAGCAAATTCTCGCCCAGCCGCAAGCCGCTCGCTTCATCACCGAAAAATTGTGGACCTTTTTCGCCGGAGAAGCGCCGGCGCCGGAGTTGGCCCAGGCGCTCGCGCAAAGTTTGCGAAGTTACGATTACAACTTTAAGCCGTTATTGAAGCGCTTGTTCCTCGCCGAGGAGTTTTATTCCGCTTCGGTGATGGGAAATCAGGTGAAGAGCCCCGTTCAATGGCTGATTGGTTCCACGCGCATTTTGGAAACGGAATTGCCCCGGCCTTTTCTTGCCTCGGAAATTTTGAAGCAAATGGGCCAGGAACTGTTTCTTCCGCCGAACGTGAAAGGCTGGGATGGCGGCCTGAGCTGGATCAACACCAACAGCCTGCTCGTTCGCTACAACGCCGCCGCCATCCTCGTCACCGGCGATTTGCCCGCCGGATTTTCCGCCGGCGAAAAACCGCGGGCGCAACGCCTGGTCGAAAACGCGGCGCGGAACGGGTTGCCAGCCGTCGATCCGGCCAAACTGGCTCCGGCCGCCGTTCGGGACGACCCCGACAAAACGCTGGCGGCCTTGGAAAGTCGTTTGCTCGCCGTTCCTCTGAAGGAAAAACAACGGGAGACCTTGCTCGCGTTCGCGAAAAAGCGGTCGCCGCTCGACGACGGCGAATTGCGCCAGCTCGTTCGTCTCGTTATGTCCACGCCGGAATATCAACTGACTTAATTCGTTTATGAGAAAAATTCCCGTTCTTTACAGCCGCCGCCAATTTCTTCGCGGCGTCGCCTTTGGGAGCGCCCTGTCCTGGACCGTTCCGTCCTTTCTCGCCGAAACGTTCGCCACTCTCGAAGCGCGCGGCGCCGAGCCGAACGCCGCCACCGGCCGGGACGACACCATCCTCGTCGTCCTGCAAATGGCCGGCGGCAACGACGGCCTCAACACCGTCGCGCCGTTCGCGAACGATCATTATCACCGGGCGCGCCCTCGGCTCGGGCTCAACGAAAAAACGGTTTTAAAATTAAACGATCAAATCGGGCTTCACCCGTCGCTTGTCGGCTTCAAAACGCTGTTCGATTCGGGAAATCTGGCGGTGGCGCAAGGGGTCGGTTATCCCAATCCCAACCGATCGCATTTTCGCTCCACGGAAATCTGGCAAACCGCCTCGGACTCCGAACGGACGGAGAAATATGGCTGGCTCGGACGCTACTTCGATCACGCCTGCTCCGGCTGTGACGCCACGATCGGCGTGACGGTGGGCAAACAGACGCCGCAGGCGTTCACCGGTCCCAAGCCGCTCGGAATCAGCATCGACGATCCTCGGAATTATCGCTTTTACGCGGGAAAAGCCTCCAAAGACGGAATCACCGAAATGAGCGAGCAATCGTATCGCGAACTCAACGCGGCGGAAATGGAGGCGGACGCGACGTCGGACGCCGCCTCGGGACAGACGATCGGCGCGGTGGCGGGCGCGGTGCGGGCGCCGGGGTCGCCGCTCGATTTTCTCGAACGGGTGGCGTTGGAGGCGCAAACGAGTTCGGATCGCGTGCGAGCCATCGCGAGCCGCGGCGAGAATCGGGCGACTTATCCGGGATCGGCGCTCGGAAATTCGTTGAAATTGGTGGCGCGCTTGATCGGCGGCGGATTGCCGACGCGGGTGTATTACGTCTCGCAAGGCGGTTACGACACGCACACCAATCAAACAGGAGCGCATGAACGGCTGCTGCGCGATTTGGGCGATTCCATGAAGGCGTTCGTGGAGGATTTGAAGGCGCAGAAAAATTTCGAGCGCGTGCTGGTGATGACGTTCAGCGAATTTGGCCGGCGCGTTCAAGAGAACGCCAACGGCGGCACCGATCACGGGGCGGCGGCGCCGTTGTTTTTGGTCGGTGAAAAAATCAAGGCGGGGTTGATCGGAACCTATCCGAGCCTGGCGCCGGCGGATTTGACGTCCGGAGGCGATCTCAAATTTGGAATCGATTTCCGAAGCGTTTACGCGGGGGTCCTCGAGCAATGGCTCCGCGCCGAAAGCGGTCCGGTGCTCGGGAAATCGTTCAAACCGATTACGTTGGTGTAAAGACGCGAGATCCCTGCCGCCGTTGAGCGCCTCCCGGTTGCAAACGGCGCGGGGATGGCGCAGCATCGGGGGATGAACTCGTTTTTGGAGCGCGTTCAATCCGAAATCGCCGCTCGCCAGTTGATCGGGCGAGGCGAACGCGTTTTGATCGCGGTTTCCGGAGGCGTCGATTCGATGGTTTTGGCTCATTGCCTCGCGACGGAATTTTCAGACGAGTTCCCGGCGCGCTTCGGCGTGGCTCATTTCAACCACCAACTGCGCGGTCACGAGAGCGACGCCGATGAAGCATTTGTTCGCGCGGCGGCGGCGAGTTGGGATCTGCCGTTTTTTGTTGGGCGAGCCGCCGTCTCCGAAACGGCCAGAAGCCAAAAAATTTCCGTTGAAATGGCGGCGCGCGATCTCCGGCATCGCTTTCTCGCCGACGCCGCCCGCGAAAACGGCTTTTCCAAAATCGCCTTGGCCCATCACGGCGACGATCAAGCGGAACTTTTTTTCCTGCGGCTGCTGCGCGGCGGCGGCGCGGACGGATTGGCCGGCATGGGCTGGACCGATCCTTCCCCGGCGAACTCCTCGATGTCTTTAATCCGGCCCTTGCTCGGAATGACTCGTCGCGAGATCGAACAATTCGCGGCCGAAAAATCGATTTCCTTTCGAAACGATTCGAGCAACGACTCGCCGGAGTTCGAGCGCAATCGAATTCGACTCGAGCTGATGCCGTTGATCGAGGCGAAGTGGGGAACGGCTGGCATTCGGCGCGCCATGGAGATTCTGGGTGCGGAATCGGAGTTTTTGGAATCGCGGGTCGCCGCGTGGCTGGAACGCCGCGAGCCGGAGTTCGACGCCTTGCCGGTCGCTCTTCAACGGCGAATCGTGTGGAAACAACTTCTTCAATGGGGCGTGGCGCCCGACTTTCAGGCGATTGAAACGTTGCGGCTGAAACGAGAGGAGCCGGTTTGCGTGAGCGGCGGCGTTTGCCTGGCGCGCACGGCGGCGGGAGAATTGCGGGCGGTGAAGCCGAACGATCTGACGTTCCGAGACGATTCGGCGGCGCTCGATCTCTCCGCTTCGGCGGGGCGATGGGTCCGCGACGACGGGGAAATTTTTTGGCGAAAGGAACCGGTCGAAGGGCAGCCGGAGCGCGGAGAGAATCGCGAACATTTTGACGCCGAGCGGGTGGGGGAGCGAGTGGTGATTCGGCGGTGGCGTCCGGGCGATCGTTTTCAGCCCATCGGCTTGCCGGGTCCGACGAAGCTGCAGGACCTGTTCACCAATTTGAAAGTGCCGGCGGAGGAGCGGCGGCGGCGCTGGGTAGGCGAGGCGGCGAACGGGGAGCTGTTCTGGGTGGAAGGAATTCGGATTTCCGACCGTTTCAAGCTCGACAAGGCTTCCCGGACCCGTTTGAAATGGGAATGGCGCCGGTTTCCGTCTGTTGCGGGAGCGGGTGACCGATGTTAATTTGACGCCGGAATTTTTTGGCCATGCCAGACGAACACAGACCTAACGACGAGCGGAACGACAAGAAGAATAACGATTTCAAAATCCCTTCGAGGACGTTGATCGTTTGGATCGCGATTCTGGGTGTAATTACCTCCCTGATGGTCTTTCACGACCGGACGGAATCGAAGCCGCAGGAACTGCTCTATGTCGATCTGAAGAAAAAAGTCGAAAGCGGCCAGATCGCCTCCGGCATCATCACCTTCAGCCAGCAATCGCCCAACCTCCGGAAAATCACCGGCAAATATTATCAGACCGATCCGGAAGGAAAACTGGTTCTCGACAAAAACGGCAAACCGGTCGAAGTCCCTTTCAATTCAGAGCTCTGGCTTTCGGACGGATTCACGGAAAAGTTGCTGGAGACCGGCAAATTCCGCGCGGTGGAACCGAGCACGGTTCTCATCAACCTTCTTTACGGACTCGGCCCGCTCATTCTGTTGGTGGCGCTGATCTATTTCTTTTTGGTTCGCCAAATCAAGATGGCCGGCAAAGGAGCGCTCAGTTTCGGGAAGAGCAAGGCCCGAATGTTGAGCAAGGAAAAGAACAAGATCACGTTTAAGGACGTCGCCGGCATTGAAGAGGCCAAGGAGGAAGTTTCCGAGCTGGTCGAATTCCTCAAAGATCCGAAAAAATTTCAAAAGCTCGGTGGCCGCATTCCCAAGGGAATTCTCATGGTCGGTTCTCCCGGCACGGGAAAGACCTTGCTCGCGAAAGCGATCGCCGGCGAAGCGGACGCCGCCTTTTTCAGCATCAGCGGCTCCGATTTCGTCGAGATGTTCGTCGGCGTCGGCGCCAGCCGCGTTCGCGACATGTTCGACCAGGCGCGCAAGAACACGCCCTGCTTGATTTTCATCGATGAAATCGACGCCGTCGGACGCAGCCGCGGCCATGGTTGGGGCGGCGGCAACGACGAGCGCGAGCAAACCTTGAACGCGCTCCTCGTCGAGATGGACGGGTTCGACACTCAAGAAGGGATCATCATCATCGCCGCGACGAATCGTCCGGACGTTCTCGATCCGGCGTTGCTGCGGCCGGGCCGCTTCGACCGCCAGATCGTGGTCAATCTTCCCGACGTGCGCGGCCGCGAAGCGATTCTCAAAGTTCATGCTCGCAACGTAAAACTTGATCCTTCCGTGGACTTGGCGGTGATCGCCCGGGGAACGCCCGGTTATTCCGGCGCCGATTTGGCGAATCTTTTGAACGAAGCGGCCTTGCTGGCGGCGCGCATCAATAAAAAAGCGATCGGCATGGAGGAACTCGAGGAAGCCCGCGTGAAAGTGCGTTGGGGCCGCGAGCGCCGGAGCATGGCGATGTCCGATCAAGATAAAAAATACACCGCCTGGCACGAAGCGGGCCACGCGTTGGTGAACGTCCTTTTGCAGCACACGCATCCGCTGCACAAAGTCACGATTATTCCCCGCGGCCAGGCGTTGGGAGCGACGATGTCGCTGCCCAAAGACGACGTTCTTAATCATCGCCGCAAGGAGATGCTCGACATGATCACCATGACCATGGCGGGCCGGATCGCCGAGGAGATCGTCTCCGGCGACATTTCGACCGGCGCGAGCGGAGACATTCAGCAGGCGACGAATTTGGCGCGCTCGATGGTTTGTCAGTGGGGCATGAGCGACAAGCTCGGCATGGTGCAATATGGAAACGATGGCGACCACGTTTTCATGGGCCGCGACATGGTTCAGCGGAAAGATTACAGCGAGCACACCGCCGAGGAGATTGACACCGAAGTCAAACGGATCATTGGCGAGTGTTACAATCGGGCGAAAGAATTGATCGAGGCCAACCGCGACAAGCTGGAATTGATCGCCACGATGCTCCTCGAATACGAGACCCTCGACGGAACGCAAGTGGAGGAAATCGTGCGCACCGGCAAATTCACGCCGCCGCCGCCGCCGCCCAAAGTCGATCCGCCTTCCGGCGCGCTCGCCGCGACGCCGCTCCCGGAAGTTTCGAAACCGCTGCCGCCCAAGCTCCCGGGCCTGGGAACTCCGGCTCCGGCGGCGATCTGACCGCGGAGCGTTGACTCCTCGCGCCAGGTTTCATTACATGGGTGAAATGGTTTCGACGACGACAATCGCTCCCTCATTCCTGGCGTCGGATTTCACGCAGCTCGGACGCGAGGCGGCGCGAGTCGATCGTTCCGGAGCCGACTGGCTTCACCTCGACATCATGGACGGGCATTTCGTCCCGAACATCTCCTTTGGCCCCGAAGTCGTTCGCGTCATCCGCCCTCTCACGGCGATGACGTTCGACGTCCATTTGATGTGCCTGCGTCCCGAAATTTTGCTCGAGCCGTTCGTGCGGGCGGGGGCGGATCGATTGACGATTCATGTCGAATTGGGCGAGCAGGTGATGCCGCTCATTTGGAAAATTCATTCGCTGGGAAAAAAGGTGGGGCTGGCCCTCAATCCGGGGACGGCGATGAGTTGCGTGGAGCCGTTCCTCAAAAAAATTGATTTGTTGCTCATCATGACGGTCAATCCGGGGTTCGGCGGACAATCGTTCATTCGCGAAACGCTTCCAAAAATTCAACAAGCATTCGCCTGGCGCCGGGATCTCGGACTCTCGTTTCACATCGAGGTGGACGGAGGAATCAATTTTGAAACGGCGGCGGAATGCGCGCGGGCGGGCGCCGATGTTTTCGTCAGCGGCACCGGCCTGTTCGGCCAGCCGAGCCTTACGCGAGCGGTGCAAAAAATGAGGCGGCTCGTTTTGGCGAACGGACGCGATCTTTCCATTTCCGCTCCCCCGATGGAATTCAAGGAAACCCTGCTGTAATCGGCGATCCGCCGCGTTACGGCGCAGGCAAGGAGTGTATGGCTGAAATCAAATTCGGAACCGACGGGTGGCGGGCGGTGATCGCGGAGGATTTTACCTTCGCCAATCTCGATCGCGTTTCCCAGGCAACGGCGGAATTCTGGCGCCGCAATCCCGTTCCCAACACGGAGTCCAAAGTCGTGGTCGGCTACGATCGCCGGTTTCTCTCCGATCAATTCGCCGCTCGCGTCGCCGAAATCATGGCCGGAAATGGATTTCAAGTCACCTTGACGTCCGAACCGACGCCGACGCCCGCCGTTTCACTTGCCGTTCACGCGCAAAAAGCGATTGGCGGCGTCATGATCACCGCGAGCCACAATCCGCCGGCGTTCAATGGATTTAAATTAAAAGCCTATTATGGCGGGTCGGCCGAACCGTCGATGTGCCAGGCGGTGGAGAAGTTGCTGGACGCCGCGCCGGTGAAAGTGGCGCCGATCGAGCAAGCGGTGAAGTCCAAAACCATCGTCCGAAAAAACCTGCGGGCGGCGCACTATCAAGCGATCAAAAAGCTGGTGAATTTCGAGCGAATCGCGAAATCCAAGCTGCGTTTCGCGCACGAGGCGTTGTTCGGCGTCGGCGCCGGTTGTTTCGACGAATTGCTGGCCGGAACCACCTGCCAGGTCACGACTCTGAACGGCGCGCACGATCCGAACTTCGGCGGAATCAATCCGGAGCCGATCGCCAAAAATTACGCGCGCAGCGCCGCTTATTTGAAAAAACATCCTCACGACCTCTGCCTGGTGACCGACGGCGACGCCGATCGAGTTGGCGGAATGGATGGACGGGGAAATCCGCTGACCACCCACGAGTTGATCTGCCTCTTGCTGCATCATTACGTCGTGAACCGAAAAGCGAGCGGGCGAGTGATCAAGGCGTTGACGACGACCTCGATGGTGGATCGCATCTGCGCTCATTACGGGTTGGAGATGGTGGAAACCGGGGTTGGCTTTAAATACATCGCCGCGGAGATGCTGAAAGGAAACGTGATGCTGGGATTCGAGGAGAGCGGGGGGATTGGATTTCCCGGTCACATTCCGGAGCGGGACGGAATTTTGGCGGGCTTGATGTTGTTGGAGCTGTTGGCGACGGAGCGGAAATCGATCAACGAATTGTTGCGAAATTTGCGCAAACAATTCGGCCCGTTTTCCTACGCGAGAATCGACGCTCATTTTCCCCTCGAGAAACGGGCGGAGCTGATGGAGTACTGCAAGACGCATCCGCCGAAAAAATTGGGCGGCGCCCGGTTGCGGGAAGTGAAGTCCTACGACGGCGTGAAATTTTTGGCGGAAGACGACACCTGGTTGATGCTGCGCGGGTCGGGGACGGAACCGATTTTGCGCATTTACGCCGAGGCGAATTCTCCCAAAGCGGCGCAAGATTACTTGAAGCTGGGCGTGGCGCTGACGAAGAAAGTTGGATAAGCCGGTTCAGCAGAAAAGTTCGCCAACCCGGACCCATCGAGCAGAGTTTCCCCGATTGAATTCGCGAATGCCGGGATTATCCTGGCGAGCCGGATGGAGCAGCCCCTATTTACGATTCTCATTTTGGAGGACGATCCCAACGACGTCGTTCTCATCAAGCGGGCGTTGAAAAAAAACAACATTCTCAACCCCGTTCAAGTGGCGGTGGATGGCGTGGAAGGGATCGAGTATCTGAGCGGCAAGGGCGCGTACGGCGACCGCGTCCGTTATCCGTTCCCGCGATTTATCCTCATGGATTTGAAAATGCCGCGGATGGGCGGCTTGGAAGTATTGCAATGGCTTCACGATCATCCGGAATGCCAGGTGGTGCCGACGGTCGTGCTCAGTTCCTCCAAATTGCCGAACGACATCGTCCGAGCCTACAAACTGGGCGCCAACTCCTATTTGGTAAAACCGGCGAACTTCGACGAGTTGCAGCGGTTGATGGGAGCGAGCTACGAATATTGGTCGCTCTGCACCAAACCGGAACCCGGCGAGTTGGTGTCCGTCCGCGGTTAGCGATTCCGTCTTCTCCGAATGGTGGCGGCGTTTCGCCGAAACGCCCTTCAAGTTCTTTAAGGTCGGCGAGCCGCCGCGCCCCGCGTTTGCCGCAAGTCTTTCCGGCCCGGGAAAAATTACCCTTTTCTTCACGCCAGACGGCATTATCTTTCCGGCAGCCTGAGCGTTTCAGACTCTTCGCCGTCCCAATATCCGGCGTTTTTTCGAGGCGCCGGCGCATTTGAATGGACGCGGCTCACATAAGAAATTTTAGCATCATCGCCCATATCGACCATGGGAAGACCACCCTTTCGGATCGTCTTTTGCACCGGACGGGAACGATCGAAACCCGCCAGATGGAAGACCAGCTCCTCGACTCGATGGATCTGGAGCGGGAGCGGGGAATCACGATCAAAGCCCACCCGGTCACGATGCTTTACAAAGCCAAAAACGGCGAAATTTACGAGCTGAACCTGATCGACACTCCCGGACACGTCGATTTTTCCTACGAAGTTTCTCGAAGTTTGAGCGCCTGCGAAGGAGCGTTGCTGATCATCGACGCCGCCCAGGGCGTGGAAGCGCAAACCGTCGCCAACGTCCATTTGGCGATGAAGCAGAATCTGACGATCATCCCCGTCATCAATAAAATCGATCTGCCGCACGCCAACGTCGAGCAAACCAAATTGCAGCTCGAGGATATTCTCGCCATTCCCGCCGACAGCGCCATTTTAGCGAGCGCCAAGGAAGGAATCGGCATCGAAGAAATTTTGGAAGCCATCGTCGCCCGCGTTCCTCCGCCCAAGCCGACCGGCGCGCCCAGTCTGCAAGCGTTGGTCTTCGATTCCTATTTCGATACCTACAAAGGGGTGGTGACTCACGTCCGGGTTTTCAACGGCGAGTTGAAGCCGGGAATCCACGTGAAATTGCTGCACTCCGGCAAAAGCGTGGAAATCAAGGAAGTCGGCAGCTTCAATCCGAAACCTTACCCGCGCGAGCGGCTCGAGGTCGGAGAAACCGGTTACATCACCGCGAACATCAAATCTCCCAAAGACGTGAAAATGGGAGACACGCTGACCGACGGCCGCGTTCCGTCGCCGACGCTCCCCGGATTTCAGGAAATTCATCCGATGGTCTTCAGCGGCATTTATCCGATCAACACCGCTGACTACGAGCATTTGAAGGCGAACCTCGCGAAACTGCAGTTGAACGACTCGGCGTTCGTGTATCAGTCGGAAAGTTCGGTCGCGCTCGGCTTTGGATTTCGTTGCGGATTTCTCGGATTGCTCCATTTGGAAATCGTCCAGGAACGGCTGCGCCGCGAATACAACATGGACATCATCGCCACCTATCCGAGCGTGGTTTATCGCGTGACGATGACCGACGGCGTCGTGAAGGAAATCGACAATCCCGCCTTTTTGCCCGAGCCGAATTACATCGAGAAAATCGAGGAACCCTCGGTCAAGGCGTTCGTGATTTGTCCCAACGAATACATTGGCGACATCATGAGCTTGATTTCCGAAAAGCGCGGAATCATCGACCACACCGAAACGCTCGACACCAAGCGGGTGATTCTCACCAGCTTGATGCCGCTCAATGAAATTCTCATCGATTTCCACGATCGCATCAAAAGCATCACCCGCGGATTCGGCTCGATGGATTACGAGCACGCCGGTTATCGCGAGTCGGACATGGTGAAGCTCGACATGCTGGTGAACGGCGAGTCGGTGGACGCGTTTTCGTGCATCGTTCATCGCGACAAAGCGGAGGGCCGCGGCCGCGCGCTCGCCGCGAAGCTCAAGGAAGTCATTCCGCAGCAGCAGTATCAAGTCGCCATTCAGGCGGCCATCGGCGGAAAAATCATCGCGCGCGAAACCGTCAGCGCGATGCGAAAAGACGTGACGGCGAAATGTTACGGCGGCGACATCACTCGAAAGCGAAAGCTCCTCGAGAAACAAAAGGAAGGGAAGAAGCGCATGAAAGCGTTCGGGACGGTGAATATTCCACAAGAAGCTTTCATTGAAGTGCTGAAAGCCTGATATGACCTTGCGCTGGTTCCTCTCGGGAAAAGTCCGGCAAGCTTACGAACTCCGGAAGCACGTCGGAAAATTGCTCAACGCTCAACGCGATATTCTCTCCGCCGACGCCGTCGCCCAGGTGCAAAAATCCCTGGAAGCGGTGGACGCCGCCGTCGCCTCGAAAGCGCCCGACGCCGAAGTGGAGCAGCGGGCCGTCGAGTTGGAAAAAACCGCCAATCGCTGGCTGCGGCCTTACCCAAACGCCACCTGGCGCGAAAATGTCGAAATTTTTTTGGTGGCCATCGCCGTCGCCATGGGAATTCGCACTTTCTTTCTTCAACCGTTCAAAATTCCCACCGGGTCGATGCAGCCGACTCTGTTTGGAGTCGAGTATGAACCGGTCGACCATTACCCCGGTTTCTTCACCCGGTTCAAGGACGCCTGCGTTCACGGCGAATTTTACCAATATTGGATCGCCGAAGCCGACGGAAAGATCACCGACGTCGGGCCTCAAGGGCACGTCGCTCGCTTCATCAACACGCAAAAAGTGACTGTCGAATACGACGGTCCGGGCGGACCGAGGACGGAAACCAGGACGTTGTGGCTGACTCCGGACGACGAAACGAAATTTCGATTTCAAGCCAGCCTGTTTCCCGGCCGCGTTTTCAAGAAAGGAGAGCCGATCCTGGCGCTCAAGGAGGTCGCCGGCGACCACCTTTTCGTCAACCGCGTGACTTACAATTTCCGCCATCCGCGCCGGGGCGAGATCATTGTGTTCAAGACGAAGGGAATCATCCACGAACACATGCGGCAGGACCAATTTTACATCAAGCGCCTGATCGGTCTTGGAGGGGAGCGCTTGAGCATCGGCAACGATCAGCACACGCGGATCAACGGCGAACGATTGGACGCTTCCACGCCGCATTTCGAACGGGTTTACACCTTTTCGCCGATTCCGCGGGAGAACCATTACTTCGGTCACGTGAATGAATACGTGGCCCGCCGCCTGGGACGAAGTCTCGCGCCGAAATTTCCCGATGAAACCGCCGAGGTCGTCGTGCCGCCCGGCTATTACATGGTTTTCGGCGACAACACGCTGAACAGCTACGATTCGCGGGCGTGGGGCGCTTTCCCGCAAAAGAACGTCATTGGAGAATCCTTTTTCGTTTACTGGCCAATTTCCAATCACGGCACCAGCCGCTTCGGCTGGGCGAATTATTAGAGGTAGGGTCAACTCTCCGAGCTGACCCGAAAGGCGGGAAAAAGGCAGGTGAGCTTGGCCGCAAGCGACCATGGCGTTTTATCCCCAAAGCTCGTTCGCGACGGTCGCTTGAGCCAGCGACCAAACCTTCGCTCTTACTTAATCGGCGTTCATCGGCGTTATCCGCGGATTCTTTTCCGTTCTCCCCGCGTCAGCGTTGCCGGTTGGGCGCTTTCGCTTCATCGTCCTCCTCCGCCACATGGAACTTGTGCATCAACCGGTGGAGCACCGGCGCCATGATCACTCCCATGACCGTCAGAAAAATGGATCCGCTAAACAACGCGTAAATCGACGCGAAGATCTTCGCTCCCGCGGTTTCCAGACGATCGACCGGCCCCATTCCCGTGAGGATCATCGACGCGTTGAGAAAGGCGTCAATCCACGACAGCCGGGCGTAGTAATGATAGCCGAGCGTTCCGACCCCCAATCCGAAAGCGATCAACCCGCAAGCCAGCGCGACGTAGGCCCCAATGCGCTGGACGAATTTCCCGAGCGGCAATAATTTTTCGTGGCGCCGTTCGAGCGCGTAAAACCGCCGCGCCGCCCGTTCCGGGGCCCTTCGCTCTCCCCGCCGTTTTGCCTCATCCGCCACGCCCCTTTAACTACCCCTTTCGCCGCGCCGACACAAGACGCCGCGAGCGTTAGGAAGGGATAAAACGATCGAGCCGCAAAGGTAGGGTC
>JADMIO012736563.1_pt1 | contig 13120 bp, 11 predicted proteins | sample 8958161 | NCBI WGS metagenome assembly JADMIO01 (sample SAMN16585339, study PRJNA669376) | soil metagenome | isolation source: Crop rotation soil | place: USA: Cullars Rotation, Alabama | collected 2011 | reverse complement strand
CTTTCCCGGTTGAGCTTCATGCGGAGATCGAGAATCGCCACCGAGACCATGTGCGCGGTGTCATTTTTGCCAATATCCAGTAGGGCGGCTCGGCATTCCTCGAGGGTCTCAAGAACAGTAAGCAGTTGTTCGTCTGAATTAGCCACCGGCCCTCATTTCATTCCCATGCCCACCATTGCCGTGCCCGCAATGGCCTCACCCCCGATGGCCTGCCATTGGCTATCGTTGCCCAGCCTTCGCGGCGTGTCGCGTCGATCCGGTGTGCACGACTGAGAAACCCGCAAGGTATGCAGATATTCCTGTGCGGTTCGACGAAGGACAAGGGGGCGTAGTCGCCGGATTGGTCACGGGCGCGAGGACCGATGACGGAAGCCACATGGCGCCCTTATCTTTCGAACTACCCTAAATTGCGCCCCATCATCCTCCTGATACCGTTCATAACGGTAAGGTTGAAGGTTAAAACAATGGGGATTCATCCCGCCACGGTTGTAGTCCGCGCAGGTTTCTGTCAATTTAGCAGACAGGAAGGACTTGTATGCATCTGGAGATGGACAGGGGCGTTCCGTTAGAAGAACGCCGCAAGGTTGCTCTCAACAGTCTCAAGGACTGGGATGCTGCGCGGGTTTTCCTGGAAGTGGCCCGCTGCGGCAGCTTCCGCTCCGCCGCCGAAAAGCTGGGCCTGTCCATCAACGCGGTACGCCGCCGAATCGGCGATTTCGAGCGTCAAACAGGCGCTACCATGTTTATCCGCGACGTCCACGGCGCCCGCCTGACCGAGGAAGGCGTGCATATCGTCGGCGCCGTCGAGCGGATGGAAGCGGCAGCTTTCGACCTCCTGCGCGCCAGCGTGTCGGCCAGCAACGAATTATCAGGCGAGATCAGGGTCGCGGTGACGGAAGGTCTCGGGACATTCTGGCTTGCCCCTCGCCTCGTCGGATTTCAACGTTCTTTCCCAAATATCCTGATCGATCTGCATTGCGCGACCCGCAGCGTCGATGTGTCGCGGCATGAGGCCGACGTCGCCATCCAGTTGTCGCGGTCGGAAGTATTGGACGTCAAGCAGGTCCGGCTCGGCCGGATGCACCTGATGTTCTTTGCCAGCGAACATTACCTCAACACTTATGGAATGCCGCGGACATCGAACGAACTGGTCAAGCACCGGCTCGTGATGTCGGACGAGGTCATGGCCAAGGACGCATTCGCGAGCCTGTTTCCGGGCTATACCGAGCGCGACCTCGTAGTGATGAAGGCGAACGTCTCAAGCGCCAATTACTGGGCGGTCGCAAACGGCGCCGGCGTCGGCATGTTTCCGACCTACGCACAGGCGCCGGGCGGCGTGCGGCTTGTGCCGCTCGATATCGACGCGCGCTGGTCGCTCGACATTTGGCTTTCCTATCATCCAGGCAGTGGCCGCATCCCCAGGGTGCGGCACATGATCGACTGGCTGATAGAGGCCTTCAATCCCGCCAAATACCCCTGGTTTGGAGATGAATTCCTCCATCCCCGGGAGTTTGAGGCGGTCAATATGGGTGAACCCCCGACCCAGCTGTTCGGGGGCCTTTCAACCGAAGGACGGTGAGACGAGAAATGAACAAATCAGCGGCTAAGAAGATGAAGCAACGCAGTGCCGGTAAACCCGACATTGAACTTGGTAAGCGAATTCGGCTGAGACGCGTCGAGCAAAAGATCTCGCAAGCCGAGCTCGGTGACAAGCTTGGTGTGAGTTTCCAGCAAGTGCAGAAGTACGAGAAAGGCGTCAACCGCGTCGGCGCCGCGCGCCTGCAGCAGATCGCCAACGCGCTCGATGTGCCGGTCACGTTCTTCTACGACGGCGACAACAAGGCGCGTGAAGTCGAGAGCCTCCTCTTCCTGGACAGCGCATTCAGCCTGAGGTTGCTGCGCGCCTACAGCAAGATCAAGGACCAGACGGTGCAGCGCCAGCTCGTGTCCTTGATGGAATCGATCGCCGCCAACGAGGAATAACGCGCCAGGGCTCGGGGGCCTGACGCCATTCCAGGGATCATCGCGCTGCGGCTGCGCCGCGGATGCGATCAACCAGGTTGACGGGATCAGCTGGCAATTCATCACCGCGCCAAGCCACATGCTGGTCGGGGCGCGACAATACCAGACTGCCGCCACCGTAAGCGGGCGGCAGCGGTTTTGGCAGGTCCACAATCCTGAGGGGCACGCCTCGCGCCTGCGCGGCGCCGGCCAGCGCCGTCACGTCGATGTCGCGATCGAGCCGCAGCAAAGTGAACTCGGGCCCCATCGCGTCGTACAGCGAGCTTCCGTCCTCGCGGAAAAAATGCGGCGTGCGGCAACCCGGCACCGTGGAGGGCGTGTAGCTGTTCATGGAGTAGGAAGGCTGCGCCGCGCCGTCATAGGCAATGATCGGTGAGCGGTGGTAATAGGCGCCGAAGTTAAGCCCGGCGCAGGCATATTGCTGAACGTTGATCTCGTAAGTGAGGCGTCCGACCTCGCGCCGCACAGCGTCACCGCGCGGTCCCTCCTCCTCGATCTCGTCCGGCACCGCGCCGCGGCGCTTGATCTCGGCCTCCGCATGCGACATCGCAAAGCGCGAAACCTGGCTCGTGATCGGCAACCGCTCGGCCTCATAGGCCTCAAGGATATTTTCCGGCGCCCAGCCGTTGAGATGCGCCGCAAGAAGCCATGACAGATTCATGGCATCGGCGATGCCCGCATTCATGCCGTAGCCGGCATAGGGCACCCAGATATGCGCGGCATCGCCTGCGATGAACGCACAGCGGTCCCGAAAGGCGTTTGCGATCAGCCGGCGGCCATACCAGTCCTCTTTCGAGATGATCTCGTAGTCGAACTCGGCACCGACGCCGAGGATGGTGCGCAGGCAGCCATCGCGATCGACTGCTTCGAAATCATCCTCATTGGGCCGCAAGTAATTGTGGACCAGCCAGCGTTCGCTTCCATCGATCGCATAGACCATGCCGGAGCGGCGCGGATTGATGGCGCCGGTGGCCCAGGCGCTTTCATGCTGCTGGCGATCGATCAGGCCGGGCGCACGGATAAAGGTGGATTGCACGCGCTGGATGATGGCGTCGCCGGAGAATTCGGCGCCGATTGCCTTGCGCACGATCGAGCGCGCACCGTCGCAGCCGACCAGAAAACGGCAATTGACCCGGCTGACCTCGCCGCTGTCGAGGTCGCGCACAGAAACGCTCGCGCAGGTGTCCTCGATGACGACATCCTCGACCGAGCTGTGGCTGAGGATGGTGATACGCCGTTGCGAGGCCGCGTGTTCGAACAGGATAGGCTCGAGGAATATCTGGTTGATGCGATGCGGTGGCTCAGGCGTCGGCCAGTTCGAGTCGGCCGCGTCAACAGCGGTGAAGCGGTCCCGGCGGCAGGGAATTTTGATGCGGGTCAGCTCCCGGCCTGTGAACGACGTGCGATAGCTGATGTCGTGAGGATAATCGGCGGGCAATCCCGCATTGCGGATCTTTTGCGCGAGGCCGAGCCGGCGGAAAATCTCCATCGTGCGCGCGGCAACGTGGTTGCATTTCGGCTCCGGCGGCGCCGCACGCGCACGCGTTTCCACGACGGTCACGTCGATGCCGCGCCAGGCGAGGTCGATGGCGAGCGTGAGCCCGACCGGCCCCGCTCCGACAATCAGCACATTGCTTTCGTTCATTCGGCTTCGGCACCCGACTTCTTGACGATTTCGGCCCAACGATCGACCTCGGACTTGATGTAATCGCCAAAGCTGTCGGGCGTCGACTCCGGCAGCGGCTCGATCGCAATGCTGGTGAAGCGCTCGCGGGTCGACGGATTGTCGAGGAGCTTTTTGATCTGCGCGGCCAGCGCATCGACGACCGGACGCGGTGTTCCGGCCGGAGCCACCACACCCTGCCAGGCCACGAGTTCGTAGCCGGCGAGTCCGCCTTCGGCGATGGTCGGGATGTCGCGTGCAGCCGCAACGCGCTTCGGCGTGGTCACGCCCAGCACCCGCACCTTGCCTTCCTTGATCTGCTGCAACGCCGGCTGCAGGTCGACGATCATGAAGGGGATATGACCCGCGATGACGTCGAGCATGGCCGGGACGCTGCCTCGATAGGGCACGTGGCGAATATCGATGCCGGCCGCGGATCGCAGCATCTCGGCGGCGAGGTGTTGCGGGCTGCCATTGCCCGCCGAGCCATAGGCCAATCCCGGATTGGATTTGGCGTAGGCAATGAACTCGGCGAGCGTCTTGGCCGGGATCGCCGGATTGATGATCAGCGCAAACGGCACACCCGCGACCAGCGCGACCGGCGCAAAATCCTTGACGGGATCGTAGGGCAGCTTCTTGTAGAGCGACTTGTTGATCGCAAGCGTGGTCGACGTCGCCATCAACAGCGTGTAGCCATCCGGCTCGGAGCGGGCGACCTGTTCGGCGCCAAGCGTCGAGGCGGCGCCCGGTTTGTTCTCGACCACGACAATCGCGTTCAACCCCGTCTTGATCTGTTCGCCAATCAGCCGGCCGAGCAGATCGGTCGTGCCACCGGGCGGATAGGGCACGATCATCTTGATGTTGCGGCTTGGATAGGCGCCCTGTGCAAGAACGGACCGGCTGCCCAGCATCGCGAGCCCGCTGCCAACACCTGTCAACGCCTGCCGGCGCGTCAATTTCATGAGGCCTCCCTAAAAGTCTTGCGCTGTTTTGCCAACGGCGCTCACTTGCGACATATCAAAGGCAACCTCGGCTAAAAAGGCAACCAAAGCCATACCCCATTTCGGGTGACGCAAGGCCACCAGCATGCGGGGAATGATGTTCCTCGCCAGCATCGAGCCACGGTTTTTCCTCTGGGCATTCCAAGAATCACCTATAAGTCGCGATATCGAAGCAAATCCAACGCGCAGATGAATCGTCGCGAGCGCAGAGCGGCCGCCAGGCAAGGCAAACGCGACTTGAATGTTGGCGTGAACGGCAGCTCCGCTGCTGTATATGCCGAGGTGCTTGGCGAACTCCAGGGCGGAAGGCTTCGCGAAGCCCAGTTCCGCTGTCGACGGCAGCTCGAAGCAAACCCCGAAGACCCCGAACTCCTGCATCTGATGGCGCTGATCTATCTCGACGCCGCCGAGCATGATCATGCGGTCGAATGGGCATCGCGCGCGATCAGGAAGGAGGCCAAGCCTCCTTATCTGGTGACGCTCGGAACCGCGCTGCGGCGCACAGGCCATCTCGACGAAGCGTCGAAGGTTTTCGACAAGGCCATTCAGCTCAAACCGGACGACGCAGCGCTTTGGAGCAATCTTGGCGATGTGCTCGAACAGCTGACGCGGCCATCCGACGCTGTGTTATGCTTTCAGCAGGCGCTGAAGCTCGACCCGCATCATCTCGAGGCCGCATGCGGCAGTGCTGCTGCCCTCCACAACCTGGGACGGTTCGAGGAGGCTCTCGTTCAGTGCGACCTGTGCGACCGGCTGCGGCCACACCACGCCCCGATCATAAGCCTGCGTTCGGTCGTGCTGAGAGGCTTGAAGAGGTACGAGGACTATCTGGCCGACGCCCGGCGGGCACACACCCTCGATCCCAGCAACGCCGAGATGTGCAACAACGTCGGCGACGCCCTTCTGCTGCTCGATCGTCTCGAGGCGGCACTGCAGTGGTTCGATCGAGCGCTCGAACTCCTGCCCGCCTTCAAGCTGGCCCTCGACAACAAGTCAAAGGTCCTGAGGAGGATGCACCGCTTCGACGAGCTCATGGCGACATACCATCAGCTCAGGTCGATCGATCCGACGGATGCGCGGATCGAATTGAATTTGGCGCATGATCAATTGTGGCTTGGAAATTTCGAAGCGGGATGGCGGGGACGCGAAGTGCGATGGCGCGTTCCAGGTCTCCCGATCGCCTTCCCCGATAGTTCCGGCGCGGCCTGGCTTGGCGAGGAAGACATTGCCGACAAGACCATCCTGATTTACTCGGACGAGGGACTTGGCGACGCACTTCAGTTCTCGCGCTATGTGCCGATGCTGGCGGCACGTGGCGCTCGCGTCGTTCTCGTGGTTCAGGATTCGCTCCAGCCGCTGCTCTCGACGTTGCCCGGCTTGTCGCATTGCCTCGCACGTTCCGACACGCCCTTGCCGGCTGCGGACTTTCGTTGTCCCATCATGAGCTTGCCGCTTGCGTTCAGGACAACGCTCACCACCATTCCGCCGCCCGTCCGTCTGTCTCCGCCCGATGATCGGGTCGCGGCCTGGGACGAGCGCCTTGGTCCGCACAACAGGTTGCGCGTCGGCCTGGCTTGGTCTGGCAATCTTACGCATCCCAATGACCGGGAGCGATCGATCGCCTTGCGATCGTTGACGACGCTTCTGGATGCCGATGCGACGTTCGTGAGCTTGCAGAAGGATCCGCGTCCGGATGACCGCGCTCTGCTGCTCGAGCGAACCGAGATCATCGATCTCACCGCGCACTTAAGTGACTTCACCGAGACGGCCGCTCTTGTGTCCTGCCTAGATCTGGTGATTACCGTGGATACCAGCATCGCTCATTTGGCCGCGACCATGGGGTGCCCGACCTGGATCATGTTGCCCCACACGCCCGATTACCGCTGGCTGCTGAACCGTGACGACAGTCCCTGGTACCTCGCTGTTCGCTTGTTCCGGCAAACCGAAAGCCGCGACTACACGAGCGTCATCGAACGCGTTCGTGCTGAGCTCACCGCGATGACCGCCAACAGGCGGCTCCGAGCTTAAGGCAGGCTCCAATTTGCAGTCTGGAAGCCGCCTTCTTCAACCAGGCTGCCAATCATCCATTGACGGCGCATCTCGCACGGTGATTGATACCTCCCATTAGAAGAAGAAAAAACGGGGAAACGCGGAATGATGATCCTCCATCACGGCTGGCGCTCGAGCGCCTCGCGCCGTGTACGGCTTTGCCTCGAGGAAAAGGGTCTCTCCTACGAGAGCCATGTGGTCGACATGGCCGCGATGGAGCACCATTCGCCGGAATATCTGAAGATCAATCCGCTCGGCGTGATCCCGACCCTGATCCATGACGGCAGGCCGCTGCATGAGAGCGGCACGATTTGCGAATATCTCGACGAGAGCTTTCCGGAGCCGCCGCTGCGCCCTGCAACGCCATATGAGCGCGGCGAGATGCGGAACTGGATTCGGCACATCGACGGCCTGATCGGCAACCTCATCGTCTTCAACTGGCGTCACCATCTGCAAAAGGTGGCGGAGAAGTGGACGGATGCGGAACTCGCCGAAAAGATGAAGAACATTCCGAGCAAGGAGCGGCAGGAAGCCTGGCTGCGGGTGGCGCGCAAGCCCTATACCGACGAAGAGCGGCAGGCCGCCGCCGACAAGCTGATTCATCAGTTGCTCGACCGCATGGAAGAGGCGCTAAAGGCCTCGGGCTGGCTGGTCGGCCGGTCCTATTCGATCGCCGATATCGCCGCCGTGCCCTTCGTCAAGCGGATCGACGAGGAGATCGCGCCGGATCAGGTATCCGAAAAGCACCATCCCCGCGTGGCCTATTGGTGGGCTAGAATACAGGCGCGGCCGGCGTTCGGACGCGCCCAGATCGGCCCCTTCGTGACCACCACTTCCTAACCGAGAGTGCCCGAACATGCTGGACGTCATCAAGAACAACGAGAAGTCCTTTGCCGATGGCAAGATCCTCAAGAGCGTGATCGAGGGCGTCGGCGTCGTCACCTTCAACAATCCCGAGAAGCGCAACGCCATGTCGCTGGACATGTGGGAGGGCCTGGGCCAGGCGCTGACCGAGCTGCGCGACGATGGCGATGTGCGGGTCGTGGTGCTGGTCGGCGCCGGCGACAAGGCCTTCGTCTCCGGCGCTGACATCAGCCAGTTCGAGAAGAACAGGCACAACGCGGCCGCCTCCGAGGAATATTCAAGGCGCAGCGAGGCCCAGCGCGCCCTCCTCGGCAGCTACCCGAAGCCGACCATCTCCTGCGTCCGCGGATTCTGTCTCGGCGGCGGCATGCAGGTTGCGATGCTGACCGATATCCGTATCGCCGCCGAAGACAGCCAGTTCGGCATTCCCGCCGCGAAACTCGGCATTGCCTATGGCTATGAAGGCCTGCGCAATCTGGTGTCGCTGGTCGGCCCGTCCTGGGCGCGGCTGATCATGTATACGGGCATGCGCATCGATTCAAAGGAAGCGCTGCGCATCGGCCTCATCGATCGCGTCATCCCCACCAACGAGTTGTGGGGCGAGACGATGGACATCGCGCGCACCATCTCGACCAATGCGCCGCTCGCGATCAAGGCCGCGAAAATCACCATCGCGCAGGTGCTGAAAGACCCGGCCGACCGCGACATGGCCGCGATCAAGCAGATCGGCATCGACTGCATGGATTCGGAGGATTTCCGCGAAGGCCGCCGCGCCTTCATGGAAAAGCGCAAACCCCAGTTCAAGGGCAAGTAGCCTCCTTCATGGCGGGCACCAGTCAGGAACACCAGCATGCAGAAGCCTGTTGACGCATCCGCCCATGTCGCTCCGCAAAGCCAGACTTCGCTGCCGCTGTCGCGGTTCAAGGTGATCGACCTGACGCTGGCGCGCGCCGGCCCCTCCTGTGTCCGCACGCTGGCCGACTGGGGCGCCGACGTGATCCGCGTCGAGCCGCCGCCGGAGGACGGCGAAGCCGGCGAACTGGTCGGGCCGCGCGACGGCTCGGACTTCCAGAACCTGCATCGCAACAAGCGCGCGATCACGCTGAACCTGAAGAGCGAGGAAGGCCGCGAGATCCTGCTGCGGCTGGCGGAACAGGCCGACGTCGTGGTCGAGAACATGCGGCCGGGCGTCACCAAGCGGCTCGGCGTCGACTATGAGGCGGTGCGGAAACGCAACCCGCGCATCATCTACGCCAGCATCTCCGGCTTCGGCCAGTACGGTCCCTACACGTCGCGACCCTCGATCGACCAGATCGCGCAGGGCATGAGCGGTATCATGTCGGTGACAGGCATTCCCGGCCAGGGTCCGGTTCGTGTCGGCGTGGCCGTCACCGACATCATGGCGGGCGCGTTCCTGGCACAGGGCATTCTGATCGCGCTGCTCGATCGTGAAGTGTCAGGCCAGGGCCGCTGGGTGCAGACCTCGCTGATCGAGGCCGGCCTGACGCTCCTGGACTTTCAGGCGACGCGCTGGACCGTGGACAAGAAGATTCCGCCGCAGGAGGGCAACAACCATCCCACCAACACGCCGATGGGATGTTTCCCGACCAAAGACGGCCACATCAACATCGCCGCCACCAGCAACAAGAATTTTGCGATTTTCTGCAAGCTGATCGGCCGAGAAGACATGGCAACCGATCCGCGCTTTGCCTCGACCGCATTGCGCCGGCAGAACAAGGAAGTCATGAACGGGATGATTGCCGACGCCCTCAAGGCCAGGACGTCAGCCGAATGGTTCGAGCTCATTGTGGCCGCCGGCCTTCCCGGCGGTCCCGTCTACAACATCCAGCAGGCCTTCGCCGATCCACAGGTCGAAGCCTTGCGCATCAGGCGATCCGTCCACCATCCGCGGCTTGGCGATCTCGACCTCGTGGCGCAACCCTGCGAGATCACGGGCTTCGACCGCGAGATCAGGACGGCGACACCGGATCTCGGCGAACATAACCACGAGATATTGGCGTCACTCGGCTACAGCGACGAGCAGATCGAGAAGCTGAAGGCCGCGCGGGCGATCTAGGGTCCGGTGACCCATACGGCTGTCACCAGCGAACCCGGCGTTCACCGATCGCGACCAGATCGTGGCAGCTTCGCGGCAAGAGCGTCCGACGTGTCACTCGCGGAAGATGAGCCGTCGCGCTACTCTTGTGCTAAACAAGGCTGCACAAGGAGCGAGGGGTGCGGCACGATCTACGAGTACAGGGATGGCATGAGCCGTCCGCCAACATCGACCCGTCGCGATGGGTCGCCTCGATTGGGCTCGCGGTCGCTGTCGGCATCGTCTATTTCGTGGCAGCGCGCCTCAGTCTCGCTCTCCTGACCAAACCTGAGGGGGTCGCGGTTTTCTGGCCTGCCGCAGGCGTGTCGGCTGGCGTGCTGATCGCGCTCGGATCCCGGGCGCGATGGGCGGTTGTTGCCGGCACGATGGCGGCAACAATCGCAGCTAATCTCTCCGGCGACCGCAATGTCGCGAGCGCCGTCCTCTTCGGTGTCTGCAACGCCGCGGAAGCCGTCATTGCGGCACGGCTGATCGAGCGTTACTTCGGTCCAGACTTCAGGCTGAGCAAGCTGCGCAACGTGCTGGGACTGGCGGCAGCGGCGACCATAGGGACCGCCATCTCGGGCGTGGGCGGAGCCATCACATTCAAATCGCTTCACAGTTCGGCGACGCCGATCTTGACGATCTGGCAGCACTGGCTCGCATCGGACGGCTTGGGAATTATCGCGGTCGCACCGTTGCTGATCGAGCTTGCGTCTGCCTCGCGGGACCGGCCGCCGTTGAGCGAACTCGTCGAAGGCGCGGTGACGGTCGCGGCACTGGCGCTTGTGAGTGCACTGGCTATTTTCCTTCAGTCGGACCTTTTGGCCAATGTCGGACCGGTCGCAGTGCTGTTTGCGCCCTTGTTGTGGCTTGCGGCCCGTTGCCGGCCGGTCTTTGCCGCAGCAGCCGCTTTCATCGTCAGCCTATCGATCGTCTGGACGACCACGTTTGGCATTGGCTATTTCGGCAATCCGGGCCTTTCAATCGAGCAGCGCGTAGGAGCCGCGCAATTGAGCATTCTCCTCGTGACGCTCGGTGCTTCGGTTCTTGCCGCGCTGTTTGCCGAATTCCGCGACAAGCGAAGGCTCGCCGAAGCCGCCCTGCATGCGAGCGAGACGCAACGCTATCTCATCGAGACTGAAAGGCTGGCGGCGCTCGGCAGCCTGGTCGCGGGTGTCGCCCACGAAATATCGAGCCCGATCGGCACCAGCCTCACCGTCGCGTCGGCCTTGGCCCATCGCAACGCCGACTTTGCGGACCAGATTTCTTCGCGCCAAGTGCGGCGGACCGTGCTCGTCGAGTTCGCTGACGGCTGTCGCGGCGCCACGGAACAGCTCGTCGCGAACTTGCAGCGCGCCGCCGAACTCATTCAATCGTTCAAGCAGGTTGCCGCCGATCGCAGCAGTAAGGATCGGCGCATCTTCGACCTCAAGCTTGCGACCGAGCAGGTCATCGCAAGCGTGCGGTCGCGTCTCTTGAAATCCCGATCGTCACTCGTAGGCGAGATACCCTCCGATATCAGCATCGACAGTTTCCCTGGCGCTTACGGGCAGGTGCTGACCAATCTCATCTTCAACGCTGTCACTCACGGCTTCACTGACCGGCCCGGTGGACAAATGCGGATCCGGGCGCGCCGCCTCGGCCAGGACGAGGTCGAGATCACGTTCGCCGATGACGGCCACGGCATGCCGGAGGAGGTTCGACGCCACGCCTTCGACCCGTTCTTCACCACGCGACGGGCCCAAGGCAGCATCGGACTCGGCCTGTACATCGTCCACAATCTCGTGACGCAGCAACTCGGTGGCAAGATCACGCTCGCCTCCGTACCTGGAAATGGCACGACCATCTGCATGACACTTCCCGTGCGTGCACCAGGCTAGGCAGCCGTGATGTCCGCGAATCCGCGCTCCGGTTCATTCCCCACCGAAGCCATCCATCGAGCGTCATCACACAGGAAGATCCGGGACCAAGGCTGACCTGTGACCCCCGTCACGGAGCCGCATGGCCGCTCCGGCTACTCCTCGGATCATCCATTCCAACCGAGTGAGGCATCCGATGACACGGGACCATGCGAAGCAGGTTGAACGGGCGACATCGATCGACCAGATGGACACCTTGCGGGAATTGACGCTTGCCGATCTTGAGATCGCCGTGGGCGGCAAGGGAGCCCAGACATCGGTCAGCCTGTATAGGGCATGCTGCACCGGCAAGCATTTTCCCCAAGCTTCAATTATAATCTGATCGCTGGCGACTGGTGAGGGCCGACCTTTCACCGCTGCTTTGGGCTGATCCGAAGCACGGCGGTTCATAGGCGCAGGCCCCATAGCTCCACGCCATCCCTCTTATGCACTCAAATCGGCAGCGCCGTGGTGCGCTTGACCGTGCGCAAGGTCAGCGCCGATTGCACGCGCATCACGCCCGGCAACTGGGTCAGCACCTTGGTGTGGATGCGCTCGAAATCGGCGGAGTCGCGATAGACCACCCGGAGGACATAATCGGCAGGACCGGCAATCAGGTAGCATTCGCTGATCTCCGGATAGCGCTGCGCGGCGGTCTCGAATTTGTCGAGCGTGCCGCGTCCCTGGTCCTTCAGCGTCACGGACACGAAGGCGACGCCGGGCATGTTCGCGCGCGCTGTATCCAGCAACATCACGTAGCCCGCGATCAGCCCGCTCTCCTCCATTGTGCGTACCCGGCGCAGACAGGCTGACGCGGACAGGTTTACGCGTTCGGCAAGTTCGGCATTGGTGAGCCGGCCGTCCAGCATCAGCTCGCGGAGGATAGCCCGGTCGCGCGGGTCGATGTCCATATCCTGCATAAATCTGCTGCCTTTTGGGTAAGATACGCAATAAAATTCTGCTTCAGCCTGATGCACCACCAAATTCGACCACTATCTTCTCTTTTGTCAAGCTATCGTAGCGCATCGACTCAAGGAGGCTCGCGATGCTGGTCGGTGTTCCCAAGGAGATCAAGAACAACGAGTTTCGCGTCGGCATGACGCCCGCGGTCGCGGCGGAATTGACCCATCACGGACACCAGGTGATGGTGGAGACCTCGGCGGGCCTCGGCTCGGGGCTAACGGACGATGAGTACCGCGCGGCGGGCGCGACCATCGCCGACAAGGCAAGCGACATTTTCGCGCGCGCCGACATGGTGGTCAAAGTCAAGGAGCCGCAGGCCGCCGAACGCAAGATGCTGCGCCCCGGTCAGACGCTGTTCACCTACCTGCATCTGGCGCCGGACCTGGCGCAGACCGAAGACCTGATCAAGAGCGGCGCGACCTGCATCGCCTATGAGACCGTGACCTCGCCGGCCGGCAGCCTGCCGCTGCTCGCGCCAATGTCGGAAGTCGCAGGCCGCCTCGCGCCGCAGGTCGGCGCGCACGCGCTGGAAAAGGCCTCCGGCGGCCGCGGCATGGGAAAG
>JADMIO011127027.1_pt1 | contig 13120 bp, 11 predicted proteins | sample 8958161 | NCBI WGS metagenome assembly JADMIO01 (sample SAMN16585339, study PRJNA669376) | soil metagenome | isolation source: Crop rotation soil | place: USA: Cullars Rotation, Alabama | collected 2011 | reverse complement strand
ACGTCAATGTTCTCGAGCCGCAACAGTAGCCGATGCCGAAGCCCGAGTACCTTCACTTCTTCATCGATCCGAACCGCTGCATCGGCTGCCAGGCGTGCGTGCAGGCGTGCACGGAGTGCGATACGCACCGCGGCGAATCGATGATTCACCTCGAGTTCATCGAGCGCTCCCGCAGCACCCAGACCGTGCCGGTGGTCTGCATGCACTGCGAGCAGCCGACCTGCGCCGAGGTCTGCCCCGCCGATGCCATCAAGCGCACGGGCGACGGCATCGTCCAGTCGGCGCGCAAGTCGCGTTGCATCGCGTGCGGCAACTGCGTCGTGGCCTGTCCGTTCGGCGTGCCGGAGCTCTACGACGACCGGCAGATCATGATGAAGTGCGACATGTGCTACGACCGCTCGAGCGTCGGCAAGAAACCCATGTGCGCCACCGTCTGCCCGAGCCAGGCGCTCTTCTTCGGCACGCGCGAGCAGATCGAGCAGTTGCGGCCGCTGTCATCGCCGGTCAACCGGTTCCAGTTCGGCGCGCAGGTCGTCTCGACGCGCGTGTTCATGATGGTGCCGACGTCGCTCGCCTCGCGGCCGCCGCTCGTCGACGTCACCGCGGCGATGGACGAACACGCGCAGGAACGATCGCTCATGCTGCGGACCGTGCCACTGCCCGCCGATGCGGACCCGTTTGCGGGTGTGAGCATCTAGCGAAAGGGAACATATGGCCGACGCGTCGCATGAGGCCGACTCCGTGGACCCGCGGGCGCCGCTCGATATCCGTATCGACACACCGGGCCGCGAAGGACTCACCGGCACCGCGCCGGCGAGCCTGTACCGGAAGCTGCGTGATTCCGAAGAGATCACGCTGGCGCCCGACGGCCGCCCGATGGCGGAGCAGCCGGCGTGGCGCACGGACTTTCCGATCGACTGGCCGCAGGACCACTACGTCGAGCGCCGCGACTTCATGAAGTTCATGGTGCTCGTCAGCTTGTCGATGGTCATCGGCCAGTTCTGGATCGCGGCGCAGAACTGGTGGCGGCGCAGGCGTGGCGCGCCACCCATCGCGCGCGTCGCGGCCGTCTCCGATCTGCCGGTCAACGGCACAATGGTGTTCGCCTATCCTGGACCCGACGACGCCTGCCTGCTCATGCGGCCCGCAGCCGATGCGTTTGTCGCCTACGCGCAGAAGTGCACGCACCTTTCGTGCGCCGTGCGGCCGCGCGTGCGCGAGGGGCTGATTGCCTGTCCGTGCCACGACGGCTACTTCGATCTGATGAGCGGTCGTCCGGTGGCCGGTCCGCCGCGCCGTCCGCTGGCCCGCATCCAGCTTGCCGTCAGGCTCAATCAGATTTACGCGACGGGCGTCGAGCCGAGGACGGTGTGAGCCAGGCGACGACTCGCCGGCCGTTCGCACGCAGACAGCGCATGACGGTGCTGTCCGGGATGCTGGCCTTCGTCATCATGCTCGTCATCCTGCAGCTCTGGCTCCTGGCGGCAACGATGAACGCGTATCTCGGCGGCGACGAGCGGGTCGTCTGGCCGGCCGCCGCCGCGAGCGTGGCGTGCTTCCTGCTGAATGCGGGTTTGCTGCGTTACCTGTACTTCATCGATCGCGAGCGCCGATGACCAACGCCGCCGGGTGGCTCGCCACGATGCCTCCCGCGTCGTTCGCGATGGTGATGGCGACCGGCATCGTCTCGATTGCGTGTCAGCTGCTCGGACTGCGCCGCATCGCCGTCGGGCTACTCGTCATCAACGTCCTCTGCTACGTCACGTTGTGGATCTTGACGATGGCGCGGGCCGCACGCTATCGCGCTCACCTCCTTGCCGACGTCACGCACCATGGCCGTGCCGTCGGCTTCTTCACGACCGTCGCCGGGACATCGGTGCTCGGCAGCCAGCTGCTGCTCGTCGCAGGCGCATGGGGGGCCGCCGCCGCGTTCTGGGTGGCCGGTATCGTGCTGTGGATGGTCGTGACCTACACCGTGTTCACGGCCTTGACCGTCGTCGCGCAGAAGCCATCGCTCGCGGAGGGGATTAACGGCGGCTGGCTGCTGCCGGTCGTCGCGGCACAGTCGGTGGCCGTTCTCGGCTCGCAGTTGGCCAGCGGACTCGGGTCGCAGGCCGCGAGCGCGTTGTTCTTCTGCCTTCTCATGTGGCTTGGCGGCGGGATGCTCTACATCTGGATCATTTCGCTCATCTTCTATCGCTACACATTCTTCGTGATGAGCCCGTCGGATCTGGCTCCGCCCTACTGGATCAACATGGGGGCGGTGGCGATTTCCACGCTTGCCGGGACGCTGCTCGCGGCCGCGGCGCCGCTCTCCCCGCTGCTGCGGGACCTGCTGCCATTCATCAAAGGGCTCACGCTGCTGTTCTGGGCGACGGCGACGTGGTGGATCCCGATGCTGATCATTCTGGGGGCCTGGCGGCACCTCTATCGGCGTTTCCCGCTGCGCTACGACCCGCTGTACTGGGGCGCCGTCTTCCCACTGGGGATGTACACCGTCTGCACCTTCCGCCTGGCGGGCATGATCGACGAGCCGGCGCTGCTCGTCGTGCCGCGGGTAACCCTTTACGTCGCGCTTGCCGCCTGGATGCTTGCATTCGCGGGGCTGGGCGCAAGCCTCGTGAAAAAATCCTGAGCGGCGGGTCCCTCTATACTGTGTCCCTTCGTGGGCAACATCCCGCTCGAGAAAGTTCTTTCGGACGAACTGAAGTCCGGCCTCAAGATCACGCTCGTCGACGAGGCGGGCGAGCTATACGCGCGCGTGAGCTGGATCCACTGGGATAGCGGCTTTCGCGACAGCGGGCTCGCGGTGGAGGATCGCATTGTCGCGTTGAACGGTGTGCCGCTTGCCCTGCCAGACGATCCCAAGGCGCGTCGTCTCGCGCGCGATCGCATGATCGGCGGGCTTGGAGAGTCCGCGCTGTTTGCCGAAATGGGTTTGAAGGATGGCTCGCCGCTGACGCTCGCCGTCCTTCGCCGCAGCCTTCCCGGCCGCGGCTGGAACGCGCTCGAGTTCACCGGCTCGGTGCGCGCCGAACGGGTCTACTACACCGCGGACGGAAAGTCGGCGATTGCGCCGGGTGGCCCGGAGCGTCTTGGTCGCAACGACATGGGCGACTCGTGGCTGAGTTGGCTCGAGAAGCTCGTTTTCAACTGGGAATGCATTCTCGATGGCCGATGGATGACCCGTTTCGACAGCCGCCGCGAACTGGCCGACCACCTCGAGATGAGACCGCGCATCGACGCGGCGCTGGCGGCCCACCCGGGCGTCTTCTCGACGCGCCTTGCCGAAGACTGGGAGCGCGTCGCCGAATCTTTGCGCGGGCGCGTGGTCTCGCTGCCGGCCGATGCGCTCGCCTTTCGTGATGCGAGCGAGCGCATCGAACAGGCGATCGCCGCCGCGGGCGAGGCGGCGTGGACAGCGTTTCTCGCGGCGCACCACGCCGTCGACGAGCTGCCGGCCCTCGACCTCATTCGCGACGACCGAACGCCCATCGCCGGTCAGGTGATCGCGCTGCCCGGCCTCACCTGGCGCGACTCGGTCAAGGACGGCGACCGCAGCATCTTCACGGCGTCGCACTCCGATTACGTCGTGTACATCTCGGCGGATCAACCCGCGATGCGCGCGTTCTGGCGCGTACAAGGCGAGTACCAGGCTCGCGTGGAGCCTCGCCTTCCGGAGCAGTGGGACGTCATCGGCCGCGTCACGCCGGCCACGCGTCTCGTGGTCACGCCGCGCAATGGGGCGAAGATCGGTCTCGACATCGACGTGCTCGCGGTGCGTGTGCCGGGGCACTTCTTCGTCGATGTCACGCGCGACCCGCCTTCATTCGCCGGCGCCGAGCTTGCCACGGCTCGCGGCGCGCCGCTGCCGCCCGACGACACCAGTCCCAGCGACGTGATGCGGGCATACGTGCAGGCGGTGAAAGCCGGCGACGAGACACTGTGGCTGGCGCTCTACGCGGACTGGATTGCGATGGGCGGTGGCGGCGACCGGCCGCTCTTCCGCCCGTACGATCCGTACAGGAACTACACCGACGACTACACGCGCGCGCGCAACCTGCTGCTGCACAAGGTGTCGCACGTGGAACCGGCGTGGGAAAGCGATCCGCGGGTGGTGATCGCGGGTACCGAATTCGATGGCGCGCCGAAGGTGGAGCAGGCGAGTGTGCTGATGGACCACATCGCGCGCTTCGACGACGGCGACCACGTGTTCTGCAGCAGCGATGTCAACCGGCTGTGGCAGCTGCAGCGCCAGAACGGCGGGCCGTGGCGCATCTGCTCGCGCAACACCTTATAGAGCGACTCGCATGGCGGACTTTTCCAGGCGGCCCGATGAATTGCTCAAGGAGCTCGAGGCGATCAAACCGGTGCTGCCCGACCAGGCGGTGAAGCGCTTCGAAGAGGCGATCGCCAAGTACAAGGCCTGGCGCCGCGAGGCCCTCGGGGATCTGCTCGAGGTCCTCGAAGAAGACGATGACGACGAGTCCGCGCGCAGCTGGATAGACCTGTGCAACAGCATGCGGGCCGATGCCCCGGAGTTCTTCGAGGACGCGCTCACCAATATCGTGCTGACGACCGAGGCAGGGGCCACCGCGTATCGCTGGCAACTCACGGTGATGGCCAATGAAGCCAGGTTCTTCGAGGCGCTGGGCAAGGTGAATGCCGCGCAGGTGCGCGACTATCTCGTCACCAACCGCGACAGCCTGCGCGACTACACGCAGACGCTCGATCAGAAATGGCGCGCGATCGTCGACGAAGGCAACAAGCTGCAGACCGAGGAGAAGAAGCTCTACGACGAAATGCTGGCGATGACCAATCGCATCGTCGAGGAGTTCAAGGCCATGGACCGCACGTACCAGGAGCAGGTCCGCTACGTCGGACAGTTCCCGCTGCTGGCGGTCGAGAAAATCGGCGGCACCGTCGCCGACCTGGCGGGACTTCCGGACGGCGTGGGCGAGGCGGCCGAAAAGCTCGCGGAATGGCTGCGCGAAAAGAACCAGGCGTGGCTCGAAGGCAACCGGGCGTTACAGGGCCGCGCCGCGAACTACCGGGCGCTCGTGCAGGCGGAGAAGGGCGGCGTGCTGCCGCTGTTCAAGGAGACGCGGCGGCAGGTGTATGAATACTGGGACCGGAACAACACCGAGCGCGCGCGCGACTGGATGAACCGATTCCGCCAGTCACTCGAAAGCGAATGGGTGACGGCGTGCCCGACCTACGGGCAGCAGGATGACGCGAAGGACTTCTACAAAGCCGCGCTCGAGCGCGTCGAAACGCACCTGAAGGCCGTCGAGTCCATCGGGAAGGCGTTCGAGGAGAAATGGAACGGCGTCTTCAAGGGCGCGCTCGCGCCGAAGACGATCGACGAGCTGGTCGACGGCACGTCCTGGCGCGTCAACGCCGAGACGCTGGTGTCGATCCGCACCCCCGCGGTCGTGACCGAGGTGCTCAACACGATGGACGGCTACTACGAGGAGTCGTTTGAGCGCCCCCTCAAGAGCCTGATCGACAAGGCCGGCGACCTCGAAGGCGCGCCACGCGAAGAGGCGCTAAAGGCCATCGAGCTTGCGCGCACACGCGTGGAAGCATCCGTGCGCGAGCGGATCAGGTCGTTCCGCAACGACGTCGCCGCCACGCTGCGCTGGTTCGAGTCCGACGAGGTCAAGAAGACGCTGGATCGATCCGAGCTCGAGAGCAACCTCGAGTAGACCAGAACGCCCGCGCCAGAACTTCTCAATCCCCCGCGAGCGTGCGCGTGAGTTGTCGCCGTCGCCGCGCAGCCACGTAATCCGCCAGGCCGCTGCTCTGGAACAGGAACTCGGCACGCCCGTAGTACGGCTCGATGCTCGTTCGCCAGATCAAGCGGCGTGAGTCCGTGCGCACGTTGACCTGACCGGAACAGGGGGTGAAACAGTACGCGTGGCGCTGGCAGACCAGGCGATGCGCCGCCGGTGTGATCGCGTTCCAGACAAAGGGCCAGGCAAATGCCTCCACGGCCGTGCCGATCCACGACTCGATCACGGCCGCGCTCTCCACGATTTCGCGGTGGTAGTCGGCTTCCGGCACTTCGGAGAGCCGCGCGTGCGACCACGTGTGGTTCCCGATCGTGTGCCCCCGCGCGGAGAGATCCGCAGCCTGGTCCGGAGTCATCGCCGGCTCGAAGAACGGCGGCAGCACGTCCCGAACGCGCTCCCGATAGAAACGACGTGCGTCGGGTCCACGTGCCGCGGCAAACTGCGGAACCACGAAGAACACCCCGCGCATTCCCGCTTCCTCGAGCAGCGGCGCCGCCACGTGGTAATTGTTCGCAAACCCGTCGTCGAACGTCAGGAGTGCCGCGGGGCGGTCGTCGTCGAGGACGGCCGTTCCGTCGAAGAGTTGCTTGAACGTCGCGAAATCGATGACGGCGAAGTGTTTCCGCAGCCACGTCACCTGGTGGCGGAAACGCTCCGCCTGCATCGCCGCGATGCCGTGCAGGTAGAAGACCCTGACGAGATTGCCCCGGGGACGCGAGAGTCGTGCGCGGACACGCTCAGCCCTGTCGAGCCGCAGCGCCGCGGCGCTGTTGATCACGAATCGACGCGTCAGCTTACGGATTCGCATGAGCTGTGAGGCTGAGCCACCATTATTCCCGCGATCCCCGATCTCTCGTCTTACAGATGCGGACGTCGCTTACGGATCCGTGATTGACCGCCGGAATTCCCGCGATTTCACATGCTCAGCCGTATCGACGTCGCCCCCTTGATGCGCGGGTTTATCCAGCAATTCCTGGTTGTGACGACCGATTCACCGCCCGGCATCCCGCTTGCGCTTCCACTCAACTGCCGGAGCCCGCGTCTTCCACCCAGGGTCGTGGCACAAGGGGAACAATCAATGCGCACGTACTCCGGATCATCGGTGGCGGGATTCTCCATTGTCGTCTGCCTGTTTGCGGCGCTGCAGACGGTCGCCGCACTCCATGCGCAGGGCACCCGTTTGGAGTCCACGCGGCAGGTTCCTGTCGTGATCCGTCCCGGCGACAACATCCAGAGGGTGGTCAACTCGAGTCCCGGGGGCACCGTGTTTCAGCTCAAGGCCGGTGTGTACTCACGGCAGACGATTCGTCCCAAGAGCGGGATGTCATTCATCGGCGAGCCTGGAGCGACCCTCGATGGCGAATACGCGACGTCGCATGCGTTTGTCGCCGATGACACGACCAGCGTCACCGTACGTGGATTGCGGATCACGCGCTACGCTCCGCAAGCGCTGACCGCGGCGTTCGAAGGCGGATTCGAGAGCCACTCCTGGCTCGTCGAGAACAACGAAATCGATCACAACAGCAACGGCACGGCGCGTACCTACGGGATTCGCATCGGCAGCGAATGGGTCGTGCGCAACAACGTCATTCACGACAACGGCTGGGTGGGCATCGAGGGATGGAAAGCGGTCGACACGCTGATCGAGGGCAACGACGTGTACGCCAACCCGCCGGCGTGGTTCAAGGATGACATCGGCGAGGCCGCCAACATCAAGCTCTATGGCTGCGGACGCATCACCCTTCGAGGCAACTACGTCCACGACAGCGTCTTCCGCGGCATCTGGCTGGACCGCAGCATGCCCGAAATGACCATCGAGTCGAACCGCGTCGTCAACCACGGCGAGGCCGGAATCTGGTACGAAGTCAGCTACAGGGGCGTCATCCGCGGCAACTACGTCGAGAATGCCGGGTACAACAGCCGCTACAGCAGCGGCTGGCTGCGCGGCGGAGGCATCCAGGTCACCAACTCCCCCAACGTCTCGGTACTCGGGAACACGGTGATCAACTCGCTCAACGGCATCATCGGCCTGCAGGCCGACGATTATCCGGACGGCCCCTACGGCCCGAACGAGCTTCGTAATCTGCTGGTGCAGGGAAACACGATCGTCATGCCGAAGGGCCAGACAGGCATTGCGGAGAACATCAACAGCAACGTCGTGTTCGTGTCCTGGAACAACCAGTTCATCGCCAACCGCTACACCATTCAAGGCAACACACGGCCGTTCGCGTGGATGGGGCTGAATCTCACCGAGGCGCAATGGCGATCGTACGGTCAGGGTACAAACGAGGCGTACTCGCGCTGACGCTCCGTCGCCTGGCAAGGCGCCGCTATACTGCGCACCACACCTCGAGCGCGTGCGCATCGTTTACTACACTCACCCCGCGTTTTTCGAACCGGCACTGTGCCTCGTCAAGGCACTGAGCCGGCACCTGCAGGTCGATCTGCTCATGGAGGTTTCTCCCGGGGCGTGGCAGACCGCGGGCTTCGACGTGGACCGTCAGCCGCTTCCCGCAGGGCTCGTTCCCGCCGACGACGTGCTGAGGAGGGCCTTCCCTGCTGGCGTCAGGGCGTACTGGCAGTCCGCCGCCAGCTTTCACCTCGTCGTGCATCCGTCGCGGCGGAGCCTGCATCCGTCCGCGTGGACGATCAGCCGGCGCGTGCTGCGGTTCGTTGCGGAACGCCGCGCCGACGTGCTTCATGTCGACGACGTGGACGTCTCGCCGCGCCTGGCGCTGGCGCTGCCGACGCTGCGCCGCATTCCGGTCGTCATCGCCGTCCACGATCCCGCGCCGCATAGCGGCGAGCGGAACTGGCGCAAGGATCTGGCGAGGCGGTTTTCCTATCCCAAGGCGACGAGCTTCGTTCTCTACAACGGGAAATCGCGAGCGGCGTTCGCGGCGCGCTACGGGCTCGCACCGTCGGCTGTCCAGGTCGCGTCGCTCGGCATCTACGACGTCGTCCGGGAGTGGCGCGACGCGCCGCCGGCCCCCAGTGCGCCGACCGTGCTGTTGTTCGGCAGGTTATCGCGCTACAAGGGCCTCGATGTCTTCTACCAGGCGGCGCATTTGATCAGCCAGCGCACGCCCCACGTGAGATTCGTCGTGGCGGGTCGTCCGGTGACGGGATATACGCCTCCGGCTCCGCCGCGCCTCGAGGCTCCGACGCGCATCGAGGTACTCGACCGGTATCTGTCCGGGAAGGAGGCGGCAACCCTGTTCGAGCAGGCCAGCGTCGTCGTCTGTCCGTATCGCGATGCCACGCAGAGTGGCGTCGTGCTCTGCGCCTTCGCCTTTCGAGTGCCCGTCGTGGCGTCGGCCGTCGGCGGGCTGCCGGAATACGTGCTGCCTGAACGGACTGGACTGCTCGTTCCGCCCGGCGACGCGGTGGCGCTTGCCGACGCCGTGTGCCGGATTCTTCTCGACCCGGGACTTGCGCCGCGGATGAGGCATGAAATCGCGGCGGCTGCAGACAACGGACTGAGCTGGCAGCACACCGCCGACACGCTGGTGCAGCTCTATTCGAGGGTGGCCGGTTTAAAGCATGCCTGAACACCACCACGACCGTGTACGGTGCGCGTCGCACGGACTCTCGCTTGCATCTCGTCCCGGGGCGCCACTCGATTACCCGCAGGGAGAGAAGAGCATGTTCAGAAAGTGGACGGGGATTGTGTCGTTGTTGCTGATCCTCTCGCCTGCGGCCGCACACGCAGAGTGGCTGTTTACGCCATCATTCGGCACGACATTCGGCGGTGACACGTTCGGGGCGCACACGCTCGTGTACGGTGCGGCGATCGGGGCAATGGACGAGGATGCGTTCGGGTGGGAGGCTGATTTCTCGTTCGCGCCGCAATTCTTCGAAGGTGCCACGCAGCAGTTTGCCTTCGACGGGGACGGCAGCGTCGCGTCCGCCATGATCAACGTCCTCATCGGTCTTCCGGTCGCCGGTCAGCATCGCACCGCGCTCCGGCCCTATGTGACCGGCGGCGTGGGCTTGATGCAGATGCGCGTGCAGTCGCAGGAAACCCTGTTCGAGAGCAACACGCACGAGAAGGGCTGGAATCTCGGCGTCGGTGTCATGTCGTTTCTCGGCGAGCATGCCGGCCTGCGCGCTGATGTCAGGTACGTGCGGTCGTTCCAGAATCAGGTCCCATCGTGGACGGAGGGGCTCGACGGCGACATCGCGCCGGGGAACTTCGACTTCTGGCGCGGCAGCGTGGGCGTCACCTTCCGTCTCGGCAACTAGTGCTCACGTGTCTTCGGTCGTCCGTGGCCACGTCGCGGTATGACGCGCGTCAGGAGACCGTCTCGCCCGGCGTGCGGGCGAGCACCACGTGACCGTAGGTGAAGTGCTTGACCAGCGCTGCGGGCATGACGTTCATCAGCGGCGCGGTGAAACGGCCGCTTCCAAGCGAGACAGCGCCGCGGCGCGCCGCGGCAATCGACGTCGCGTCCGCGTGAACGTAGCGCTCCGGATAGCGCGGTTCCGGCGCGGGGCAATACATCGAGACGTCAGCGAAGCCGTTCCCAATCACCTGGTGCCGCAGTCCGCGGTGTGAGTACAGGTACCCCATCGGCCGCGTTCGGCCCGTGAGCCGTAACAGCACGGTCAGGAGCCACCGCGGCAGGGCATTGCCGAAGGGCAGCGCGTAGGCGTGTTCGTCGCGCTGCCCCAGCACGTAGTGAAGCGAATACCGGTTTTTCGTCGACAGGTAGAGCACGCCGCCCGGCTTCAACACGCGCGCGGCCTCCCGCAGAAACGTGGCCTGGCCGACGGGGTGCGGCCGGCCGGCGTGGCGGCTGGCGCACCATTCGAACACGAGATTCGCGATCACCGCGTCGAACTGGCCGTCGTGATACGGAAGGCGGCAGTCGTCGCCGCCGCACGCGACCTCCACGTTGGTCGCACCCGACTCTTCGCAGCGCAGCTTCGCAAAACGCGCCTGCGGCTCGATCACCTCGAGGGCGTGGAGACGACGCACCCTGCCGGCGATGGCGGGAGTGAACTGACCGAGGCCCGTCCCGATCTCCAGGACCGTGTCGGACGGGCCAAGCCGAAGCAGGTCGAGGAAGCGCGGTGTCCTCGTGGCGTATCGCACGATGTCGCTGTCGGCTCCGTAGGTTTGCTTCAGCGCCTCGGCACAGCCGGCGGTCCGCGACAGCTGCACCAGCTGCTCGACCTTCCTCACGTCCTCCACCATCAGCTGTTCGACCTTCCGCGCATCCTCCGTCTCGGCCGGTCCGTATGTGAGAAAGACGGGAATGCCGTCGCGGATCGGATAGGCGTGGCTCACGTCGTCGGTCCAGAGGGACGCGCCGGCCAGGTGAAGGGGCCTGCCGGAGCGCGGGCATCGGTAGGGGCCGGTCAGGACGGGCGCAGGGTCGGTAACGGGCCGCGATGGATGTGCGCGGGTCGCGGGCATTCCGGGGCGCCGCCGCCTGAGCCACTGCGATCCGATCATCACGAGATCTGCCACGAGCCGTCTCTCTGCGCCCGTCGCCGGCATCATCAGGTAGCCACCACGTCACGCTGCAGTCCCCACAGCACCGCCGCGGCACCGATGCCGGGAAGAAGGCCCGGGCCCCAGATGTCGCGGACGGCCGTGCGAAACCGGATCCGCAGCGTCCGATGCGCAAACGGCATGAGGACGCAGAGCGACGTGCAGCCGTAGGGAATCAGCGTTCCGACGGCGATGCCCATCAACCCGAATCGCGACAGGAGCAGAACGGACAGCGCGACGTGCGCGAGCCCCGCGGCGGCGGCGGTTGCCGCGACGAACCGGTGCCGCGACATCCCGAGCAGAATCTGCGCCGCAGGCCACTGGCTCGTGGCGAGCAGCCGCGCGATGGCCAGGACGGCAAGCAGGTTGGCGTACCCCGCGTATGCGCCGCCGACCCACAGCGTCAGGATATGTCCGCCGATGACGACCAGCACCACCACGAGCGGAACGGCGATGGCGAGCGCGACGCGGCTGGCAACGATGTAGAGGGTGCGGAGCGTACGCCCGTGATCGCCGGCGTCGAGCTCCGAGGCGAGCGGCATGATGACGTTGACAAACTGCACGGCCGCCAGTTCGGCAATGTCGCCGAGCTTCCGCGCGAGGGCGTACGGCGTCACCACACTGAGGGCGCGGAAGAAGACGATGATGAATTCGTCGGTCTTCGCCTGGAGGTTTCGCGCCACGTCGATGGCGAACAGTGACGAGCTGAACAACAGGATGCGCCGTGCGTCGGCGCGGTTGGCCCCCTGCCATCCGAGCGGAAGATCGGGCGCCACGCGCTTCAACAGGCGCAGGGCGGCGAGGCCGGCAAGGCCGTTCACCGGCACCATCGCGGCGACCATGCCGACCACGCCCCATCCGGCGAGCAGCACGGCGACGGCGGCGATGGCCTCGACGAGCGATCCCACCACGGTGATCCCGTTGTACAGGTCGTAGCGCTGCAGCCCGCGCAGCACCGACATCGGCGGCATGAACGCGATCGTGATCGCCACATTCATGCCGGTGAGGATCACGAGCCACTCGACCGTGGCGCGCTGATCGGCCGCGACACCCAGCACGCCCGACAGCGCCGGCGCGACGAGGAGGCTCAGCACCAGCGCCACGAGCGCGAGCGCCAGGTAGAGCCATTGCGCGCTGGCAATCAGACTCTTCGCGAGGTCGCGCTCCCCGCGCGCGACATGCTCGGCCACGTACTTGACGACCGCGCCGCCAATCCCGAAATCTAGGAGGAATCCGTAGGACGCGACGGCTCCCATCAGGACCCACAGGGCGTATCCGCTCGGGCCGAGCCGGCCAAGGACGAATGGCGTGAGCACGAACCAGACGCCAACCGACGTCACCTTTCCCACGACGTTGCTGAGGGTCCCTACGAGCAACCGCTGCCGGATCGTCGGGGTGCTGGTCACACACACGCTCCGAGCGTCGCCGTGCGCGTCGCCATGCGCGCCGGAGACGCGAGGCCGTAGGCAACCCCGGAGGCCGCGCCGCGCAGCATGCGGAGCTCGGCACCCGCGCGGCGCCACCGTCGCCGGGCGCAGGCCTTGAGGAGGCTCACGCCTCGATCGGCGCACCAGCGAGCGAGGATCCAGCTCGCGTAGGCGTCATGCCGGCGCAGCCAGAGTGCGCAGAACGCGCCCATGCCGAATCCGTAGGATTCCCGCGTCGCGAGAAAACCAGCAGCGTCCTTCCGCTCGTGAAACACGATGGCATCCGGCTCGTACTGCAGCGTTGCGCCGGCGCGCACCAGCAGATAGAGCAGATCCATGTCCTCGGCGGATCGCCCGGGGGCTCCCGCGCCGAGGCGCTCGTCGAAGCCGCCGGCTCG
>JADMIO011096078.1_pt1 | contig 13122 bp, 8 predicted proteins | sample 8958161 | NCBI WGS metagenome assembly JADMIO01 (sample SAMN16585339, study PRJNA669376) | soil metagenome | isolation source: Crop rotation soil | place: USA: Cullars Rotation, Alabama | collected 2011 | reverse complement strand
GATTGCCTGCGTGATTGGCTATCTGGCCTGCTTTGCCAGTCTCAACATTTATATACAGAGCTTCGCCCGCCTGTCCCTCGCCGCCGCCGCGTCCATCCTCCTCCCCGCGCTCGCCCACTCCCAGTGGTCGAACGACCCCGCGCAGAACCTCCTCGCCGTCGACCGCGCGGGCGAGCAGACGCAGCCGAAGCTCGCATCACGTACCGACGGCGGCCTCTACCTCTCGTGGTTCGACAACGACCCGAGCGGCTCGCCGCCGGGCGGCTACGACGTCTACGTCCAGCGCTTCGATCCGGCGGGCGTCGAGCTGTGGGCGCATGACGGCGTCCTCGTCGCCGACCTCGGGCTCTCGAGCACGACCGACTACGACCTCGACGTCGACGCGAGCGACGGAGCGCTCGTCACGTTCCAGGACGACCGCGGCACGGGCACGCAGATCACCGCGGCGCGGCTGACGCCGGCGGGCGCGATCGACTGGAGCATCACGCTGACGAGCACGACCCAGTTCGTCGCGAATCCGAAGATCGCCGGCACGAGCGACGGCGCGATCGTCGTCGCGTGGATCCAGAACTCGACCGTGCACCTGCAGCGGTTGAGCGCGAGCGGCACGCCGCTGTGGACCGAGATCGTGCTCACGCCCGCGACCGGCAGCTACTCGACCGGCGACCTCGATGCGACCGAGAGCGGCACGTGCATCCTCTCGCTGGTCCACCAGACCGGGAGCTTCAGCTCGCCGAAGCACCTGCTCGCGCAGAAGTTCGACGCGAGCGGGACGAAGCTGTGGGCGGCCGCGCACGTCCCGGTCTTCGACGGCGGCTCGCTCCAGTTCGGGAACTTCCCGCAGTTCGTCCCCGACGGCAGCGGCGGCGCCGTGTTCGCGTGGTACTCGGCGTCGCCGGCGCTCGAGTGCTTCGCGCAGCGGCTCGACGCGAGCGGCGCCGAGCTCTTCCCCCACAATGGCGCGCAGGTCTCGACCACCGCCGGACGCGTGCGCGTGGAGCCGGACGTCGCGTACGACGCCGCGACGCAGACCACGTACGTCGCGTGGGTCGAGCTCGACTCGCTCCAGTCGGTGCGCGGCGTGAGCGCGCAGGCGTTCGACGCGACCGGCGCGCGCCAGTGGGGCAGCGGTGGGAAGACGCTCGTGCCGCTCGGATCCGACGACATCGCGGACGTCGGCGCGCTCGTGCTCGCCGATCGCTGCGCCGTGTCGTGGACCTCCGCGCCGAGCTTCGGGCAAGACGTCGCGCGCGTCACGCTGCTCGACGGCGCGGGCAATACCATCGTGCCGATCTTCGCGTTCTCCTCGACGCCCGCGGTGAAGTACCGCTTCGTCGCCGAGCGCACCGCGCCCGGCCACGGCGTCTACGCGTGGCGCGACGAGCGCGGCGCGGACCCGCACGTGTACCTGCAGAACCTGCTCTCCGACGGCACGCTCGGCGTCGTCGCGTCGACGACCGTGCGCAACGGCCGGGGCGTCAACCGCGTCTGCTACACGGCGCTCTCCGATGCGCACGTCGGGCAGAACTGGATCACGCAGGTCGACCACACGCTCCACCCCGGCGCGACGCGCACGACGATCGTCGCGTGCCCGTGGGCGGTCGACGGCGCGCTGTTCGGCCTGCCCGGCCGGTCCGTCGGTCAGTCGCTGATCGCGGGCCCGCGTGTGTTCGCGCACACGGTGATCTCGTCCGGGTCGATCGACGTGCACACGGTCGCGATCCCGGCCGATCCCGCGCTCGTCGGACGCTTCTGGGCGACACAGGCGCAGATCGCGGGGAACGGGCTGGAGCTGACGAACGCGCTCGACGTGCGCGTCGGGTTCTGAGGGTCTTCCTCGTCCTCGCGCTCTCGGCGGTCGTCCGAAGAACAGGGACAACCGCAAAGGGCGCAGAGAGCGCGAAGAAGGAAGGAGCAGCAGCAGCAGAGCGGGGGGCGGAGAAGCGGGACGGCGTCAGCGCGCGCGTGCCGTCAGCCGCCGGTCCTCCGCGATCTTCATCCGATCGAGCGCGCGCCAGAGGTGCACGATCGCGAGTGCGCCGGCGACCAGTCCGAGCGCGAGCGCGATCCAGTGCAGCGACAGTGCCCAGTGCAGTCCGCCGAGCGCGCCGAGGCCGAGCATGCTCCCCATCACGATGCCTAGGTTCTCCAGGCCCTCGGCCTTGCGCACCTCGCGCGTGAACGGGACGCCGAGCGCGAAGAAGCGCGACATGACGAGCGCGAGCACCGCCGCGAGCTCGAGCGCGAGGGCGATGCGCGGCAGCTCGGCGACTCCGGCGACGAGGACCTGCACGACGCCGACGACGAGCAGCGCCGCGCCGACCCAGCCGACGAGCAGTCCCTTGGTCGACCCGCGCACGAGCTCGGCCTCGTCGCTCACCGGCGTGGACTGGAACACCCAGCGCGCTTCCGGCGTCGGCGTGCCCTGGCACATCGTGAGGATGTTCGGAACCGCGAGCGCGAGCAGGCCGGCCGAGTAGCACTCGTAGAAGCCGATGCCGAGACCGCGCGGACCGTGTCGGCCGATCGTCCCGAGCCCCATCGCGACCGCCATCGCCTGGAAGCTGACGAACTGCGGCAGCACCGTGCGCAGGACGTGCGGCTCGCGGCGCGAGAGCGCGAGCGCGAAGTCGAACGCCGCGCGCTGCTCGCGCCCGAGCCGCAGCCTCTGCGCGAGGCGCGCGAGCATTCCGCGCGACCAGGCGGTGCGCGCGGGCCGGCCGAGGTCGAGCTTGCCCTCGAGCGCCGCGACGTACGAGCGCGACGCGAGCTGCAGCGTCACGATCAGCGCCGCCGCCGGCGTCAGGAGCGCGAGCACGAGCCCGAGCACGTTCTCGCGGCTGTGATCGCCGGCGACGAAGTCGTACGCGGCGGCGCACTGCGCCGGCGGCCACGCGAGCTTCCACGCGGTGCGCGCCTCCCACGCGCGCTGGAGGAGCTCCTCCGGCAGGACGCGCGCCAGCACTTGCATCCCGACGACGAGCAGCACGGCGCTCCCGATCTGCGCCCACAGCGCGATGCGCTGGAAGTGCGTCGGCCCGACCAGCCGCAGGAGCAGGGTGAAGAAGAGCGCGACGCCGCCGAGCGCGACCAGCGTCGTCAGCCCCGCCAGGAGCGGATAGACGAGCAGCGTCGGCAGCACGGGCTGGCGGAACACCGCGAGCGCGACGTTGCCTGCCACGAACCCGGCGGAGATCACCAGCAGGAACGCGAACACGTGCGCGAGCCGCACGGCGAAGAGCGTCCGGTCCGTCACCGGGTGCGGCGCGAGCACGCGCACGTCGTCGGGATCGATGAGCATCCCGACCAGCGCCTGGAGCAGGAAGAAGACGTGCAAGAGCAGCAGGATCGAGAGCTGCACGCCCGGCCACAGTCCCGGCTCGTGGGAGATCAGGGCGAGGAGGCCCGAGGCGAGCCCGGCGAGCCACGACATCAGTACGACGATCACGATTCCGGTCACGCCGGCCGCGCTGCTCGCCGTGGTCGACGGCCGCAGCGCGAGCAGCACGCGCGTGCGCAGGAGCTCGCGGAACATCGGGTAGTCGACGCCCGACGCGGCGAGCGGCGCGCGCAGCCGGTCCGTGACCCACAGCACGCTCCCGAGCAGGAGCGAGGCGTCCTCGCGCGAGCGCCACGGGCTCCCGATCGGCGCGCGCTTGCGCATCATTCGGCCCGCAGGATCTCGAGCAGCGCCTGCGCCTTCTCGGCCTGGCCGCCCTCGCTCGTCAGCTCGGCGAAGATGTGCTCGAGCGAGCCGCCGCCCTGCGTGCGCTGCAGCTCCTCGAACGTCCCGTCCGCGACGAGCTTGCCGCCGTCGAGGATCGCGATGCGGTCGCAGACGCGCTCGACGACGTCCATCACGTGCGAGCAGTAGAAGACCGTCTTGCCGGCGCGCGCGAGCGCGTGGATCAGCTCCTTGACGAGGATCGTCGCGTTGACGTCGAGGCCGGAGAGCGGCTCGTCGAGCACGACGAGCTCGGGGTCGTGGATGAGCGCCGAGGTCAGCAGCAGCTTCTGACGCATCCCCTTCGAGAGCGTCGCGATGCGCGTCCCGAGGCGCTCGGAGAGCTCGAGCAGCTCGAGGAAGCGCTCGGCGCGCCGCTTGACGAGCTCGTCCTGCATCCCGTGCAGCCGTCCGACGAGCAGCAGGAACTCGGCCGCGGTGAGCTGCTCGAAGAGGTGCGCGTTCTCCGGCACGTAGCCGATGCGGCGCTTCACCGCGAGCGGATCGGCGCGCGGGTCGAGCCCGAGCACGCGCACTTCGCCCTGGAAGTCCGGCATGAGGCCGCAGAGGATCTTGACCGTCGTCGACTTGCCGGCGCCGTTGGGGCCGATGTAGCCGAGGATGGTGCCGCGCTCGAGCGCGAGGTCGATGCCGTCGAGCACGGTGCGCTCGCCGTAGCGCTTGCGCAGCCCACGCAGCTCCAGTGCGACGTCCCCCATGCGCGCGAGGAGCATAGCTTGCGCGCTCGGTGCGCGCAGGTTTTGATCGCGCGCGCATGCCGCCGATCGCCGCGCTCGCGCTGCTCCTCGTCCCGCAGGCCTCCGCCGCGCCGGCGGCGCGCACGCACGTCGAGCTGCGCGAGAGCCGCGCGATCACGCTGTGGTTCCACGTGCGCGCGCTCGCCGAGAAGAAGGACGCGGAGCCGCCGGAGGAGCTCGCGCCCGCCGTCGAGGCCGCGCGCGCGCTCGGCGCCGCGCTCGGCGGCGACTTCCTCGCGTGGGGCGCGCTCGAGGGGATGCTGCCGGGCTGCGAGACGGCGGAGGACGTCGCCAAGACGTGCGAGCGCGCGCCGGAGACGCTGGAGCTCCGCGGCGGCACGAAGGTCGCGTTGCGCGAGCGCGCGCGCGAGCTCGCCGCGGCGCTCGTCGAGGTCGAGCCCGCGTGCACGGCGTGGCTCGATGCGGCGCGGCCGCGCATCGCCGCCGGGCGCGCACTGTGGGAGACGCGCGTCGCGCCGAAGGAGCGCGCGCTCTTCGACTACCACCTCGCGAGCCTCGGCATGGAGGATCCCGGGCTCGCGATCCCGGTGTACCTCGTGGCCGAGGCGCCGTGGCCGGGCGCCGTCACGCACCGCGGAGAGGACGGCCGCGGCGTCTCGTTCGTCGCGGTCGAGCCCGAGCCCGGGACGCTCTTCTTCGAGACGATCCTGCACGAGACGACGCACGCGCTCGACGTCGCGACCGACGACCGCTCGGCGCTCGGCGAGCTCGGCCGGAAGCTCCGCGCTGCCGGCCTCGGCGAGCGCGACCGCGCGCTCCACGACCTCCCCCACGGCCTGATGTTCGTGCAGTCCGCTGAATCCATCCGGCGCGTGATCGATCCTGCTCACGTCGACTACGGGATCGCGCGCAAGGTCTACACGCGCGGCGGTCCGGCGCTCGAGACGCTGCGCGCCGCGTGGCACGACCACCTCGAGGGCAACCTCTCCGAGGCGCAAGCGCTGGACGCGATCGTCGCGAGCGTGCGGCCGGCCGCGCGCTGAAGTCGCGCACGAGCGCTCGTCGCGCGGCGATCTTCGCGCGCCCAAACGCGGTCCACGACGGCGCGCGCGCCGGGTGAGTGCGTCGCGCGCCGGGGGCGCTCGCTCGGCCACACCGTCGCGCGGCACGCTCGCTAAGATCCAGGTCCCCTGCTTCGGAGCTTGTCATGACCGCCCTGGATCGCCGCTGCGTCCTGTCCCTGTCCTCGATCGCGCTCGCGAGCGCGCTCGGCGCGTGCCAGATCGAGGCCGCACCCGCGACGAGCGTCCCGCCCGGCAAGCGCAAGCTGCGCAAGGCCCTCGGCATCGGGATGATCGGCGCCGGCAAGACGCTCGCGGAGAAGTTCGCGATCGCGCGCGACTGCGGGTTCGCGGGCGTCGAGATGGACGCGCCGTCGGGCCGACCGACGGAAGAGGTGCTCGCCGCACGCGACGCGAGCGGCCTCGCGATCCCGAGCGTCGTCGACTCGGTGCACTGGCAGTACAGCCTCGGCGATCCGGACGCCGCCGTGCGCGCGAAGGGCCGCGACGGGCTCGAGCGCGCGCTGCGTGACGCGCAGACGTTCGGGGCGAAGAGCGTGCTCCTCGTCCCCGCGGTCGTCGACAAGGCGCGGCCGTACGACCTCGCGTGGCGCAACGCGCTCGCGGAGATCCGCCGCACGCTCCCGCTCGCGCAGGAGCTCGGCGTCCACCTCGCGGTCGAGAACGTCTGGAACAACTTCATCATGAGCCCGTTGGAAGCGAACCGCTTCCTCGACGAGCTCGCGAGCCCGTGGGTCGGTTGGCACCTCGACCTCGGCAACCTGCTGATCTACGGCTGGCCCGAGCAGTGGGTCCGCATGCTCGGCCCGCGCATCCTCCAGCTGCACGTGAAGGAGTTCAGCCGCAAGGCGATGGACGAGACCGGCCGCTGGGACGGCTTCGCCGTGCAGCTCGGCGAGGGCGACAACGACTGGCCCGCGATCATGCAGGCGCTCGACGAGGTCGCGTACGACGGCTGGGGCATCGCCGAGGTCGACGGCGGCGACGAGGCGCGCCTGCGCGACGTGAGCGCGCGCATGGACCACTGCTTCGAGGTCACGACGGCCGAGGTCGAGGCCGTTGCGGGCGAGGGGAAGATCGACAAGTAGTCGCGCTCACGGCCGCCGGAGGAGCGGCGCGGAGGCGTTCGCGAGCAGCTGGAGCTTTCCCGACTCCGCGACGAGCGCGAGCGGGCCGACGGCCGCCTCGAGGCGCGCGCGCTGGTTGGCGTGGCAGAGGAGCGCGATCGGGCCGCGCGCGACGAGCGTGCGCAGCGCGTCGTCGCCGGTAATGCGCACCGCGTCGAGTGCGCGCGTGTAGCCGGCATCGGTCTCGTCGTAGAGGTCGGCGACGAGCACGTCGCGGCCGGTGTAGAACGGGAGCGCGCTGACGAAGCAGCGGTAGCAGACGATCGGGCGTCCGTCGGCGGCGAGCTTGCGCGTCGCGAGCCCGATCGCGCGGCCGGAGCCGGAGCGCACGACGCTCTCCTCCGCCGTGCCCGCCCGAGGGAGACAGAGGAGCAGCGCGCCGACCTGCGCCACGAGCAGAACGCGCGCGCCGCGCTCGACGCGGCCGCGCAGGAAGAATGCGCCCGCCGCGAGCGCGCCGAGCCCCGCGACCAGCCCGGCCGCCGAGAAGAACGCGACGGCGGCCGACGGCAGCTCCGCGAAGCGTGCTCGTCCGGCGATCGCGCCCGCGAGCGCGACGAGCAGCCACAGGACCGCGCCCGCGACGAGCCCGCGGCGCGCGACGCCGCGCTCCACGAGCTGCGCTGCGAGCACCGCGCACGGAATGGCGAGCGGCAGCAGGTACGTCACGAGCTTGCTCGCGGAGAACGAGAGCACGACGAACGGGACGGCGAGCGCGCAGAGCATCAGGCGCGCGACCGCGTCCTCGTGCACGAGCTTCCACAGCTCGCGCGGCGCCGCGAGCAGCACCGTGCCCGCCGGCAGGAACCCGAGCAGGAAGACCGGCACGTAGTACCACGGCGGTCCCTCGTGGAATCCGGACGACGACGTCATCGGTCCGGTGACGCGGCGCTCCACGAACCACGCGAATGCGCCGGGGATGCGCCAGCTGACGAGCAGGAACCACGGCAGCGCGAGCGCGAGGAAGAGCGCGACGCGCTTCCACGCGAAGATCCCGCGCAGCGTCGCGCGGTCGCGCGCCCACGCGCACGCGACGACGAGCGGCAGCAGCACCTGGATCCACACGACCGGCCCCTTGACCATGAACCCGAGCGCGGACGCGACGGCGGCGAGCGTGAGCCCGCGCCCGCGCGCGCGCGCGTCGCGCGCCGGATCGACCGCGCGGCTCGCGCCGAGCAGCGCGAGCGCGCAGCACGCGGCGAGGTAGACGTCGGTCGTGACGACGCGCGCCATCGCCAGGAACAGCGGGCTCGCCAGCACGAAGCCCGCCGTCCACGACGCGCGGCGCACGCGCGCGCCGCCGGCGAGCGCGAACGCCGCCGAGAGCGCGACGAGCGCCGCGAGCGAGCCCGGCAAGCGCAGCGCCGCCTCGCTCTCGCCGAACGCCTCCATCGACGCGGCCATCGCCCACGTCGCGAGCGGCGGCTTCTCGAGGTGCTCCACTCCGTTGAGCCGCGGCACCAGCCAGTCGCCGCTGCGCTCCATCTCCGCGGCGACCGAGCCGTAGCGCGCCTCCGACGGCTCGGCGAGACCCCGTGCGCCGTTCGCGAACGTCAGCGCGAAGAGCGCGACGAGCGCGGCTACGCCGACGGCGAGGGCTCGACCTGCTCCACCCATGTCTGCCAGGCCGGCTTCTGCGCCATGAAGTTGATCGGATTGCGGTAGAGCTTGCAGCAGCGCGCGCACGCCGGGAACACGCCGCCGGCCTGCTGGTTCTTCGCGCGGAACTCGCGGTAGAGCGCGTTGTTCAGCAGCTCGCCGAGCGGCGTCTCGCGCACGTTGCCCATCACGGACGGCATCACCTGGCACGCGTTGACCTTGCCGTCGGGCTCGACGCGCGTGTCGGTCCAGATGTAGAGGCAGCGCCCCTTCACGCGCATGTCGGAGGTGTACCAGTCGCGCAGCTTCCCGCCCTCGAGCGGCGGCTTGAAGAAGATCGGGAAGGGGTACTTGCGCCTGGCCTCCGGCCCCTGGAGCGCCGCGATCTCGCGGTCCATCGCGGCGAAGTCGCGTCCACCGTAGCCCGACGACTCGAACACCATCGGGAGCTCGCGCCCGGGGAAGAGCTTCTCCCACACGACTTCGTGCTGCGCGACCTCGCGCCGCGTGAGGAAGGTCTCGTGCTGGAACGTCAGCGCGTCGATCGGCACCTCGGCGAGGAGCGCGGGCACTTGCGAGAGCGCGCCCGAGTTCTTCTTCGCGACGACGCAGTTCGCGATCACGCGGGTCGTGCCCTTGTTGCGCGCGAAGTCCGCGAGGTGCGCCATCACGCGCTCGTACGACCCCCGCTTGTTCTCGAGGCAGTCGTGGATCTCCTTCGGCCCGTGCAGCGAGAAGATCACGTAGTCGAGCCCGGCCGCGCGCATCCGCGCGCCCATCGCCGGGTCGCACAGGAGGCCGTTCGTGTTCACGCCGACCTTGAGTCCGCGCGCATGGATCGCGGCGACGATCTCGGGCAGGTCGCGGCGCAGGAACGGCTCGCCGCCCGTCAAGAAGAACGACGCGCCCAGCGGCTGCGCCTGGTCCGCGAGGCGCGCGATCTCGTCGAGCGAGAGCTCGTCCCGCTTCTGGTAGAGGACGCTGTCCTTCAGGAAGCAGAACTCGCACTGCACGTTGCAGCGGTAGGTCAGCTCGAGCGTGACGTTGACGAGCGCACGCGAGCGGCCCTCGCCCGCGAGCAGATCGGGCACGAGCGTCGCCGCGCGTCGCGCGACCGCTCGCATCGGCGCCGAGCGCAGCGCTCGGCCGTGGCGGAGGAGGTTGAAGAGCCGCATGGGAAGGATGCGACGACGCCAGTATGACGCGCGCCGATCGCCAGCGAGTGGACCATGGCGCACATGCACGGAAGTTTCAGCCCTGCAACGGAGTCACCGTTCCGGCGGTCAGCGCACGGCGCACGCGCGACAGTCCTGCGGCACGGTTGGATTCCCGAGCAACCGTCGCGGCGCACACGGGCGCGTCCGCTTTGCACGCTTCGCCACGCGCACGGAAGAGAGCAGAAACAGGACTTCGTCGCGGCGACGGCGCAACGCTCCGCGCGTGCCAAGTCTCGGAGCAGCATCCGCACGCACCGTGGTGTGCGGGCGAGCCCGCGAGCCACGGCTATCATCCCGCGCGATGAAGCGCGCCGCGCTGGTGATCGCCGCCGTCGCGGGGATCGTGCTCGCCGTCCTCGTGCAGCGCGCGGAGCGCGTGCGCGGGAGCGCGGACCGAGCCGGGGCGGCCTCGCCGGCGGCCGGTCGCCCGGCGAGCGCGCCTGGCGAGCTCGTCGCCGCCGCCCCGCCCGGCGAGGAGGTGCGCGCTCCCGCGCTCGGCCGACCCGACGATGCGCGGACCGCCCCGCTGCCGGTCGTTCCCGACGCGCCGCCGCCCGCGCTCCCGCGCCGGCTCGCCGGCACGGTCGTGGTCGTCGACGAGGACGGGAGCGAGCACGCGGCGGAGGACGGCAGCTTCCGGTTGGTGCTCTGGCAGGGCGCGGACCACTCGGGCGTCGACGTCGCCATCGACGACGGGCGCTGGAGCGTGATGCTGCCCGCCGTCGCGTTCGACTCCGTCGGCGTCCAGCACTTCCGTCTGCGCGAACGCGTCGCGTCGTACGGTAGCGGCGAGTTCACCGAGCGCCTCGCGGTGCCCGACGACGGCTGGTTCGAGCTGCGCGTGCGCTGGGCGCGCCCCTCGGTGCTGTCGGTGCGCGACCGCGAGACGGGCGCCGAGCTCGCTCCCGTGCTCCTGGCGGAGCTCACCGGTGCCGCGCACGCGCATCCCGGCCCGGGCGCGCACGGTCGCGACGTCGGCCCGTCGCCGGTCGCGCTGACCGACGTCGCCGAGTCCGGCGCGCGGCTGCGCACGTACGCGGTGCGCAGTCCCGGCTACGCGTGGGGTCGCATCGACATCGACGAGGAGCGCGGCGGCGAGCGCGTGCTCGCGCTCGAGCGCGGCGGCGACCTCGAAGTCGTGCTCACCGGCGCGCCCGAGGACGGCGCGCGGCTGCGCCTCTTCACCGAGTCGGCGTTCCCGGAGTACGAGTTCGACGTCACCGGACCCGTGCTACGGATCGATGCGCTCGTGCCCGGCGCCTACCGGCTGCGCGTCGAGCGCGTCGAGACGTTCCAGGGCATGGAGCGCGCGCTCGTGCTCGGCGAGGACTCGGTCGAGATCGTCGCCGGCGGCCTCGCGCGTGGGACGATCGCGCTGCGTGCGCCGGAGCGGTCGGCCGGAGTCCCGCTCGCCGGCGTGCTCGTGGTGCCGGCGGAATGGGAGCTCGGCGACTTCGAGCTCGGCTTCGAGCGGCTCGACGGCACGGGCGACGCGAGCGAAGCGCGCGGCGCGCACTTCACGATCGTCCGCTCGGAGATGCAGCCCGAAGGCCGCCCGCCGGAGACGTTCCACTGGTCGATGCCGGAGGTCGTGCCCGGCACGTACGAGGTCACGCTCGACGACGTCGGCTTCACCGCGGTGCTCGCCGTCGGCGCGAGCGGCCTGCGTGACGTGCGCATCGTCGTGCCTCCACCGGCCGAGGTGCGCGTGCGCTGCACCGACGGCGAGCGCGAGCTCCCGCCGACCGGCCTGCGCGTCGACTGGCACGCGGCGCTGCCGGAGCCCGTGACGAGCTGGTCGTCGCAGACGGCGACGTTCGATGCGGCGCTCCAGCGCTTCGTCTTCCGCGCGCCCGCCGGCGACGTGCTGGTGTCGGCGCAAGGGACCGGCTTCGCGTGGAAGACCGAGACGTTCGCGGTCCGCGCGGGCGTCAACGAGCTCACGCTCGTGCTGAAGCGAACCGCGGGACTGCGCGTGCTGCTGCGCGACGGCGCGAACGAGATCCCGTGGGGCAACGACCAGCGCCCACGGCTCGTCGCCGCCGAGGGCCAGCGCACCGGCGAGGCGACGACGAGCGGCGGCGGCCACGTGACGCTCTACCGCGACGCGCCGGGCCGCTACACGCTGATCGTGCCGGAGATCCCCGGCTACGAGCCGGTGCCCGAGCAGAGCGTGCAGCTCGAGCTCGGCGAGGTGAAGGAGCTCGTGATCGAGCTGCAGCGCGCGCGGTGATCCGCGTCGAAAGCGCCACGCACGCGCGGGCTAGAATCGAGCGCGATGAGGAAGGGAGTCCTCGCGCTGGCGGTGCTCGGCCTGCTCGTCGCGGCCGTGCTGCTGATGCGCGGCGCGAGCCGGCCGACGCGCGCAGTGGACGCAGCTCGTGCGCCGGTGGAGCGTGAGGCGCATGCGGCACCGGTCGAGCTCGCCACCGCGAATGGCATCGACGAGACACGCGCGGCGGTGGAGGTCGCGCCTGGGCCGGCGCCCGCGCAAGCCGTCGTCGAGGAGACGAACGAGAGCGCGCCCGCACCGCTCGACGCGGCGGCGGGACGCCCGCTCGCCGGCACGATCACGGTGACGGATCCGGACGGCGTCGAGCATCCGCAGGAGAGCGGGACGCTCACGCTCCTGCTGAGGAACGGGACTTCCGGCCGCTGGCACGAGGTCGAGGTGCACGACGGCCGCTGGCGGACGACGCTGCCGGCCGACGAACCCTGCGAAGCGCTCGGCGTGCAGAGCGCGACGCTCGGCGGACGGCTGGCGGTGTACGGCGATGGCAACTGGCAGGACCGCATCGAGATGCCGGCCGACGGCTGGCTCGCGCTCACCGTGCGCTGGCTGCCGACGGCGACGCTCACGGTGCGGGACCGTGCGAGCGGGCGCGACCTCGCTCCGGTCCTGATCGCGGAGGTCGGCCGCTGGCCGGAGTCGGACTACGGGCACCCAGGCGCGGACGCGGTCGAGCGCGATCTCGGGCCCTCGCCCGTCGCGTTGCCGCCGCGCGAGCACTTCTCCGGGAAGCGGCCGGTGTTCGTGCGCAGCCCCGGGTACGCGTGGAGCCGCGTCGAGGTCGACGAGTCGCAGGGCGGCGAGCGCGTGGTACTGCTCGATCCCGCCGGCGCGCTCGAGGTCGTGATCTCCGGCGCGGTCACGGATCCGGGCACCGAGCTGCGCCTCTTCGGGCGCGGGTTCCAGCCGGCGTTCGTCGCGAGTCTCGCGGGGCTGGATCGGTCCGCGGTGCTCGTCGAGGCGCTCGCGCCCGACAGCTACTCGATCCGGGCGGAGATCGGCCACTTCTGGGACAAGCCGCTCGTGCTCGGCGAGACGAAAGCGGAGGTGGTCGCGGGGAGCCGCGCGCAGGTGACGCTGGAGCTCCGCACGATCGAGGCGCCCGACCCGGTCGAGCTCGCCGGCGTCGTCGTGGTGCCGGCGGAGTGGGAGGCCAGGAACTTCTCGCTCTGGATCGAGCTGCTCGACACCGCGCTCGGAGGCGCCGAGGAGAACTCCACCGTCGATCGCTCGGAGATGGAGCCAACGGGCATCCCCGATGCGTGGCGCTGGTCGACGACGGTCCAGCCGGGACGCGTGCACGTCTCCGTCTTTCCAGCACAGTGGGATCCGAAGCTTGGAATTCACGTGACTTGAAGTCGCGG
>JADMIO011070373.1_pt1:7500-13122 | contig 13122 bp, 7 predicted proteins | sample 8958161 | NCBI WGS metagenome assembly JADMIO01 (sample SAMN16585339, study PRJNA669376) | soil metagenome | isolation source: Crop rotation soil | place: USA: Cullars Rotation, Alabama | collected 2011 | reverse complement strand
GCCGCGACTTCAAGTCACGTGAATTCCAAGCTTCGGATCCCACTGTGCTGGAAAGGATGGTGCAAGGAGGCGAGACCGGCGAACACCACCTTCGTCGCGGCGCTGATCGATCCGCGGATGAAGATCGAGATCGAGGTCACCGCCAAGCGGCGGTGAGGCGACTTATGGCGGATCCGATCGAGTTCTGGTTCGACTTCTCCTCGCCTTACGGGTATTTCGGTAGCCAACGCATCGAGCAGGTGGCGAAGGCCCATAACCGCGAGGTGCGCTGGCGCCCATTTCTGCTGGGGGTCCTATTCCAGACCACCGGGCAGTCCCCGCTATTGAGCCAGCCGTTGCGCGGGCCGTATTCGGCGCGCGACATGGCCCGTACGGCGCGTCTATACGGCATTCCCTTCCGCCTTCCCGAGCCGTTTCCGTTCGGGTCCGTTGCCGCCGCCCGCTTCTTCTATTGGTTGGACGAGCGCGATGGCGCGGCGGCAATCGCCTTTGCCAAGGCGGTCTACGCGCGCGCTTTCGTCGAAGGCAAGGCGGTGTCGAGCCCCGAGGAGACGGCGGGGGTGGCGTCAGGAGTGGGGCACGATCGCAGCGATACTCTCGCCGCGTTGCAAGAGCCGGAGCTGAAACAGCGGCTCAAGGCAATTAATGACGAGGCAGTGGCCAAGGGCGTGTTCGGCTCACCTTACTTCATTGTGGATGGCGAGCCGTTCTGGGGTCACGACCGCCTCGACCAGATCGATCGCTGGCTGGCAACGGGCGGCTGGTAGGCAGCTAGCGGCGCGGAGCATTCCTCGGTTGGACTGCGGAACCGGAGGTCCGATCTCTCTCGCGAGGATCGGTCTCGGGCGCTCCCGGCTTCGGCATTTCGCCTAATCCAGCCCCGCGCTGCCCTGGGTCTTTCTGTGCTTCCGACTGGTTATAAGTGGGGCGCCGCTGCCGGGGGTCGTGACGCAAGGCACCCTTGGACGGGGCAGAATGAGCGCGCTTTGGCATGTGATGCTCCAGAAAGAAAGGGGGCTCTGCCGCCAAAAACGAGCCCGTCACTGACATGTTCCGCCGAACCTCTTGTCGACCCACCCGAACGGCGGGCATGCTCGATAAGGCTGGAAGGAGAAGTCGCCACGCCATGGCTGTGCTGAAAAGTGCCGTGAACACCCGATCGGCCGAATTCCGGGCCAATGCCGAAGCGATTCGCAAGCTGGTGGAGGCTCTACGGACCCAGGTTGATCGCATTCGGGAAGGTGGTGGCAAGAACGCTCGCGAAAAGCACATCGCTCGCGGCAAGCGGCTGCCCCGCGAGCGCATCCGACTGCTTCTGGATATCGGCTCGCCCTTTCTCGAACTGTCGCAACTTGCCGCGCATGGCCTCTACGGAGATGACGTGCCGTCGGCCGGGATCATCACCGGTATCGGCCGGGTCAGCGGCCGCGAATGCATGATCGTGGTGAACGATGCGACGGTGAAGGGCGGCACGTACTTCCCGATTACCGTCAAGAAGCATCTGCGCGCGCAGGAGATCGCCGAGGCCAATCGGCTGCCCTGCATCTATCTGGTCGATTCCGGAGGCGCAAACCTTCCCAATCAGGATGAGGTCTTCCCCGACCGCGATCACTTCGGGCGCATTTTCTTCAATCAGGCGAACATGTCCGCCAAAGGCATCCCGCAGATCGCCGTCGTGATGGGCTCGTGCACGGCCGGCGGCGCCTATGTCCCGGCGATGTCCGATGAAGCCATCATCGTGCAGGGACAGGGCACCATCTTCCTCGGCGGACCCCCGTTGGTGAAGGCGGCGACGGGAGAGGAAGTGACCGCCGAGGAGCTGGGCGGGGCGGAAGTACACACGCGCACCTCGGGTGTTGCCGATCACCTCGCCGCGAACGACGCGCATGCGCTGGGCCTGGCGCGCCGCATTGTCGCCAATCTGAATCAACGCAAACGCATCGAGCTCGAGCTTCAGCCAACGCGTGAGCCGGCCTACGATCCCGCCGAGATCTATGGGCTGATCCCGGCGGATCTCCGCAAGCCCTATGACTCGCGCGAGCTTCTGGCCCGTATTCTCGACGCGAGTGAATTCGATGAGTTCAAGGCGCTTTACGGGAGCACGCTGATCTGTGGCTTCGGACATATCCACGGCTATCCGGTCGGCATCATCGCCAACAACGGCATTCTCTTCTCGGAATCGGCGCTGAAGGGAGCGCACTTCATCGAGCTCTGCGCACAACGCGGCATTCCGCTGGTGTTCCTGCAGAACATCACCGGCTTCATGGTCGGCCGCAAGTACGAAGCCGGCGGCATCGCCAAAGATGGGGCGAAGATGGTCACCGCCGTCGCCACCGCCGCCGTGCCAAAGCTGACGATGATCGTCGGTGGCAGCTTTGGAGCCGGCAATTACGGCATGTGCGGGCGTGCTTTCTCGCCGCGGTTCCTGTGGATGTGGCCGAATGCACGCATCTCGGTGATGGGCGGCGAGCAGGCGGCGAATGTGCTGGCGCAAATCCGCAAGGACAATATGGAGACGCGCGGCGAACGCTGGTCCGAGGCGGAGGCTGAGCAATTCAAGGCGCCGATCCGCGAGCAATACGAGCGTCAGGGCCACCCGTATTACGCCACCGCACGCCTTTGGGATGATGGCATCGTCGATCCAGCCGAAACTCGGATGGTGCTTGGGCTGGGGCTTTCGGCAGCCTTGAATGCACCCATTGAGCCGACACGGTTCGGCCTGTTCCGGATGTGAATGCCATGCCCATAGTCGAGACCGACATCGCTGACGATATTGCGATCATCAGGCTGAACCGGCCCGAAGTTCACAACGCCTTCGATGATCGCATGATCGCCGACCTCACGGCCGCGTTCGACGCGGTGGCAGCACGCCCGGAGTTGCGCGTCGTGCAGCTCGCGGCGGCTGGGGCGAGTTTCTCCGCCGGCGGCGACCTCGACTGGATGCGGCGCGTGGCGGGCTACTCCGATGAGGAGAACCGCGCCGATGCCGAGCGTCTCGCGCGCTTGCTGCAGAAATTGGCGACCCTGCCCAAGCCCACGATTGCTTTGGTGCAGGGAGCAGCCTATGGCGGCGGAGTGGGGCTCATCGCCGCCTGCGACATCGCCATTGCGGTTGAAGGCGCCCGCTTCGGCCTTACCGAGGTGAGGCTGGGCTTGGTGCCGGCGGTGATCAGCCCTTATGTCATCGGCGCCATCGGCGCGCGCTGGGCGCGCAGATTGTTCCTGACCGGCGAACGCTTCGATACCGATCTCGCGCTCAGGATCGGCTTGGTGCATGAGGTGCTTCCGGCAGACCGGCTGGAGGCTCGAGCCGATGAGCTTGTAGCGCAGCTCAAGGAGGGCGCGCCGGGGGCGCAGGCCGAGGCGAAGAGATTGGTGGCGCAAGTCGCGGGGGAGAGCGCGGACGACTATTTGATCGACCACACCTCGCGTCTTATTGCTCGCATGCGCGCCGCTTTCGAGGGACGCGAAGGCGTCACCGCCTTTCTCGAAAAACGAAAACCGGCTTGGCGCCGCTGATGTTCAGATCCGTCCTCATCGCCAATCGTGGTGAGATCGCCTGTCGCATCATCCGCACCGCGCGGCGCATGGGCATCCGCACCATCGCTGTCTATTCCGATGCCGACAGCGAGGCGCTGCACGTGGCTTCCGCCGATATGGGCGTGCGGATCGGGTCCGCCCCTGCGCGCGAGAGCTATTTGTCCATCGAGCGGATCATCGCTGCCGCGCGCGAGAGCGGTGCCGAAGCTGTCCATCCCGGCTACGGGTTCCTTTCCGAAAATGCCGAATTCGCCGAAGCCTGTGCAGCGGCAGGGCTGACCTTCATCGGCCCGCCACCTGCCGCGATCCGCGCCATGGGTTCGAAAAGCGAAGCCAAGGCGATCATGGCGAAGGCCGGTGTTCCGGTTGTGCCGGGTTATCACGGTGCCGCGCAGGAGAGCGGATCACTCGCGAAGCAGGCGATGAAGATCGGTTATCCGGTCCTGATCAAGGCTTCGGCCGGCGGAGGCGGCAAAGGCATGCGGCGCGTCGATTCTGCCGATGGCTTCCTCGCCGCGCTCGACGCCGCCAAACGCGAGGCCTTGGCGTCATTTGCCGATGATCGCGTGCTGATCGAGAAATACCTTGTCCGGCCGCGTCATGTCGAAATGCAAATCTTCGCCGACCGCCACGGCAGTGCCGTTCACCTGTTCGAGCGTGATTGCTCGCTGCAGCGCCGGCACCAGAAAGTGATCGAGGAGGCTCCGGCGCCGGATCTGGATTCATCGTTGCGCGAAGCGATGGGGGGGGCGGCGGTTACCGCGGCGCAGGCGATCGGCTATGTCGGCGCGGGCACCGTCGAGTTCATTCTCGATGAAAGTAGCGCCTATTACTTCATGGAAATGAATACACGCCTGCAGGTCGAGCATCCGGTGACGGAAATGATTACCGGCCTCGATCTGGTCGAATGGCAATTCCGGATCGCTGCAGGGGCGTCATTGCCCCTGCCGCAGGATCAAATTGCGGCGGGCGGGCATGCCGTCGAAGCACGGCTCTATGCCGAAGACCCGGACCGGGATTTTTTGCCCACGGGTGGGCGCCTCACTTTGCTCGAATTGCCGGAAGAGCCTCCGGCATTGCGCGTCGACACCGGGGTGCGGGCGGGCGACCTCATCGGCATCCATTACGATCCGATGATCGCGAAGGTGATTGCCTGGGGCGCGGACAGGCGGGCGGCGATCGGGCGGTTGCATTCGGCGCTATCTCGCTGCCGTGTCGGCGGTGTGGTGACGAATTTAAATTTGTTGCTGGCCATCACCGAACATCATGAGTTCACGACGGGCGCGGTGGATACCGGTTTCATCGAGCGCCAGCGCGATGCGTTGATCACCGGCGACACGCCTCCTGATGTGGCTCTCGCCGTGGCCGCGCTTGCGCTTTTGCAGGAACGGCGGGAAAGCGCGGCGGCGACGGCGCGGGCCAGCACCGATCCCTATTCGCCTTGGCACCAGGTCGGCGGCTGGCGCTTAAATGGTGAAGCACGCAGCCTCTTGGCATTTCAGGGCGCGAATGACGAACGCCATGACGTGATGGTGCATTTTCGTGGAAATGATTTCGTGCTCGACATTTCAGGCACTGCGATTGCCGCGGCCGTGGCGCGCGCGGAACAAGGCGGCCTCGCGGTCCGGCTGAATGATCGGCGGTTCACCGCTCCAGTGGTGCGTGAGGGCAATGCCGTTTCGGTTCTGGTCGAAGGGCGCTGGTGGCGATTGCGCGTGCTCGATCCCTTGGCCGGAGCAGGCCACGATGGCGGCGGCAGCGGTCGGCTCACCGCGCCGATGCCGGGCCGTATCGTTGCGGTGACGGTTCAGGTAGGCGATCTGGTGGCGCGCGGCACCACGCTCATTGCGCTCGAGGCCATGAAGATGGAGCATGCGATTGCGGCTCCTTCCGATGGGGTTGTGAAAGCGATCCAATATGCTGTCGGAGATCTGGTCGAAGACGGCGCCGAGTTGATCGTGTTCGAGGCGGCGGAGGATTGAGCGATGAGTCTGCCCGACCGCGTCAAGATGGTCGAGGTCGGTCCTCGCGACGGGCTGCAGAACGAAGCCCAGATCGTGCCGCTCGCAGTAAAAGTCGAGT
>JADMIO011070373.1_pt1:0-2500 | contig 13122 bp, 7 predicted proteins | sample 8958161 | NCBI WGS metagenome assembly JADMIO01 (sample SAMN16585339, study PRJNA669376) | soil metagenome | isolation source: Crop rotation soil | place: USA: Cullars Rotation, Alabama | collected 2011 | reverse complement strand
GGCTAAGTGGGAAAGGATGTGGGAAGGCCAAGACAACCAGGAGGTTGGCTTAGAAGCAGCCATCCTTTAAAGAAAGCGTAATAGCTCACTGGTCTAGATCAAGCCGTCCTGCGCCGAAAATGTAACGGGGCTCAAGCCGCGCACCGAAGCTGCGGATTCCAGGTATTAGGAGCCAGGGGTCAGGCTCCAGGTTGGGAATGTGGACAATGCGGATGATCAAGCGCGTCGAGGATCTCGAGGTCTTCCGGCGTGCCTATCGTCTGTCGTTGGAGTTGCACAAGATCAGCTTGGAGTTTCCGCGGATCGAGCAGTTCGCCTTGGCCGATCAGCTGAGGGGGGCCTCGAAATCGATCTGTGCGAATCTGACCGAGGGCTTCGCCAAGCAGAGTCATTCTGCGGCGGAGTATCGTCGATATGTGGTGACCGCGATCGGCAGCAGTGACGAGATGCAGCTATGGCTGCGTTACTGTGTCGATTTGGGATATGTCGACGAGGAGCGAGGGAGCAAGTGGGTGTCGGACTTTGCCGAGATCAGCAGGATGCTGCGGGGTCTCTATACGCGTTGGGCAGGGATCTGATCCTCCAATCCTGACTCCTGACTCCTGATACCTGGAGTGGTAGCGGAGCGTTCCGTAGGCCGGTGAAGGTGTCTCCGTGAGGGGCGCTGGAGGTATCGGAAGCGAGAATGCTGACATGAGTAGCGACAAAGAGTGTGAGAAACACTCTCGCCGAAAGTCCAAGGGTTCCTGCGCAAGGCTAATCCGCGCAGGGTGAGCCGGCCCCTAAGGCGAGGGCGAAAGCCGTAGCCGATGGGAACCAGGTTAATAGTCCTGGGCCTGCCGTGGGTGACGAAGTCTCGAGGTTGGTCCCTCCTTAATGGATTGGATGGGCTGGTTGAGGGCTTCCAGGAAAGAACCCCGGTTTAGAGACCGTACCCGAAACCGACACAGGTGGACTGGTAGAGCATACCAAGGCGCTTGAGAGAACGATGGTGAAGGAACTCGGCAAATTGCCCTCGTAACTTCGGGAGAAGAGGGCCCCGTCTGTGGGCAACCATGGGCGGGGGGCACGAAACCGGGGGTAGCGACTGTTTACTAAAAACACAGGGCTCTGCGAAGTCGGTTGAGACGACGTATAGGGTCTGACGCCTGCCCGGTGCCGGAAGGTTAAAAGGAGGGGTGCAAGCCCTGAATTGAAGCCCCGGTAAACGGCGGCCGTAACTATAACGGTCCTAAGGTAGCGAAATTCCTTGTCGGGTAAGTTCCGACCTGCACGAATGGCGTAACGACTTCCCCACTGTCTCCACCATCGGCTCAGCGAAATTGAATTCTCCGTGAAGATGCGGAGTACCCGCGGTTAGACGGAAAGACCCCGTGCACCTTTACTACAACTTTGCAGTGGTGTTAGGGAGCGAATGTGTAGGATAGGCGGGAGCCAAGGAAGCGCCGGCGCCAGCCGGCGTGGAGGCGCCCTTGAAATACCGCCCTTTCGTTCTCTGGCATCTAACCGAGGCCCGTGGATCCGGGTCCGGGACCCTGCATGGTGGGTAGTTTGACTGGGGCGGTCGCCTCCCAAAGAGTAACGGAGGCGCGCGATGGTGGGCTCAAGCTGGTCGGAAATCAGCTGTTGAGTGCAATGGCATAAGCCCGCCTGACTGTGAGACTGACAGGTCGAGCAGAGACGAAAGTCGGCCATAGTGATCCGGTGGTTCCAAGTGGAAGGGCCATCGCTCAACGGATAAAAGGTACGCCGGGGATAACAGGCTGATCTCCCCCAAGAGTCCATATCGACGGGGAGGTTTGGCACCTCGATGTCGGCTCATCACATCCTGGGGCTGGAGCAGGTCCCAAGGGTATGGCTGTTCGCCATTTAAAGTGGTACGTGAGCTGGGTTTAGAACGTCGTGAGACAGTTCGGTCCCTATCTGCCGTGGGTGTCGGAGACTTGCGAGGAGCTGTCCCTAGTACGAGAGGACCGGGATGGACGCACCTCTGGTGCACCGGTTGTCGCGCCAGCGGCACCGCCGGGTAGCTATGTGCGGACGGGATAACCGCTGAAGGCATCTAAGCGGGAAACCCACCTCAAAACCAGGTCTCCCCGAAGAGCCGTGGTAGACCACCACGTCGATAGGCCGGGTGTGGAAGCGCAGCAATGCGTGAAGCTGACCGGTACTAATCGCTCGTTCGGCTTTGATCCTTGCAAACCTCAGGCTCGCTTTGCGGGCGTGAGGCAGGCTCCAGGAACCAGGTTCCAGGAATCAGGTTCCAGGAACCAGGTTGGAACTGACAAAGCTCTCGATCTCACTAGCTCCTGGATCCTTACTCCTGGATCCTGGAACCTGCCTTCCGACGACCTGGTGGTCATGGCGAGGGGCCAAACACCCGATCCCATCCCGAACTCGGCCGTGAAAACCCTAGAGCGCCGATGGTACTGCGTCCTAAGACGCCTTTCCAGCACATTGGGATCCTAAGCTTAGAATTCCACGTGGACAAGTTGTCGCG
>JADMIO011875337.1_pt1 | contig 13123 bp, 11 predicted proteins | sample 8958161 | NCBI WGS metagenome assembly JADMIO01 (sample SAMN16585339, study PRJNA669376) | soil metagenome | isolation source: Crop rotation soil | place: USA: Cullars Rotation, Alabama | collected 2011 | reverse complement strand
CGCGACAACTTGTCCACGTGGAATTCTAAGCTTAGGATCCCAATGTGCTGGAAAGCGGTGCCTGGATATTTGTCCGCACTATGCAGTCGCTCGAAAGGCACGAAGAGCTTTTCGGCGTACTGCTCGTCAAATCCCACGCCGTTATCCTCCACAAAGTACGTTCGGAGCCCATCCTGCATGCGGGCGCCTACAAATATCCGTGCGTCGGGCTTCTCCTTTGTGAATTTCCACGCGTTCTCCATGAGGTTTGTGAGGGCAACCCGCAGCAATGAAGGATCCCCGGAGACCTGGATGCCGGTGGGCACCTCGAGCACGTCCTGCCCTTCCTCATTCTTGTCCAATCCCATCTCGCTGCCGATCGTCTTTACGAGGGCGCTGAGGTCCACCCTTTGCCAGCTCATTTCGCGTCGGCCCAGCCTCGAATACTGAAGAAGATCGTCGATGATGTGGGACATTCGCTTCGCGGCAGCGGCGGCGCGCTTCAACTCGGTTTCTCCGTCGACGCCGATTTTGTCGCCATAGTCCTCCATGACGATCATGCACGCGCTCATTACGCTGCGGAGGGGGGCGCGAAGATCGTGTGACACGGAATAGGCGAACGATTCCAACTCTCGGTTGAGGGACTGGAGCTGCTCGGTGCGCTCCTCGATCTTACGCTCGATGGTTCGGTACAGCCTCGCGTTGTCGACTGCCATTCCGGCACGGTGGGCGAGCTCCATCGCCAGGTCCAGATCCGACTGTTGGTATCGGCCCCGCTGCGCGGAAACAAAGGTAATGGCCCCGACGATTTCGCCCCGGGCGGCCATCGGGACGATCATGACGCTTCCGACGTCGAGCTTACGGAGGATCTCCAGGTGCTCCTCGTCCCGAGCGGCGCGGGCCAGCACTTCTTCGGTGACGGAAGGATAGAAAGCCGGCTTGCCGGTCTTGAGCACACCAGGCAGACCCGTATCCGACTCCATATCAGCCGAGTACCGCTGATTAACCTCGAGAGCCCAGCGGACGAGTTCCGGGTCGACGTGGGCGACGGCTGCACGCTTTACCTCTCCCTCTTCCCATAGATGTACGGCGCACCAGTCAGCGAGGTTGGGGACGAGCACGTTGGCCAGATTCGAGAGAGTGGACTCGTAGTCGAGCGACTCCGCAAGGGTATTGCTTGCGATATTGAGGAACCTCTGGGCTTCTTCTGCTTGCCAGCGATCGGAGATGTCGAGAACCACCCCGATCGTTTCCGAGTCATCTCCCTCGAGGCGGGCCGCGAACGCGGCAACGGGAACACGGCTTCCATCACTGCGCTCGTACTCCTTTTCATAGAGTTCGGAGGCACCTCGCTTATTAAGCTGGTCGATTGCCTTCCGGTCAGCTTCCCGATACTCGGGAGGGGTGACGGTGTCCCAATTTGCCCGACCCTTCGCAATGTCGTTTGAGGACATCCCCGTGATGCGCAAGTATTCGTCGTTCGCTTCTTGAAGGGTTCCATTCAGATTGCCGAAGGCGATGCCAATGATGTTCGAATCCATCAGCGTCTTTAGTCGAACCTCGGCAAGGCTACGAGTCCTCTGCTCGTCCTCAACTCGTTTGCGCCATCGGAACTGATCGATCGCGAGGGCGAATTGGCGGGCCACTTCAGCAAATAGCTCGTGCCGACTCGGGCCGGATGGATCGAGATCGGTGACGTGCAGGGAGCCAAGATTCTGCCCCTGAGAAACCAACTGCACCTCGATATCGCCGTCACCAGGGACCGGGATCGGGGGTGGCGCGGAATTCCCCGGCTGGGAGGAATCCGTCAAATGCAGCGTGATGCGACAGCCCAAGGCATTCTGGAGCAGCTCGATCGCAGAGTCGAGGGCAGCGTCGATATCGTCGCCAGAAGTCAGCCGGTGGCCTGCTTCCGACAAGATCCTCAGGTCACTGTAACTGGAGCGTTGTCCGGCTTCTTCGTCGTGCTCGATCAATATGTAATTTCGGGCGTTTCCACCCGTCTCTCCCGAAGCTATTCTAGCTTGAAAGACCTGACAGCCCGGCGTATTTGCCCCGGGCTGCCAATTGTGACTACGCCAGGTGCGTCAGATGACCTCTACGCGGTTGGCGGGGGACACCAGCGCTCCGGCATGGCTCCATCCGCTGTGAATCGCGTCTTTGAAACGATCCCAGGTACCCGGGTTGCTGGTCTCCCAAAGCGTTCGGGCCTGCGGCTCGGCGGTTACCCAATCCATGCCCTTGTATTCGGCCTTGGTGGCGAACTGGTGGCCGAAGTGGTAGGCCGGGCGGAAGGTCTCGTAATCTCCCGCGATGGAAGGGTAGTTCGTCAGGAAGTGATTCCGGAAATAGGATTCGTCATCCGTATTCGGGGTCACGACGCCGGTTGCGATGGCAGGAGGGGCGGGGGGAATGGGGTCGAGGCTTGCGGTGGGGATGACCTGGGGGGTCAAGCCGAGCCTTCCTCGCTCCGCTTCGATCTCCGCCTGCGTGTAGGCGGGCGCCTTCGGATCGTACGTCGTGAATCCGCTGTTCCTTAGAAGCTGGGCGCGCTCTTCGATATTGGCGGCTCCGCAATTCAGCAGGATCGCCTCTGCTCGCTGGACCTCGGTGGCAGGGACGGCGATTGTGAGCAGAATGCTGCCCCGGCGCACGCTCTCGGCGTAGATCTCCGCATGCTCTTGGGGGATCCCAAGGCCGACGAGAGCGCCTAGCAGTCCGCCCGAGACCATTCCGAGGCCGGCACCGGTCACCATGCCGGCGATGGGTCCGGCGGCAATGATTCCGACGGGACCGCCAACAAGCGTTGTAGCTCCCACGAGGAGACCGATCAGCCCACCCACCACAAGACCGGAGGCGGCGCCGGTGACCGCGCCGGAACTGGCCAGGTTTCCGGACTCATCGACGGTTTCCTTGACGAACTTTCCGCCCGGATCGGACGTGACCAAGCTGATTTGCGAGTTGTCGAAACCAGCGGCGATGAGATCCTGAACGGCGCGATGCGCCTGATCCTCACTATCGAAAAGACCTACTACGTTTGATGCCATTTTTTTGTGAATTCTCCCAGTTGGCTCGAATCGCCCGGAGGCTGGATGTCGGCCAGTTACTATGACAAGTCTGTTGAGGGTGGGTGTTCCGCGCTTTACAGAAGCTTCGCGTTCGGAGAGGACCACTGGTACCTGCTCCATCCGGACTTGACGGCTCCTCGATAATGCGCCCAATTCCCCCTATCCTCTCGTTCCCACTTTTCACGGATCAAAGGCTCCACGTCGGCCCACGAGTCGCCCAGGTGACGAGCGGATTTGGCTTCATCGAAACCGAACTTGTATGCCGGGGCGAACTGCTCGAATGGCCCCTGAGACTCTCCATAATGGTCCTTATAGTCGAGTCGAAAGACGGAATCGTAGTCGCTGGCGTCGTCGGCAGCTTCCACTTCGTGGCGCCCCATGGGGACGGCAGCATCGCCGCGTAGGGGATCTGCCCGAACATAACTCGAGCCGGAAGAGTTGAGCATGGCCTCCATGTCGGAGACCCGATGGTCGTCCACCTCTACGGCTACCAAGGCGCCACCGGCTTTGAGAATCCCGGTGTACGTTTGAAGGTGCTCCTTCGGGATCATGAGACCCGCAATCTGATCAGGAATTACTCCCGCTATCACCGAGGTGAGAAAGTCGATGGATTCGTCGATGCCGAGATAGTGAATGCAGCTTGGATCTATGCCGCTTTCCTCGAGATTCCGACCGGCGGCTCTGGCCTCTTCAGAACTCGCATACCGAGCAACGATCGTCCGGGACATTCATGCTTTGACTCGACCCGCCTACCGACCGTTCCAAGAGCGGCTAGCCGCGCCCGGCTTCCCAGCGAACCTTCTGCAGCATCCCCATCAGACCCGCACTCTTGCCCATCGATAACTCGTTGCCAAAAATCGTATAAACCAGGTCGTCGGGAACCTGAGCCACTTGCGCGTTCGGAACTCCAGACAGTCCTTGATCCAAGATCCGAGCGAGTGCCATCGCGGAAACTCCCTGGGGGTTGTCGACCGCAAAGGAGTATCGCCGAGTGCCATCGGAAAGGGCGTCGGAGGTTACGTACACCTCACTCTCGCAGGCGGGCACCCGATGCTCCGCATCTCGAGGAACCTCCGCGGCGGGACTGCCCTTGAACTCGTCTGCGAGGGAGAGGAGGGCTTCAATTCGCTCCTGTCGGTCTGGAAAGAGAAGCAGATCGTCGACGATTTCTTGGAGGCGGCCGGGCAGCATCTAACCTCTATTTTGAAGCAATGAGCGCCGGGCCAAAGGAACCATAATTGGTTCACATGCTCGAAGTGTTCCCCAACCCGGCGCCCAGCCGAAACTATCTAATCAAACACACTTGCCCCGAGTTCACGAGTGTCTGTCCCAAAACGAGCCAGCCAGACTTCGCCACCATCGACCTCGAATACATTCCAGAAGCTTCGTGCGTCGAGCTAAAGTCGCTCAAGTTGTATTACTACGGGTTTCGCGACAAGGGGATCTATTTCGAAGCCGTGATCAATCAGATCCTGGATGACCTGGCGGCGGCGACGAACCCGAGGTGGATGCGAGTCACTGGGCACTTCAATGTGCGAGGTGGTATCACTTCGATGATAACTGCTGAGACAGGTCCCCAACCCCTATGAACGTATACGAGCTCACCTTCCGCTGCCCGGACATCAAGACTCAGGAGGACGCAGAGATCTTGCGCGAAACCCTCGCGGATGGCCCGGGCGTCGGAATGATCGAGGTCGACTGGAGAACCAAGATCGTACAGGTGGTGACCTCCAATCAGGACGCGGGACGGGACGTGCTGAAGCGCTTGATCGATGCCGGCTATCGGCCGGAAGATTAGGTGGCGACCCTTACCGGTCTGGACGTTCTCGTTCAAAAGGACTTCGCGCCCCTGCTTGGAAGAAGGGTGGGCCTGGTTTGCAACCAGGCGTCGATCAGCCGAACTCTGGAGTACGCCTTCGACGTGCTGGCCCCCCACAACCTCACCACGATCTTCGGTCCCCAACATGGCCTATTCGGTCAAACCCAGGACAACATGATCGAGTGGGAGCCTACGGATAAAGTGGGCGGGCCCCGCCTTTTCAGCCTGTATGGTGATCACCGGCAACCAACGGTCGACATGTTGTCCGAGGTCGACCTACTCGTTTTCGATCTTCAAGATGTAGGCGCCCGGTACTACACATTCATCTGGACGATGTTCTTGTGCATGAGGGCATGCGAGTCCGAGGGAATCCCCTTTATGGTCCTGGACAGGCCCAACCCCATTGGTGGGAGCCGGGTCGAAGGCACCCTATTGGAGCCAGGCTTTGAGAGTTTCGTTGGACTGGCTCCGCTCCCGATTCGCCACGGACTGACGATCGGAGAAGTCGCCCTGCATTTTCAACATGCACACTTTCCACTATTGGATCTGACCGTGGAACGGATGTGGGGGTACCGACGGGACGCCTATTTCGAAGACACGGGAGCGCCGTGGGCCATGCCGTCTCCAAACATGCCATCGCCGCAGACAGCAGTGGTGTACCCAGGAGGCTGCCTGTTGGAGGCGACCAATCTGAGCGAAGGCAGGGGGACGACGCGGCCCTTCGAAATCTTCGGGGCGCCCTGGCTCGACAGCCGGTCGTTCAGCGCAGCGTTGAATGACAGGCGGCTCCCCGGATGCGCGTTTCGAGCCCTCGACTTCATGCCGACCTTTAACAAGCACGCCGGACGGGTGTGTGGCGGCAGCTTTCTCCATGTGACCGAAAGGGCGTCATTCGAGCCCGTGTTGGTTTACGTCGCCATCATGCAGGAAGCGATTCGTCAGGGGCCGGATTCGTTTGAGTGGAAGCAACCTCCCTACGAATACGAGTACAAGAAACTTCCGATCGATATTCTTGCCGGCAACGAATGGCTTCGCGAGGCGATCGAGTCGGTAGCGGACCTGGGGACGATTCAGGACCGGATGGCGAGCGAATGCCAAAGCTTCGATGGGACGCGGGAGGCGGCCCTACTTTACTGACACTCCCGCTGTGACACACTCGAACATCGATGGCTTATCGCGACTTCCAGCACTTCTTGCAGGTTCTCGAGTCCCGGGGAGAACTCAAACGGGTAGGCGTTCCGGTCAGCCCCTATCTGGAGATAACGGAAATCGCGGACCGGGTCATGAAGAGCGACGGTCCGGCGCTTCTCTTCGAAAACGTGGTGGGCCCGCCCCACCGACTGGGAACACCGCATCCGCGAAGCGCAATCCAGGGTGAGCCCAGCATCCATTCCATTCCGGAAGGGTCTCAGGGATTTGCGCAGTCGGTGGCGATCAATACGATGGGCTCGCGCAAGCGGATGTCACTAGCCCTGGGGGTTGAAGATTTCGAGGAGCATGCGGATCGGATTGCGAACCTCCTGAAGCCGGAAATGCCGGCGTCGAAGCTGCACGCGGCCCGAAAGGGATGGGAGATTTTAAAGGAACTGAAGGGAGTTCCCCCGAAGGCAGTTTCCCAAGCCCTCTGCCAGGAGGTCGTATTCGAGGGAGAAGAGGTGGACCTTACCAAACTGCCGATCCTCACATGTTGGCCAGAGGACGGCGGACCCTTCATCACCCTGCCCCTGGTGTTTACCAACGACCCCACCACAGGCAAGCGGAACGTGGGGATGTACCGTGTGCAAGTCTTCGATCGGAACACGTGCGGCATGCATTGGCAGATGCACAAAACCGGAATGCGGCAGATGGAAGATGCGGGGCGCGCCGGGCGTCGACTGGAGCTTTGCGTCGCTCTTGGCGGCGATCCGGCAATCACGTTTTCGGCAATCTCCCCGCTTCCGCCAGGCATCGATGAAATGCTATTTGCGGGCTTCTTGCGGCGAGAGGGCGTTCCGATGGTTCGTGCCAAGACGGTGGACATCCAAGTGCCTGCCGACGCGGAGATTGTAATCGAGGGGTGGGTGGATCCCGGCGAGCGAAGGCTGGAGGGCCCATTTGGAGACCATACGGGCTATTACTCGCTGGCGGAGGATTTTCCGGTTCTTCACGTAACGGCCGTGACCATGCGGCGAGATGCCGTCTATCCTGCCACGATCGTCGGCCGTCCACCGATGGAGGACGGATGGATGGGCAAGGCAGTGGAGCGGATCTTCCTGCCCCTGATCCGGATGAGCGTTCCCGAGATCGTCGACATGAACCTGCCCGTGGAAGCGACCTTTCACAACATGGCGTTCGTCTCGATCCGCAAGAAGTATCCGGGGCATGCATTCAAGGCGATGAATGCCATTTGGGGCCTTGGTGGACTCTCGTTTACAAAGATGGTTTTCGTGTTCGACGAGGATTGCGACGTGCAGAATTTGGGGGAAGTGCTGTTCCGGATCGGGGCGAACTGCGACCCAATGAGGGATACCCTGCTGACGAAGGGTCCCGTGGACCAACTGGATCACGCGAGCGTACAGGAAGGGTTTGGCGGCAAGATGGGCTTCGACTGCACCCACAAGATGCCGGGCGAAAACGGCTTCAATCGCCCATATCCCAAATTAATCGAGATGTCAAGCGACGTGAAGTCGCGAATAGACGCGCTGTGGCCGAATCTGGGACTCTAACCTTTCAATTTAGGCAAGCATTGCCGATAATGTACAGAACTTGGTCAAAGACAAAAAGATGCCCCCCGGAAAGCGCCGCATCGGCGACATGCTCATCGCCCGCGGGCTGATCAACGCAGAACAGCTCGAAGAGGCCCTGGATCTCCAGCGGCTGACGCCAGGGCCCCTGGGGTCGATTCTGGCTCAGTTGGGATATATCGATGAGGGCGCGCTGCTGGGAGCCTTGTCTGACGAATTCGGGGTTCGGCCCTGGGACCTGCGGCTGAGGCCGCCCGACGTCGTGGCCGCCAACGTTCTTCCTCCCGACATCGCGCGATCCTATAGTGTTCTGCCGGTTTCAATGAATGGGGACACCCTCTTGCTGGCGATGACTTCTCCCGACGACGTCGACGCGCTGGACATGGTGCGCTATTCGACCCGCATGAAGGTTGAGCCGGTGGTGGTGGTCCGGCAAAGGCTGCTTCAGGCGGTTCGTGACGTGTATGGCGATCCCGGAAAGCCCGCGGTCCGCACTCCCGTAACGGCGCCGATCCCCGATACGGCCCCCCGCAAGCCGGTCATCTCGACGGGGGACCCGCAGAAGAGTTCGGCTTCGGTGGTCGACGTGGTGAACCAGTTGCTGATCGAGTCGCTTAGAAGCGGCGCCACTTCTTTGCACATCGAACCGCACCGTGACCGGGTGGAGCTTCGCTACCGGATCGACGGCCGCATGAAGATTCTGAGAGATCTCCCGGTCGGTCTCATTCATGCGATTGCGATTCGCCTCAAGTTGATGGCGGAAATCGACATCAGTGACACTCACGAGGCCGTTAGCGGCAAGATCGTCGTGCCACAGGGAGACGGTCTCGCGCACTTGCATTTCAGTATGGTGCCGTCGGTGGACGGTCCCCGCATGGTGATTCACCTGCCCGGACGGCCGAGCCGATTGATGGGGCTGGAGGAGTTGGGCTTCGCCAACCGCGACCTGGGGCTTCTACGGATGTTCGCGAAGCGGCCGAACGGACTGGTGATCGTAACGGGCCCTCCGGGCAGCGGCAAATCGACAACGCTGTGTGCCTGCCTCGACAGCATTCGCGATCCCTCGCTCAATGTCATCTCCTGCGACACGAGATTCGTCTGTGACATCCACAACGTGAGCATCGCGAGTTTGGACGTGCCAGCGCCATCGGAAGTCGAAAACTGGATTTCGGCAATCCTGACCCAAGAACCGGACGTGCTCATGCCAGGTGAAATCAACGAGCCGGCGCTCGCAAAACTCTCGGTGCAGGCGGCGCTTTCGGGACGGCTGGTTTTTGCGGGAATGAGAGGAACCGACGCGCCGAACGCGATCGCGCTCCTGCAGGAATTGGGGGCGGACCCGAAGTCGATCGCCTCCTGCCTGATCGCGCTCACGAGTCAGCGACTGATCAGAACGCTTTGCCGCAAGTGCCGTTCAAGGCGACCCATCACCGATCTCGAAAAGCAGATATTCGAGTTGAACGGAATTCCGGCCCCAGCGGAGCTGCCGGAACCGATCGGATGCCTGGAATGCACCCATTCGGGTTATTCGGGCCGCCGGGCGATCCACGAGGTGCTGCCTATCTCGCCCGACCTGTCCTCGCTCATCGCGCGGGGATCGACGGCGGTCGAGATCCGGCACGCGGCGGCGGAGGAAGGCTATATTTCTCTTCAGCGCCGAGCACTCGAACTGGTCCTCGAAGATGGAACCTCAATGGAGGAGGCACGGCGAACGGTCGCACTCGACCCGCCCTTTGCCGCGTTCACGGGATAGGTAACCAAGACTGCCGGGCTAGTAATCTTGCCCGGCGGGACGGCCGCCTGCTACATAGTCGATTCACGGTAAGAACTCAGTTATGCGATTAGCCAAGCAAAAATTAGGGGACTTCTTGATCTCGCTTGGCATGATCACGAAGCCCCAACTTGACGAGGCGCTGGAAGCGCAGCGCCTGATTCCCATGCCACTGGGCGCGATTCTCGTGAACATGGGCTTCGTTTCGGAAGACCTGATGCTCGGGGTCATGGCACAGGACTACGGCGTGAATCCGTGGTCGCTGGATGAATTGCCGCCAACGGCCGACGCACTGAGTCGGCTGGACGGAGAAGTGTGCCGGAAGTATCTGGTGGTGCCGGTGGCCGTGGAGGGAGAGGTACTGACCCTGGCGATGGCCAATCCGGACGACGTGGAGGCGGTCGAGGTGGCAAGATATGCCACCCGTATGAAGGTCGAGCCGGTCTTGGCAACCCGGTTCCGCATCTTGCAGGCGGTCGAAAAGTATTACGGAACGACGCGCGACACCCGAAGCGTGGACGAGCTGGTGGACACGGCGATCCGCGAGATCGAACCGGAGACGCCGAGCCTCAATACCAACACTCTCCTGGCGGAAGCGGAGTCCGCGCCGGTTGTCAGCATCGTCAACCAGACGATTCAGGACGGGGTGAGAGCGGGCGCGTCGGACATCCACCTGGAACCACGGCGCGGACGCATGGAGATTCGATTCCGCGTTGACGGCCAATTGCGCAAGGTGCGCGACGTTCCGCGGAGTCTTCAGCCGATGATCATTGCGCGATTGAAGATCATGTCCGATATGGACGTGGTGGAAACGCGGCTTCCCCAGGACGGTCGAATCGCGGTCAGCGTGGACGGCAGGGCGATCGACTTGCGGCTTTCGATGGCGCCGAGCCAGCACGGCCAGCGGATCGTCATGCGAATTCTGGACCGGTTCGTGGGGATGAGACGGCTGGAGGACATCGGATTCACCCCCGATAACTTGGAGAAATTCCGTGAAATCGCGCGGATGCCTCACGGCATTTTCCTGGTGACGGGTCCGACGGGCAGCGGCAAGACCACAACCCTTTACGCGCTTCTTTCCGAGCTGAAGGATGTGACGAACAACGTCATGACCTGCGAAGATCCGATCGAATATGAGCTGGACGGTATCAACCAGACTCAGATCAACGAGCGAATCGGTTTGACCTTTTCGAAACAGCTTCGGGCGATCTTGAGGCAAGACCCCGACATTATCTTGGTCGGCGAGATTCGGGACGCAGACACCGCGGAAACGGCGATTCGCGCGGCGCTGACGGGCCACCTGGTGCTGAGCACCCTGCACGCGAACGACAGTATCGGCACGATTCCCCGGCTCTTGGACATGGGCGTCGAGTCGTTTCTGCTGGGCAACAGCCTCGTGGGCATCCTCTCACAACGGCTTTTGAGGCTGCTCTGCTCGAAGTGCAAGAAACCCCACCGCTTGACGGATTCCGAGAAATTTATCTGGGAGGCCTACGGCAGAACGCCGCCGGATCAGGTCTATCACAAGGTGGGCTGTCACTTCTGCGGCGGAATGGGTTTCAAAGGTCGAAGCGCCGTCCACGAGTTGCTCGCCATCGAGGGACCGATTGGGGCGATGATCGCCGCCCGCGAGTCGCAGGAGCTTATTCGAGTGGAGGCGATGAAACGAGGCTTCCGGCCAATCCAGCATCACGCGCTCGACCTCATCGACGAGGGGCTTACATCGATTGAAGAGGCGTCGAGGGTTGTTCACCTGCAGCAACAGGCGAAGACGGTGGTTCGCTCGATGATGCCGTAGCTATCGGCCGTTCTGGGTAGTGCGAAGTGCGTCCTTCAGCATGCTCCGAAACTGCAAGACGTCTTCGACCTCCTGCCGACTGGGGGTACGAATGCCAGGGCCGGGAACGAAGTCGCTCATCGCACCAGTTCCGTCATGGTCGTCGTCGAGTCCAAGGAGGTGTCCCAACTCGTGTGTCATGACCCGAGTGACCTCATCCTCGCTCATGAGCTGTCCAAGCGAGGTGGAGCGAATGGAAACGGTTCCGTCGGTTCGGGCGGTAGCGGTCGATCCCTTCCAGAAGAAGTGCCGTTCTGCCTGAATGAGTCCCTGGGCGTGATCCGCATCGTCGATCCGGTCTACAAATCGAACGAGGATGTCCGGCTTTTGATCTCCCTTGACGAGCCGAAAGGGCGACTCATCCATTTGGGCGTTCCAGATATCGACCGCATTGCGAATTCCATCCTGAAACTCGAAGTCCTTGGGGGGCAAGGTGCTCTTGTCGATTCCGATCGTGACCGTTCCCAGAAGCAGTCCCTTGATCATGGCGGCCGCCTTGACCCGGTTTCCCTCCGACACCGCCGCGTGGTAAGTCGCCATAGCATCGTGGTTGATGAGCGAAATCCCATTCGCATTCGCGATCGCGGCCGTCGCGGCGATCGCGGGCAACAGGAGAAATCGCGGGAGGCGGAACATCTGTCTTGCTACGATTCGGATGGAAGGGCGCTATCGTGGATGGCGCAAATGTCAAAGTTCTGTGCGCGTTTTCGCAAGAACCGCGACACCCGACCACGGCTTGTCGGCTCGGTATAATCTTTCTTTACGCGGGTGTAGCTTAGTGGTAAAGTTCCAGCCTTCCAAGCTGGCCATGCGGGTTCGATTCCCGCCACCCGCTCTTCCTCAACTCAGACGGCGGCGCCAAATGAGCTTGGCCTCGCGAGCTTCATTTCCGAAAGCGTCTTCCTCGACGGACTCCAGTTCGCATCCGGTAGCCTGGTAGAACTTGCAGGCAACCAAGTTTGTATCTTGAGTTTCCACGATCAGGTCTCGGCAGCCATTCCTTAGGGCCCAATTGGTCGCCTCCGCGAAGATAGCGCTTCCAAAACCAAGTCCACGAAATCTCGGGTCGATCCGAATATCGATCAGGACGGCAAGGTCGCGGCGACCGCGCATCATATCGAAGCCGGGGGAATCTCTGCCCACGATCGCACCGCCGATCCTCGTCTCCTCCTCTAACGCCGAGAGAATCGCCCATTTGCTGGTGTCGAAGTGCGCTGGTAAGTCGGCGGGCGTTTCATAGCGGTCGTAGTCCTTGAGCCATGGCTCCACCGAAACGGATTCGATGACGGATCCTTTCGAAACGATCAACGGTGGGAGAAGAACACGTGATTTGACCTCGAACGCAATTGAGACTGAGAGATAGGCCGAAATCTCTGCCATCGATTCCTCCCGAATCTGCATGCCCTCAATGATAGCGACTTGGCAATCCGGACCGTGAACGGTACAATCAGTTCGAGCGCGGGCGTAACTCAGTGGTAGAGTTCTTGCTTCCCAAGCAAGCTGTCGCGAGTTCGAATCTCGTCGCCCGCTCCATCGAAACTTTATCTGCGGCCCGGCGTAGTACACTGTGACAGTCAATATGGGGGCGAACGGGTTCGACAGAGCCGGTTCGGCTTTCGGTTGCGAGCCGTGGATTCTCGTTGGCCACGTAAAAAACGAGAGAAAAAGCAAAAGCGAACAACAACTTCGCCTACGCGGCCTAATACCCGCGTGGTCCGCCTTTCCCCGAGCCGGTAGGGGGAGTTCCGGGCCTAACAAAATCCGGACCGCCTGGTGAGCTTCTGTTCGTAGCCGATCCAGGTTAAAGAAATCGAACTGGACGATTGCTCAGGCGGCCCCGGCAGAGAGCAGCGTCGAGAAAAAGTACAGGGGAGACGCTCGTGGTAGTTGAAGGTACGGCGGTTTTGGAAGGGAGTTCAGGGAAAG
>JADMIO011621174.1_pt1 | contig 13126 bp, 11 predicted proteins | sample 8958161 | NCBI WGS metagenome assembly JADMIO01 (sample SAMN16585339, study PRJNA669376) | soil metagenome | isolation source: Crop rotation soil | place: USA: Cullars Rotation, Alabama | collected 2011 | reverse complement strand
CCGCCGATCTCCTCCTCGTACATGTTGGCGAGCAGGAAGTCCTTCGCTTCCACGAAATTCGCCGGCATGCGCGAATAGATGGCGGCGAGGTAATCGGCGAACGGGCCGACGTAGTGATAGTGGTTTTCGGCCCAGCGGCACAGGTGCGCCCGCGAAAGCTTCCCGCTCGCCCAGGCGACGCTGAACGGTGCCTTGTTTGCGCTCTTGCCCTTGATTGCGTTTTCGAGGGCGGTGCGGAAGTCGTCCTGGTTCATGACCTGGCTCATGGGGGCTCCTGGAGTGGCGGGGGTCGGCGTTGTTTGTATACTATCTCTGCTTTTGACTGTCCGCAAATTCAATTTGACGGCGAAGGGCTGGTGATTTAGTATACAATCGTGCCAAAGATCACGATCCACAAGAATGGGCAGGCCCACTCCGGGGAGGTGAAGGAAAACACCAACCTCGTGGTCAGGGCCGGCATCAGGCAATTTCCTTTTCCGAACCTGTCCTACGGCTGCGGCATGGGCAAGTGCGGCAAGTGCACGAGCCGCATCCTTGCGGGCGCCGAGCACCTGCCCGAACCCAACTGGAAGGAAAAGAAGGTGCTCGGCGAGCACCTGGACACCGGCTGCCGGCTGGTCTGCCAGCTCTGGATCTCGCACGACCTCGAGCTCTCGCAGGACGGCATCCCGGCCATCGTTCCGCCGCGGCCGGCGGCGCCATGAGCCCCGCGCAGTGAATCCGATTTACCTGATCCTCACCAGCAAGCCGGGCCAGTTCCGCACCGAGCCCGGGGACTGCGTCACTGCAGTCGAAACCTACGATTACTTCGCACAGGGGCGGACTCGCGCGCGCTTCGTGATCGGCGAGCTGCGTGCCGAGGCGAAGATCCGGGTGATCGACGAATCGGGGCCGCCGGTGGTGAACCACGTGCCCTCGAAATTTTTCCCGCGTTTCGACAGCGTCGAGAAAGCGCGCCACGAGCTCGGGCAACTCGCCAGCCTTGCCCCCGGCCACGGCGCCTCGCCGAACCGCCTTGTGAGGGTCGGATGATCACCGTCACGTTCGTCACCAACGGCAACAAGGTCGTCACCGCGCCGGACAACAGCAACCTGCTTCGCGTATCGCTGCGCGAGAAGGGTGGCATTCCCTTCAAGTGCGGCGGCGGCCTCTGTGGCACGTGCAAATGCCTGATCGAGTCGGGGATCGAGAACACCGACGCGATCAAGGACAAGGAGCGCAAGCACCTGAGCGAAGCCGATTTCGCCGCGAACCACCGGATGGCTTGCCAGACATTCGTGCTGAAGGGCGAAGTGAGCGTGTCATGGGTGCCGAAACCGAAGCTGCCGGCGGTTTCCCCCGATTCGACGCAGAGCCCTCCGCAAGAACCGCCCGCCGCCGCGTAACCCGCGTAGTCGCTGCACCGCCGCATCGAAAGTACGGCGTTGTTTCGCACGGACCGTTACGATTGCCTTGACAACCACGGCGGCGTCAGTCCGCCTTTGACAACCACGGCGGCGCCAGTCCGCCGAATCGACGGAAGTCTCTTGAGGAGGAGCACCCATGGCAGCAAGGAATTTCACGCGTCGCCGTTTCCTGGGCACCACTGCGGCCGCTTCGGCCACCGCGCTCGCCTTTCCCTACGTCCGGACTTCGAATGCAGCAGGCAAGCTCGAAGTCGGCTTCTGGGACCACTGGGTGCCCGGTGCGAACGACGTGCTCACCAAGCTGTGCCAGGAATGGGCCGCCAAGGAAAAGGTCGACATCAAGATCGACTACATCCCGTCCCAAGGCCAGAAAAACCTGCTGACGATCGCCGCCGAGGCGCAGGCCAAGGCAGGGCACGACATGCTTGCTTTCCCCACCTGGTGGCCGGCCGACAAGTCGAAGGACCTCGAGCCGGTCGACGACGTGATGAAGACGCTGGTCGGCAAGAACGGCCCGGTCTCCCCGCTGATCGAGTACCTCGGCAAGATCGACGGCAAATGGGTCGCGATTCCCGCCACCCCGGGCAGCCAGATCAAGGGGCCTTGCGGACGCATTGACCTGTTGAAGACGCATGCGGGCATCGATGTCCAGAAAATGTACCCGGCCGGCGCGGCGCCGGACAAGGGGCTGGCCGACAAGTGGACCTACGACACCTTTCTCGACGCGGCGGTCAAGTGCCACAAGGCCGGGTTCCCGTTCGGCATCGGCTTTGGGCAAACCGCCGACTCGGTCGACACTGCCGGGACGATCTTCGCGGCCTTCGGCGCGACGCTGATCGATGCCAAGGGAAACATCACGGTCAAGTCCGACCCGGTGAAGCAGGTCATGGAATACATGAAGAAGCTCGTCGCGGCGCTGCCCTCCGACGTGTTCGCGTGGGACGACTCCACCAACAACAAGTGGCTGGTCTCAGGCAAGGGCGCGCTGATCTTCAATCCCCCGTCGGCATGGGCGGTCGCCAAGCGCGATGCACCCAAGGTGGCCGAGCAGTGCTGGAGTTTTCCAGCGCCGGCGGGTCCGAAGGCGCGCGTGCAGCCCTACCTGCCGTATTTCTGGGGTATCTGGAAGTTCTCCAAGAACAAGGCCGCGGCCAAGAGCCTCATGCTGCACATCTCCGAGCGGGGCGCGGTCGAGAAGATGGTCGCCGCAAGCCAGGGCTACGACGTGCCCGCATTTGCCAAGCTGAACGACTTCAAGACCTGGGCCGAGGAAGGCCCGCCGAAGGGCACGCTCTACCATTACCCGCCCAAGCCCGGCCAAGTGCTGCAGATCTCCGCCTATCCGGCGCCGCCCAAGATCGCCAACCAGATGTACACGCAGGCGATCACCACCAAGATGGTCGGCAAATACGTGCAGGGCGAGCCGTTGGACAAGGTCCTCGGCTGGGCCGCGACGGAGCTCGAAGGGTTCATGCGCACGTAGGTCCGGGCAGGCAGCGGACCGATGGGGAAGATCCTGCGGCGGAAGTCGACCATCGCTTTCCTGATGGCGCTTCCGCTCATCCTCGTGATCGCGCTGCTGGTGCTCTACCCGGCGCTGTTCTCGCTCCACCTCGCGACGCTGAACAAGGGGATGGAGCGCTTCGTCGGCTTCGACAACTTCACCTTCCTCTTCAAGCGCGACACGTTCTGGATGGTGGTCAAGCAGTCGGTGATCTTCGCGGTCACCGCGGTTATGTTCAAGGCGCTGATCGGCTTTTGCGTCGCGCACTTCGTGCACAACGTGCCGGTCAAGGGCCAGCGCAAGTGGCGCGGCATGCTGCTGGTGCCATGGGTCATCCCGCCGGCGATGAGCACGCTGGCGTGGCTGTGGCTGTTCGATCCTTCCTATAGCGCGTTCAACTGGCTGCTGGTGAAGGGCGGCTTCTCGCCGATCGGCTGGCTCGGCGAGCCCAACTGGGCGCGCTTCGCGGTGATCCTGGTGAACGTCTGGGTGGGCGCGCCGTTCTTCATGATCATGTACCTCGCCGCGCTGAAATCGGTGCCCGAGCAGCTCTACGAGGCAGCCGCCATCGACGGCGCGAACTGGTGGCAGAAGCTCTGGTACATCACGATCCCGATGATGCGCAACATCATCGCGATCACGGTGCTGTTCTCGCTGATCGTCACCTTCGCCAACTTCGACATCGTTCGCGTGCTGACTTCCGGGGGGCCGGTCGACCAGACCCACGTCTTCGCCACCTGGGCCTTCAAGGTCGGCATCGAGGGCAGCGACCTGCCGCTGGGCGCCTCGGTGTCGCTCTTCATGTTCCCGATCCTCGCGATCTTCGCGATCTTCATCCTCCGGGACGTGGTCAGGCGCGGGGCGGAGCACTGATGGCGGCGACCGGGGAAACCGTGAGCGCCGGCGCGCCAACCCGGGCCAGGCCGCGCAGCATGAAGGCCGACCGGCGCCGGGCGATGGTCTGGTCTTACGTTTTCCTCGTGATCTTCGTGATCTTCTTCCTGACGCCGCCGCTTTACATGCTGCTCACGTCGCTGAAGTCGAACGCCGAGATTGCCTCGGCGTCCTCGCCGTGGTGGATCCACGCGCCTACGCTGGACAACTACATCGAGCTGCTCACCACCGAGACCTACCTCACGTTCTTCCGCAACTCGGCGATGGTCTCGGTGCTGGTGGTCGCGATCACCATGGCGATCAGCATCCCGGCGGCGTTCGCGCTCTCCCGCATGAAATTCTGGGGCTCCTCGGCGCTCGCGACCGGGGTGTTCCTCACCTACCTGATCCCGGAGACGCTGCTCTTCATCCCCCTGTTCCAGATCCTGGTCTGGGTCACCGACGTCACCGGCATCGAGCTGATCAACCGCTGGTACGTGCTGGTGATCCTGTATCCGACGCTCACGGTGCCGTTCGCGACCTGGATCATGATCGGCTACTTCGCGAGCATTCCCAAGGAGCTCGACGAGGCCGCGCTGATCGACGGCGCGAGCTACCTGCAGATCCTCACCCGCATCTTCATCCCGGTGGCGCTGCCCGGGATCATCGCGGCGACGATCTTCGCCTTCACCGTGTCCTGGGCGCAGTTCCTCTATCCGCTCGCTTTCACGACCTCGGCCGACCAGCTGGTGCTGCCGGTGGGGATCATCACCACGCTCATCAAGGGCGACGTCTTCACGTGGGGCCAGATCATGACGGGCGCGCTGCTCGGCGCCGCGCCGCCATTGATCATCTACGCGTTCCTGATGGACTACTACATCGCCGGCCTGACCGCCGGCGCAACGAAGGGATAGGTCGCCATGGCCGGTGTCGTGCTTCGAAAGGTGTTCAAGGACTACGAGGGCACGCCCGCGGTGCGCGGCATCGACCTCGACATCGTCGACAAGGAATTCGTCGTATTGGTCGGCCCCTCGGGCTGCGGCAAGAGCACGACGCTGCGCATGATCGCCGGGCTGGAGGAGATCAGCGGCGGCGACATCCTGATCGGCCCCGAGATCGTGAACGACGTGCCGCCCAAGGACCGGGACATCGCGATGGTGTTCCAGAACTATGCGCTCTACCCGCACATGACCGTTCACGAGAACATGTCGTTCGGCCTGCGGCTCAAGAAGGTCGCCAGGGACGAGATCAACAAGCGCGTCGAGAACGCCGCGCGCATCCTCGACATCTCGGAGCTGCTCGAGCGCAAGCCCAAGCAGCTCTCGGGCGGGCAGCGCCAGCGCGTCGCCATGGGCCGCGCGATCGTGCGCGACCCGAAGGTGTTCCTGTTCGACGAGCCGCTTTCGAACCTCGACGCGAAGCTGCGCGTGCAGATGCGCACCGAGATCAAGAAAGTCCACCAGAAGGTGCGCACCACCACGGTCTACGTGACGCACGACCAGGTCGAGGCGATGACGCTCGCCGACCGCGTGGTGGTCATGAACGGCGGCCTGATCGAGCAGGTCGGCACGCCGAACGACCTCTACCATTTCCCTGCGACGCGGTTCGTGGCCGGGTTCATCGGCTCGCCGGCAATGAATTTTGTCCCCTGCAGGCTGGAGGAAGCTGCAGGCGGCCTGCGAGTGCGTCTGACGGAATCGATCGCTTTCCCGGTCCCGGCGAGCCGGTCGGAGCGCTACAAGCCCCACGCCGGCAAGGGCCAGCTGCTGTTCGGCCTGCGCCCCGAGCACATCATCGAGCAGCGCCCGCACGCCGAGCCGGAGCAGCACCCCTTCGAGGTGGTGCCGGAAGTCACCGAGCCGATGGGCATGGAAACGCTGGTGCACTTCCTGCTGGAGGGCACCGAGGTCTGCGGGCGCGTCAACCCGAATGCCGGCGCCCAGGCCGGCCGGCCGATGAAGCTCGTGGCCGACCTTGCGAACATGCACTTGATCGACGCGGGGAGCGGCCGGGTACTATAGGCGCCTTGGGAGCGGATTCGCCGCTCGCACGGCTGGGAGAGCCCGCATGACCGCCAGGGACCGCATCGACCCGAGTTTCTATTCGCTCCACGAGGAAATGACCGGCTGGAGGCGCGATATCCATGCGCATCCCGAGCTAGGATTCCAGGAGACCCGCACCTCCGACATCGTCGCCGAAAAGCTCAAGGCGTGGGGCATCAACGTCCACCGCGGCCTGGGCAAGACCGGCGTCGTCGGCACGCTTCGCGTGGGCACCGGCAAGCACACGGTCGGGCTTCGCGCGGACATGGACGCGCTGCCGATCGAGGAGGCCAACACCTTCGCGCACCGCTCGAGGCATTCCGGCCGGATGCACGCCTGCGGCCACGACGGGCACACCACAATGCTGCTGGGCGCGGCCAAGTACCTCGCCGAGACACGCAGGTTCGACGGCACCGTGCATTTCATCTTCCAGCCCGCGGAGGAGGGACTCGGCGGGGCCAAGGCGATGGTCGACGAGGGCCTGTTCGAGAAATTCCCCTGCGAATCGATCTTCGGCATGCACAACCGGCCGAGCATCGCGGTCGGCAAGTTCAACGTGAAGCCCGGGCCGATGATGGCCGGCGGCGCTTTCTTCGACATCCAGGTGACGGGCAAGGGATCGCACGGCGCGCGCCCCGAGACGGGGGTCGACGCCACGCTGGTCGCGGCGAACATCGCGGTGGCGCTGCAGAGCATCGTGTCGCGCAACGTGCGGCCGATCGACACCGCGGTCGTTTCGGTCACCAAGATCCACGCCGGCGACGCCTACAACGTGATCCCGCAGACCGCGCGGCTGGGCGGCACCGCGCGCGCCTTCAGCAAGGACGTGATGGCCAAGATCGAGTCTTCGATGCGGCGCATCGCCAAGGGCACGGCCGAGGCGGCCGGCGCCACGGCGGAAGTCGATTTCCGCGTGCTCTTCAATCCCACGGTCAACGACGTGAAGGAAGCCGAGTTCGCCGCGAAGATCTGCGCCGAGCTGGTCGGCGAGCAGAACGTGAACCGCAATCCCGACCTCGTGATGGGCTCGGAGGATTTCTCCTACATGCTCGAGCGCGTGCCGGGGTGCTACATCAACATCGGCAACGGGCCGGGCGAAGGGCACGGCTGCGAGGTCCACAACCCCGGCTACGATTTCAACGACGACGCCCTGCCCCTGGGCGCCGCGTTCTTCGGCAAGCTCGTCGAGACCAGGCTCAAGGCCTGATGCAAACGAAAACGCCCCGCGGGTTTCGCCGCGGGGCGCCTGGTCACGCCAAAGTGCAGTTACTGGCGGTACGGGTTGTTCGGCCGGCTGTCGAAGCGGTTCGGCACCCCGTCGCCGTCGTTGTCGCGGCGCGCGCTGCGCTCCCATCCGCGCCGCTCCATGTACCAGCGCCCGTCACGCTCGACCCAGCGCGGCTCCATGTACGCGTAGCCGGGACGCTCGCGCACCCAGTGGCCCGCGACCCAGACATGGCGGTTGCCGCGCCAGTCCCAGAAGCCGTTCACCCAGGTGTAGCCGGGGCGCGGCGCGGGCACCACTTCGACGCGCGGCGCGGGCGGCGCGACTTGCACGTAGACCGCGGCGGCGGCCGGTACCGCAATGCTGCCGAGCGAGCCTGCGACGGCAGTGGCGATAAGCAGTTTCTTGAGCATCGTCGTCTCCTGTAAAGGATGGAGTAGTGCGTTGAACACCCGTCCGTTGTACGCCGCGACCCCACGCCCAACCGTACGTGACTTCACATAGTTCAATTCGTTACGTTTGCAACATTCTTGCCGCTTGTCCTACGCGCCGCAGGCTTTGTCCGACGCGCTCACTTGGAGGAATGAAAATGCGCACACCGGTCGCAGCCATCGCCCTTTTCGCCGCAACGCATGCGTTCGCGCAAGTCGCCACCGATGCCTACGGCAACGCAAGCCCGTACCGCAAGCCGCATCCGCGCGATGACTTCGCGTACCTCACCGAAATCAACAAGGCCTCGCTCGTCATGCTGCGCGAGGCGAGGATCGTCCCGGAACCGGTGGCGACGCGCCTGGCCCAGGGCATCAACACCGTTGCGTCCGCGAATGCGAAACCCGGCGCCGAACGGCCGCGCGACTACCTGAGATACGAGCCGCAGCTCATTTCCGCCGCGGGCCAGGACGGCTCGATGCTCCACGTCGGCCGCAGCCGCCAGGACCTCGCCTCGACCTCGACCCGCATGTACCTGCGGGAAACGCTCATGGACGCTTTCGATGCGCTTTCCGCCGCGAGGGACCGCGCGCTTGCGCTCGGCGAAAAGTACCCGGACACGCCGATCCCCGCGTACACGCATGGCGTCCAGGCGCAGCCCTCGACGGTCGGCCACTATATGCATGCGCTGGCCGCCGGCCTGGGCCGCGACGCGGTACGCCTGCGGGCGGCGTACGGTCGCGTCAACCAGAGTCCGCTCGGCGCCGCGGTAATCGCGAATTCGGGCTACCCGATCGACCGGCCGCGCCTCGCCGCGCTGCTCGGGTTCGAGGGCGTGGTCGAGAACGCGTACGACGCGAACCACCTTTCACCGGTGGACAGCGGCCTCGATATCGCCTCGGCCCTCGCCATTTCCGCGATCCACATCGGCCAGTTCGCGCAGGACATGACTGCGCAGTACGCCGACCCGTCGCCCTGGTTCCTGCTCACCGACGGCAAGCTCACCGGCGGCAGCAGCATCATGCCGCAGAAGCGCAACCCGGTTGCGCTGACCAACCTGCGCTTCGCGGGCAGCACGATCGTGGGCGCGATGAACACGACCTTCCTGATCGCGCACAACACCAACACCGGCATGTACGACTACCGGCGCCCGAACGTGATCCCGGCGGCCGAGGCCGCGGCCTTGTACAGGCTGCTCGCCGACGTGATCGACGGCATCGTCGTCAACGCGCCGCGCGCCCTGCAGGAAATCAACGCCGAGTACTCGACGATGACCGAGGTGGCCGACTTCCTCATGCAACGCGCGAACGTGCCGTTCCGCATCGGGCATCACTTCGCCGCCGACCTCGCGAAGTACGGGCGCAGCAACAATCTCACCCCGGTGCAGATTCCGTTTGCGCAGGCCCAGCGGATCTACCGCGAGGACACGAAGCAGGAATTCCCGCTTTCCGAAGCGGACTTCAAGCAGGCGCTCTCCGCCGAGTACATGGTCGCGAGCCGCAAGGGGGTCGGCGGAACGCAGCCGGAGGAAGTACGCCGGATGCTCGCGGGCGCGCGTGCCGCCCTCAGGGACGACCAGGCCTGGAGCGGGGCGCAGAAGCAGCGCCTCGCCGCCGCGCAGGCCGCACTGGACGCCGCCTTCAACGCGATCGCGCCTCGCTAGGGCTCAGCCTGTCACCGGCGCGAGCAGGTTGGCGTCGCGTGCGAGGCGCCACTTGCCGTTTTCCTTGCGCAGCACGGTGAGTGTGTGGCCTGCGCGGGTCACCTTGCTCCCGCCCGGCGGCGTGGCGACGACCCTGAGCCTGGTCCACATGAAGGCCCAGTCGCCGAGCACCTTGATTTCCTGGATCTCGCTGGTGCCGTCGAATTGCATCCCGGCCTGGCCCTTCTGCGCGGCGGCGAAGTCGGCCTTGCGCATGGGCGGGTGACCCGGGACGAGGAACACCACGTCGTCGGTCATCAGGTCGAGCACGGCGGCGCCGTCGCCCGCGCGCGTTGCGTCCATCCAGGTGGTCACGAGCTTGCGGATGGCTTCTTCATCGGTCATGGCGTGGTCCGGGAAGTGGCTAGTCGCCGTAACGTATGTCGAATGAGCTGCCGCGGTCAGTGAGCGCGCCGACATTGTGCTCGAACTTCCCCACGGCCTGGCCACCCTTGATGCATGAACTTTCGCTCCGGGCTCGCGTCAAAAGCGCGAGTCTTCCCTTCGGCGATTGTACCGAACGGCACCAAGGCAAAGTCTGACGAAGGAATGCAATTCCTCTGACAGCCTTGCGACTTAAGTCTCAGTAAAGTCGAATCGTCCCCCGCGTGCCGCGGGCTTCGTTTCAAAAGCTGAGACTAACCTCTCAGGTTGCGGACCACAGTGCCGCTGTTGCGCTTGTTTCCGGGTGCGCTCTCCAAGCCCGGCTAACGGGCCTGATGCGGACGGGAAGCGACCGACTTGAACCTCGCGGTTTGAGGAAACGGCGCCTTGTGACAATGTGGGGGACATCCATTTGCAGCGGGTAAAATAGGCCCAGGAATTCCCGCTGTCATGCTCCCCCAAGATTTCCATCCCGTCCTCCAGCAATGGTGGGCGACCCGCTTCGCAAAAGACGGCGCGGTCCTTGCGCCAACCGGGGCGCAGCTCGAAGGATGGAAGGCGATCCGTTCGGGCGGCCATTCGCTGATCGCGGCGCCCACGGGATCTGGCAAGACGCTGGCCGCGTTCCTCACGGCAATCGACCAGCTGCTGCGGGAAGGCCTTGAGCAGCCGCTTCCCGACGAGGTTCGCGTCGTATACGTTTCGCCGCTCAAGGCGCTCTCGGCCGACATCCACAAGAACCTCGCCGAGCCGCGCCGCGAGATCCACCAGATCGCCGAGGCCGCCGGCCTGCCGCCGGTGAAGATCACGGCCGCGGTGCGCAGCAGCGACACGCCGCAGTCCGGGCGCGCCGCGATGCTGAAGAAACCGCCGCACATCCTCGTCACCACGCCCGAATCGTTGTACCTCCTGCTGACCGCGGAGAAGTCCCGCGCGATGCTGGCCACGGCCCGGGTGGTCATCGTGGACGAGATCCACGCGGTCATCCCGACGCGCCGCGGGGCGCACCTTGCGTTGTCCCTGGAGCGCCTCGACCACGTCTGCGGCCGGCGCCTGCAGCGCATCGGATTGTCGGCGACGCAGAAACCGATCGAGGAGGTCGCGCGCTTTCTCGTTGGGCAGGGCGGCGGTCCCCACCCTCCCGATTGCGCGATCGTCAACCGCGGCCACAAGCGCAGGATGGACCTGGCGATCGAGGTTCCCGGCTCGCCGCTCGAGGCGGTGATGTCGCACGAGGTCTGGCAGGAGATCTACGAAAAACTGGTCGGCCTGATCCGCGAACACCGCACCACGCTGATTTTCGTGAATACCCGCCGGCTTGCCGAGCGGATGGCGCACCAGTTGTCCGACCGCATCGGTGCGGACAAGGTCGCTGCGCACCATGGCAGCCTCGCCAAGGACGTGCGCCTGGCCGCCGAGGCAAAGCTGCGCGACGGCACGCTCAAGGTGCTGGTGGCCACCGCGTCGCTCGAGCTTGGCATCGACATCGGCCACGTCGACCTCGTGTGCCAGATCTCCTCGCCGCATCGCATTGCCACGCTGCTCCAGCGCATCGGCCGCTCGGGCCACACGGTGAGCGGGCTGCCCAAGGGGCGCGTTTTCCCGCTCACGCGCGACGACCTGCTCGAATGCGCGGCGATGCTGCGCGCCGCGAAGGAGGGCGAGCTCGATCGCGTGCAGGTGTCCGAAGACGCGATCGACGTGCTCGCGCAGCAGGTCGTGGCCGAAACCGGGGCCGGGGAATGGGCGGAGGAAGCCCTCTATGCGCTCTTCCGGCGCGCCTACCCGTATCGCAACCTCACGCGAGAGAAGTTCGAGGAGGTCGTGCGCATGCTCGCGATCGGCTACGCGAGCAAGCGCGGCCAGCGCGCCGCGCTGATCCACTACGACGCGGTGAACCGGAAGCTGCGGGCGCGCCCATCGTCGCGAATGACCGCGATCATGTCGGGTGGCGCGATCCCGGAGGTCTTCGACTACGGCGTGATCCTCGAGCCGGAGGGCCAGCTGGTCGGCACGCTGAACGAGGATTTCGCGATCGAATCGCTGCCGGGCGACGTGTTCCAGCTCGGCAACACGTCCTGGCGCATCCTGCGCATCAATGGCGGGGTGGTTCGCGTCGCGGACGCGCAGGGCCAGCCGCCGACCATGCCGTTCTGGCTGGGCGAGGCGCCTTCGCGGAGCGACGAAGTCAGCGCCGCGGTGTCGATGCTGCGGGCCCAAGCCGACGCAATGCTGCCCGGCCCCGAGGTTCCGCGCGCCGAAGGCGCGCTTTCTTCCGCGATCGCGTGGTTCGAGTCGACTTACGGACTGTCCAACTCCGCCGCGACCCAGGCCGCGGAGTACCTGGCCGAGGGCAAGCGCGCGCTTGGCGTGATCCCCACGGCCGAGACGCTGGTGCTCGAACGGTTCTTCGACGAGTCCGGCGGCATGCAGCTCGTGCTGCACTCGCCGCTGGGCAGCCGCATCAACAAGGCGTGGGGCCTGGCGCTGCGCAAGAAGTTCTGCCACACGTTCAACTTCGAGCTGCAGGCCGCGGCGACCGAGGACGGCCTCATCCTTTCGCTCGGGCCCGCGCATTCGTTCCCCCTCGAGGAAGTGTTCCGCTACCTGCACCCGAACACGGTTGCGCAGACGCTCTGCCAGGCGGTGCTGGCCTCGCCGATCTTCGAGACCCGCTGGCGATGGGTGACGACCCTTGCGCTCGCGGTGCCGCGCACCCGGAACGGGCAGAAACTCGCGCCGCAGATCCAGCGCATGATTGCCGAGGAAATCCTCACCTCCGTGTTCCCCGATGCGGCGGCCTGCCAGGACAACGTGCAGAGCGCGCGCGAGGTGCCGGAGCATCCGCTGATCGACCAGACGCTGCATGACTGCTTCGAGGAGGCGATGGACCTGCCGCGCCTCACCGAATACCTCAAGCGCATCTTCGCCGGCGAGATCCGCTGCATCGGCCGCGACACGCCCGAGCCGTCGGTGCTTTGCCACGAGATCGTCAATTCCGAGGTCTACACGTTCCTCGACGACGCGCCGCTGGAGGAAAGGAAGACGCGCGCGGTCTACACGCGTCGCGCCACCGAGGCGCGCAACGCCGACGATTTGGGCGCGCTGGACCCGGCCGCCATCGAGCGCGTCCGGCTCGAGGCCTGGCCGGAAGCCGGCAGCCCCGACGAATTGCATGACGCGCTGCTGCTCGCCGGATTCATTCGCGCCGAAGAGGCGCGTCCCGGCTGGCGCGCCCATTTCGATGCGCTGGTCGAGGCCGGCCGGGCGCACGATGCGGCGGGGTTCTGGGTCGCCGTCGAGCGGTTCGACGAGCTGGCCGCCGTGCTTGCGCAATCGAATGCGCCCGCGATTCCCGAGCGCTTGCGTTTCGAGTGGACGCGCGAGGACGCGGCGAGGGAGCTGGTGCGCGGCCGGCTCGACGTGCTCGGGCCGGTCACCGCAAGCCAGATTTCCGCTTCGCTGAACCAGCCGGAGACCGCGCTCGCGGATGCGGCCCTGGCCGCGCTCGAGGCCGAGGGCAAGGTGCTGCGCGGCCGGTTCACGCCGGAGGCCAGTTGG
>JADMIO010983927.1_pt1 | contig 13126 bp, 4 predicted proteins | sample 8958161 | NCBI WGS metagenome assembly JADMIO01 (sample SAMN16585339, study PRJNA669376) | soil metagenome | isolation source: Crop rotation soil | place: USA: Cullars Rotation, Alabama | collected 2011 | reverse complement strand
GCGGTTCGAGACCGCGAGAGCTGAACGCGCGAGTCTGGGTGCCGACTCAGATGTGCAGGTGCTCACGGGAATCGATGTGCTGCAGCGTGACGGATTCAAGCAGCTTTCGGGAATGAAGATTGGATTGGTCACGAATCATACAGGTCGAAACAATTCCGGTGTTCCCACCATCGACGTACTTAGCAAAGCGCCCGGAGTGCAATTGGTAGCTCTGTTTTCTCCTGAGCATGGAATCCGCGGCCTCGAAGACGACAAGGTGTCAGATTCACGCGACGAGCAGACCGGTTTGCCGATCTTTTCACTGTATGGTGAAACTCGGCGGCCAAAGTCAGAACAATTGGCAGGTCTTGATGCTTTGGTCTTCGACATCCAGGACGTTGGTGTTCGCTTTTACACGTACACAGCGACCCTCGGCTATCTGTTGGAAGAGGCGGCGAAAGCGAAACTCCCGGTGTATGTACTTGATAGGCCAAACCCGATCGGTGGAATAGAAGTCGACGGTCCGATAGCGGATGCAAACAGACTCTCGTTTACTGCATACCACACAACCCCGGTTCGTCACGGCATGACGATGGGCGAGCTGGCCCAGTTCTACAATCAGGATCGAAAGATTGGTTGTGACGTTCGGGTGATTAAGATGGAGGGGTGGAAAAGATCGATGTGGTACGACTCAACGAATCTGACCTGGGTCAATCCCTCACCAAACATGCGGAGCCTCACTGAAGCGACGCTGTATCCCGGCGTCGGATTGCTTGAAACGACAAACGTGTCGGTTGGTCGCGGTACAAACACTCCATTTGAGATCGTCGGCGCTCCATGGATAGACGAGCGAAAGTTTGCAGCGTACCTGAACGGGCGGCAGCTTGCTGGAGTGCGCTTCATACCGGTGAGATTCACTCCTAATTCGTCGGTGTTCAAAGACAAGGAATGCCGAGGCGTAAACATTGTCGTTGTCGATCGTGCTCGCTTTAATCCATTGCGCACCGGAATCGAGATGGCCGTCGCGCTTCGTCGACTATATCCGAATGATTGGAAAGTCGATGACTATGGACGATTGCTGGTCAACGCAGAAACATTAGACCGAATAAAAAGGGCAGAGGCGCCGGAAGAGATTGTGCGGTCATGGCGCGCATCACTCGAGTCATTCAACAGGCGTCGCGCAACTGCGTTGCTGTATAATTGAACCCCGTTCCATATCAGCAATTGTTATCGAAATAATAAGAATCTTTAGCTACCATTATCCCGCTGCGACTCATATAATCGGCCACCGAAAGCGAAATCCTAACGCAATCAGTCCTCACTGCAGTGACTACCTTCGAGGAGCGTGGAAATGAAAAGAACCAGCTTTTTGATGAGTTCGGCCTGTCTTGTCGTATTCCTGTCCCTAACTCAATCCGCATTTGCCCAGGGAACGGCATCCCGTGTGACGGGTACCGTTCGCGACCAGAGCGGAGCTACGGTGCCGGCGGCGACCGTGACACTTACCAACGAAGCGAACCAGGTGACATTCACTACTCAGACAACTGATAGTGGAGTGTATTTGTTCGACTCCGTGCAGGTCGGATCTTACCAACTGACTGTCGAGAAGCAGGGCTTCAAGAAGTTCGTGTCGGGCGAGAACCAGGTAAATGTTAATCAGCCTGCGACGATAAACGTCCAATTGGAGCTTGGAGCTCTCGCCGAGGTGGTCCAAGTGACCAGCGCGGCAGAAGCGGTGCAGACGAGCAGCTCGGGCAACTTTGGCAACACAGTCGAGACACGATCGCTCGAGGCATTGCCCATCGTCGGTGACCGCGGAAGGAATCCACTGCAGTTCGTGTCGCTGCAGCCTGGCGTCATCGGCAATGGTCGAGCAGGAACCGGTGGTAACACTGGCGGCAATGTTCACGTCCACGGTGCTCGGGACCGCGCGTTTAACTTCACGCTCGATGGAATTGATATCAACGAGTCGAGTGCCGGAGGTTCAAACTTTACGCCACTACGGCCCAATCCCGATTCGATCGATCAGTTCCAGGTCGTAACGAGCAATTTCACTGCCGAGCTTGGACGTTCGAGCGGCGCACAAGTTTCACTGGTCACTCGCTCGGGTGGAGACGAATTTCATGGAACGCTTTTCGAGCTATATAGAAGTCCTGTGCTGAACGCCAATGAGTACGAGAACAATCTCAATAGCAGACCAAAGGGACAGTATGTTCAGCACATTCTCGGAGGAAGTCTGGGTGGTCCGGTCTTTTTCCCACGTTTCGGTGAAGGTGGCCCAACTTATTACGATGGCCGTAAGAATAAGACGTTCTTCTTCACTAACCTGCAGCTGCTGCGAACCCAACAGGGAATTCTTGTGACGCGCACGGTTTACACGCAACAAGCGCGTCAGGGCCTATTCCGGTATCGCGTTGGCGCTGCGAACGCACCAGCCGGCACGTCGAATCCATCAATCGATGCGAGCGGGAATGTGCTTCCGGGAGTGAACGTCCAAACGTACAACGTAATAGCGAACGATCCTTTGTGCCGGACTCAACCAACCAACTGTGGTTTAGATCCGACGACGCAAACACTCATTAATGCAGCACCTCAACCGAACAACTTCTTTGTTGGCGATGGTCTCAACACCGCCGGGTTCAGCTTCTCAGCTCCGCAACTTGAAAAGCAATGGGACTTTGTCATCAAAGTGGATCACACATTCAACGATCGCAACTCGATCTACGTGCGCTACGCACAAGGCGCGCAGAACACGTTTGGCGACAATGCGAATGGTGGTTTGAAATCGTTCCCCGATAGCGAATTCAATTTCGTTGACACTTTCCGCAATCCAAAGAACGCCGCGGTGAATTATCGCTGGACGCCGACCGGTCGAGTTACGAATGAGCTAGTCCTCGGTTTGAATAAGTTTGCTTTCAGCTTCACCAACCCGGATCCGAATGCAAACTCGAATCCACCGTTCATCCTTAATCTTCCACGGGATCCGTTTAACTCGACACCGCCAATCAATAACCTTCGTGAGATTACGACGTATCAAATCGTCGACAACATTAGTTTTATCAAGGGCGCTCACACGTTCCGGGGCGGTATTAACTTCCGCTTTCAGAAGCACGACGATATTCGAAGTTCAGTCGGCGGATTTAATACGAACCGGTCAGTCAACTTTTCTCGCACCACCAATCCGCCGCCGACCACCGGGGCGTTCAATTTCAATCTGCCAAACACGACGGGTGCTAATGCGATCAACAACACCGATCGAAACAACTTGCAGAACGCCATCAACGATCTTCTTGGTCGCGTCGGCAATATCTCGCAATCCTTTGTAGCGGAAAGTGATTCAGCGTTCGCAGCTCCTGGGACTCTGTTCCTGTTCGATTCTCGTTATTACGAGTACGACTTTTATTTCCAGGACACCTGGCGCTTTCGTTCCAATCTGACTCTCGACTTCGGTGTGCGATGGGAGCCCAAGATGGCGCCCGGCAGCGGGAGCGGTAACACCATTCTTGTGCCGGATCGTCCAGTTCGTTTTGGCGAATCGCCGACCGATCAGCTGAGATTTGTCGAAGGAAAACTATTCGATGATGATTGGACCAACATCTCGCCGACCGTAGGGTTGGCGTGGGATCCATTCTCGGACGGTAAGACATCAATCCGGGCGAATTACCGGCTCGTGTACGACAGGATGAATACATTTCTTGCGTCTTCAGCGATTTTCCCGAATACACCGGGAACCACTCTGGGCATCAACGATACGAGCTTTGCGAATCGTCCTAACGAGACGAGCCGCGTTCGCTTCGGGCTTCCGGTGATTACTCCAACAGCCACCCCGGGACAGCTTCGTCAGCCGGTCCCGTTTTCGACCGCGACCCTGACTGTATTTGATCCGTCAACTCGTTTCCCGAAGACGAATCAATGGGGTCTCAGTATTCAGCGTGAAATCGGAAAGGGATTCGTAGCAGAAGTCAACTACATAGGACGTCGGGGTGTTGGTTTGTTCGGAGCGTACGATGTGAATCAGGTAAACATTTTCGCCCAGGATGCACGTTGTCCAGGCGAAACATTTTTAGGGGCATTCAACACGCTGCGTGGCAGCACAACCGCCACGAGCTGTCTTGCCAATACGCTCTTTACAGGAAACACAACAAACAATACTGGATCGGCCAGTTTCCGCTCGACATTTAGTTCAGAGCTCAATCAAGGTTCGGTGGCGAGCGCTGCTTTGCTTATGTCGCAACGCATTTCTGGTGGCGTACGGACTCTTACGGCTAACGGGTTCTCCTCATGGTTCTTCCAGCCGTATCCGCAGTTCACCGGTGCTGTCAACGTCATCGATAGCAGCGATTTCTCAACCTACAACGGCTTGGAGATGCAGATTAGCCGCCGTGCATCGAACGGTCTCTTGCTGCAGGCGAGTTATACCTTCGCGAAGTCTCTGGATACACGCTCGTTCGATCCCGCTTTTACAGTCGCAGCGCGTACGACGTCTGGAACAAATGCATCTCCCTCGGCACAGAACACGCCGCTCGACATTCGCAATCGCAAATTGAATTATGGAAGGTCCGACTTTGATCGCCGCCACGCGTTGCAAGGCTATCTCGTTTACGATCTTCCATTCGGCAGGAACAGAAAATATCTGAACGACACGCCCGGAATCGTGAATCAGATCATAGGCGGTTGGGAGATCGCGAATTCGTTGATCTGGCAGAGTGGGCGTGCCTTCACCGTGTACGGTGGGGCGTTCACGGTTAGCAATGCGGTGTTGTCTCCGGCTAACTGCAACGGATGCACTCCTAACATGGGCCAGGTTGTTCAGGAGTCTGGAACAAACTTCATCTTCACTGCAGAACAGCGCGCCCTGTTTACTACGCCGGCCCCGGGAACGCTCGGCAACACGGGCCGCAACTTCTTTACCGGCCCTGCGTTTTTCAATCTTGATATGACGCTGCGTAAGAGATTCTATTTCGGTGAGAAAAAGAATCTTGAATTCCGCGCGGACATTAACAATCTAACTAACTCTGTCTCGTTCGAGTTTCCGATCAGTTCAACGAGCGGCATCGGAATTCAATCACCTGGCTTCACTGGTTCCCCGTCCGTCAACTCGACGTTCGGCCGCATCCGCGATAGCGTGAACAGCAACTCGCGTCACATACAGCTGGGAGTCAAGTTCAATTTCTGACAGCTGATTCTGACGAATCCGATTTAGCCGCGGATCAACGCGGATAAGACCGATCTAACTAATAGCGGGGAGGACGTAACAACACGTCCTCCCTGCTTTAAGTTTTAGATTCGTCTCGCCCGCGCTTGTCCGCGGCGGGTTTTTGTATGGTTAGTCTGAGTCTGACCTTGTTGAGGTTCCTAGAAGTGCGATCCAAAAACCGGAAGATCCGAATCCAAAGTTTCAGAGAACGGACTCCCCGCGATGAAAACGAAATTCCGAAAGCATTAGTGTTTTTTATCGAAATGATAAGAATGTTTAGCTACCATTATTGCCCCGATCGACCATATAATCTGGCCTTCAACTGCCTGTTTCGTTTGCGACATACCCTTTAGCTTGAAGTAAATAACTGGGTCGAAGACTCATGGTGTCGTCTGCATCAACCTCTTCAGTTCGCAATCGTCGGCTATCTCTTTTCGCTTGTTTTCTCGCAGTCTCGCTTGCAGCAGGTGTGGCGGGAGGTTTGCATGTCCACGGGCGTGACGAAAGCGCTCGTTATGACCTGGTGATCGTCAACGCGCGGGTTATCGATGGCACCGGCAATCCCTGGTTTCGCGCTGATGTGGGACTGAAGGATGGTCGAATCGCCAGGATCGGGAGAATCAAGCCGGCGGAAGCCGCAACGACGATCGACGCGAGAAACCAGGTAGTCGCTCCAGGTTTCATCGACGTTCATACACACGTTGAATCGATCTACAACCTGCCCTCTGCGGAAAACTTTGTCCGCATGGGTGTTACTTCACTCGTGACCGGCAATTGCGGAGGTTCAACGACTGACGTCGGTGAGTTTCTCGGTCGTATCAAACAAATTCCGTTGGCCGTTAATCTTTCCACGTTGATTGCCCATGGATCGGTACGTCGTCGGATTCTTGGTCTCGAGGACCGTGGTCCAACGCAGGAAGAGTTGACCCGGATGGAGCAGCTCGTTGACCGCGGCATGAAAGAAGGCGCGGTCGGACTCTCGACAGGTTTGATTTATGTACCTGGGATTTATGCGAAGACAGACGAGATAGTTTCGCTCGCTCGTGTTGCTGCTCGCTATGGTGGTCTGTATGCCACGCACATGCGCAACGAGGGTGAAAACGTAGCGGCAGCGATCAAAGAAAGCATTCAAATCGGTGAGCAGGCGGGTCTGCCGGTCGAGATCTCGCACTTCAAGATCTCGAACAAGAAACTCTGGGGCCAGAGCCCGATGACAATCGGCTTGGTACGCGAGGCACGAGCTCGAGGATTGATGGTGACCGTCGATCAATATGCTTACACCGCAAGCTCCACCTCGTTGGACTCGCGTTTGCCGGCATGGCTTCGCGCAGGTGGGCTTGATGAAAGCAAGAAGAAACTTGCTGATGAAGCAACGCGCAAGAAAGTGATCGAGGAGATGAAAGAGGGTCTGAAGCGCAGCGGCTTCAAAGACTACTCATACGCAATGGTTGCGAGCTATGAACGCGACAAATCATTCAATGGAAAGTCGATTGCTCAGATTGCGAAAGAAGTGCGCGGGAACGGAGATCTGAAAAGTCAGATCGAACTGATCATTGAGATGTACGAAACCGGCGGTGCAAGCATGGTCTATCACGGCATGAGTGAAGATGACGTGCAACGCATCATGGCCCAGCCTTTCACAATGATTGCTTCTGATAGCGGAGTTCGTCAGCAGGACGAGAGCGTGCCGCACCCTCGTGGTTACGGCAACAATGTGCGCGTGCTCGGACGGTACGTTCGCGAGTTGCATTTGATCTCACTGGAAGACGCTGTTCGCAAGATGACGTCACTGCCGGCGCAAACATTTGGCTTTCGTGATCGGGGAATGGTTCGCGAAGGCTTTGCAGCGGACCTGGTGATCTTTGACGAGAACACCGTCGGCGATCGTGCCACTTTCGAGAATCCGCATCAGTATCCGACAGGAGTTAGCTATGTGATCGTGAATGGGCAACAGGTGTTTGCCAACGGTCAGATGACGAACGCGCGCCCTGGAGTCGCCTTGTACGGACCAGGCTGGGAACGATCGGGGGCAGTTACCAAGCGAGTTGATTCAAATTAAGCATGCGCCTCATGAAAATACCAGCCGCCCGTTCAGGCGGAGAAGGAAGAAATCGATGATAAGAAATCGAAAGCCTTACCTTGCAGCGTTGTTAACCGCCTTTTTTGTGCTTGTATTTCTGCCAATCTTCGCCTTCAGTCAGACAGTCACCGGAACCATTCAGGGGACGGTCAGCGACGTCAACAGAGCGTCTGTGCCGGGAGTTGAGATCAAAGTACGAAATGTTGAGACCGGTCAGGAACGCAACCTGGTAACCGACAATGACGGCTTTTACGTCACTCCCTTTCTTCCCATTGGACGCTACAACATTACGGCCACCGCAAAAGGTTTTCAGACTACGGTTAAGGAGAATATTCAGGTTACGCTGAACTCTACACGAGTGGTTGACTTCTCTTTGGAGCCAACTGCGGTCACTGAGGCAGTGATCGTTTCTGCAGACGCCGCTCCGATCAATACGACTAATGCAGAAATAAAGGGGTCACTCAATCGTCAGGAAATCCTGGATCGTCCCGCCGCTAATCAGGGCAACTTCCTGGTCCTGGCTGAAACTTTTACCGGTTATCAAGAGAATCCTGTTTCGGGACAGAATAATCCAACAACATCATCCGGGTCTTCGATCAATTTCAACGGCACAGGGACCCGAGGCGCAACCTTTCAAATCAATGGTGTCAACAACGACGACTCGTCCGAGAATCAGAATCGGCAGGGCGTCTCATTAGCTACGATCAAAGAGTTCCAGGTCATCACCAATACCTTTTCTTCCGAGTTCGGTCGTGGATATGGAGCTGTTGTGCTGGTGCAGACGCTGTCGGGCTCGAATCGCGTCAGCGGCAGTGTCTACTGGTTCAACCAGAATAGCGCTTTGAATGCGACCAGTAACGTGTTTGCTCCTGGCTCGATCAAACCGGTCAACCGGCGTAACCAATTTGGATTTACAACAGGTTTTCCTGTTATGCGAAATAAGCTGTTCGGATTTGTGAGCCTGGACCACGTCGAGGACACCGGTGGCGGCACTATCGCTCGCGATGTATTTCTTCCAAGCGAGTTCGATCCATCTAATTGGTTTCGTCAGACTCCTGCTAATAACACACCGGCGAACAGGGCATTCATCGAGTCGGTTCTTGGTCGTTTCAGAGCCAACAACATACTTCCTAATGACACCGCGAGATGTCCTCGGTGCTTTAGAGGAGTGCAGAATCGCGATTTCCCGGCGAGGGACTATTCGGGAAGATTTGATTGGAATCCGCTTCAGTCAGACACGGTCACAGGAAGATGGCAATACACACGACAGATCTTTGCTGCCGATGATGTCATCCTCGGCGAACGTGCCGACCAGAACAACAAGCAGCAGAATTTTGGCATCACATGGACGCATCTTTACTCGGCGAAAACCGTGGGAGAGTTTCGTTATGGCCTCGGCCTGCGTACGACTCTGGTGAATATAACTGCCGGTAACGACACGCCAGTAATTCGCTTCTTCAATCCGCAAGCTGTAGCGGGCGGGACCATCATCGGTAATGCCGGTGGTTTTCCGATTCAGCGTTATCAGACTGATAACCAATTCGTTTACAACCTTACAAAGCTAATGGGTAATCATTACTTGAAGACGGGCACAGATATTCGCCGCCAGCGGCTGGACGACCTGGCCGATAGCTTTTCGAGGGGCTTCTACAATTTCAACTCCGCAAGTTGCAACGGCATTACCTATGGCAGTGGCTTTAACGCTTTTCTCAACGGATGCGTTACGAACTTTCAGAAGGGATATGGTCCATTCTTCCTTGAAAACAGAATCCCCGAATACAACTTCTACGCCGAAGATAATTGGCGCGTGAGATCAAACCTGACTTTGAACCTGGGCCTGCGTTATGAATATGTTTCGGTTCCCAGGGAAGCCGAACACCGGATCGATTATGTGTATGGCGATGACAAGAACAATATCGAACCGCGCATTGGTTTTGCCTGGACTCCCGACTTTAAAGGTCAGTTTTTGAGCAAGTTTTTTGGCGAGCAGGGGGACTCAGTCATCCGTGGCGGCTACGGAATTTACCATGGTCGAATTTTCCAATCCGTCTTTTCTCAGGGCGGGGCGGGCTTACGCTTTAACCCACCGAACGCGTTCGCTTACAACCAGACAGCAAGCACCACGGCCAACACCTCGGCCATCTTCAACCCGAACAATTTGGCCGATCCGACGAACGGGTTTGTGTTCGTCCCAGGCCCACAAACAATTCGCCACGCTGAAACCCTGGTTGATCCGGGACTGCAGATGCCTTACACGCAGCAGTGGAATTTGACGGTCGAGAGAGAACTGCCGTTGCATTCGAAGGTAAGCGTTAGTTACACGGGTAACCGCGGTATCGGTCTACTTCGCTTCGCGCAGGGAAATCTTCCGAGCATCGATCCAAGTGGAGTGTTGGTCGCAAATCATCCCAACAATGCTCCTTCAGTTCTTTACACAGCGGCGCAGCGGCCGCCAGGAGATCCAAGGGCTTTCGACGTGCGTGGGCAGGTAATTCGATTGGCTGCCAATGCACTTTGTGCCGGAACCGGCCTGGCAGGAATTGGTCCAACCGCTGAATGTCCGACCTCTGTTCCGCTTGGCAATCTCGAGTACAGCTTCCGCGTGCCGCGCACCAACGAACGGCGACCTGATGGACGCTTCACGACTAACCTGTTGGTTAGCAACGCTGCGTGGAGTTACTACCACGGCTTACAGGTCGAGTGGATTAAGAAGCTCAGCAGAGGTCTCAATTTCTCGATGGCGTACACGTTCAGTAAATCGATTGATACGACATCCGAAGCCACTGCACTCGGAAACGCCGGAGACTCAAACCAAAATGGTAATTCGTCGCGCAATGCGCGCGCGCTGTCCCTTTTCCACACGCCCCACCGGTTTACTGTTTACGGAACCTACCAGTTGCCCTTCTTTAAGAACCGGCGCGACTTCGTCGGTCAGACTCTTGGAGGTTGGCAATTGGCCTCGGTCGTGCGGCTCGCTGCAGGTACACCGTTTAGCGTTATCAATAGTTCCGGCGGCGATCTGAACCTGGATGGCTTTGCCGAGACACGCCCGGCGGTCATTGACCCGCGGCTGCTTGGTCGTGGAATTGATCACCCTTCTGATTCGACTCTCGCGCTTCCCAGATCCAATTTCCGCGCCGCCACCGTGGCGGACGTTAATTGCTGCGTGCTGGGTCGAAACACATTCTTTCGCGATGGGCAGAAGACTATGGACATCGGTATCTCAAAGTTTTTCGAGATGCCTTTCGAAGGACACCGTCTGATGCTGCGCGCGGACCTATTCAACGCTCTTAACCATGTGTGGTATGGAACGCCGGTCAGCGACATCCAGGCCACAAACTTCGGTAGCATTACAACCACTTCGAATCTGTATACACCTCGAGTCGTATCGATTGCTCTCCGCTACACGTTCTAGTGGAGTGTTGGTTGTAGTATTTGTACTAACAAACTGTGTTGCTCAAGAAAAGCAAACTGAAATCTGCGGCGCTCTTCCTGGGGGCGTTAATCTTGATCTTCGCCATCAGCGCAAACGCGAGCCTTTCGCGACGCACCGAAACGCGAAGCACGACAGCTGCCGCAGTTGCTGAGAGTGGTGAGGTCAGGGCACTGTGGGTGGTTCGAACGACCCTGACGTCTCCTGAGAAGATCCGTCAGATGGTCCAGAGTGCGAAGGCGGCCGGCTTCAACACGCTGATCGTGCAAGTGCGGGGCCGAGGTGATGCGTACTATCGTAGCCGGTACGAGCCTCGAGCCATCGAACTGAAAGAGCAACCCACAACTTTTGATCCGCTTGCCTTTACGCTCGCTGAAGCGCGGAAGAGTGGTTTAAAGGTCCACGCGTGGCTCAATACGAGTTTGCTGGCCAACCTCGACTCGTTGCCGATTGATCCGGCTCATGTTTACAACAAGCACCCCGAATGGCTCGCAGTTCCGCACCCTGTTGCCGGCGAGCTATATAACATCTCCCCAGGAGATCCCAATTACCGCAACAAGATAGTTGAATGGTCCAAAGCAAATAGAGCCGAGCTCGAAGGTGTCTATGTAGGACCTGCAAATCCCAAGGTTCGCGATCACATCTTCAGGATTTGGCTTGACGTTCTCGAGAATTACGACGTGGACGGGATTCATTTCGATTACGTTAGGTACGCAAGTCCGGACTTTGATTACAGTCGAACGTCGCTGAAGGCATTTCAGAAGTGGCTGAAACCTCAACTTTCAAAAGCCGAGACCGAGCGTTTGCGACAGGTGCTAAAATCTAACCCGCTATCAGCGGCCGAAACCTATGCCGACAAGTTTGGCGACTTTCAGCGCCAGCAAGTCACTTTACTTGTCGATAGAATCTACCACGCAGTCAAAGACAGACGTCCCAGGGTAATAGTGTCGGCAGCGGTCTTCGCTAACAGCGAGAACGCTTACACGCGCAGATTTCAGGACTGGCGTCGTTGGTTGGCAATGGGCATCCTTGACGTTGCTTGTCCCATGGCCTATTCACAGGACACTGCTGTTTTTCAGAAACAGATTGGGGTCGCAACATCGACTGCTCACGGAGCTGGGCGTCGCGTCTGGGCCGGTATCGGCGCATATCGGATTCCCGTCGAATCAACTGCTGAGAAAATCAACGTCGCGCGCAGCCTTCATGCCGACGGAATCATTCTCTTTTCCTACGATTTTACCGCGCGGCCAAGCGAGTTGAATCCTGACGGAGCGTATCTACAGCGAGTTCGTCAGGCAGCATTTGAGCCGGCCCCGAATCGGAACTGAGAGACTGATATTCACATCGAGGATTTGAAAATAGATCTTCTGCACATTCAACTTTATTCGTTAGGAAGAGGACAATGCTATGAAAAGTTATTTCGCAATTAAACCGCTGTTGTTTGCGGCATTGCTCTTGGTTCTCGGTCTTAGCCCAGTTGTGCACGGGCAGGAAACTACTGCACGTATCGGCGGGCAAGTCACGGACCAAGCCGGGGCAGTCGTCACTAATGCGGATGTCACGCTCACGAATACTATGACGCGTGAGCAGCGGCAAACCAAAACCGACGAGAACGGTAGTTACTCAATTGCGTTGGTTCCGCCCGGCACTTATGAGCTCTCTGTGAGAGGCGCGGGCTTTAAGGAGGCCGTTAACAAGGGACTCGAGCTGAGCGTTAACGATCGGAAAACGATAAATCTCACACTTGAGCCTGGCGGCGTCAACGAGATGATTACGGTCGTCAGCGAGACGCCGTTAATTCAAACGACACCGACGGTCGGTGACGTGGTAGAGAACCGTCGTGTCGTAGAGTTGCCTCTGAACAATCGCAATTTCATGCAGTTGCTTAACCTTGTACCCGGCGTGACCAGCTCTGGGAGTTCAGAAATAGGTATCGGACTTACAAACGTAGTCGACTTTAACATCAACGGTACCCGTCGCAACTCCATCAATTTCCTTGTCGATGGGGTTAGCAATACCGACGTCGGTTCAAATATTACCCTGTTGTCGATTCCAACTGTGGATTCGATTCAGGAGTTCCGGGTCATTACTTCAATACCGACGGCTGAGTTCGGACGAGCGGGTGGCGGCGTAGTAAATCTGATTACTCGCGGGGGCGGAAGAGAGTTCCATGGTGGTCTCTACGAGTTTGTTCGCAACGATCGGTTGAACGCCAACAACTTCCTTAACAACGCCCAGGGGCGGTTTGGTCCAAACGATACCAACGTGACTTTGGGACTAAACAGGGCAGGTGATCTGCGCTCGCCACGTCCAATCCTGCGCTACAACAATTTCGGGTGGAATCTCGGTGGTCCGATTATGCTTCCCCGTTTCGGCGAGGGTGGACCCCTGCTCTACGGCACAAAGAGAGAAAAGTCGTTTTTCTTTTTCTCACAGG
>JADMIO010928695.1_pt1 | contig 13126 bp, 7 predicted proteins | sample 8958161 | NCBI WGS metagenome assembly JADMIO01 (sample SAMN16585339, study PRJNA669376) | soil metagenome | isolation source: Crop rotation soil | place: USA: Cullars Rotation, Alabama | collected 2011 | reverse complement strand
CGGTGGGCGATCGGGGACGCGGGGGCTGGCAACTGCGGAAGTATGCCTTCGCATATCTCATGATGATCCCGGCGATCGGGTCGATCCTGCTTTGGCTGTATTGGCCGATGCTGCGCGGGACGACGATCGCGTTTCAGGATTACTCGGTGCTGGGGGAGAGCCGGTGGGTGGGGGCGGCGAATTTTTCGCGCGTGCTGTTCGCGCCGGAGTTCTGGCATTCGCTGTCGATCTCGCTGTTGTATGCGGTGCTTTATTTGGCGTTCGGGTTCTGGGTGCCGATCGCGCTGGCATTTTTGTTGCAGGAGGTGCCGCGGGGGAAGGTGCTGTTTCGGACGATTTACTATCTGCCGGCGCTTTTGTCGGGGGTGGTGGTGATCTTTCTGTGGAAAGAGTTTTATGCGCCTGATGGGTTGTTGAACCAGGTGCACAACGGGGTGGTGGGGGCGCTGAATCATCTGCCGGGCGTGCGGCTGGAGATGACGCATCAGAACTGGCTGGAGAACCCGCGCTGGGCGCTTTTTCTGACGCTGCTTCCGACGATCTGGGCCGGGATGGGGCCGGGATGTCTGATTTATCTGGCGGCGCTGAAGACGGTGCCGGATGAGTTGTATGAGGCAGCGGAGATCGACGGGGCGGGGCTGGGGCGGAAGGTGTTCAGTGTTGCGGTGCCTTCGATCCGGGCGCTGGTGACGATCAACTTCATCGGGGCCATGATCGGCGCCGTGCGCGGGGCGAGCTCGTTCGTGCTGGCGATGACGGGGGGCGGACCGTACACGGAATCGGGAGGGGCGACTGAGGTCGTTGGGCTGCGATTGTTCTTCACGACCTTTGGGAACCTGCAATTTGGCGTGGGCGCGGCGATGGCTTGGATCCTGGGGTTTCTGCTGATCGGGTTCACGGTGCTGCAATTGCAGCGGCTCAGCCGCTATGAGTTCCGCACCGCGACGGCGGGGGGACGTTGATGCCGCTGCTGTCGCCGATCGCGCGGCGTTCTTGGGGGACGCGCATCGTCGTTGCGCTCATGTACATTCTTCTTGTCGGCGGCGCGGTCACGATGGTGTACCCGCTGGCGCTGATGCTGTCGGGATCGGTGAAAAGCGAGGCGGATTTCTCGCGGGCAAGCGTGCTGCCGCAGTATTGGTATGACGATGCGGCGCTGTGGCAGAAGTATCTGGAGTCGAAGTACAACGAGATCCCGGCGGCAGAGATGGCGCTGGGAAGGCCGGTGGGGAGTTGGCGGTTGACAACGCCGCCAGCGAAGGTGGATCGGGAACTGGTGGAGGAGTTTCGCGCTTTTCGGGCGAGCGCGTCGTTTCGGCGGGAGTGGTATACGCTGGGGCACACATCGTGGGAGAAGATTGTCTCGAAGAACACGCGGGCGTTTCGACGGCTTGCGCAGGAGCGATTCAACGGCAGCCTGGATGCGTACTGCAACGCGGTGCAGATCCGGTATCCGGCATGGAGTTACGTCGGGGCCCCGATGCCGAACTATTCGGAACGACGATTCACGTGGCCGCGGACGGCGGCGTACCAGGTTTATGATGAGCTGAAGACGAAGTCGGCAAAGGCGGATTGGTGCATCGTCAATCTGGACGGCGCGTATTGGTACAACTACGTGGCGCCGACATACGGCGGTGCGGATTCGAATGTCGTGCTGAGCGCGCATCCGCCGCCCGCGGGGCGGGCGCGGGACGATTGGGAGACTTATGTGCGGGGAAGTTTGAATCTGGCGTACATCAGGATGGCAGATTCGGCGCTGCCCGCGTTTCGCGCGTTCCTGAAGAAGCGGTTCACGCGGATCGAGGATCTGAATCATCTTTGGGAGACGAGCTATCAGTCGTTTGACGATGTGCCGTTGGGGAATCTGTCATCAGTGCGGGCGCAGGTGGATTTGTCAGAGTTCGTGAAGGATCGAGTGGCATGTCCAGCCGAGGCGATCAGCGTCTACGGGCCGCGGCAGGGATTTGAGGAGTTCCTGGCGAAGAACGGAATCAGGCTTGGGGAGAGGCGACTGCCGATCGTCGAGGCGGACTGGGTGGATTTTCTGGAGCAGCGTCGAGCGCTGCGCTGGGAATTTACGCGGCAGAATTACCTCACCGTCTTCGATTACCTGTGGGCCCACGGAAACGGCATCCGCAACACGATCATCTACTGCACGCTGATGGTGCTGGCGAACCTGCTGGTGAATCCGCTGGCGGCGTATGCACTGAGCCGGTATCGGCCGCCAAGCACGTACAAGGTGCTGCTGCTGTGCATGTGCACAATGGCGTTTCCCGCCGAGGTGACGATGATCCCGGCGTTCCTGCTGATGAAGCGGTTTCCGATATGGGAGATCACGGCGGCGATCGCGGTCGCGAGCGTGGCGACGTTTATCGTCTCGAGGATTCGAAAATCCGAAATTCTTCTGGTCGTCATATGGTTGTCGGTGTTTCTTGCGACGTTTCTGTTACCGCGCTGGTGGGGGCGCGGGATGCCAACGGTGTCGCTGCTGAACACGTTCTGGGCATTAGTGCTGCCGGGAATGGCAAACGGGTTTTCGATTTTCCTTCTGAAGGGGTTCTTCGACTCGCTCCCACGCGATCTTTACGAGGCGGCGGATATCGACGGCGCGAGCGAGTGGTCGAAGTTCTGGCTCATCACGATGAGTCTTTCCAAGCCCATCCTTGCGGTGCTCGCGCTGTCGGCGTTCACGCACGCCTACAGCGAGTTCATGATGGCCCTGGTGATCATCCCCGACCCATCGATGTGGACGCTCATGGTCTGGCTTTACCAGCTTCAGACCTTCGCTCATCCATCGGTCGTTTACGCGAGCCTCGTCGTCGCGGCGATCCCAACGCTGCTGATCTTTCTGCTATGCCAGAACCTGATCATCCGCGGCATCGTGGTGCCGGTGGAGAAGTGAAATTGCCTGTTCCACGAGCCCGACGGGTCGAGTAGTCTTTGGCGATCATGAAGAAAATTCTCGGTACGGCGATAATCCTGACATCAAGCGCGATGGCGCTAGCCCATCCCGGACACCCCGGAAGGATCCAGGGCGGGCACATTCATCCGACCGAGACAATTTTCGGCCCGATGGGGATTACCATCGTGTTCGCCCTGGCGCTCGCCAGTCTGCTGGCCATCAGCGCGCGTTTGAAGAAACGTGGCCGCAGGTAATCATTCCAGCGCCGCGTCAGCCACGTGCGCATATTGCGCGCTCAGGAACGCGTGTGTTCCTAAGACGTAAGCGTTGTTGTCGTTCATCGCCTTGAGGTAGCGGCGGACCGCGTCCTTGCAACGAGGGTCGTTGAGGATTTCGCCGGCCTTGATGAGGGTGAAGAGCGTGCCCGAGCCGGTGAGGGTATAGGGCTCGTTGGATTTGCCTTCGACGTACCAGTGGCCGTCTTCTTTCTGCAGATTGAGCATGAGGTCGGCCCACTTGCGCAGGCGCGGGAGAAAATCGTCGGGCCAGCGGTCGCGATCGCGGATGGCCCATTCGAGCAAGGCGAAGGGGGAGAGGATGCCCGAGCCGAAGTGGATGTCGCGGATGCCGGGCCTGGCGGAGACGCCGGTGAGGACGCCGGCGCCGGCCTGGCTGGAGAAGCCGCCGTCGGGTTGCTGAGTGGAGAGCAGGCGGGTTGCGGTTTGACGGGCGAAGTCGAGATAGAGCGGGTCGGCGGTGTAATCCCAGAGTGCCATGAGGCAGGTGAGCGGGTATGCGTCGCGGCCGATGGCGCTGCGCGGTTGGAGCGCCCATTCCATCGCCATGTAGACACCGGCAACAGAGCGTGCGAGTTCGATGAGCGTGGGGTCGCCGGTTTCCAGATAGGCGTAGAGGAACCCGCCGAAGCGAAACTTGGGGAGCGGCGCGGTAAAGGCGGCGGTGCACTCGAGCCGGCCCATCCACGAGCCGTGATAAACCGAAACGTCGGCGGCGTGCTGGGCGTGGTGGAGGTAGAGATGCCAGTGGCGATCAGGGGATTCATCGCGCTGATAGGCGAGGGTGAACATCGCCTGCGCTAGATTGCCTTCCCATTCGGCGCCGTCTTCCTCGACGCGATTCGGCAGCTTTTCGGCGCGCTTGAGGTAGCGCCAGACGCGGCCCGTATCGATGCCGCCTTGCTGCGTGCTGTCGATGATGGCATCGGCGCAGCGGCTGGCCATCTGGGCGGCGGGGCCGGGGTGGTCGGAATCGATCTGCTTGCAGGTGCGGTACCAGGAGGCTGGGACGTGGTAGCGGGCGACGGCGGTGGGAAAGCCGGGCGTGGGGCCGAGGTGGAACGAGACCGTTCGGCAAACGCCGGCGGGGAGCGTGTCGGGGCGCTCGGGGGGCAGATAAATGAGTTGGCCGTCGCGGGTCTTGTTGGCGAGGAGGCGCAGGTCGGTCCACGGTTGGATGATGAAGTGCTCGCCCTGACGGCGGATCCTGGGGCGATGCTCTTCGCTGGAGAACATCGGCATCGACGGAGAAAGGTCGAGCTGAAACTGTTCGCCCAAGCCGGTGAAGGCAATCACCGGGAAGCCGGGGACGGGTTTGGGCCAAGTGTGGAAGTAGGCGCTTTTGAAGTGGGCGGTGAGCTGGAGGAGGCCGGTGCGCCACACGATGAGGTAGACGTCGCCGTGGAGGATGTCGCCGCAGTAGTGGTTGAGCAGGTCGCCGAGCTGGGTGAGGTCGGGATTAGTCCATTGGCCGGGGGCGTCGACGGTGTAGGGGACGAGATGGCCGCCGATGCGCCAGGCTTCGGCTACCTGGCCGGACCACATGCGTTCGGCGCGGGTCCATTGCCACCAGGAGAAGTGATCGGGGGATGACCCATCGTTGGCGTTGGGCAGAAGTCCCAAGCGCAGGCCAATCTTGCGATCGGCGACGGCAATCTGTGCCTCGCGCTCGCTGTAGACGTAGCTGTTGGTGTGGCGGTCGAGGTTTTCGCGGAGGGTTTGGATGGCAACGTCGGAAAAGAATTGCCGCCGCGACGGATGATCGGCGGCCGTAGTAATTTCCAGTTCAGCGGGAAGTGAGTCGGCCTCCGCGAGTAACAAGTAACGGCGAAGGCGTGGGGTGAGAGCGGGCTCGAACAGCGGGACGATCTGATGATCGATTCCGACGACGCTGGGAAAGTCCTTTCTCTCCGCGGGCCAGGGAATGCTGGTCAGCGCGTGACGAGCGCCCTGGTACGCGGGGGGCAGCTTCAATCGCGTCAAGACTTCATTGGTGGACAACGTCAACTCCTTCGATCACGTAGTTGGAAATCCCGATGGCGTGAAAGAAATCGCCGCCCGCCTCAACCGGCGGAGCGTTCGATCCGGGCGGCTGTCTCCCGCGCGCGTAGTATTCGATCATCGGATGCTTGTACGCCGCGTGGGCGAGGGAACGATATTTCCCCTGAAGCTCCCGCGCCTCGGCGAGGCGACCGTCGGGCAATTCGACGGTCACTCCGTAGGTGACGTCATGGAAAGCCCAATGTCCGTCGAGGAATACTTCAGTCCCGGTGTGCGCGGTGTGACCATTGGCATGGAACAGAAAGCAAAGCCGGGCGGGAATCTCCATGACCTCGCATAATGCGATGAAGACGCGCGATTGCTCGTTGCACCAGCCGCAGGCGGAGGCGATTAAATCTTCCTCCGGGAGGGCGCGATCGCCGGGGATGTCGCCGATAAAGTGGGGATGAGTGACATGGGCGGCGGCCCACACCATCGCTTCGGCGACCCGCTGGCGCGATGTGCCGGGGAAGGTGTTGGCGATGTCTTCGAGTCCGGGTCGCGATCCGCGCCGGTAACGGATCTTCCGTGGCGAAAAGTCCTGCCCGTACAAGATCGGCTCGGTTTGCGGGCACAGGCGGATCATCGACAGCGTCTGCTCGCGATCGATGCCGCGCACCGGCACATCGGCCATCGCGCGGTCGAAATCGCCGGGAAATCCTCGGCAGGTGTAAGGAGTTAAATCCATCGGTTACGATTCGCCGCCGCTATGTTCATCTCACGGCGCAGCCTTCTCAAGACCGGCGCGGCCGCGGCGCTCGCGTCTCCGCTCTGGTCATTGGCGCAGACGACTGCCGCAACGAGGAAGCTGATCCTCTCTGCTCCGCTAACGCACTCCGACTGGATGCTCAAGCCCGGTATTGAGTGGGGGCCGGCGGGCGTCCGCCACATGCTCGATGTCTGCAAGGCGTGCGGCTGGTCGAGAGTCTACTGGCGGACATTCGACGGCGGGCGCACAACGTACTCCAGCAAGGTCGCACGCCCGTTCAATGACTGGGACGAGGATAACTTCTGGAACCCGCAGAACGACGCCGACCGCAAGGTCGTCGATTCGTTCCACATGGACCCCGGCCCGGTCAAGAAGGCGGAGATGCTGGCGAAATTCAAGCGGATGGATTACTCGAAGTTCGATGCCCTGGCCGAGGCTGTGCGCTATGGCCACGAGATCGGCCTGCAAATTCACGCCTGGGTCACCATCAACGAGGACGATCATGGCTGGGGGATCAGCAGCGATTTCGCCAGGAAGCACCCCGAATTTCGCTGGCGCAAGCGAGACGGGACACCGTATCACTCGCAGCTAAGCTTCGCGTTTCCGCAGGTGCGCGAATACAAGCTCTCCATCATTCGCGAGCTGGCCGCCGGTTACCGGATTGATGGATTGTTCCTCGACTGGATCCGTACCGGCGACGTCCGCGACAACCCGCAGAACGACGCTGAAGGCGTGGCCAACTATGGGTACGAGCTGCCGCTGGTGGATGCGTTCAAGTCGAAATTCAACCTTGATCCTCATGCTGTCCCCAACGGTGACGAACGCTGGGTGCGCGTGCGGGCCGAGCCGCAGACGCTGTTCATGCGTGAAGTGCGCAAGACGACGCGACTTCCGATTGCGGTGATGGTGGGACATCCGTGGCACTACCGCGGGATGATGGACAAGATCGACGGCAACCTGCGCGGGCTGCTGCTGGACGTCGGCACGTGGGCGAACGAGGGGTTGATGGATCACGCGGTGGCCGCCGGCTACTACCGCGACGGTGGCGATGCGACGAAGGTGTATCGCGCGCTCAAGGACGAGACGCACGGCAAGGTCGATGTGTGGACGTACGAATGGGTGCCCAGGAGCGTCGCAGAATTTTCCAGCGCGTGCGATGTCGCGGACACTGTCGGAGCGAAGCAGATCCTGTTCTGGGAAGCGGATTACATCGACGACCGTGCCAACGCCGCGGAGCTTAAAGCGGCAATGCAAGCCCGGGCCGCGATTAACTGATCAGTAGCTCCGGACGGTTCGTCGCCGAATCGTCGGAATTGAAGCTGGACGCCGCCGCACTGGAGTCCGGGTTCTTCAGCACAAGCGTCACGATGTTGCGCCCCGCCGCCTTCTCGGCCTTCAGGTAGGACGTCACATCCCATTCGTACCACTGCTCGGCGGTACCACCCAGCGTGATGGTCGCCAGCGCGGTTGTGCCGGTTCCCAGCGGCCGGGAGTTCCACGTCAGGGTGCTCTCATTCCAGGTGGTGTTGGTCGAGGAAAAGACGCTTGTGCGGACGGTGGCGTTCTGCGTGGAAGAGACATGGCCGTACAGCCGCAGCTTTGCCGATGTGATCGCGGACACGCTGGATAGGTCGAACTTCAGATAGGTTTCACGGTTCACGCCGACAGTGCTGTTCTTCTTGACCAGCAGGTTCGTCAGCGTCCCGAAGTTGGTGTCGGCGTATGTAGCGCCGTCTTGAACGTAGGTCGACGTCGTGTTCGTGATGTGCACCGGAGCGGGGGTTGAGACGGATGGGGCGATCGTGAGGTAGTTGAAGTTGCCGACGGCGCCGCTTGTTCCGGCCTGATCGAAGGCGACGCGCAGGACCTGTTGCCCGGCGGCGAGAGCAACGCTGGTCTTCTTGCTCGTCGTCCAGTTCTGGCTGCCGGCGGTGTTGGGAACGGCGAGCGAGCCGGTTTTATTGACGCCGCCAATTTCCGCGTGGAACAGCCCATTCGAGCCCGCGGACGCGATGCGGAACGATAGATCGTAATTGCCCGCGGTGGCGACGTTGATCGTGTATTCGAGCCACTCGCCCGCGCGGGTCCAGCCGATGTTGTATCCGCCGCCGGTGTCGGTGGTGCCTTGCAGATCCACGCCGGTTGAGCGATAGGCGCCGCCGCTGTTGGCGGTATCGCTGTCGTGATACGCGACCGCTTCGCCGCCGTTGTCGAAGTCTTCGAATTGGATTGTCGTGGTCGCGCTGCGGGTGATGGAGAACGGCGTTCCTTTGAACGGCGTCTGCGTGCCGGTGGGCGGCGGCTGCGTCCCCGACTTCGCGATCGAGAACCAGTCAAAGTTTCCCACCGCCGTTGTCGCGCTGGGCGCGTTGAGGGCCAGCCGCAGCATGTGCTGGCCGGGCAACAGGTGCACGCCCGTCTTGGTCACCGTTGTATACGTTGTCGAACTCCCGGTGCCCGGCACCGCCAGCGTGCCGGTCGCGTTGACGCCATCCACATCGACGTGAAACGTCCCGCCCGTCACGGAATTGGCCACGCGAAACGCAAAGTCATAGTTGGCATCGTTCACGACGTTGACGGTGTACTCGAGCCACTCGCCGTTGCGGGTGTACGCGAGGTTGTATCCCCCGCCGAGGATGTCCTGGATGTCCACAGCGCTCGTGCGATAGCTTGACCCACCCAGATTAGAGGTATCCACGTCGTGGTACGACACAAGCTCGCCGCCTTCATCGAAATCTTCCGCCTGGATTGTGACGGCGGAAGAGGAGCTGATCGAGAACGGAGTCCCCTTGAACGGCTTCTGGGTTCCAGCCGGTGGCGGCCCGAGCTTGGGCGTCAGCTTGACGGAGTTGAAATTGCCCAGCGCCGCGCCGACGGCGGAGTCGAACACGAGGCGCAGCGTGTGCGCGCCCTTGGTGAAGGCGACGTCGGTCTTGATGACATCGGCCCAGGTGTTATCGCCACCGGTGTTGGGGACCGTGAGCGTGCCGGTCTTGTTAACGCCATCGACTTCGAGGTGGAACTTCCCGCCTGCAACAGCGGATGCAACGCGGAAGGTGATGTCGTAGGTCCGATTGACGTCGAAGGTGGTGGAGTATTCGAGCCATTCGCCGGCCTTCGCGACGACCGCGAAGGTGTCGCTTGTGCCATCGGTGACGCGTTTCAGATCGACCGCGGTTGGTCGGTAGATGTTGCCGGCGTTGGCGGCGTCGGTGTCGTGAAAGCTGAAGCCCTCGCCGCCGTTGTCGAAGTTCTCGGCCTCGAATCCCACCTCGTCGAGGATGCGGGTGGGATCGCCGTAGAAGGGGGTTTGGGTGTGGTTGGCGTTGAAGGCGTTTAGCGCGTTGACGACGGAGGTCGCGCTTTCAACTGCGGCGTAGGCAGCGGGAGTTTTGCCGGAGATGTCCGTGGCGTTGGCATTGGCGCCGCGCAGAAGCAGCGCATTCACCAGCGCGGGGTCCTGTGGCCCCGTGTCCCAAACGTGTCCCATCATCGCTGCCCAATGCAAAGGCGTGCGCAACTTGCCATCGGTCGCGTTCACCTTGGCGCCGGCGTCGATCAGACGATTGATCCGGTCGATCGGGTTCCAGAAGCTCACGCCCCAGCGCGGGATGGGATTCATCGCCACGATGTGCAGCGGCGTGAAACCTTCGTTGGTCACCGCGTTGACGTCAGCGCCCGCGGCGATCAGCGCGTTCATCAGCTCCACCGGCGAGACGATCTGCTTCTTGCCGGTCGCATCGATGATCCACGCGGCGGAGCACGAGGCCGCGAAGTGCAGCGCTGTCCAGCCGGTAGCGCCCTTCTGATTGACGTTCGCGCCCTTGGCGATCTCGGCTTTAAGCGCGTTAAGATCACCCTTCAGCGCCGCGCCTTGCAATGAACTGACCTGCGAAGGATCCCAAACCCACGGTACCGCGACCTTTGGCATCGCCGTGGTGAGATTCGTCCCCACCAGGTCAGGCCCACTGTACAGCGTCACGATGCTCCGCGCCGGCATATTCAGCTTGATGCTCGGCCCACCTGTCACCGTGCCGGCGGGCACCGCGTTCTCGGTCTCAGTCGATCGCACCTGCTTGTACGATGTGGGCAGGTTCGTGCCGCTAAGCGTGAAGTTCACATCCGTGGCGACCGTGTCCTTGTTGATCAGGACGATGGTCATCGCGCCGTTGGCTGGATTGCGAAACGCGGCTAACCGCAGATTCGGATCGGTCGTCGTCGCGCTCACTCGCACCATCCCCGGGCGGATGTAACGGTAATACTGCTTGGCGGCGTAGTACTTCGGCGTCGGCTTGCCATTGACCATCAGCCCCTTGCTCGCACCGCCGGAGAGCTCGGAGATCTGCCAGTAGAAGTAGACGGCGGCGTCTGAGCGCGACAGCGCGTTGCTGATCCCCTCGGCTGTCGCCATCGCGCCATTCCAGGTGGCCGAGAATCCGCTCATCTCCGTCTGCCAGAACGTCTTGTGATAGGGGGCGATCTTCTCCTTGTACTCGTCCCAGAAATCGACGCCGTGCCCGGCGATCGGGCCCGGATACAGCTTCGTTTCCGGGTCGTTCATGATCGCGTCCATGTACCACTTGTTCCGGCCAGGGTAGATCAGCTCCTCGGTGGGGGCGAACTGAGTCTTCAGGCCGTACTTCGTGAACATGCGCATCGTCGCTCGCAGCGCCTCGCGCAACTGCGATGGGTTGTAGAACGCGGATGGATACGGCTCGACGAAGAATGGTTCGTTCTGAGGCGCGATCGCGGTGATGTCGATCCCGTAGTTGTTTTTCGCCGCCAGCGTGAACGCGGCGAGATACTCGGCGAACTCCTGCCGCATGTCCGGGCGCAGCATCCCGCCTTCGACCTGCGAAGAGTTCGTCTTCATCCACCAGGGCGGCGACCAGACGGTCGCGAGGAACGTTTTCACGCCGCGCGCCTTTAGCTCCTGGAGGAACCGCATCGGCTGCTCGATCGCGGCCATGTCGTAGCCGGCCCAGTTGATGTGGTTGGGGTCGTTGTCGTCGTTGGCCTTTTCAAAGGTTGGCGGGATTGCGAAGCGAAAACCGCTGGCGCCCAGGTCGTTTACAACAGAGTTGATGAAGTTGGGGTCGCTGTACTCGGTTGGGGTGAAGGAGGTATTCATCGCCGCGCCCATGGCGGTGATGGTCTGATACGTCACAGCGTTGTTGACGGCGACCGAGCTGAGGAGTTGGCGCGGCTCAAGCGCCTCGAGAGACGTTTGCGGGTTAGGTGTTTTAAGCATGGGAACTCCCCCGTTCTATACGATGGTAGGACAGACGGGACCGGATAAAAATCGCCGACGCCGCGAAAAGATTCCCCGGTGATATTTGGACTCGATCCCGGCGATCGCTACCATGCCGCGACATCTCGCGAGGAAGCGTTTTCATGGCAAAGCAGCCGAATGATCTGAAAGCCAAGTTCCGCCCACAGACCGCGCTCGACAGTGAGCTCGATAAAGCGTTTGAAGGGCTGTCTTTAGACGATCTTTACGCCTCGGGTCCGCAGCAGCCGGCCCAGCGCGCACCGCGCGAAGCCGGCTCCAAGGCGCGGCTGGGGCGGATCGTGCACATTACGCCGGACGATGCGTTCGTGGATATGGGGGGGAAGAGCCAGGGGATCCTGCCGCTGGAACAGTTCGAGGAGCCCCCCGTGGTGGGGCAGGAAGTCGAGGTTGAGGTCGAGCGCTTCGACGATCGCGAGGGCGTGCTGATCCTCAAGCGCAAGGGGGCGCTGACAAGCAAAGTCTCATGGGAAAATCTCGAAGTTGGACAAATCGTGGAGGGGACGGTCACGGGCGTGAACAAGGGTGGAGTCGAGCTTGATGTGAAGGGGATGCGGGCATTCATGCCTGCCGGTCAGGTGGATATTTACTTCAATCCGGATCTGTCGACGCTGATCGGGCAGCGATTGAAGGCGGAGGTAACGAGCTTTTCGCGCGAGTCGCGGAACTTAATCCTGTCGCGTCGGAACGTCCTGGAGCGCGAAAAGGAAGAGGCAAAGTCGAAGTTAATGGAGGAGCTGGCCGAAGGGCAGGTCCGACGCGGCACGGTGCGCAGCGTCATGGACTATGGCGCGTTCGTGGACCTGGGTGGCGTGGATGGGTTGCTGCACGTATCAGAGATGACTTTTCGGCGCGGGGTAAAGCCGGGCGAGATCGTGAAGGTGGGGGATGTGTTGGACGTAAAGATCACGAAGTTCGACCGCGAGGCCGGGAAGATGTCGCTGTCGCTGAACCAGGCGCGCGGCGTGGACCCGTGGCTGGATGCGGCCACGCGATATGCGCCGGGTACGCAGGTGACCGGGCGAGTGACGAAGCTGGAAACGTTCGGGGCGTTCATCGAGGTCGAGGAAGGCGTTGAAGGCTTGCTGCCAATCAGCGAGATTTCCTGGCAAAGGATCAAGCACCCGAGCGACATCGTGCGCGAGGGCGATACGGTGCGCTTGGTCGTACTTTCGCTCGATCCGGTCGCCCGGCGGATGAGCTTCTCGCTGAAACAAGCCGGGCTCGACCCGTGGAAGACGGCCGACGAGCGCTATGCAACCGACATGATCGTCAGCGGCACGGTCACGCGGACGGCCGACTTCGGCGCCTTCGTCGAGCTCGAGCCCGGGTTGGAGGGACTGGTTCACATCTCCGAACTTGCCGACCGACAGGTCCGCCAGGTGACCGATGTCGTGAAGCCAGGCCAGCAGGTGCAGGTGCGCGTGATCGACCTGGACAAGGATGCGCGTCGGATCTCGCTGTCGGTGAAGAGGGCGGCAGGGTCCGCGGCGGCGCCTGCGGCCGGCGCGGCATCGCCGAGTGCAGGATCGACGTCGAAGAAGAAACGTCCGACCTTGCGCGGCGGATTGGATTTCTGACCGGCGAGTGGGGAACGCCAGGAATTACGCGGGCGGGTTGTCGTTTTCAATTCCCAGGACGATGTCGTCCTTGAGATGGTTGGCGGTATCGATGCCGATGCCGCCGTCGATGATGTTCAATCCGTCGCCGCCGTAGATGTAGTCGTCGCCTAGTTCGCCGAAGAGGAGATCGTCCTGTTTTCCGCCGGCGAGGGTGTCGTTACCGTCGCCGCCGTAGATCTTGTCGTTGGAGGACCCACCGGCGAGGAAGTCGTTGGCGGCTTCGCCCCAGAGGCGATCGACGCCAGCGCCGCCATCGAGGTTGTCGTT
>JADMIO010996652.1_pt1 | contig 13127 bp, 13 predicted proteins | sample 8958161 | NCBI WGS metagenome assembly JADMIO01 (sample SAMN16585339, study PRJNA669376) | soil metagenome | isolation source: Crop rotation soil | place: USA: Cullars Rotation, Alabama | collected 2011 | reverse complement strand
CGTTCGAATCTATCGCTGCGCCAAAGTCGTCAAGGGTGGACGAACGTTCAGCTTCGGCGCGCTCGTCGTCGCCGGCGATCGCAAGGGGAACGTCGGCATCGGTTACGGCAAGGCCAACGAAGTTCCCATGGCCGTCGAGAAGGCGACCAAGGACGCGCGCAAAAGCCTCTTCAAGGTGAACCTCAAGGGCACCACGATCCCGCACCAGGTGAAGGGCACCAGCGGGGCGAGCACGGTGATCCTGGTTCCGGCGCGTCCGGGCACCGGCGTCACCGCGGGCAAGAGCGTCCGCCCGTGCGTCGAGCTCGCCGGCATCACCGACATCCTCACCAAGGCCTATGGGTCCACCAGCCCGAAGAACCTCGTGAAGGCGACGATGTCAGCGCTTCAGCAGCTTCAGAACAAGGACCAGGTCGAAGGCAGCCGCGGCGTGGAATTGGAAAAAGGCGCGGGCGAGCTGGTGACGGCCTAGAGAATCGCGCGGACCTGTAGGGGCGACGCCTGCGTCGCCCTCTTCGCGATGTGAATCAGGGCGACGCAGGCGTCGCCCCTACGAGATACGCAAATGTCGATGCTTCACGAAATCACGTCCACGACGCCGCGGTTCAAGAAATCGCAGCGCAAAGGTCGCGGCGAATCCAGCGGCCGCGGGAAGACCTCCGGGCGCGGGAACAAGGGTTCCAAGGCGCGCGTGGGTACCTACATCAAGCGCGGCTACGAAGGCGGCCAGACGCCCATCTTCCGCCGATTTCCCAAGCGCGGGTTTTCCAACTTCGAGTTCGAGCGCCGATTTCACATCGTGAACCTGCTGGACCTGGAGCGCTTCGATAACGGCACGACCGTTGATGCGGCGGCACTCAAGGAGGTCGGACTCATTCCCGACCTCAAGCTGCCGGTGAAGATCCTGGGCGAAGGCGAGATCAAGAAGAAGCTCACCGTCGTGGCGGGGGGGAAGATCGGCAAGGCCGGCGGAACGGCGCAGAACCTCAAGGGCGAGGCGTTTGAATTTCCCAAGCCCAAGAAAAAGTTCGTCCCGCGCGAGGGCGCTGGGAAGAAGTCGAAGAAGAAGCAGGAGTCGGAAGAGACCGCCCCGGCCGCAGAGGGTGGTGCAGCGGCGGCGACCGCGGCGCCCGCGCCCGCACCGGAAGCGAAGTCCGAATAGCTCGTCGCGCGCCCCATCGCCATTTAGCCCCGAGCATGCCCCGGGCTAAGTTGAGTGGTTATGTTGACCGGGGCGACGTGAAAATGCCGCGAATCTTATAACTGACTCGACCGCACCGGACGCAGACAAGGGATCATCATGTTCGAAACCCTTCTCAACATCTTCCGGATCCCCGAGCTGCGGAACAAAGTGATGTTCACGTTGTTCCTGCTGCTGATCTACCGCATCGGGTACCACATCCCCATCCCCGGCGTCGATCAGAGCAACTTCGAGCAGCTCCAGCAAAAGCAGACGGAACAGAGCGGGACCAACGATGAAAGCGCGGCTGGCCGCTTAGCGAATTACGTGTCGCTGTTCTCGGGTGGAAACCTGAGCCAGAGCACGATCTTCGGCCTGGGCGTCATGCCCTACATCTCCGCTTCGATCATTTTCCAGTTGCTCGGGACGGTCGTGCCGTCGCTGGAGAAGATGCAGAAGGAAGGCGAGCAGGGCCGCAAGAAGATTCAGGAATGGACGCGCTACGCCACCGTTCCGCTGTGCATCATCCAGGCGATTTTCTGGCTCGGGTACATGCACACCACCCAGCCACCGCTGATTCAACGATCCTTCCTCAACGAACACGACGTCATGTTCTGGACGATGGGCATTCTGTCCCTCACGGGCGGATGCATCTTCCTGATGTGGCTCGGCGAGCAGATCGATGAGTATGGCCTGGGCAACGGCGTATCGCTGATCATCCTGGCGGGCATCGTGGCGCGCATGCCGCAGGCGTTCGTGCTCTTGATCGAGCAGGCGAACTTCACCGCCATCCCCAACGCCGCCAAGCCCATCAGTCCGGGCAAGATCATCCTGCTGATGTGCTCCTTCGTCTTCATCATCGCCGGCTCGATCCTGATCACGCAGGCGCAGCGGCGCATTCCGATCCAGCAGGCCAAGCACACCCGCGGGCGCAAGATCTACGGCGGGTCGCGGCAATATCTCCCGCTTCGCGTGAATCACGGCGGCGTCATGCCGATCATCTTCGCGCAGTCGCTCATGCTCTTCCCGGGCATGTTGATCGGCTGGCTGGACAAGACGATGAGCCCCGGCACGCCGACTTCAACGCTGGGCAACGTCCTGCGCTTCCTGAATTACGAGTTCGGCCGCAATGGCTTTCTCTACATCATGACCGAAGTGGCGATGATCTACTTCTTCGCCTACTTCTGGACCACGGTGCAGTTCCAGCCCAAGGAGATGGCCAACCAGCTCCGCGATTACGGCAGCTTCGTGCCGGGCCTGCGGCCGGGCAAGCGAACGGCCGACTACCTCGAGAAGGTGATGATGCGCATCACCTACGTCGGGGCGGCGTTTTTGTGCATCATCGCGGTGGTGCCGGCGGCGTTGAACTTCTCGCTCGATATTCCCTTCCAGATCACCGCGTTCCTGGGCGGCACCGGTTTGCTCATCGTCGTCAGCGTCGCGCTCGACATGGTGCAGCGCATCGAGGCCAACCTGCTCATGCGAAACTACGGCGGCTTCCTGAGCACGCCGGGACAGAAGGGGAAGAGGATCAAAGGACGGCAATATTGAATGAAGTGGCTAGTGGCAAGTGGCTAGTGGCAAGTGAAATGCCAGGCTGCTGTTACTAGGCACTTGCCACTTGTCACTAGCCACTGCTGTTCATGCCCATCGTTCTTAAAACCCGCCGCGAGATTGAGCTGATGCGGACGGCGGGGAAACTCGCTTACGACATCCTGGCGAAGATGGCCGCGCTGGTGAAGCCGGGCGTTTCGACCGGCGAGATCAACGGGCTCGCGGAAGAAGAGCTGTATCGCGCCAACGCCGTGGGGCTTTCCAAGAACTATCCGACCTACAAGCCCGGCGAAGGTTTCCCCGCCAGCACGTGCATCAGCGTGAACGAGGAAGTCGTCCACGGCATTCCCTCGCACAAGCGGCTGCTGAAGGATGGCGACATCGTCACGCTCGACATCACGCCCAAGCTCAACGGCTACTGCGCCGACACCGCCATCACGATGGCCGTCGGCGAAGTCCGGCCTGAACTGCGAAAGCTGCTGGACGTAACCAAAAGCACGCTCGACATCGCGCTGGAGAACATCAAGCCGGGCAAGAAGTGGTCGGACGTCGCGAGGCTCATGCAATACAACGTCGAGCGGAACGGCTTCAGCGTGATCCGGGAGTTCGTCGGGCATGGCGTCGGACACAGCATTCACGAAGACCCCAAGGTGCCCAACTTCGTCACGCCCGCGCAATTGCGCGGCGACTTCAAGTTACGACCGGGGATGACGCTCGCCGTCGAGCCCATGGTGGTCGCAGGCCGGCGGGAAGTGCAGTTGCTCGATGATGGCTGGACGGTGATCACTGAGGATCACAAGCCAGCTGCGCATTTTGAGCATACAATCGCGGTGACGGAAGACGGGGTGGACATCCTCACCGACGGCCGGGAAGCCTGGTCGCTGTAGCTAAGTCTTTGTAAGATGGGCACTTAGGTTCCCGTGTGGTTGAGTTCGCTGTGAAGCGAGTTGATGCGAACGGCGTGCCTGAGTTGAGAAGACGGAATTTTTCGGCTATAAGGGACGATTCGCGCATTTGAGACAGCAGAGAGGTATTGAGCCATGAAGGTTCGCGCCAGTGTCAGACGGATTTGTGAGAACTGCAAGATCGTTCGCCGCAAGGGGATCGTGCGCGTGATCTGCACCAACACGAAGCACAAACAGAAGCAAGGATAATTCAGCATGCCACGTATTTCAGGTATCGACATTCCGGCGGACAAGCCGGTGCGCATCAGCCTTCGCTACATCTACGGCGTGGGGCCGACGAACAGCGATTCGATTCTGAAGGAAGCCGGCATCGACGGTCAGCGTCGTGCCAAGGACCTGAGCGAAGAAGAGCTGGCCAAGATCATCGGCATCATCGATGCGCGTTTCCTGGTTGAAGGCGCACTGCGTCGCAGCATCCAGCAGAACATCGCGCGTCTGCGCGACATCGGAAGCTGGCGCGGCAATCGTCATCGCCGCAGCCTGCCGGTCCGCGGCCAGCGCACGCGCTCGAACGCCCGCACCCGCAAGGGACCGCGTAAGACGGTCGCGGGTAAGAAGGGCGTGAAGGAACTTGGTAAGTAGGAATTGACGATTGAAGGACGTGATCACTGGGTCATTGAATTCAATCGTCAATGGCCACGTCGTCAATGATTCAGTTGGAATTGCGGGGACGACGTTAGTCGGATGATCCGCACAGTGAGGACTAAGCAATGAGCGAAGCAGCAGGTGGAGCAAAACCACAGGTCGGCGCGAAGGCCGCCGCCAAGAAGAAAAAGATTCGCAAGGGTGTGACGCGTGGCATCGCGCACATCAAGGCAACGTTCAACAATACGATCGTGACGATCACCGATACGACCGGCGAGACGATCGCCTGGGCGTCGGCGGGGAAGGGCGGGTACTTCAAGGGCGCCCGGAAGAGCACCCCCTACGCCGCCGGCCGCGCTGCGGAGAACGCGGCACAGGTCGCGCGCAAGGCGGGAATGGTCGAGGTCGAAGTGAAGGTGAAAGGCCCCGGCGCGGGGCGTGAACAAGCCATTCTGAACCTGCAGAACGCAGGGTTGAAGATCACCGGGATCGAGGACGTGACGCCGTTGCCACACAACGGCTGCCGTCCGCCCAAGAAGCGCCGCGTGTAACGGCGTTTGTGACTGAGAGAGACGAGCACCGAATTTAGTCAATCAACATTGTTGTGCCGCCTGACGAGGCGGGAGACAGATGGCCCCTTCGGTTGGGGCGGTAACCTCCTGCAATTTGGGTTCGGCGCAAAGAGGAGATCAACACTATGCGAATTCGTTGGCGTGGATTGGAACTGCCGTCGCGGGTCCTCCGTGATCAGCAGGTTTCTACCGACACCTACGGAAAGTTTTCCGCCGAGCCGTTTGAACGCGGATTCGGGACGACGGTGGGCAACAGCCTCCGCCGCATCCTGCTCTCCTCGCTCGAAGGGGCGGCCATCACGCACATCAAGCTCAAGGGCGCCGATCACGAGTTCAGTAGCCTGCCCGGCGTGCTGGAAGATGTCACCGACATCATCCTCAACGTCAAGAGCCTGATCGTGAAGCTCGACTCCGATGAGCCCAAAGAGCTCAAGCTCTCGGCGAACAAGACCGGCCCGATCACGGCCGGGATGATCACCGGCGATCCCGCCGTCACGATCATCAACAAGGACCTGGTCATCGCGACGTTGACCGAGAACAACCATTTTGAAATGACGCTGACCGTGGCCAAGGGCCGCGGCTACGTGACGGCGTCGGAGAATATCGAAGACATCGACGAGCAGGAGCTCGGGCTCATCGCGGTGGATTCGATCTATTCGCCAGTGACGCGCGTGCGCTACAGCACGGAAGACGCCCGCGTCGGTCAGAAGACCGACTACGACCGCCTGATCCTGGAGATCTGGACGAACGGCACGGTCTCGCCGGAGATGGCGCTGGTGGAAGCCAGCAAGATTCTCCGCAAGCACCTGAACCCGTTCGTGCAGTACTTCGAGCTGGGCACAGATACCGCCAACGAAGACGCGCTCCAGGCCCTGCGCGACAGCGGCAAGGCCTTGATCGATCCCGATCTCCAGCAGAAGCTGGACATGACGATCCAGGAGCTGGATCTGTCCGTCCGGGCGAACAATTGCCTGGAATCGGCCAAGATCGGTACCGTCCGCGAGCTGGTGAAGAAGACCGATGCCGATCTGTTGAAGGTTCGCAGCTTCGGGAAGACGAGCCTCCGCGAGGTCAAGCGCAAGCTGGCCGACCTGGGCTTGAGCCTGGGCATGGACCTGGACGCGGTCCCGACGCAGCAGGCGGCCTACACGAGCCCCGAAGAGCCCGAAGAAGAAGACGATGCGGCCACCGAGGCCGGTGCGACGACGAACGAGTAATTTTGATTGCGGATTTTGGATTTGGGATTTTGGATTTGAAATAAAATCCAAAATCCGCAATCCAAAATCCAAAATGGAGTAAGTCATGGCCAGTCACAGAATCCGCGGCCGGCAGCTCAGCCGGGATACCGAGCACCGCAAGGCGATGCGTCGCAACCTGGTGCAGAGCCTCTTCGAGCACGGGAAGGTCCGTACGACCTTGCCCAAGGCGCAGGAAGTTCGCGCGTTTGCGGAGAAGCTGATCACCGAGGCGCGGAAGAACACCATTCTCGCCCGCCGGCGGGTCACGGCGAAGTTGAACGATCGCCGGATCACCGATGAGGACCAGGAGTTCGTCAAGAACGCCGCCGGGTGGGACAAGACGGTCGTGCAAAAGCTGTTCGACGAAGTCGCCCCCAAGTTCGGGGATCGCCGCGGCGGATACACGCGGATCATCAAGCTGGCTGACTATCGCATCGGCGATGCCAGCAGTTTGGTGCTCCTCCAACTGTGCACTGAAGAGTCGGCCCCCAAGGGCTCCGCGCGTCGAAGTGCCGGCCTGCGGAGGAAGCGCAACGAGAAGAAGCATCAGTTCGCCAGCCGTATCCTCAAGGAAGCCCCCAAGGGCGGCAGCGAATCGGCTAAGCCAGAAGAGAAGGCCGAAGAAAAGTCGGAGTCGAAGGAGTAAACCTTCGCCCGCTGACCATCACACAGAACACGATGAGCCGGTTCTTTAAACGGGGCCGGCTCATTTTCTTTGTCCGATCGTCATTCGGGAGCGCCATTAGAAACGGAATCAACTTTGCTAGTTGTGCCGCGTCCATAGATGTAGCTATTCAACAAGCTGTTGAGATGGGAGGTAGCGGCTACTAGCATATGCCTCCCGACTGACCCCCGGTGCGAGTCGATGTGCGAAGCTGGGAGTTGTGCATAAGTCGTGGCGGGGTCAACGATTATTTGACAGTGGTTCAGCCCGGTCCGTAGAATGCCGCCCTCAGAACGGCTGGCAAAAAGGGTAGGGATGTTGTCCGAAACGTTGGATGGATCCGACCCACTTGGCTTTTAACCCGGTGAGTCGAACTGGCCGGATTTGCCGAAACTGGCCCAAAGGTGGCCTCGTGAATGCCTGAAAATGTGACAGGCATCGCGCGCGTCGCGTTCTCTTTTAACGGTGAGAAGCCCCTGATGTGGGAGCATTTCTTCAGCCATTTATTGGTCGCTGCCTACGTGTTGATCGTGGCGGTGATCGCGTTCTATGGGTTCCATCGCTATCTGCTGGTCTACCTTTATGTGAAGCACCGGCACGATGGCTACACGCCTAAGGACACCTTTACCGCGCTCCCCCGGGTCACGGTTCAGCTCCCGATGTTCAATGAGGACACGGTGGCCGAGCGCGTGATCAAGGCGACTTGCCAGATCGACTACCCGCGCGACAAGTTCGAAATTCAAGTTCTCGACGACAGCACCGATCACTCCGCCGAGATCGCCCGCAAGGCCGTCGAAGAGATGGCCGCCAAGGGATATCCGATCGTCTACATCCACCGCAGCAATCGCGAGGGCTACAAGGCCGGTGCGTTGGCGGAGGGGATGAAGGTCGCGACCGGCGAGTTCATCGCCATCTTCGACGCCGACTTCCTCCCACCCAAGGACATCCTCCACAACACGATCCATTACTTCACCGAAGACAAGATCGGCATGGTCCAGGTCCGCTGGGATCATCTCAACCGCGACGCGTCGCTTCTCACCAAGAGCCAGGCGATCTTCCTCGATGGGCACTTTGTCATCGAGCACACCGCCCGCAACCGCTCAGGCCGGTTCATGCACTTCAACGGAACGGCCGGTGTCTGGCGTCGCTCCACCATCGATGACGGCGGCGGGTGGCAGCATGACACGCTCACCGAAGACCTCGATCTCAGCTATCGCTGTCAGCTCAAGGGCTGGCAGTTCGTCTACCTCCCGCAGTTCTGCGCCCCGGCTGAGCTTCCGCCGGAGATGATCGCATTCAAGCAACAGGCCCACCGCTGGACCAAGGGTTCGATGCAGACGGGGATCAAGATTCTCCCGCGCCTGCTCCGCTCGCGCCTGCCGCGGCCGGTGAAATGGGAAGCGTTCTTCCACCTGACCAACACCGTCGTCTATCCGCTGATGGTGGTGGTGACGATCCTGATGTATCCGACGTTCTTCGCGATGCTCTCGCCCTTCAAGCCGCACTCCTGGGCGCAATATGTCTTTAGCCTTAGCCTCTTCATTCTCGCGACCTGCTCGGCGAGCACCTTCTTTGCCTTCAGCCAGCGCGAGCTCTTCGGCAAGAACGCGGGATGGCGCAGCCTTCGTTACATGCCCGTGCTGATGGCTTTGGGCATCGGCATCGGCGTGAACAACGCCAAGGCAGTGTTCGAAGCGATCTGGGGCGCGATCAAGAAGAAGCCCTGCGAATTCGTCCGCACGCCCAAGTACGGCGTGAACGGCGTGAACCGACATCGCCCCCGCCAAACCAACGTCTTTACCTTCAGCCGGCTGGTTCTCCCCATCCTCGAGATCGCCTTCGGGTGCTACATGGCCTCGTGCCTGTGGATCAGCTTCTGGTACCAGTGCGGCATTCTTCCCGGCAGCGATAAGAGCGGCTGGGCGAGCGTTCCGTTCCTGATGATCTTCGCCGGTGGCTACTTCTACGTCGGCTTCGGCTCATTATGGGCCATGTGGCAGATGAGCCAGGAGCAGGAAGAGGAAGCGCCGGAAATCGCGGAACTCCCAGCTTAATACAAGGGACGGGCGGCTTCTAAATCCACTTCCGCTGGCGGAAGAGGAACAGCATTCCGATCACGATCCCCAGCATCACCATCACCGCGATCCAGAACCCCGTCGGGGAATGCAGGCCCGGGATCGCGTCGAAGTTCATGCCGAAGAAGCCGGTGATCACTGTCATCGGCAGGGCGATCACGCTGAAGATCGTCAGCGTCTTCATGATCTGATTGAGACTATTGCTGATGCTCGACATGTAGATGTCGCGCGCGCCCTGCACCAGGTCGCGAAAGAGTTCCAGGCTTTCCACCGCTCGATTGAGATGATCCAGCACATCGCGCAGGTAGACGCGCGTCTCCTGGCGGATGAAAGGGACTTCGCCGCGCGTGAGCTGCGCGATCACCTCACGCTGCGGGCCGATGATCCGGCGGAGGTTCAGCAGTTCGCGCTTCTTCGCCGAGATGCGCGTCAGCACGTCGGTGGTGGGGCACTCGGCGGCCTGGTCTTCCAACTCGTCGAGCGCATCGCCGAGGTATTCGAGGATGGGTTCGTAATAGTCCACCAGCTTGTCGAGGATGCTGTGCAAGAGCATGTCGATGCCCTGGTCCAGCGCCCGGTGCGGATCGGACCTGGCCCGGCCCATGACGTGATCGATCGTCTTCATCTGCTTCTCGTGGATGGTCACGAGGTAGCGCTCGGAGACGAACATATCCAGCTCTTTGGTGCGGAGCTCGTGGTCCTTGAAGGTCTCCAGGTCCGGGCCGTGGATGACCATGTAGAAGTACCCCTGCTGGCAGGAGTCGCCGACGTGGTTGTAGCTCTCGATCTTGGGGCGCTGCATGTCGCGGATGACGTCCTCGATCGCCAGCGGGTGAAACCCGAAGACGTCGTCGAGCACCCCGTATTCCTCGTCGGTCGGCTGGCTTATGTCGAGCCAGAAGACGGCCTTGGGATCGCGCAAGGCGGCGGCGAGGGTGGCGTTGTCGGTCTCAGTGGACGTCCGCCCGTCACCGAATTTGATAAACGAGGTAAGCATGTCTACCGACACTGTATATCGGACCAACGCCCACTGTCGCTTGCGTCTTCGCGGCAAGCCCGCAAATGCGTAAGATGCCCCGCATGTCAGAGCGTCTCGAGCTTCCCCACACCTCCGGTTGCCTGGTCTGCGGGCGGGACAATCCCTTTGGGCTGAAGATGTCGCTCTTCGTCGATCCCGAAACGGGAATCGTCTCAATGGATTTTTCGGCGCGGCCGGTGCACATCGGCTTCGAAGGCATCGTCCACGGCGGATACCTCGGCACGCTCTTCGACGAAGCGATGGTCTGGGCCGCCACGTGGGCGAATCGCCGCTTCTGCGTCTGCGGCGAATTCTCCGTCCGCTTCCGCCGCCCGGCGCAGGTCGCAGAGCCGCTCCACCTGGAAGCCCGCGTCGAATTCTCCCGGCCCAAGCTGGTGCAGACGATGGCGAAGATCCTCACGCCCGGGAATTCCGTCGTCGCGGCGGCGGAAGGAAAATATGTCCCCATGCCGATCGCCGACAGCGATCGCATGATGCGGACATTCATCGACGATCCTGCGACGGCGGAAGCCGCGGCGCATTTGAGAGGTAGCATGGGCGTCTCGCCCATGTCTTGAAATGCCATGGCCGAGACGGCCGTGCTACGGATGAAAATGATTGACCAAGTTTTGAAAACCATCGAAGGTCGTAAACAGCAATCCGTTGCTGCGCTGAGCGAATTCCTTTCCATCCCCAGCGTCAGCACCAAGCCTGACCACCGCGCCGACATGCTCAAGTGCGCGACGTGGGTATCTGACCAGCTCAAGTTCGGTGGGTTCGACGTGAGCATCATGCAGACCGGCGGACATCCCGCCGTCGTCGCGAAGAACAAGCACCAAGCCGGCCGGCCGACGGTGTTGATCTACGGGCATTACGATGTGCAGCCCGTCGAGCCGTTGAACTTGTGGACCACGCCGCCCTTCACGCCGACGGTGCGGAACAACGCGATCTACGCCCGCGGCGCGGCCGACGACAAGGGACAAGTCTGGTGCCACATCGAATCGCTTTTAGCATGGCAAGCACACGGCGGACCCGCGGTGAACATCACGCTGCTCATCGAAGGCGAAGAAGAAATCGGCTCGCCGAATCTGGGATCGTTCGTTTCGAAAAATCGCGACGCGCTCAAGGCGGACATCGCCGTGGTCAGCGACACCAACCAGTTCGGTCCCGGCGTTCCCGCCATCACTTACGGCCTTCGGGGACTCGCCTATATGGAAGTCACGCTCACCGCCGCCAATCGCGATCTGCACAGCGGGCTCTTTGGTGGGACCGTTGCGAACCCGGCCAATGAATTGTGCAAGCTGCTCGGGTCACTGCACGATGACGATGGCCGCGTCATGATCGACGGGTTTTACGATTACGTCGTCCCGCTGACTCCGAAAGAGCGCAGCGACTGGGCGGCATTGCCGTATGATGAGAAGGCGTACGCACAGGAACTAAACGTCCCGAAAATCTTCGGCGAGAAGGGCTACTCCACCCTCGAGCGCCGCTGGGCCAGACCCACCTGCGATATCAATGGTTTGACCAGCGGCTGGCAGGGACCGGGCGCGAAAACGGTCCTCCCGTGCGTCGCATCCGCCAAGGTGTCGATGCGCCTGGTGCCGAATCAGGACCCCGAGAAAATCGTGGAGAACTTCGAGAAAACGCTCCGCGCCCGCTGCCCGGACAATGTGCGACTGGAAATCCACTGCCACAGCCACACGCCCGCCGTGCTCGTGCCGACCGACGGCAAGGCGATTCAACTGGCCGCGGAGTCGATTGAGATCGGTTTCGGTAAGAAGCCGGTCATGATGCGCGAAGGGGGGAGCATCCCGGTGGTGATGATGTTCAAGAAGCAGCTCGGGGTTGACACATTGCTGCTGGGGTTTGGATTGGAAGACGACAACGTGCACGCGCCGAACGAAAAGTTCGATCTCGATGCGCTGCATTCCGGGACGCGAACCGCTGCGGCGCTGTATGGAAAACTGAAAGACCTCTAGGGACGGTGTTTCAAGTTGCCGAAGCGTTCAACGCCCCCGACGTCATGCTGAGGTACTCCCAAGCATCTGGCTGAACCGACGAAGGCAGCCGGTCCAGCCAGATGCTTCGGAGTACCTCAGCATGACTGAGAAGGGCCGCCTACAGGTGCTCAAGAAACTTGCGCGGGTTCGTCACCGTCAACTTGTTCACCTTCTCATCACCCACCAATTCGATCGCCCGCTTCAAGCCATTCATCCGCACGTCCATCGATTGCGGGTTGTGCGTGTCGCTGCCGAGCACGAAGTATTCGTTGTTCGCGAGAAAGTGCTCGGCACATTGCCGTGTCAGCGCTTCGGGCTTGTCGCCGAAACACTGGAGATTGCCCTGGAGCAGGATGCCCATCGATTTGAATTGCTTGACGACCTCGGGCCGATCTTGAACCGCCCGCATGCGCTCGGGATGGGCGAGGATAACCGTCAGGCCCATGCCCTGAAGCCAGCGGATGGCGGGCTCGAAGAAGTCGGGGATTTTCTCGGCCCACATGTCCACGAGCATGTACTTCCCCAGCGCGAGCGGAACGATGTCCTCCTCCGGCGTTTTTTCCACGCCGGCGTAGAGGTTCATCTCGCCGCCGGGGATGAGCTTGAGCGGCACGCCGGCGTCGCGGAGTTTCGATTCCAGCGATTCGCACCAGCGCGGCACGCTGGTGCGCGAGACGCCTTTGTAGGTGGGCCAGATGTGCGGCGTGCAGAAGGCGTGGGTGTAGCCGGCGACGACCAACTCGGTCGCGCACTCGATCGATTCTTCGACCGTTTTACAACCATCGTCGATGCCGGGAAGGAGATGGGTGTGCACATCAATGCGGCCAACCGCCGCCGCTTTCACTTCACTCATGGGTTGGCCCGCGCTTTCCCCGAGTGTCTCCATAGGGCCAGCGTGCAGTCGCCGACGATGTAACCGTCGCGACAGCTCACCTCATCGCTCAGCGAATGGGCGAAGCGCTCGACGGCTTCGCGGTGATGCCAGTGCAGATAGTTGGCCGCTGCCAGCATGGGGGAGCAGAGGAAGTTGAAGACAACCGCGCGATTCGCCGCGGCGAAGGCTTGCCGCAGCACTTGGTAAAAAACGTCCGGCTCGAGGGTGTTGAGTGAGCCGCTGCACAGGATGACGTCCGCGCCGGCCGCTTCGATACGCCGCGGGTTTTCGATGAAGTCGTCGCGAATGATGCGGACGCCGGGATGCTCTTTTCGTGCGGCCGCCTCCTTTCCAGCACATTGGGATCCTAAGCTTAGAATTCCACGTGGACAAGTTGTCGCG
>JADMIO012741748.1_pt1 | contig 13128 bp, 9 predicted proteins | sample 8958161 | NCBI WGS metagenome assembly JADMIO01 (sample SAMN16585339, study PRJNA669376) | soil metagenome | isolation source: Crop rotation soil | place: USA: Cullars Rotation, Alabama | collected 2011 | reverse complement strand
GCCCTTACGTGGTCGGCGGGCGCGTGCAACGCGCCCTTACGTGGTCGGCGGGCGTGCAACGCGCCCTTACGTGGTCGGCGGGCGCCGGCGCGTGAACGCACGCCTACGCCGCGTTCAACGCGCTCCTACGCCGGGCGCGGCGCCAGCGGTTCCGGTTCCGTTTTACCAGCAGTTCACGAAGCCGCCAACATTTTGACGTTTCCTTTACGCCCCCGGGCCCTAAGCTGGGATTGTTGAGGGAACGGAGGCAGCGAGCGTAATGGAAATGCTGATCTATCTGAAGAGCCTGGGAAGATATTTGAACCAATCTCCTGAATACATCAGGGAAGAGCTAGTCAGAGAGCTCCGTGAAAGACTGCATAAGAAGGAGAAAGAAATGCACAATGAAGATAGACATCTTGAATTAGTCGAGAATTCCAATCGGCTAGGCAGATTGATCGTCTCTGATCCATGCGCTCCTGCAACTCTGTTATCAAGACTGGCAAACACCGACGATAAACATATTCTCGAAAGAATTGCCGAACATCCCCGAGTCAGTCCTTACACCCTGGCGATGCTGGCGGAAAGCGAGCACCACGAAGTAAGGATTGCGGTTGCGGAAAATAGAAGCACGCCATATTCCGTTCAAAATAAGCTTGCTTACGACGACCACGAGGATGTCCGCTATCGTCTGGCTGAGAGCCCTCATATGAGACTGTCTATTCTAGCCATTCTTGAGATGGACGAGAACCCGTACATCAGTATGAGAGCGACAAAGACGATGGAGAAGATCACCCGAGAGTATGAAAAGCTTGGCGCCATCTGCGCGGCGTAATGTGAATCTGGAGGAATCGCAAACGTGGGCGCGCCGGAAATCGAGGAGGTGAATCTGATAATAGAGAGTTTGGTCGTGTGCATTATAGAATTGGGCAGTTAGGGGCGAGGTTATGCCTCGCCCGCCCCAAGGTTTTTGATGGAAGGTCCTGAAGTGGTAAACGGGATCCGAGAGCCGAATGACACAACACCCAGCAAATCTGGATCCGCAAGCGAAAAAAGCGGCAAGGGCTTTGAGTATGCAAGCGAGTATCTGAGTGCGCTGGGTGTCGTGTTGCTTTCTACGTTCTGCGCCTTTGCGATTCAGGGCATCGACCGGGCGGTTTCGCATCCTGTGCATTCGGCCAACATTGCTATGTCGTTCCTACTCGGCGTGCTTGTTTGCGCGATCAATTTTCACCGGGGTCCGGCGATTTTTGGCGTGGTACTAAGTGCGGTATCATTCGATTATTTCTTTGTGCCGCCCATATTCGGATTGATTCCTGAAGATCCTGATTATTTACTGGTTATGGTAGTGTTCGTCATTGTCTCTTTAATCGTCAATGAACTCGCTCACCGATCGAAGTTGCACGAACGTTTGTTAGGTGAAGCGCAGGTGGCCGTGCAAAGCGAAAAGATCAAGAACACGATTTTGCGTTCCGTCTCTCACGATTTGCGCAGCCCGCTGGCTGCCATCATGGGCGCGGCCAGCAGCCTGACGGAAGCTGCCTCTTCCGGAGTTTCCAAAGAGGAGTGTGCGGAACTGGCACAATCCATCTTTAAAGAAGGAAAAAGATTGGAGAGGCAGGTCACTAATTTGCTGGAAATCACCAGCCTTGAGTCCGGCGGTATTATTTTGAAAAAGGATTGGCAGAGTTTCGAAGAGATCGTCGGCAGTGCGCTTTCGGCTCTGGATGCGGCTCTTGATGGGAAGGAGATCGACATTCATATCGATCCGAAATTGCCGCTCGTCCTGGTTGACGGCGTTCTCTTCGAAAAAGTCTTTGTCAATTTATTAGAGAACAGTCTCAAGTATGCTCCCGATGCCCGATATGCAATTAAAGTGTGGAAGGGCGACAACACAATCGAGGTCGAGGTCGGCAATGATGGACCGCCCATACCTGCAGGTGAAGAGAAAAAGATTTTTCAGAAGTTCTATCGTAATTCTAGAGACACTGATGGTGCCGGATTAGGCCTGGCAATCTGTCAGACTATACTGGTTCTCCACGAAGGAAAAATTTGGGCGGACCCAGAATTGACACAGGGGGTGAAGATGCGATTCTCTATTCCAATTTCGGGCCAAGCCCCTCAGTTTGACAGCGAGTCATAGAAAAAATTTCAATGTGCGTCCCTCACAAATTGATCGCAGTTGGCTGCTAGAAAGAACAAATGCAATCCCACAATTCCATTCTGGTTGTCGAAGACGAAGGAGAAATCCGGCGGTTTCTGCGCATTTCGCTTACCAATCACGGCTACAATTTGATCGAAGCGTCGCGTGGCGAAGAAGGGCTCAAGCTGCTTTCTGAGAAGAAGCCGGATCTGATCATTCTCGATCTGGGATTGCCCGATCTCGATGGCGTCAATTTCGTAAGACGGGCGCGGGAGTGGACGGCCGTTCCAATCATAATCTTGTCAGCGCGCAGCCAGGAAGTGGATAAGATCGAAGCGCTTGAGGCTGGTGCTGATGATTATATTACGAAGCCATTCGGCATTCTGGAATTGATCGCACGCATAAAAGTGGCTCAGAGACACGCGTTGAGTAAAACGGTCAAGACAGAAAAACCGATATTCCAAACCGGGGATCTTAAAGTAGATCTGGTAAAGAGAACCGTCAGCGTTAAAGGCGAAGAAGTTCACCTGACGCCGATTGAATACAAAATTTTGTCCTTGCTGGTGAAGAACGCCGACAAAGTCGTGACTCAAGATGTTCTCCTGCGCGAAGTCTGGGGTCCCGGCCATGCCAAAGAGGGACATTACTTGCGAGTTTATTTCGGTCAGATGCGCCAGAAACTGGAAGAACAACCGGCTCGTCCCCAGTACCTGATCACCGAACCCGGAGTCGGATATCGGCTCAGAGTACGCGATGCCGAAGACTGATTCGGATGAACCACAAATATCACCCGATTGGCATTTTTTTCGTTTGGTATGATCGACTTTGTGGCTATTCTTTTCTTTCTGAATGCTTTCGGGCATTGCGGCGGTCAAATCTTTGATAGAACAATCGCGAACCGACAAAGCAATCACAGTCCTCGTTGTAGAGGATCATGAGATTATGCGTTTCGGCTTGAAAAAGTCGCTGCAGCAATTTCCGATCCTTCAAGTGGTTGGCGAAGCCGCCAATGGCAATGAAGCCGTTAAAAAATCTCGGGATTTGCAACCGGATGTCGTAATCATGGACATCGGACTTCCTGAGTTGAACGGCATCGACGCAACTCGCATGATCAAAAACGAAAATGAGATCATTCGTGTGATCATGCTCACATCATTCGAAGATGCAGAGAGAACATGCGCATCGCTCGCTGCCGGTGCTGATGGATACTGCGTCAAGAGTATTGGAACGGATCGCCTGGTGAAAGTGATCGAAACCGTTCACAGCGGCCACGTCTGGTTGGATCCAACCGTCGCCGGTCACGTTTTGAAAGTTCACAGCGTTCCTGAAAAATCTAAAAGTGAGAAAGCCACTGAAGTTGTAGTACCCGAAAATGAAGAAGAGAATCTCGCCGAGCTGACCAGCCGAGAGCTGGAGGTGCTGCGCTTCTTAATGGAAGGCATGATCGACCTCGACATCGCCTCACGCTTCGGCGTGCACGTCTCCACCGTGCGGGGATACATTCGCAGTATTTTGAAAAAATTATCGACCAACGAAAAAACGCAAAATTATCTCGCACATCTTCATCCCGGTCTGGCGTGATCGATGGTTTTTGAAGTAACAACTCCACGGTTGTGCGGATGAGTTTCATTAAAATTTCGAAAATCGTTGAACTTTTTGGGTGCGGATGTCGTTAGTAAGAGTAGAGGACGGCACGCGACGCGCAGCCATCAAAAAGATTCCATATATAGGAGGAGAGCAAATGAAATTTGCCGTAGCTTTGATTGCAATCACACTTTTTTCACAGACCAGTCTTCCTGCCCTGGCGCAGGAAAGCGATGATTTGGCTTTTGGAGCCAATCTTGATGGGGCGAGCGTCAATGCCGTGGGTGGTGGAAGCATGAGTGCAAAACCTGTATTTACTGACGAACAAAAAGAAAAATTCTACGAATTGAAGAATTCTTTGCTCAACGACATCGGTCCCAAACGAGCAGAACTCGGTGCGCAGAAACGTGCACTCAAGGATCTTCTCACCAAAGACACATTGGATAGAAAGGCTGTCCAAGCGACTCAAGACAAGATCAATGCCCTGGTCGCAGATTTGTCGAATAGAAAATTGAGTTATAGGATGGACGTTCAAGATCAACTGACTTCCGATCAGAAAAAGGCAATCAGATATCGTTCGTTGAAAAAGCATCACGGTCGTGGTCATCACAAAATGCGCCGCGGCGGTTTCCCGCGAGCCAATCAAGGTGGCTCCAATCAACAAGCCGATCAAGGCGATTCGGAGCCAATGGTAAGCCATTCCAACATTCCCGCCCCGATCCCTTCTGCAGAACCAGCGAGCCCAGCTCCTGAGCAAGCAACAGTTGTGGAGCAAGGCAACATCTAGTTTGCCGGTAATTAAACATTCGCTCCCTGGCGGAGGCTGCTTAAGCCTCCGCTTTTTTTGGCTGTACCTGTCACCGCCCCCGGTGGCGTCCAGTTCTGTAAAAGTGGAAATCGATCGAAGACGATCCGGAGCCTGGGAGCGCCGGCGGCTCGCCGGCATCTAACCTCAAAATCTAGTCTGCCTCTCCGACAATTCACACCCGGGGAAAATAATATTGAGGTTGTCCATATCCCTTTCCTCAATACTCCTGCACCCATACACGCTCAGATCTTCTAAATCCTTCAATTGTGAAATGATGGGCTTCAACCCCTGTGCCGTCACATCCGTATAATTGAGCGAAAGCCGCCGCAGTCCTTTGAGTTCGGCAAGCGGCGCGATATTTTGATCGTTGATCGCCATTCCATCCAGTCTCAAATCATACAAGTGCTTGGCCCTGGCAAGCACAACCAGATCCTTCGGCTGCAATTGTAAACCGGCCATATGAAGGTGTTCCAACTTTGGCAGTGTGGCGAGCAGCTCCATCGAACGAGGCGTCAGGCGGCGATTCATCGACAAATGAATTTCAGTCAGCGCTTTGCACTGCACTAATTCTTTGATGTGGTCGTCAGTGATATCGCAATTGGAGGCAGAGAAGAATTTGAGATCCTTTAACTGCTTCAAAGATTTGAACGAATCGGCAGACAAATGAAGATCCTTCGATACGTTGAGAACCTGCAACGTCTTGATGCTGCAGACCTGCTTGAGCTGTTCGGAAGTGATGTTGGTAATGTTCAACTCAAGGCTCTCGAGGGGGAACTTCGCAAGACAAGATAGGTTCACATTGGAAAGATCATTGCAATGTACATCAAGATCGACAGTCTGCCCTGCCATCTTTTGAATGTCACCCGTAAACGGATGAATGTCTTCGCTTTCCAGAGCATAATCAGCGGATGTGATAATCAGATCGCGCATCTCAGTGTTGTCCGGATCCCTGTGGAAGAAGTGGCTATCCTCCTGGGTCTTCAAATTGTAGTCAATCGGTTTTTCGATTGGCGGTTCTTTCAGCGGTTTGGTATCAACAATAGTGGCTAAAATGGTGAACACGAGCAGCACCACAGACAGTATCATGGCAATTACCAGAAGACTGTGCCGCTGTTTTTGCATTTCCAGATGAAGGACTTTGCTTTCTTTTTGCACCGCGAGCAAATGGCTGTCGCTGATAGATAGGCTTTCGAGATAAGGCTTAACTTCGGGCTTTCGGCTGTTTTCCAGCTTGTCCCAGATCTCGAGCATGTGGTCGTGAAATTCGTCGATCGTCTGGTGACGATACTCTCGATCGACATGCAATGCCCTGGCGAAAAACTCATTCAAACTTTCGCCGATGTCTTCCGGAAATTTATTGACGTTCAATCGAGGTCGTGCTTGATGAACATGGCGATGCATAATCTCAAGCGCCGAGTCGCCGGAGAACGGCACGCGGCCCATGATTGCTTCATAGAGGACACACGCCAGAGAATAGATATCACTGCGGCAGTCGGTGCCGATCTGCTGTATTTGCTCCGGGCTCATGTACGCGGGACTGCCGACGATCGCGCCGTTCGGCGTCAGAGTCACGCCTCTTGAAGGGTCTTCCAGAATGATGGCGATACCAAAGTCTATAACTTTGGCGAGCATCATATCGCGCGCCGGCATCGTCAACATGATGTTGCTCGATTTCAAATCGCGATGGACAACACCATGTTTGTGTGCGTGAGCGATAGCATGGCAGACTTGCGAGACGATCGAAAATGCTTTTTCGAGCGGCAGGGGCCCGTGGCGTCGAACGAAGTCCTGCAGTGTGGTTCCGGCAACGTAGTCGAACACCAGATACGGTTGCGCTACAGGAGTGATACCAAAATCGAGAACCCGCACGAGGCTCTCGTGACTCAAAGTGCTGACCGTTTTTGCTTCAGCCTGGAAGCGAACGATTTGCTTTTGATCGAACCTTTGCGTCTTAATCGTTTTAATGGCGACCTCTCGATCGAGAACCTTATCGCGCGCGCGATAGACGAGGCTGGAGCCGTTGCGTGCCACCAGTTCGATTATCTGGTAGCGAGAGTCGAGGCCTGTAAGGATTGGGCTGAACGAAGCTATGGCATGGGTGCTGTGCATCTAGTAAATCCTGGTAGGGTGGGACCAAGAAAACCAGCCGCATTAGAAACGTGCTACCACTGGATGCTCCGGCGGTGAAGCCGGTTTCGTGAAGGGAAAAGCACAAAAGCCCACATTCCACTTCACGCTTGCGGCGTGGGAATGAGGCTGAGAACTATGGTAGTAACGTCGCGTCATGCGATCCTGGTTGGAAAAACGAACCAGACCGCCCCCTTGATATCCAAATATTCCATAAGAAGTCCCGAAATGCAACCGAATTTAATGGTGTGGCAGTTTTGCGGATCCGCAGCCTGGGAGCGCCGGCGGCTCGCCGGCAAGGGCGCGTTGCAAGCGCCCTAAAAATCTAACGCTGAACCGATAGTCTATGCTGACGGGCGCTTGCGTGCGCCCGTCATGTGCAGGCGAGCCGCCTGCGCTCCCAGTTACTGCGACATCAAATACGCAGACAACGTGCGAACCGCAAATCCCGTGCCGCCCTTATTGATCTCGTCCTTATTTTTCTCCGACCAGGCCACACCCGCAATATCCAAATGCGCCCACGGCTTTCCGTCCACAAATTCCTTCAGGAACATCCCCGCGCAAGAGCTTCCCGCTTCACCGCGAGAACCTGCGTTCATCAGGTCCGCAACGTCGCTCGACAGCGCCGGTTTGTAATCATCGTAAAGCGGTAACTGCCAGAATCGTTCTCCCACCTTTTCGCCCGACTTCATGATGTTGTCGATCAACTCTTGGTTGGTGCCCATGATGCCTGCCGCCACCCGTCCCAGTGCCTGCACGACTGCACCGGTCAAAGTGGCAACGTCGATCAACTCATCCACTTTCTGCTGCAGCGCGTACGTCAGCGCATCGGCAAGAACAAGTCTGCCTTCAGCATCGGTGTTGTTCACCTCAACTGTCTTTCCATTCATCGATTTCAACACATCGCCTGGATGAAGTGCTTTACCCGACGGCATGTTCTCCGTCGCTGCCACCACCCCCAGTACCGAGACATTCGGCTTCAACGCCGCCACTACTCGCATGGTAGCCAGAATTGCTGCCGCTCCCGACATGTCGTACTTCATGCGTTCCATGCTTTGCGCAGGTTTCAACGAAAGTCCGCCCGAGTCGAATGTAATTCCCTTGCCGATGATGGCGACAGTTTTCTTATTCTTACCTGGTGCAGTGTATTTGAGAACGATGAACTTAGGCGGTTCATCAGCACCGCGCGCGACGCCGAGGAAACATCCCATGCCCATCTTTTCCATCTGCGCGGTATTATATATGGTGCAGGTCAAATCACCTTTAGCGGCAATATTTTTTGCTTCAATCGACAATCGAGTTGGTGTCATATACGATGGCGGCTCAGCGATTAAACCGCGAGCAAAGTTTGTCGCTTCGGCAACGGAAGTTGCCTCGAGATTGGCTCTGGACAAGACTTTCGTTTCCAGACTGACTCCACCGATTGCCAGAGTGACATGACCCTTTGAAGGAGTCTTACTTTTTGCACCGTTATCTTTGCTAGACTTGTATTTATCGAAATCGAACCTGCCGAGAATCCATCCTTCGATTGCTGCTTTGACATGATCGACTTCAGAGAACGCCGCTTCACTCTTCTTGGCTTTGGCTGCGGCTTTCGCGTGCGAAGCTTTGGCACCACCGGCGGTTTTACCGGCAGATTTTGCTGCAACCTTTTCCGGCTTGCGAATGTAGAGCGCAACTTTGACATTGGCACCATTCGGCTTGATGCGGCGGGCAAGATTGGCACACAACTTTCTGGTCGTTTCTGCGCTGTAATCTTCTCTGGAGCCCAATCCGACGACAAACAATCTGCTCGCCGCGATGCGCCCGAAGGTCGGCAGGGAGACCGTGTCTCCGAGTTTCGCTTTGAAGCCTTCAGCGGTAAGATGATCGTTCACGCCGTTCAAAAACGAGTTCTCGAGCTTGGTATCGAGCGCTTTCAACGCTTTCGCCGTTTCCTCACCCTTAAAAATTCCGACGACAGTGATATCTCCTTTGAGTTGAGACAACGTTCCTTTCAAAAGCTCGCAATTCATAACTGACGGTCCACCTGGTAAGTCGAACGAGACTGTTTATTTTAGCCGATCGAACAGCATTCTATGCCTTGTGTGAATCGATAATTCGCGTGACGATTTCGTCGATCACAAGCGGGTCGCTCTGGCGGCGGCAATAGGCAAGATAGGCTTCCATCCAGCGGCGCAGTTCCAGGAGAACGGCGGAAACTGGTGCGCCCGAGCGCTTGACCTGGCTCAGGTTGACCGACACGCGTCCCTCGTGGTCGATGTTGAATCGATGCGACGCGGGCGAGTCGCCGTGCACGTAGTGCAAGCTGGCATCGAGGATCGCCTTGTTGTCCTCGCGACCAATCACCTGCTGAATCTCACCGGTGATTTTTTGGAAGACGGTCAGCGGTCTAAATAAGCTCGCTTGCTGGATTGTCACCAGCTTATTGTCGATCAAAAGTTGAACCGCTTTGAGAATCATATGGCACGGCCAGATTTCGAAAGAGCGAATCACTTCATCGAGAGTTGACAGTCCATCAACCAGTTGGATGAGGTCGAGAATCCTGCCTTTGTCAATTTCCGTCACGGCCGACTCATCGAGATATGTCAACTTGCGCTCCTGCGCTTTGTTCCACAACGTTTCGAAATTCCAGACACGCTCCAGAATTGTATTCTTGCCTGACGGCAATTGAGACAGAATCTGGTTTACCTGGTCCTGGAACAGAGCCGAGTCCAAGAGGATCTTATCGAGCGATGGAGTGAGAGCGCAGTCTTCATCGAGTTCCGGCGACGTGGCTTTGTCTTTGAAAACGAAGATGCCTTCCGACCAGTCCACGAGAAACTCAGACATAGCGTCGATTCCAAGCAATCGATTCATCTTCGCGTGTGTTGGTTTTCCTTGCAGATAAGCTACGGTGAACGACTTATCTCTGTTCTCCACAGTGAGAAGACCAGTCTTCTTCGCGGTTGAAAGAGACTGCAGAAGACCGGCCGTATCAATCGCGCCCAGACTCCCGATCATCGAATCTCGCATGGATTCTGAGCTGAGAGAACGTTCTTGCGTGGTTGGATCTTTTATGCGATCGACGTTATAGCCGCCGTACAGGTACTGATCGTCGAGGAGAACTTCAAGCGCGCGGGTGTTCAAATAACCGTGACGCACTGCAATCAGCCCCAGATAAGTCTTTTGCTGCTTGCCCCAACCTTCTTCCTGTTGCTGTTCCAACAATTCTTGCAGTTCGGATTCAGTCAGGATGCCGGCTGCCACCATGTAGCGGCCGAGGCGGAAACGTTTGCGATTGTGGTAACAGTTGGAGAGAAACTGCACGCGCGCGAAGATCGGATAGATAAAGCGCTGCGATTCCATCTCCTGCAAGATGCGCAGCGACTCGTCGGCAGGAAGCTGATTGCGCGCTTCCAGAGTTCTCACGATCGACTCGACGGAGGAGTAATCGTCGACCAGTTGCAGAACCCAGTTCTGTGGCGCCGGCAGGCTGAATTCGCTTTTCACTTCTTTGCCGTCCTGGCGAAGAACCGGAATCGAGTTGTAGAGAATGTGCGTGGCAAGCGTGCTTCCACCGCCGCGCAATCGGCGACGATCGATCCCCGACACGGTAGCACACACGTAATCAGCCAGCAGTGGGTGTCTTGCGAAGATGCCGAAAGGGCTGTCGTAGACATTCAGCGTCAAACCGCCTGATGTCTCGTCCTTGGAAAGCGTGATGGCGCCGTCGGCTTTGACGAAGAGGAGAACGCCGTTGGGCTTGAGGAGCCGCTTGGCGTACTGAGCGAATTTAGCCAGCGCATCAAGAGGAAGAGAGAAGCCGGTCTGCATCAAATCGATGATCAGACCATCCACCGTTTTCCCGGCTTCGACCAGGCGGTCAAGCTGAGCGAACAGATTCTCGCGATACGAGTAAGTCAAAAACGTCTGGGCGGAGCCGAAGTACCCTTTGTCATCAAGGTTCACGTCACGATCCGTTTCCAGCTTGCGTCCTTCAATATTTGTTTTGGACTGACGCAAAGTTCGCCCTTCCGGGAGGTTGGTATCTACTTAAGATATGCCCACTTTAACAGGACGTTTCAAACTTGCAACTTTGTCTCAGGGCGTTTTTACTGCTGGTTTTGCAGGAGTGCTTGCTGCTGGGGCGGTTACGGCCGCGGGCGCGGTTGTGCTCTCGCCATTGGTCGGCGACGCGGGCGGCGGAGTGTTGCCGATAATCGTTCCCGTCAATGTTTTGGCGAGCGGATCGGGCGGTGCAATGAAAATGCCTTTGATCAGCAACTGCTTCTTGGCGATGCCGACGTCGAATATGAGGTCGTTCTTGCTGTTCGTCACCAGCCTGAATCGAGAACCGCCGCTGGCAGGTTGAGACATAGTGACCAGTTTGTAAGTTTGCTCGCCGTTCTTCCACAGACCGATGTACTTGGGAATGCTGATCAAGGCCGGGTCTGCAAGCCATGCTTTGGCAAGATCCTGGCGATTCATGCGCAAGCATTGTACGAAATAGGAGACGATCGAAACCGGCACATCCTTGCTGGGACTGCCTGCCAGCACATAGTGCCCGCCGGAGAATTTGAGAACGATCTGGTAAGATGTCGACTTCGGGCGCGGCAAGCCAGATGCGCTACCCTCTTGCGATGAAACAGCAAGTATGATGTCGTTGCCGGAGAAGCTCGCCTGACCGGATACGGTCTCCAGGAAATGCGCTGGAATCTGGGAGAACAACTCATTGGTTGCCATCCACTGACCGTTGTATGGTTTGTAAGCACCCAACCAGACGATGCCGGAAACCCTGTCCAGTCCTGCCACAACAAGGAAGCTCGGACCGGGAATTTGCACGGTTTTTTGCACTATTTTTCGACGTCCCACCTTCACCGCGCGGGTCGCTGTCGTGAATGAACGAATGATCTTGGCGGCAGAAATATTGACGGTGTCGGGATAATCGACCAGCGAGACGCGCGCCTGGGGCGCCGGTGGTGCAACCGTCCCATCAGGCGAAGCTGCCGGCGCGGCGCTGCCACCCGATTGGATCAGCAAAGTGCGGCTGTGTTTCGAGCCCGGGAACGTCCAGACCCGCGCTCCACCTGCATCAAAGACTTTCGTTTGCACATCGCGCAAGGCCGGGTTCTGCTGAATAACCTGTGCCGATGATGCTCGCAACACTCTTGCATCAGAGAAAAAAGACTTCGCCGCCTGCAAAAACTCCTGCCAGGTGGCGTCGTCGGGCGACAACTTGTAGTTCTGCCCCTTTTGAGTCAGCGAAGTAGAAGTCAGACTGACCGGAGCCGCGGGCGGAGCCGCCGGGGTGGAAACAGCATCCTGGGCAGCAGCGCGACAAGCTGAGTGATTCAGAGTGGAAAAGAAGGGACTTAATCCGATTAGGCTGAGAGAAGTAGAAAGAAGAATAGAAAATTTAATCACTCTCGCTCTGCTTCGCACTGGATGCCTCCTCGCATGTTTGCCGTTCAAACCGTCATTCTATCCTCTTGAATGGCGATCCGGCGCCGGGTTGTAAAGGGCGTGCAATTCCCACCTAACCCGGCTGGGGATGGGAATTTCCCCATCGACTTCAATGTAGGTGAACGCTACATTAGGTTCAGCTTTTCAAATCCGACCGCTGACGCGCTGTAACTCCCGAAAATCCTGATGAACCCAATGAGTTTCCGACCAACAGATTCCCTCCCCGTCGATCCGGGCGCCAGCTCGGCTGCCGGTCAGGAACTGTCGCATGCCGCTCAGGTAACCGGCGCCGAAGTCAGCAAAGCACTACAGTTCTTCAATCCAGGCAGCGCATCGACCGCTCTGCCTGGCATCGAGCGTCTGGCCGCTCCGCACGCCGCTATGGCCGCACCTCCCATGACCGGGATGGAAGCACCGATGATGGCAGGCGGCGACGGCACTCTGGCTGCCGCTCTTGCCGGCGCCAATGAACCCATCTCTCCGATGATTCAATTAATAATGAGAATGCCCGGCGCAATGGGTCTCATCAATTCATTCTTCGAATTCCTGGGCGCCTTCTTCATGAATCCGCTCAGCATTCTTGATGCACTAAACCCCACTCTGTTGGGTCAGCAAGCCTGGGCCGCTCTTACGAACATGGGCACCGAGCACGCCACCATCAGCCTTTCGCTTTTGCCGGGCAACGCTCCGATTCTCTCCAGCTTGCATAACATGGGCAATCCGATGTTCTCATCCGATCTGCTCAGCAATAAATTGAATTTGTCTCTGGGCGGGAACACCTACGGTTCGCTCGCCAGAGCTAATGTGGATGTATTCCAGCAGAACGGCTTTAATGTAAGCGGCGATTTCGATCCTACTAAAGGAATGTTCGAGACTGGCGGAGCCAATCAGACAGCCGGGCTGGAAACGCCTGGCGGCCAGCTTTCCGGACCTAGCCTGAGCGAAGGCGGAGCAGCACATCATATCGCCGGAAATACAAGATTGTTCTCCGATCGCGTCACCAGTGGCGGAACATTCAACAGCATGAATCTGGCCAGCAAGG
>JADMIO011432850.1_pt1 | contig 13128 bp, 13 predicted proteins | sample 8958161 | NCBI WGS metagenome assembly JADMIO01 (sample SAMN16585339, study PRJNA669376) | soil metagenome | isolation source: Crop rotation soil | place: USA: Cullars Rotation, Alabama | collected 2011 | reverse complement strand
GGTCGATGCCGATATCCTTTGCGGCGTCGTAAAAATAAACGTCGCAGGATTTTTGCAGCGCCGCTTCAAGATTCACATAGCCGTGGCCACCGGGTTTCCAGCAATGGAATGTCGTTTTGCCAAGGTTATAATGACCGGGGCAGAAGGTCGTGCGGTCGCGGGATATTTTGCCGCTTCTCAGGCCCGCCAGCGCCGTCACCATTTTGAACGTCGATCCCGGGGGATACTGGCCCGCTATGGCCTTGTTGACCAGCGGATTGGCCGGGCTTTCGGAGAGTTCCATCCAGACAGGTTGCGGGATGCCGCGTGAAAAGACATTCGGGTCAAAGGCCGGGTGCGAGGCCAGCGCGTAAATCGCGCCTGTGTGCACATCCATGACGACGCCTGAAGCGCTTTGCTCCTTTGCCAGGGTTTGCTGGGCGAAACGCTGGAGTTCGGCGTCGATGGTTAGAGTGACCCTCCTGCCGGCGGTCGCGGGGTTGCGTTTCAGTTCCCGGATTTCGCGGCCCACGACATTGACCTCAACCTCCGCCGTGCCGGCGCGCCCACGCATCGCCAGGTCATGTTCCTTTTCAACGCCGCTTTTGCCGATTTTAAAACCGGGCAGGCTGAGAAGCGGGTCCTCTCCCGTTTCGGATTCGCTGACCGCGCCGACATAGCCGATGAAATGAGCCGTGGCGTCGCTAAAGGGATAGCTGCGCACATCGCCGACATTCACCGACAGGCCGGGGAGATCGGGAACGTTGACCTCGACCGTGGCCACCTCCTCCCATGTCAGGTTGTCCTTGATTTCGAGCGGGACGAATTGCGGGGTTTTCCTTGATTGTTTCAGAACCTTTTGAATGGCGGATTCCTCAATACTGATGAATTTCTGGAGGGCGCGCAAAGATTGTTCGAGGTTTTCCGTCTGCTCGGGAATGACCATGGCGGCGAAATTCTGGTTGTTGACGGCGAGTGGCACGCCGAAACGGTCGACGATCTGGCCGCGCGCCGGGGCGATGATGCGGATGTTGATGCGGTTTTTTTCGGAGAGCATTTTATAGCGCTCGCCCTGCGAAATCTGCAGCCAGGCAAGGCGTCCGCCAAGGGTGGCCAGCAGCATGCCCTGCATCGCGCCCAGAACGAAGGCGCGGCGGGTGAAGGTTTTGCCGTTGTCGGAATTGTCGAGCTTCATCGGGTCCTGTCCAGCGACCCGCCGCCCGAGGGCAGGAATTTATGCGTCCAGTGCAGCAAGATATTGACCAGCGGGAATAAAGCCTGTCCCAGCAGGATTGAAAAAAACAGCGGTTTTATCGACGGCCAGTGCAGGTTGATGAGGCCGAAAACCAGCCATTGCAGCAGGCCGGTAAAGGTGCTGAGCAGGAAGAAACCAAACCAGATCATGACGAAGGACTGGCCCATCAGGAAGCGCCTCTGGTCGGAGATGCTCCATTGCACGAGCACAAAAATGGCGGCGCTGAGGCCGACGGGGAGGCCTCCCAGCAAATCGGCCACCATCCCGGCGGCAAAGGCCATCCATGGCGGGATCAGGGTCGGGCGGTAGATGGACCAGTAATAAAGTCCCATCAGGAATAGCGGCGCTTTTATGCCGCCGCCCATCACGAACGGAACTGACATGCAATTCAGCAGCAGCAACAACACGATCAGGCTGTAGGGCAGGAATTTGCGGGCGCCGGATTCGAAATGATCGGTGAATGTGGTGAACAGACTCATTTCCTATGAGTTTTAGAGTATTTCGGGCGGGGGTGGAAGCTTGCTTCTCACTCCTCTCCCTTCAGGGAGAGGATAGAGTTTCTTAATCGAACGGAGTGAGATTTAGATACTCTTGGTGAGGGTGCATGGCACCGCGAACACCCTCACCCCAGCCCTCTCCCTGAAGGGAGAGGGGGGCAGTATAGGATCAGTCCAAATTCCCGGGCTGGCCTTCGTGGAGGTTGGGATCATCCGGGCGGTCGACGATGCGGACATGGATCAGGCGGTCGAAGTCGGCGAAGAGTTCGACGCGGTAAGCGCCGCTTTCGTCAATGATAACGCGGCCCACGGGAATCCCTTGCGGGAAGATGCCGCCATGGCCGGAGGTGACGATGCGGGCACCGGCGGCAATTTCCGTATCGGGGGGGATGTGGGTCAGCATTGGCTGGTTGTCGTTATCACCGGCCATGATCGCGTGCTGGCGGCTGTCCTCGACCATGATCGGGACGCGGGAGTTGATGTCGGTGATCAACAGGACGCGGGAGGAATTATTGCCGGCATCGATGATACGGCCAACGAGCCCGACGCCGGAGAGCACGGCCTGGCCCTTGTTCACGCCATCGCGGCGGCCTGCGGAGAGTAATAAACTTTTTACGAAGGTGCTGCCGGAATCGCCGAGGATGCGGGCGGTGATATAACGGTTCTGCGGATCAACCTTTACATTAAGAAGCTCGCGCAGGGATTTGTTTTCAGCGTCGAGCAGCAGCGCGGCCTGGTACCATTCGCGGAGCTTTGCATTTTCGTCCTGCAGGCGGGTGTTTTCAGACTGAAGCTCGGCGATGCCGGAGGCATTGCGCACGAATACGGCGGCGTCCTGAACCGGGCGGGTCACGATGCCCAGCAGCGGCGCGGCCATATCGGCGAGGCCGGAGCGCAGGCCGCTGACGCTTTGCGGGCTGACAGATGTTACGAAAATTGAAAATACGGCGATCAGGATGAAAATGAAGGAGCTTAAATGGCTGCCTATTAAAGGCAGGGGGGCGATTTTTACAAGGCTTTTCGACCAGCTTCGGCGTTTCAAAATGATCTCTTAAACTGTTTCAATCATTACAGGTTTTAAAATTATGGACGGACATGGCTGCGAACGCAACCGCTCGTTTAATTTTATAACAAAAAAGGTTGGGAAACAATTAAGATAATTGCGGGTCAAGAACGCCATTCCCGCGAAGGCGGGAATCCAGCAATTCCGGTGCTTTCTGGATGCCCGCCTGCGCGGGCATGACGCAATTTCATTTAATACGTCCCGATCAGGACGTTGCGGAGAGATTTGCGTTCTTCCAGCGCGTGGCCCGTACCGATGGCGACGCAGGTGAGCGGGTCGTCGGCGACTGTTACGGCTAATCCTGTCGCATGGCGGATCACGAAATCGAGGTTGGTCAGGAGCGCGCCGCCGCCGGTCAGGACGATGCCTTTATCAACAATATCAGCGGCCAGTTCGGGGGCCGTATGTTCAAGCGCGACTTTAACGCCTTCGACGATCTGGCCGACGGGTTCGGCGAGCGCTTCGGCGACTTGTCTTTCGGTGACGACGATTTCCTTGGGGACGCCGTTCATGAGGTCGCGGCCTTTAATCTCCATTGTCCGGCCTTCGCCATCGCCGGGGAGGCAGGCGGAGCCGATTTCCTTCTTGATGCGCTCGGCGGTGGATTCGCCGATCAGCAGGTTATGAACGCGGCGGATATAGGCGATGATGGCTTCGTCCATCTTGTCGCCGCCGACGCGGACGGATCTTGCGTAAACGATGCCGCCCAACGAGATAACGGCGACTTCGGTCGTGCCGCCGCCGATATCGACGACCATGGAACCTGTGGGTTCGGTAACCGGGAGCCCTGCCCCGATGGCCGCGGCCATTGGTTCCTCGATCAAATAGACCTCCGATGCGCCCGCGGATTCTGCGGATTCCTGGATGGCGCGGCGTTCGACTGCCGTGGAACCTGAAGGAACGCAGATAACCATCTTTGGCGAAACGAAAGAACGGCGGTTGTGAACCTTACGGATGAAGTGCTTGATCATGGCCTCGGTGACTTCGAAGTCGGCGATGACGCCGTCGCGCAGGGGCCTCGTCGCCACGATGCTGCCCGGGGTGCGGCCCAGCATTTGCTTGGCCTCGTTGCCAACAGCTAGAATCTGCTTCTTGCCGCCGATCAAGGAAATGGCAACCACGGAGGGTTCGTTCAAGACAATGCCGCGATCTTTCACGTAGACAAGCGTATTCGCCGTGCCAAGATCGATGGCCATATCTGCCGACATAAAACCGAAAAGTCTGGAGAACATATTCTTATGATACTTGATTCTTATTCATTATGAATGAGGTTTTATAGCAGACCGGATTTCGAAATGCATCAGGAAGTTGGGCAGTGCGTCAGTTTATCAGTGTATTAGTGCGTTAGTGGATTAATTCATGCACTGACGTACTAGCGCACTGACTTACTATCGGCACTACCCTTGGCGCGCCTTGCAGCGGGGTTTGGTTTTATTGATAACGTAAACGCGGCCCTTGCGGCGGACGACGCGGCAATTGCGGTCTCTTTTCTTCAATGTTTTCAGCGAGTTTACGACTTTCATGGCTTTATCCTGTCTCTAATAGATGCGCGGAAACTAACGGCTGTGCGGGGCATTTGTCAAGTTTATTATGGGGTCAGATAACTAAAGCCAGCGGATTAGCCGTGGCCACAGCAACAGCAACCTTGGCAGCCCCTATAGCGGCGACGGAGCCAAAGCCGCCGGTTGCAGCAGCTGCACCGGACGCCACTGTCGTTGTCGCTGCTGTCGCAGTACTCAAGGCTGTTGAGGTGGTAATGGCAGCTTGCGCTGCGGCACCGCCTGCGGCAGTTGTAGTAAATGTCGAGGCCAGACCGCTTACGCCGGTAACTGTCGCATTGGCACCCAAAGCAGCAACTGGCACAGCCGCAGATGTGCTTGTTGCTGCAGCGGCCGCAGATGTATTTGCTGTCCAACCCATAATTGCCTTGCTTGCGCTATTCGCATAAAAGGAAAGGCCTGTGGTAAAATTCCCGTTCCAGAAACCGTGGTAAAAATATTCTCCACCTTTTGCCAGTCCTCCCATGAAACTTGCTGGCACTCCTTCCGCTGTAATTGCAGCTCCCGTTGAAGATATCCAGAAGGGAGCAAACAATAATCCTCCCAGCGTTGCAGGACCGGATATTTTACTATTCCATCGGGTTATTTTCTGAAGGCCTGTTTCGTCCGCCATTTAATTGCCTATAAATTTTTTAGATGGAGGCAATTTATCATAAGCACATAAAATAATGCAAATATTTGAAATCGTAAATATTTTATCTACATACAATTTCCTAACTGCTTGATTTTAATCTGAAATGCCTTCATTCTAATATAAATTAACCTTTACGCCGATAAAATAGCCTGATGACCAATAGCCAGAAAACCTTCAAATCCGGCGAGACGATCATGCGCCAGGGGGAGCCAGGCGCCACTGCTTATATTATAGAGAGCGGGCGGGTCCGGATCACGATCCAGCGCCCGGACGGCAAGGTGCAGGAGGTCGGCACGCGCGGTCCCGGGACGATGATCGGGGAGATGGCGCTGGTGGACAATGCGCCGCGCACGGCAACCGTCACAGCCATTGAGGACTGCACATTACTGGCGATCACCAAGGATGATTTTTCGCGGCGGCTGGAAAGCGCCGACCCGATCCTGCGCATGACGACGCAGGTGATTTTAACACGCTACCGCGACACGCTGACCCGCGCCATTATCAGCGGCGAGAGCCGGGCCTGGCCGCCGGTGGAGATGATCGAGCTTGATTACGCCGAGCGCACGGACGCCGTCGAGGGCATCAAGATGGCGAATGAATTCAAGTACGCGCTCGAACATAAAGAATTGTCGATGAACTACCAACCGGTTGTTAACCTTGAGACCGGGAAGACTGTCGGGTTCGAGGCGCTGATGCGCTGGCAGCACCCGCAGAAGGGCGCGATCTCGCCCAATGACTTTATTCCCGTCGCCGAGAAATCCGGCCTGATCGTCGAGGCGAGCCGCTGGGCGCTTGGCGAGTCCTGTCATGCGCTGACGCGCATCGAGGGGCGCACGGGTTACGATCACGAGCTTTTCATGAGCGTGAATTTTTCGAGCCGCGATTTCGCCTCGGAGAAATTCGTCGATACCGTATACGGGATTATCAGCGAGACGGATCTGCCGCTCAACCTCATTCATCTTGAGATTACCGAGCGGCTTTTGATGGACCAGCCCGATAATGCGCGGGTGACGCTTGAGATGTGCAGCAAGGCGGGGCTTGGCATTTCAATTGACGATTTTGGGACGGGGTACTCATCGCTCAGTTACCTGCATTACTTCCCCATCGACACGCTGAAGATCGACCGCAGCTTCGTGAAAGACATGAATAAAAACGAAAGCAGTCTTGCGCTCATCAAATCCATTATCGCGCTTGGCAAGAACATGAAGCTCCGCGTCATCGCGGAAGGCGTCGAGGAAAAAGCCGAAGCAGCGAAACTGAAAGAGCTCGGTTGCGACATGGCGCAGGGCTATTATTTTGCCCGGCCCATGCCGGAGGGAGACGTTATTAACTTCGTCCGGGATGCGAAGAAGTTTGATTTTTGAGATTATTTATGGCGCTTTTTTGATATCGGAATTTGTGATATCAAATCTCCATGAGCAAGGCACAAAAGAACATATCTGTCATTCCTGTAGAACGCATTGCCAGCCGCATCTATTTAATTCGCGGCGAAAAAGTTATGCTGGATTCCGATTTGGCTGAGCTTTACGGGGTTACAACCGCCCGGCTTAATGAACAGGTAAAGAGAAATCAAGCCCGCTTTCCCAAGGACTTTGCTTTTCAATTGTCCTCACAAGAGTTTGAATCTTTGATATCGCAAATTGCGACATCAAACGCTGGACGGGGAGGGCGCAGAAAAATCCCCTGGGCTTTCACGGAACATGGTGTCGCCATGTTATCCAGCGTTCTTCGCAGCAAACGAGCCGTGCAGGTAAACGTCGCTATTGTGCGAACCTTTATAAAACTTCGCCAGATGCTGGCAACGCATGAAGATATCGCCCGAAAAGTGGCGAGACATGACAAGGAAATCCAGATTCTTTTTGAACAGGTCAAAAGGCTTTTGCTGCCGCCCGACCCGGGAAAGAAAAATCCGATTGGCTTCATTCATCATAAAGATCAATAGGTTTGATTTTATATTCAGACGGGACAGTCAAAATAATATTGCATTTTCCATTCCCCTGCGTATATTGTCCCTCTTTTTGGAAAATGGGGATACATGGCACTTATTAGCACTCGTACAGCCTTTCTTAATTCACTTTGCGGATTGGTTTTGTCTGATCATAATGCAGACGACATGGCTTTATATCTGGCGAACCTTGATGCTTCTTTAAAAAAAGATCCTTTCAATCCGCAGCTTAATTACACGAGATTTGATATATCGCTTACGGCCCGTGATTTTGAGAATGCAAATTTATGCTTCGGGCGGGTTATCAGCAGCGAAAACGCGCCATTTGAAACTTCCCGCAGGATGATCGAACTTCTTATGAAAGGCGAGCCGGAAATTTCCTTTACAAACCCCGATCTTCATATCAAGAGTGCGGACCTTGCGACCCGCACAGAAATTCATGAAGCCGGGTTGCAGATTTTGCATGAATTTGAACTAGGCCGGAAGCCTGTCCCGGTTCCGCAACCTGTCCCCGTTTCGGAGCCTGTCTAATTATTCATACTTATTGACCGCCTGATTAAAATTATGTAATATGTATTCGTTCTTAAAATGGAGATGGTATGAATAGATTTAGAGCAGCTTTAAATAGCGCCTTAGACAGCTTCAGCGGGTTACAAAGGATTTTTAAATCCAAGGCAACAGAGGTTGCCCCGAGGTACTCACCTTTGAGAAGCGCTGTAGCAAATGACAGCTATGAGGATGTCAAAGCTGCATTGCAAATTCCGGGTGTCGATGTTTTTGAAGTGCCTGTAGCGGAGGAGCATAGAGTTTTTCTGGGCGAGCCTCTGACTGTTGTTGCAATACAGGGCCACCAAAATAATGCATTGCGCGCTCTGCTGGAAGACCAGCGCATACGGGATACAATAGATTATCAAGTGACACGGCCCAGTCTTTACTTTGAAAATCAGCACCGTTATGCCTCACACGACGGCAGCGCAGCCCACATTGCAGCCGGTCGATACGGCTCCCTTACAGCTTTGCAGCTATTGAAGGAAGCAGGCGCCAATTTGAATCTTCAACGCCATGCCGCCCATAATTCCTTTACGCCTCTTGACGAAGCTGAATGCCAACAACGTCTGCATGGCACACATGAAGCACTCGTTACCTTCATAAAAACGAATGGCGGAACCAATGCTCCTTTTGAATCATCTGCTCGCCCTGATTTAAGAGAACTGGCAGTTTAACTCACTTCCCCTTGGCCTCGTAGACCCCTTCCCAGCCGCCTTCGGGCGGGTAGTCGTAGAGCGTCTGGACGCGTTGGCGGTACATGTCGTAGAGGGATTTGAGATCCAGAAATTCGATGCGGGCGCAATCCTCGATGCACTTTAAAGTTTCCGCGAAATCGCCGAGGCGATAGGATTTCATCATCGCATCGTGCGCGGCGCGGAGCTTTTTGAAATTTTCAGATACGGCCATATTTTCATCGCCGAGCAGCGCGAAAATCCGCGCGGGTTTCGTTTTCCCTTTTACACGTATGAGATCGAGTTCCAGCACCGCGAATTCCGGCGCGGCGGCCTGTGTTGCTTCGCCGATGATGACGGAAACGCCGTAACCTTTGGTCTGGCCTTCGAGGCGGGAGGCAAGATTCACCGCGTCGCCGAGCGTGGAATAGGCGAAACGCTGTTTCGAGCCCATGTTGCCGACCGCGCAGGGTCCGCTATTGATGCCGATGCCGACTTTCAGCAGCGTGGTTCCGCCCTTGGCCTTTATGTTCTGGTTCACGGGTTCCACCGCCGCCTGCATCTGCAGCGCGGTCTTGCAGGCATGGCGCGCGTGATGGGGATCGTCGAGCGGCGCGTTCCAGAACGCCATCATCGCATCGCCGATATATTTATCGATGGTGCCGCGGTTCTGCATGACGAGGTCCGACATGGGGGTGAGGAAATCGTTCATCATCTGGATCAGTTCCTGCGGCGGCAGGCCTTCGGAGATGGTCGTGAAATTGCGGATGTCGGTGAACATGACGGAGAGATCGCGCGTTTCGCCGCCAAGGCGCAATTTGTCCGGATCGTGGGTCAGTTCCTGCATGAAATCGGGCGAGATATAGAGGCCGAAGGCCTGGCGCACGGCGCGTTTTTCGCGTTCGGCGCGCAAGTATGTCAGCATCGTTGAGAGCATGAAAATCGCCAGCACCGACAGGGCCGGGTACGCGACATCGATCAGCAGGCCGTATTTTTCAAAGGCGTAAATGCCCGCGTAAATCCCGCCGGTCAGCACGCAAATGACAACGCCCGCCTGCGACAGCGCGCCGATGAAGGGCGCGAAGAGGATGATAAAAATCCCCACGGCGAAGATGGAGACGGCTTCCAGCCCCTCGGCCTCGATGGAGCGGTTCAGGAATTTTCCCTGAATGATCTGGTCGATGATATTAAGATGGACCTCGACGCCGGGGATGAACGTATCGAGCGGCGTGGAGCGGATGTCTTTCAGGCCGACAGCGCTGGTGCCGATGAGAACTATTTTATCTTTTATTTTTTCGAGCGGCAGCGTTTTATCCAGCACCTGCCATGCCGGGAGATACCAGGCGGGGTTTGATTTCGCGAAATACACAAGGAATTCGCCGCGCGCATCGGTGGGAATGACGCGGCCCTGCCCGCTGGCATTTTGCCCGATCTCTATGCCCGTGACACCGAAGCGTTCCGGGTCGAGCTGCGCGTATTTCGGATCAGCGAGCATGACTTGCCCGCCCCGCTCGCCGTCCATCACGCGCACAGTTTCAAGGGAGAGCGATGGGTAGACGCTTGGAATGGTGGAATTTCCGGGCGCATAAGAGATCAGCATCGGGACGCGGCGGATAATGCCGTCGATGTCGGTGGAGACGAAGAAGCTGCCGTTGCCGGCGGCATCCTTCGTGATTTGCTTTAAATTCGTCGTGGCGCCAACGAGGCGTGGAATGAATTTTTCGATGTTGCGGCCACGGAATATGCCCTTCTGCACGGGGACGGACTCGGTGGGCTCATTCGTGAATGAAAAACCGGTGACGACATTGCCCGCCTGCGCGATGGCCTGCCCGAAAATCTGGTCGTTATCGGGCATTTCCATCAGGCGGTTCATGATGTCTTCGTTGCCCGGCTGGTTTTCGAAAACATGCGCCAGATTGTCGGGCGAGCTGCGGTCGGGTTCAGGGAAGACAATGTCGAATACTATGACGGCGGCGCCCATGTCCTTCAGGTTCGCGGTAAGCTCCGCCATCGTGCTGCGTGGCCATGGCATCTGGCCGATTTTTTTCAGCGAGGCCTCGTCGATATCGACGATGACAATATTATCCGAGGCCGCGCGCGGCTTCATGATGTTGTAATTGTCGAAGGTGAAATTACGGATCTGCTCACGCCAGCGCGTGTGGGAAAAACTCAGGATGACAGCCGCGCCGAGCAGAAACAGCAGCAAGGCGACCTGGAACCAGCGGCTTGTTATGAAACGTTCGAACATGCCCTGTCATTGTGGGCGAAGAGGAAAAGCGCGTCAATGCGTATGGGTTATGTGTTCAGTCTTTCGGCCAAATATAGCCGATGGGGTTTTTCTTTACCGGCGGCGGGCCGAGAAGTTTTTTCACATAGTCATATAGAATAGCAATGTCGTGATCATGCTTGTCGATCCGGCGGGCCAGTTCATCGTTCGACGCGATCATTTCGCGCAGGCGGACGAATGTTCGCATTATGGCTATATTGACGGCGACCGCTTTCGGGCTGCGCAGGACGCCGGAGAGCATGGCGATGCCTTCCTGGGTGAAGGCGCGGGGTGGAAAACGGGAATCACGGTGTTTCTGTGAACCGGTCACAAATTGTGACCGGTTCAATTCTTCTGTTTCTTCCTTTGAAAGCGGAAACATAAAATCATCTGGGAATCTTGCTTTATTACGACTAACTGCCTGATTTAAGACTTTCGTTGGAACGTCGTAAAGATCGGCAAGGTCATAATCCAGCATAACCTTTTGCCCGCGCAGCAGATAAATATTTCTGACAACGCGCTCGACGGGAATAATGGCTGTCTGGGGTTTCGCTTTTCCCATACGCGAATGTTCGCATGGCAGAAGTTTTTGTCAAGATGTGCGTATTTTGAGGTCACAATTTGTGATCTCAAAGATTGGATGTCGCAATTTGCGATTTCCAACCAGTCGCAATCTGCGACCGGTTCTCTAATGCTCCGTCAGCGCCACGTCCTGCGCGCGGAGGATGGGTTTGAGGAGGTATTCGAGGATCGTGCGTTTGCCCGTGATGACTTCCGTTTTGGCGATCATGCCGGGGGTGATGGGAAGTTTGTTCTGCTCTGTGCCCATGTAATTTTTATCGGTGCGGACTTCTATTTCAAAAGAGACATGGCCTTCGCGGTCGGTGACGCTGCTCGCGCCGACGCGGGTCAGTTTGCCATGCAGGCTGCCGTATTTTTGCGGGTCGTAGGCGGTGATTTTGACCTTCGCATCCTGACCGACGCGCAGGAAGGCGACTTCTTCGGGTGAAACCTTGGCGACGATTTTCAGTTCGTTATCGAGGGGAACGATTTCGACGAGGCGCATGGCAGGTTCGACGACGCCGCCGATGGTGGTGAGGGCAATATTATTCACGATTCCATCGACGGGCGAGCGGATTTCACCGCGGTTGACGCGGTCGCCCGCAGATTTCAGGTTTTCCTCAAGACCCGAGATTTCGGCCTGCGTTTCATTGAGTTCGGTCAAAGCCTGCGAGCGGAAAGAGCCTTCCTGCGTTTCCTTTTGCTTGCCGGCCTCTTCCAACTCGGCCTGCAGGCCCTTTTGCCGTTCGGAGGCGGCGTTGATCTGGCCGCCGAGATCGCTGAGTTCGCGTTCCTTTTGCATCTGTTCCAGTTTCGGCGCGGCGCGTTGCTCGACCATCTTTCGCGTAATTTCGAGTTCCTGCTGGAGCATTTTTTTATTGTCGGAGAATCTGGCGATTTCGGCCTTTGCTTCGGCGAGACCCGCCTGCGCCTTGTTGATGCGGTCCTCGATAATTGAATATGAATTTTTCAGCTCTTTCTGGCGCGAGTCATAGAGCGCTTTTTCGTTAGCGGCAATCTGCGGATTTTTATCGGCGATGTCCTGCGGAACGGTAAATTCGCTGCCGCTTGCCTCCGCTTCGAGGCGGGCTTTTTTCAGGATCAGGCTGATATGTTTTGCCTCTTTCTCTTTTTCGTCGGAGGAGAATTGAGTGTTGGTCAGTCGCATCAGGACCTGGTCCTTTTTGACCTCTTCGCCCTCCTTCACCAGCAACTCGGAAAGGATGCCGCCGTCCATGCTTTGCACGACCTGGATTTCACGCGTCGGGACGACCTGCCCCTGCCCGCGCGTGATGACCTCGACCTTCGACACGGCGGCCCAGACGAGGAACAGCACCGCCAGCGCCACGACGGAGAACAGCATCAGGAGCACAGACGTCGCGGGGCGCAGGCGGGTGGCGGCTTCCAGTTCGTTCATGAAATCGGTGTCGGAGATCATTGGCGGTGTTTCTATTGCTTATGTTTTTTCAAGTCGCGGTAGAAATTTTCATGAGAACCTACGGCGGCGAATCTCAAAATATCAGCCTTTTCATCATACTCATACGCCAAAAGCGTCAATTGCCTGACCATGTGAAATTTATGGACGCGCATCCCGGCCAGATCGCCGGTTTTATGAATGCCCCCACCGGGATTTTCAATGACTTCGTGCATAGCGCCCTCCACATCGCGGCGCTGGTTGTCGTGAAGTTTTTTCAACTGGCGCTCGAAGAGCCTGCTTTGTTGAATTTCCATGGAGTTTCAGGATTTTTTTTGCTTGCCCTTGGTCTTGTTTTTAGGAAATTTAAATTCGACAGGCACCCATTCATCCTCTTCCTTGGCCAGCAATATGTCCCGGATGAAAGAATAGGGCAGGTCCGGGTTTTCCTCGGCGATACGGCCCAGTTTCGCCCAGTGCTCAATTTGTTTCGGCACGGAGCGGCTGTAGACCGACGCATATTTACGGGCCTTGTCGACAAGGTCCTGGGACAGATTAACGTTCATAATTACACCTCTTTGTTCTAAAATACTACAAAAAGTGGTGTTTTGCAACTTTCATCGCGGCACCTCGATTTTCCCGCCGGAGAGCGCTTCGAGCACCTTGTCGCGCGGGCCGTCCCTTTCCAGCACATTGGGATCCTAAGCTTAGAATTCCACGTGGACAAGTTGTCGC
>JADMIO011863675.1_pt1 | contig 13129 bp, 12 predicted proteins | sample 8958161 | NCBI WGS metagenome assembly JADMIO01 (sample SAMN16585339, study PRJNA669376) | soil metagenome | isolation source: Crop rotation soil | place: USA: Cullars Rotation, Alabama | collected 2011 | reverse complement strand
CTTTCCCGCGGGTCTTCCTGGGACGGACCCTTCGAGCGCGTCTCTCCGCTCGTCGATCCCCGAGGCGACGGACAGACCTACGAGGTCAGGGCCAAGACCCATGCTTTTCTCGGACGCGTTCAGTACTACTCGATCGAGGTCGTCAACGCGGACGGGACGAGCGATCCATCCGGACCTATCGCCGTGACACTGCCAGCCGCGAAGCAGACGTTCGCTCGGTCTGCTCCGTGACGCCCAGCTTGCGCGCCACCTCAGCCACCTTCCTACCCGCGTCGACCCCCTATTGCCTTTTACACATGGTTCCATCGAGGAAAGGTCCACATGCCTGCTCCATCTGGGTCAGGCTCGCCGGTCTTGTCTGGCTCGTGTTCGGGCTGGCGTTAGCGTGGTATGGGATGCTGGGGCACCGCTTCGAGCACTTGATCTCACAAGGCGCCGCGAAGGATTATGTAGCCATCGCAGCGGCTACAGGCGTCAGCCGAACGCGCGTCACGCAGATCGCTAACTTGACCTTTCTCTCCCCAGCGATCCAGGAGCGGATCATCCTTGATGACATCGACGGCCTCTCCGAACGGATTCTCAGGTCGGTCCTTGTGCATTCGAGCTGGTCGGTGCAGGAACGGATATTCGAATGCCTCGTCTCCAAGCAGCATCACCGCGCGAGCCCTTCATCGATGCGTGACCTTCCGGTTCAGATCAGGCATTAACGCAGCCCCCATCGGCAGGGAAAATCAGTAAGAGAGCGGCCAAGGATTCTGGCGTGCCGCGGCCGGGGCTCAGAAGACTGGAAGATGCCGGGCGACTCAAGAACTCATCGGCATGCTGATGCTGATTCTAGGATACCCGAATCACGGGAGCGGACCCGACCCGGCTCATCGTAGGTGCCTGCAGCTTGGCAGCCAACGGCACGAATCAGATAGAAGTACCCCTCACCGGGCACGGGACATCGAGCGTCACTTATCTGTGAAGCGGCCGAATCGTCCGCCATGCACGTGTCCACAGATGCGTCAAAGGCACCGCCGGATTTCATGAGTTCAGCCAACGACCCAGATATGACGTCGTAACCTTCAGCCCCGGCCACGGGACTCCAGCGGAGAACTACCTCATTCCCGACGGGAAAGAAGGATGTACGTTCGACTGATAAGTCCGTTACTTGTCCGGCATTATCAACCGTGCTGTCGCAGTCGTCGTCCTTCCCATTGCAGAGCTCGATGCCATTGGGTTGAACAGTTGCATCGGCATCGTCACAGTCAGAAGCGTTCAATACATATCCCAGCTGAGGCAGCCCATCGCAAGAAGGCATGGAAAGCGAAGCGTCGCCAAATCCATCTGCGTCAAGGTCACGATAGGTCATGCGACCCGATGGGCATGCGCAGTAACGCCCCCCTGTCGATGTCAGCGGGGTTCCTCCCCAAATTATCATTTCCGATCCGGTCCAGACTGCCGTATGGGATTTGCGTGGATCCGGTGCCCCCGGGCCGATTGGCATAGGAGCCCACGTATCGGTCTCCGGCGAATACCTGCCGCTCGCCACCCCCCAGAGGATCAATTCCTTGCCGGTCCACACAGTGGAAAAACCCTCTGCAAGGGAGGGTAGCGCCGGGCCGGCCGCGATGGGACTCCACTCGTCACTGGACAACTTGTATCGACCTCCTGTATTCATCTGATATCCATAACTGCCGCCCCAGATGATCATTTCGTCGTTAGACATGGGGAGGGCGTAATGAGACGCCCGCGCAACCGGCGCATTGACCAAGCTCACTGTTGTCCATGTGTTCGCCAGAGGATCGTAGACGCCGCCGGTATTCACGGCGACATATGGATTCAGTCTTGTAGCCCCACCCCACACCACCATCTTTCCATTCAGCATCACAGCTGAATGCGCCCTTCTAGCCTGAGGAGCGCTGATGGTCGAGGTGGGAGTCCACGTGTCGGTTTGGGGGTCATACTGTCCTCCCGTACTGGTGGCAGACGTCGGACTCCACATCGAACCCCCTCCGCCCCCCCACACGATCATTCTCTTGCCTGTCCAAAGAGTTGAGTGGTAGGTTCGCGCGGAGGGTGTAGAAGCATCAACCCTCGTTGGTAACCAGGTGTTCGTACTCGGGTTGTACCGACCTCCCGTATTCACAGACCAACCGTCGACGAATCCACCCCAGACAATCATTTCCTTTCCAGTCCAAATGCCTTGGATCCAGAGGGCGCGCGGAGCACCCACCGTCGACGTCGGTCTCCATTCATCGGTAGCAGGGTCGTAGATACCCCCGGATGACAGACCGCCGCCGCCCCAGACAATCATTTCGCTGCCCGTCCAGACCGCAGCATGATCGGAACGAGGTTCGACCACGCCCGTGCTCGTGGGAACCCATGAATCGGTCGACGGGTCGTAGCGACCGCCGGTATCAAGCTCATAGCCGTCCGAGTCATACGTCTGGCCGCCCCAAACGATCATTTCGTGACCTGTCCACACAGCTGTATGGAGAAACCGAGCTGCTGGGCTGCTGATTGTGCTGACGGGTCTCCAGACGTTGTCCTGTCGGTTGTACCTACCAGCCGTCCCGGAGGCCCAACGCGAGGCGCGCCCCCCCCATACGATCATTTCATTCCCTGTCCAAATTGCAGTAGCGTCGATCGCTCCGCTCGGGCCGTCGGCTGAGCCAATGGGCGACCAGTAGCGAGTTAGCGGATCGTAGGATCCGATATCGTTCGGGTAGTACGATCCGTTCACCCCTCCCCAAATGAGCATCTCGCTGCCAGTCCAGACAGAAACAGCGTGCTCACGAGGGGAAAGAAGTCTTCCAACAGACCCGGTTTCCGTCCAAGTATCGGTTGAAGGGTCATAGATGCCACCGGTGTCGAAGGGAGGACCGGAACTGTCTCGACCGCCCCAGACAATCATCTTGGTTCCGGTCCATACCGCCGTATGATTCGAGCGTTCGAACGGTGCATTGATTAAACTCGTTCGAATCCAAGTATCTGTAGAGGGGTTGTAACGACCTCCTGTTCTTAATCTTCCGCTCGAACCGGCTTCCTCGCCTCCCCACACGATGACCTCGGTCCCCGTCCAGATCATGGAGTGGTGAACACGTGCGGGCGGCTGGTTTGTTGTTGCCATTGTCGCCCAAGTGTCGGTCCTTGGGTTGTATCGTCCGCCAGCAAGTATGGGCACAGAGCCTTGAGTGACTCCCCAGACAATCATCTCAGTACCTGTCCATATGGCTTTGACAAGCGTTACGCCAGGTCCCTTGCTCATGGGCGTCCATGTATCCGTCGCGGGATCATAGCGGCCGCTGCTGATCCCGGGATGTCCACCCCAAACGATCATTTCGCTTCCCGTCCATACGGAAACGTGTTCGGTGCGAGAATCAGCCACACCAAAAGGCATGGAAGACCATGTGCCTTGGGTGCATGAAGTGACACTGGCGACCGAGAGGGTGTCAGGGGTAACCGAATCTGCTCCCAGCGCCTCCGTGGGCTGGCTGGAAGATTGCTCTATAGGCGCCTCATAGCCTGGTTGGAGTCCCCTAACCAGTGTCGGCGGACCTTGACCTTCAGCTTCGAGCCTTGGCTGAACTTCCTCATTTAAGGATGTGAGATGCGTAAGACTCGGATTGAACCTTCCTCCTGAGTTCGTCACGTGCGCTGTGCGGGCGGGATCGGAGGTGGTTTCCTTGGACGTCCAATTGGCAAACAATCGTTCCGCAAGCGCAGGACGTGCAAGGCACTCCAAGATCAAAAAGGGGTCTCTTCCGAGAGCCGTAAAGAGCTCATCGAGAGTCTGACGATTCCTCGAATTGCGTCTCATTCGCTGAACTTCGGCCTCGAGCTGGTCTATCGTAATCGGTCGATGCCACCGTTCACCAAGCGCCTCGGACTTCGATAAATAGCTTCTGACCTTAGAGCGGATTTCGTCGCGTGACATCACATCAAGCATCCCTGGCTTGGGCTGCCGGTTTTCGGTGGGCCAGAGACGGTGAGACCAGTAGACCTTCTCAATGGCTTCCTGTGCCTGGACGCGTTGCTCGAGTGTCAACTCCCGCGCGTGAGTCAGTCCAGTCGAAAACGAAAACCCAAGAAGAACGAGTGAGAATTGCGCCAGTTTATGCATTCCAACCTCTGGCCATCAATATAGAGACCCCGTTGCACATGTCGAGACAGCCGAACCTGCGGGGCCGAATGGCAATCGCATTCCGTTGTGGCCGTAGCCATCCACCCCCCCTCGCTGGCCGTCACACAGCACCTTGATACCCGCCATCGCCGCGGCAATCCGACGTCACAAGGGCAGGCCCTCCCCTCCGATCAGCCCAAACAAGGTTGTCCTTCAAACCGGCATCTAAAGGGCACCGCTCCACACGCAAGGGGTCTTTAATGGGCATGGGGCTCTTTAAGAACCCCCTTTTATGGGCATGCGCTCTGGAAAAGGCGCCCAAAATGGGCATCGACCGAGATGTGCGAGCGGCTCGTCCGGGTCTCTCTTCAATATCTCCTTGAACCGCGCCTCGGCGCGCGCATAGTCACCCAGCTCAATGTCCAGCGTGCCGAGGTACTGTGCCGTCCAAGGATCCAGGCCCCCCGCCAGGGCCAGGGCTTTTTCCGCTGCCCCGCGGGCTTCCCGGTATCGCTTGGCCTGTCCCAGGGCGTAGGCGAGGCCGCGCTGAGCCTTAGGATCCCGAGAATCGAGCTCGGCCGCGTGCCGGAAGGCCTCGATCGCTTCCGGATAATTCCTCACCTCCTGGGCCTGGGCACCGAGTGCGTTCCACGTCAGGGGTGTGTCCGGATTCGCCCGGGCGGCCTCGCGATAGGCGGAGAGCGATCCCTGCTGCCAGTCGAACGAGTGGTACTTCTTGACCAGTTCGAGTTGGCGCTGGCGAAGGGGTCCGTTTCGCCAGGCTTCGGAGGACTCGTCATGGGGAATTGCTTTAGCTCCTTGACGATGTTGTCGAAGATGCGCGAATAGGCCGTTCCAAGATTGAGGTTCGCCTTCCAGTCCGAGGGATTGATTCGGATGGATTCCTTCAGCTCGACCACTCCTTCGTCCAAGCGATCTTGTTCGAGGAGAATGAACCCGATGTTGCGATGGGCAGGTCCGTGCTTCGGATCGAGCTGGACCGAAGTCCGGAAGTCGTTCATGGCTCCTGTCAGGTCGCCCAGCTGCTCCTTCGCGATCCCGCGATGATAGAGGAGGTCGGCGTCCGCCGGGATAAATCGCGACGCCGCGATGAGGGCGTCGAGCGAGGCTTCGATCCTACCCATCCCTTCATAGGCCAAGCCAAGTCCATAGTAGAGCGCGCGCGAACCGACCCGACCTGGGATCTTAAGCTCCTTGATACTGTCGTGATTCAAGGCCTCCTGATAGGCCTCGACTGCAAGGGCGAGCTCTCCCTTCGCTCTCAGGCAGTCGCCGCGTTCGACCTCGCACCAAGGCAGAACCTCGGGAATCCATGCGGATTCTCCTATGGCATTGGCTACGGCGGATCTGATAATTTACCTTGGTGAAGGTGCGGGGGGTGATTCGTCTGTTGGAGCGCGACGGCTGGGTGAGAGTGGCTTCGCGTGGCGGTCATCGTCAGTACAAGCACCCGACCAAGCCTGGCCGCGTGACCGTAAGCGGCAACTTGGGCGAGGAGATGCCCAAGGGCACGTTCGCGTCGGTGAAGCGACAGGCAGGACTGAAAGGACTCAAGCCATGAGAAAGCTCCGTTATCTGGTGCAAATCGACAAGGATACCGACAGCGACTGGGGAGCCTCGGTTCCCGACTTGCCAGGCTGCGTAGCGACGGGCAGGACAATCGATATCACCCTTCGCCGCATCCAGGGGGCCATCGAAGCCCACCTTCGGGGGATGAAAGAGGACGGCCTACGTCCTCCCCGCCCGAGGCGGCGCTCCGTTGTGCCTGGGGCGAGCCGCCGGACGGTCAACTTCCATGCGAGCGTCGTGGTCGCGGCCTGACGCGAGAGTTCGAACATCCCTGCGCTTGGACCCCACCTGCACCCAAGTTCGAACCGAGAGAGTTCGAACATTCGATTAGGTGGGGAGCCAAGTAACCCCAGACACGAGCGGACGTTCTTTTCGGGGCGGGACGCTACCCACCGGCGTCCAGGGTCAGGAACCGCGTTCCCTTTCTGTCAGGGGCAACCGGAACAGCGGCACGAGCACCTGAGGTTGATGCACGCCGCAATCGAGGTTCCGCAGCCGGCCGCCTGGCACGACGCCGCGCAGGCCGTCTTGTCTTGATGGGTGCAGCAAGGGCCGCCGCCAGATGCAGCGATTTCGGCGGGATCGGCTGCACCGCCGTGGGCGAGGCAGCAGTAGGCACCATTGGCCTGGGCCGAGCAGATGAGGGACGGTCTATTGGGGTTGCAGGGCTGACCGACCTGGCTGGCCGCGCAGGACTTGATCCCCTGAGGGCAACCGTTGCGATTCTGGTCGCCCTGGCCTGTGGCCCAATCGTAGAGATCGGCGGCAGCATCGACCTTGGGCGAGCAGACGTCGGCGATTGGCTCGGTGGTCAACATTGAAGCCTCGGGAGCGGGCACTGCGGGCGTTGTCGCCACGTTGGATGCCCCGAGCGCGGCTGGTGTGGTTATAAGAATAGTGGCGACGACGACGAGAGCCGCGCGTCCGAAATTCGCGTTCATGATGGTCCTCCTCGCGACATTTGATGGTTGAGTGACTCCGGGAAGTATGCAACGAAGCTCGACTGCAAGCACGAAAATTGTGACGGGCGTGGGCACCCCGGCAGCAGCGCCGGGCCTCGCCCATTCATCACGCCGGCGATCAGCTTTTCCCCATCGAGCGCACGCTACGCCAGAATGATTACTTCCCAGCCCGGAGCTGCGCCCTGCAAGTGAGAGTGGAGTGCAGGGGCCTCCGCAGGCGTGCTTTGAGACGATTGTAGCAGCTCCGATACCAAGAAGGTCTCCGGCTATTTGAGACGCCCAGAATGATCATCCCGTTGCCGGACCGCTTGGCCGTGGAGTCCCTTCACTGAACCTGGGTGTATGATTCAGGCTTGGCGCGCGGTCGGTTCCCGCCCGAGCGACACCTCAAGGAGACATTCCATGTACGTCATCGTGCAACACAAGATTTCCGACCCCAAGACCTTCTGGTCCACAGCCGAGAAGGTCGTCCCCGCGCTTCCGAAGGGACTTAGAGTCGTCCAGACCCTTCCCAACAAGGAAGGGACCCAGGCCGTGTGCGTGTGGGAAGCGGACAGCGTGGACTCGGTGCGGAATGCGATCGAACCCGCGGTGGGTCAGGTGAGCAGGAACGAATACTTCGCGGTGGACGACGAGAAATCGATGGGTCTCGTCAGGTAGCCTTGGCTCGAAGTGCCGGGTCCAGATCTCCCGAATCCCGAATGATTCCTGCTCCACGAGCGTATTCGACGATGTGGACATACGCCTGACGTCTCCGTATTTCGTACTTCCGGACACCTGGACCCCCTTGCACCCTGTTTTGCACTCTCGGAAGCGCGAAACCGTCGATCACCTGGGGAGCCACGTAGTCCCTGACACGAACCGTGCGTTCTCGTCGAGCGCGGACGTGCGTTCAGGGCGGGAAATTCCGCGCACCGTTACGCGGGTCGGGGGAGCGACGACGGTTCGCCCGCGTGTTAACCGGAGAGCGCCCCGCAGGCCACTTCCACGTCCTGGATGCTCCACATGCCATCATGCTCAGGAACATCCACAGTGCCGAGGCGCTCGCGCTGCTGCTCGTGGCTTCCAAGATCACAGCAGGACGACTGGAAGGGCATGATTCCGGCAGCTTGGCGAAACGGCATTGATACCTCCGCCCTGGAGCGCTGAGTTCATACTTTTCGTGAAACCCGAACAGGCCCCCTGGCTACGGTGCCCCTGTTCTTTAACAAAAACCCCTAAGGATACGCTGAGAGCTGGGACCTTGACGCAACTGTGACCATACGCAACCTAATCGTGAACCTCCTGTACTACGGGGTGACGCTGCTCTCCATCCCCTGGCTGCTGCTGTATCTAGAGGACCGACTCGGAGTTGCTCGGCTAGACGCGTTCCCGTTGAAAGCCACGGCCGTGATTCTCGCGACGACAGCGGCGGGCTTCCAACTGTGGTGCATTGCCATATTCCAGCACATCGGCAGGGGGACCCCGTCGCCGCTTCTGCCACCCAGCCGGCTGGTCACTGTAGGCCCCTATCGGTGGCTGCGCAATCCAATGAACTTGGGCGAGGTCGGGCTTTTTGTGGCTTTGGGGATGTGGTTCGGGTCGCCATTCCTGATGGCGTACGCGGTGGGGTCCTGGCTCATCTTCCATGCGTTCCTCATCTACTACGAGGAACCAGGGCTGGCCAGGCGCTTTGGTGGCGACTACCGGTCCTACTGTGCACGGGTCCGACGTTGGTGGCCCAGGGGGCGATGAACGCGCCCTCACGAACGGGAGATGGCACCGCAGAGAGCGACGACCCATCCCGAGGGTATCCATCGACATTGAAAAACCGTCGCGTCCTGACGCTCTTCACGGACAAGGGCTTGAGACGTCCAGCACGCCCGCGCCATAGCCGCCTGTACCGCAAATACTTCGCGCCCTGACAAGATACCAGCACCCATCGCCCGGTCCTGCACTGCAAGCAGCCAGAGATTGGCCTACCTGTACCCCAGTAGCGTCCAGCCTCATTCCTGACCTCGCAGGGCGTCATCCTATTCGAGCGGCGGGTTTTTCCACGCTGACTATATTGATAGGTGTCGCCAGAGGACGGACGTGCGCCACTTTCGTTCTCCGCAGGCGCAGGGCCAAGGTTCGAGCGCAACCACTTACGAGGTCAATTCCATGAGCATTCAATCGAGATCTGCGTGTGCGTATCCCCTGCTCGTAACCCTGGCGTGCTTACTCTTGACTACGCAGGCCGCGTTTCCCAGAACGCTAACGTTCCAGGAGAGAGTGTCAGCACAGGAGGCTCTCGAGCGAATCTCGTGGTCCCACAGGATTTGGCCTGCGGAGAATGCCGGACCCAAGCCTCCGCTCGAGCAGGTCATGTCCGCAACGGCGATCCGGGCGAAGGTCGAAGACTACCTGAAGAAGTCGGAAGCTCTCGAACGGATCTGGAAGCGACCCGTCGTGGGCGCCCAGCTGCAGGCCGAGATGGAGAGAATGGCTCGTGACACGAGACGATCGGATGTTCTCCAGGAGATGTTCAGAGCGCTTGGCAACGATCCCTTCCTCATTGCAGAGTGTCTCGCTCGTCCCATACTGGTCGATCGCCTCATCCATTCCTGGTACGCACGTGATGATCGTTTTCACGGCCGCCTCAGGCGTCGAGCCAGCTCGGCGGTGGCCGAGTACGGCCCGTCGGGGCTATCGAAGCTCCAAGGCGTCCGTTCACAGGAAATCATCTATCAACGAAAGGAATCCAGCGGGTCGAGGTCGAGTGAGCCTGCTGACTCCATGTCTCTGACGGAAGACGAGTGGAATTCACTGCTCCGCAGCGGGGCCGTGGAAAGACAGGGGACGCTGCAGGAGTCTGAGGACGGCTTCTTCATCTCGAGGATCATGGACGAAACCGCGGATCGCCTTCGAGTCCAGCGCGTGACATGGCCGAAGGTCCCCTTTGACGTCTGGTGGGAGAGTGCGCGCTCGGGATTCTCTGTGGACCCTGCCCCGGCGGACGACACCACCTATCAGTCCGTTTCGGCGCGCTCGAGCCCGTGTGTCGACGACACGTGGAGGCCGACCCGGCAGCAGGCGCCAGACCCCCGCCGTGCGCAAACTGCCGTGTGGACTGGAAGCGAAATGATCGTTTGGGGAGGAACGATCAGTGAGATCAATTCTGGAGGAATTTCCGTCAATACGGGAGGGCGCTACAGTCCGGCGACGGATACCTGGACTTCGATGGCCGACGGCGACGCTGCTCCCGCGCCGCGAGAGAGCCATGCCGCTGTGTGGACGGGAACCGAAATGATCGTCTGGGGAGGCTCGGTGACGGTCGGAGGGGTTACGACCTACTTGAACTCCGGCGGGCGATACGACCCTGTTCTGGACCGTTGGAGCCCTACGAATGCCGGCTCGGCTTGCCCCCCGCCCCGGGGAAAGGCAACGGCCCTATGGACAGGAAACGAGATGATCGTGTGGGGTGGAACGAATGGCACACCCTTGCAAAGCGGTGGCCGGTACAAGCCTTCAACGGATGAGTGGACTGCGACGAACATGGGAGTGAACGTCCCCGCGGCGCGCGTCACTCATACAGCCGTTTGGACAGGCAGCGAAATGATCATCTGGGGCGGACGCAGTCCAGCGGGGCTCTTCAACAGCGGAGGAAGGTACAACCCATCGACCGATAGTTGGACTCCGACGCAAACAGGGGCCAATGTCCCTTCCGCCCGGCGGTCGCACGCAGCCATTTGGACTGGTCGAGAAATGATCGTCTGGGGAGGAAATGACGGTCACGATACGAACACAGGGGGCCGTTACGACCCTCTGACCGATTCATGGACGCCGACGAGCACGGGGACCAATACACCGGCCGCACGAACGATCCATACCGCGATATGGACCGGCAACAAGATGATCGTGTGGGGCAGGACCGCAAGTAGTCCACAAGGAAACGGCGCCATTTACGATCCTTCATCCAACACCTGGTCCCCCATGGCTGCTTCCAGCATCTATCAAATGGCCAGTTTCACGGCGGTGTGGACCGGCACGGAAATGATCGTGTGGGGGGATCTTGTGTTCGGCCAGCTCAGAGGGTTGGTGTCTCGATACAATTTTCAAACTGATTCCTGGCTTCCCCCCAGCGTGAGTGGGGCCGTTCCCGAAGCGCGGTGGGGACACCTGGCTTTGTGGACGGGGAGCGAAATGCTCGTGTGGGGAGGAATCTCCGCGAACAGCTCGCAAGTGAATACGGGTGGACTCTATGACCCCGCAACGGACTCTTGGCGGCGAATGACCCAGAGTGGGGTGCCTGAACCGCGCTCCTGCCCGGCTGTCTGGACGGGCAGGGAAATGATCGTCTGGGGTGGTTACGGGACAGGACCGAATGGCGGGATCAGGCTGAATACCGGGGGAAGGTACGACCCCGCGACCAACACCTGGAGAAGCACCAGTGTCGGAGCGAACAATCCCAGCGCTCGCCAGGATCACTCTTCGGTCTGGACAGGCACAACGATGATCGTCTGGGGGGGGCGCGACGGAACCATCCCCTTCGACACCGGGGGCATATACGACCCAGCGACCGATTCCTGGACGCCGACCGGATTGGGGCCGAACGTACCTGCGGCACGTTCTGAGCATGTTGCCGTCTGGACGGGAAGACACATGATCGTGTGGGGTGGATCCACCGACGCCCACACAACCTGGCTCGATACAGGAGGGCGCTACGACCCAGTCTCAGAGACGTGGCAGCCGACGTCGGTCGGCGAAGAATGTCCGCCGCCGGGTATCGGGGGAACAGCCCTCTGGACAGGACATGAAGTGATCTTTTGGGGGAGCAGCGCCACCTTGTGCGCGCGTTACAACCCGGTGAGCGATGCGTGGTCCTCGTGCCGCCCGGGGCCGGGGTATTACCAAGCGGCCGTCTGGACGGGGACCGAAATGATCGTCTGGGGTGGAAACGCGGGAGCGGCTCATGACGCTGGGGCACGCTACGATGCTGCAGCGGACACCTGGTCTCCGACCACCTTGACGAATTCCCCCACGGGGAGATACGGCCACTCGGCAATCTGGACCGGCGGAGAGATGATCGTTTGGGGAGGGGCTCCCACGACTTCGTCGGGAGGCGCCTATTGTGCGCAGTGTACGTCCTCGACCTGGTTTCACGATTCGGACGGGGACGGAGTCGGCCTTTCGAGCGATTCGATCGTCTCCTGCCGGGCTCCGGCGGGATATGTCGCCTCTAGCGGTGACTGTGATGATTCGAACGTCACTATTCATCCCGGAGCGATCGAGAGCTGCGACGGGATCGACAATGACTGCGATGGCGTCACAGACAATGCGGCCTTGCCGACGCCCCCCCTTGGTCTCCATGTTTCTTCGCCGCTTCCCGGTCCGTCCCAAATCACCTGGGATTCATCGCGAGGTGCAACGAGCTACGACGTCGTCCGTGGGAGCCTTCCGGCCTTAGAAGAGAGCCGAGGCGACTTTTCGGTCGCGACTCAGGGCTGCATGGCGAGCAACGTGGCGTCTACGGTGATCGAGGACGCCGCGACCCTGGTGCCTGGTGATGGAGCCTTCTACCTCGTCCGGCCGCGCAACTGCGCAGGCGCAGGGACCTATGACACGGGCCTCGGCTCGCAAACCGGCTCTCGCGACCCTGGAATCCAACTGTCAGGAGTGGGTTGCCCCTGACGTCTGAGACTGAATACCCCCTTCGGTCAGAGGACCATGCCCGTGCTCTGGGACAAGGGCCATGTCGTCGATCTCGACGATTCGTGTGAGAGCGAGACCCTTCCCGTAGAGATCAATGCAAACGGCCAGATCCTGTGGAACGCTCATGCCGGAGGAATCTTTCGTCCCCTGCTGTGGGAAAACGGACATCGAACGGACATCGAATTGCCCGTTCTGGGTACCTATCCCGAGATCGAGGCGGATCGTAGCTATGCTGCAGATCTCAACGATCGGGGAGACGTGGTGGGCACCATCAATTACGACGTGGACTATGTTCAAGGCTTTCTATGGCGAGAAGGAACGGTGACTCTGCTGGGCAGCCAGGGTGTGAGCTCTGCGATCGCGATCAACAACCGAGGCCAGATTCTCCTGGGCGCCGGTTCATTGTACGGACAGCCCAGTCGCTTATTCCTCTGGGAGGACGGTTCGACGACCGATCAGGGCGTCGGTGTCGCCGGCTTCGGACCCTATCAACCGGGTTCGCATTCCTTGAATGATCGCGGTCAGGTGGTGGGAGCATTCCCTACCGGGATTGGAGTCCGCAATGGGGGTGAGCAGATCCACGCCTTCCTGTGGGAACTCGGTGGACCCTTACACCTCCGTCTGCTCCTACCTTTCGCGACGCTGATCCTCAGCAGGGTAGAGGCTCAGCGAGGAACAATAGGAAGTGCTGGTGGAGCATCGAGGATGCTTGACTTCGTTTGGCAGCAGATCGTAGGGGCGGCGGGCGTCGACCCGCCGCCTCAATCATTCCCCAACCTCACTGAGCTGGGGAAAG
>JADMIO010866735.1_pt1 | contig 13129 bp, 13 predicted proteins | sample 8958161 | NCBI WGS metagenome assembly JADMIO01 (sample SAMN16585339, study PRJNA669376) | soil metagenome | isolation source: Crop rotation soil | place: USA: Cullars Rotation, Alabama | collected 2011 | reverse complement strand
AATTGATGTTTCCACCCGGAGCGATGCCAATCCCGCCGACCTGGGCGGCGAGCGCGTCTGAAAGGTAATCGCCGTTCAAATTGAGCGTAGCGATGATGTCGAAATCTTCAGGACGAGTGAGAACCTGCTGGAGCGTGATATCGGCAATGGCATCTTTCACGATGAGTTTGCCCGCCTTCACCGCAGCCTTCTGTTCGTCGTTCGCGACCGCTTCGCCCTTTTCCTTCTTCGTCCGTTCCCAACGTGCCCAGGTGTAAATTTTGTCACCGAAAATTCGCTCGGCGGCGGCATAGCCCCAATCGCGAAATGCCCCTTCGGTGTATTTCATGATGTTGCCTTTGTGCACCAGCGTGACGCTCTTGCGCTTGTGGCGCAGCGCATATTCAATCGCGGATTTGACCAACCGGATGGTGCCGACATTCGAAACCGGTTTGATGCCGATGCCCACCTGAACTGGCATGTGCGACGCGTCGTGGTCCGGCGCGGCGAGCTTCATGTAATCGGCCATCGCTTTTTGCGTGCCGAACCGAATCTTCGCGAAATCTTTGGGGAAATTTTGCTGGAGGAAATCGAGGACCTTTTGCGCTTCGGGAGAGCCGCCGACGTATTCGATTCCCGCGTAGATGTCTTCCGTGTTCTCGCGGAAGATCACCATGTCCACTTTCTCGGGATGCTTCACTGGCGACGGAACCCCGTTGAAATACTGTACGGGCCGCAAACAGACGTAGAGGTCTAGCATCTGGCGCAAGGCGACGTTTAACGAGCGAATGCCACCGCCGACGGGTGTGGTGAGCGGGCCTTTAATGCCGACGAGATATTCCTTGAACGCCTCGACGGTGTCATCCGGCAGCCAGTTATCAAATTTGTTCTTGGCCGTCTCGCCCGCGAATACCTCAAACCACGCGATCTTGCGCTTTCCACCATATGCTTTCTGCACCGCCGCATCGAAAACGCGCTCGCTCGCCGCCCAAATATCAAGGCCGGTGCCGTCCCCGCGGATGAAAGGGAGGATTGGGTTTTCGGGAACGTTCAGTTTCCCGTTGGTGATCGAAATTTTCCCGCCCGCTGGCGGAGTCACATCTTTGTAAGCCATGGCAAAATCAAGTGGTGTGCTTTAACCGAGCCACCTGATTCCTGCAAGTCCCATCGCCTGTCCTTCCGTAATTCCTCAGTTACTGGAGTGAATCCAACGCGCGCGCTGGACGCGCGCGGCTTTTCGCAGCGCGAAAAAGCACCACCAGGTGGAGACTGTCGCGCTGCGACAGTCCGCCCGCGTTCTCGGATCCCCAAACTGAGCCGCTACGCCCTTCCTCCTTTTTTGTCGAAAACTTCGTCGATTGGAGCTATTTGGCCTCCGCCATTCGATCATGTTCCCAAGGCTCAAAGTTCCCATCAGCCGCGCGATGAACCTCACTATGCCCATCGGCAAACAGATAGGTCCGCTTCGCACCGCCACTCGAATCGAAATCGAACGGGGTCGTTTCGCGCACGATAATGGTTTTCGCAGGCTCGGTAAGATCGTTGAGTGAGCCGCGATACATAATCTCAAAATCCTGCGCTCCGGTTAAGCTGTTGATCCAAGTGAGTTCGGGCGGAGTTTCCGGGAGGTAAGCGGCGGCTTCGGCAAATCCGGCCGGCATTTTGCCGTTGTTTGCCTGGGCGTACCGGAACAGAGCGAGCCCCCATGATTTGGTGACGTTCAGTTTTGCAAGACCGATCGTTCGGTTAATCTCCTGTTGTTGCGCCAGTGAGATAGGTGTGGTTGTTCCTGAGGATGCGGTCAGTTTCGGCGCAGATTGTGAAGCGAGTTGCGCGCGGAGTCGTGTGGCCTCATCGCGCAGTCGCAGCAATTCGGAGTGTTCGGCGCGCTGCCGTTCGAGTTTGCCAGCGGAAGCTTTCGGCGGCGCAACTTGGGTCTGTTCGAATTCTGTCACCCGTGAGCGAGCCCGTTCCAGTTCCGTGCGAAGAGATTTTTGCTGATGTGCCTGAACGAAGAGACCGGTGCTTGTCAAAGCAAGTCCACCGATCACCGCCCCAGCTGCAGCCATTTTAAGTTTTGCCGATGCCATAAAATAAAGAAGACCCAAGCCAGCGCCTGTGGCAGACGCTGAAGTGAGAGCGGGGCCAATCAGAGTTGCCGCCAGGGCAGTTGGAGGCGCGGTGATTGCATGGGCCGCGAGCGCAGCGCCGAGCACTGCACTGCTTGATTTAACTCCGCGCCGTTCGAGGACACGCCGAAGTTTTTCCAATGCGCGGTTCACGCGCATCCGCGCGCCATCTTCAGAAACGCGCAGCATCATTCCTATCGTGTTGAGCGGCTGATTTTGGAAGAAGCGCAACACCACCGCTTCGCGATCTTTTTCCGCAAGTTCCTGCATCGCGTTATCGATCAGCGGCTCGATTTCCCTCCACGAACTCGCTATGGATTCCTCGGCATTCATGGAAAAAGCCCTCTCCCGCACGCTTCGTCTCTCTTCACCACGACGCGCCCGCGCCGCGACGAACCGTGCTGTATTGTAAAGCCAGCCCGCCAGGCTCCGGTGACCGCTCAGGCGACCTGCTCGAGCCGCAAGTTCGCAAAAGACCACCTGCGCGACATCCTCTGCTCGATGCGCGTCGCCGTTCAATTGCGGGAGGGCGGCTGAATAGACGAGCCCGACATGTCGGCGGACGAGTTCGGCAAACGCCGCCTCGGACTTTGTCGCTGCGAAGGCCTTGAGCAATGAACCATCGTCGTCCATTTTCGCTATACTATCCCCGCGCAGTCCGGGAACCGAACACTGATTTTAATCGTGCGCTGTGATGTGTCGTTCGTATGCTCGCGTCATGATCAAGCATTTCCTTCTGGCTTTACTGTTTTCAGGCATAGCCTTTGCAGAATCAACAAACAGCGCGCCAAAAGCATTCATCGACGGTGTTGGTCCTGGTTGGCGCCAATTAACAAGCGAAGACTTCATCAATGTGAATTGCGCGCCCGATACGTGGAATTGGACGAACGGAATGATCTTCTGCAAAGGACAGCCCATTGGCGTGATGCGCACCACAAAACTCGTCACCAATCTGGAGTTTGTTGTCGAATGGCGTTTTCTTGTTTCCGCCGGGAATTCAGGCGTTTTTCTCTGGGCGACTCCAGAATCGATCGCGAATCTCGAGAAAGGCAGTCCGCGCCTTCCAACCGGCATCGAAGTGCAAGTGCTGGATCACGGCTACAAAGAGAAATACGAAAAAGAGTCGAAGAAGACCGCAGACTGGTTCACAACAAACGGGGACGTTTTCCCGACCGGCACAACCAAAATGACTCCATTTCCGCCAACCTCGCCGAACGGCCAGCGCAGCTTCCCCCGGAAGAATCTGAGTAGAGGATACGGCGAATGGAATCACTATTATGTTCGCGCGATCAACGGCGAAGTGCGATTGTGGGTTAATGGTGAAGAAGTTTCAGGCGGCACCAATTGCAAACCGGCGACCGGCTACCTTTGCCTGGAATCCGAGGGCGCGCCGATTGAATTTCGTAATCTGAGAATTCGCGAACTTCCGTGAACATTCACGCCACTGGCAGCCAACGCGGATGATCTGCTCCTGTTTTGTCCAAACCATGGCTGAGCAATCTCTCGCCACTGCCATCCGAGTTTATCGTCCAAAGCGCAGGACTCTCTCCAACTGCACAGCGACAGAAGACAATTAGTTTACACGACGAGCATTCCGCGGCGCGGAAGTCCCAAAGCGACGGTTCGCTGTGAGTTAGGCGCGTTATTTCACGCGTGCGCGGATTCAATTTGCAGATCTCAGTTCCTCCGCGGGCGAGTTCCGGTTTCCAATCGCGGTTGAAGTGATCGGTATCCGGCCGGTTCGCCTGATATTCCCACGCGACGCGTGAGCCAGGAAGGCGGCGTGAGAAAAGGATATGCCTCTCTTTGGTCCACATCGGCATGTTGGAACCGCCGCCGCGATGTTCGGGATTTCCGTAGGTGGCCGCGAACCATTGGGACTGGCCCTCGGTTAAGACGCGCAATTCGGTGCCGTCCGGACGCGCGATGCAGATATCCGACGCTTCATGGCCGGGATCATTCTTGAACAGGCAATCCTGAAACATGAGCCACTCGCCGTCCGGCGACCACGAAGGGCCGAAATAAAGATGATCCGGATGCGCGGCGATGAGCTTGCGATCTCCGCCTTCCGCGTTGCTGGTCCAAATTTGATAACCCTGTGGGCTGGCGATGTGAAAAGCGATTCGCTGGTGATCCGGACTCACGCTGAAGCCGTAAGGCAACCCTTCGCCGGGCCTCGTAAACGGACGCACATCACTCCCGTCCAAATTCATGCTGAGCACCTGGCCCAACTTGCTGCGCGGTACTTGCACCAAAATGCGCGTGTCACTCACCAGTGCTTGCGGTGTGTAGAAAGCTTCCTCGCGATTCCGCGTCGCGATTTCAGTCAGAGATTTGCGATCCAAATCGTAAAGCCAGAGATGCGTCGGTGTGAGTGTGTAAAACTGATCGAAAGGGCGTCCGGGGCCGTCCCGGCGCGCTTCCATGCTCAAGAAGATGACCCGTTTGCCATCGGAGAGGAAAGGACCGGGCTGCCACGTCACCTGGTCCGGTAGGTTGAATTCTAATGTTTCGAGCCCTGAACCATCGGCGTGAATGAGGCAAGTCTTGCCTGCGGAGGTAAAGAACAGACGTTGAGATTGCGAGCCCGCCGATTTCCGCAGGCTAGTGCAACCGGTGGCGGCCACTCCCAAAAAGGAAACCAGGTCAGTAATGAACTCGCGACGATGCATTTTGCTTTCCTACAGAATGGCAGAGCGAAAGTTAAGTTCGAAAAGAAGAATTACCCTGATGGATAGCATGGCAGACTTCACATATGTTGGTGCGCAGGAGATCCATCGCGAACGTTGAGGCCTCTGCGGCCGTTGTCGCGCTGGCCTGATGAAGTGAGATTAATCGTGGAGGGCGAAATGAGGGGACGTTGTTGGGGTAAATTGCTTGTTCTGAACTGCTTTATGGCGGCTGTGCTCCCGGTGAAGGGCGTCATTTTTTTCGCGACGGCCGATCCACAGCACAACACATCGCCGCCCACCGGTGCTCTCGCCGGAAGCGGTTGGGACCTTCAAGGGGATGCCTTTCCCGGTGTGCCTATCGCGCCGAGTTTTTTCATCACCGCGACCCACGTCGGAGGGAAAGCGGGAGACGTTTTTGCATTCCATGGAGCGGAATATCCGATGATTGCTCGGTACGACCATCCAGATGCCGACATAACTATTTGGAAGGTGAACGGCACTTTTCCGCAGTATGCCACGCTTTATCCACACAACGATGAACTCGGCAAGCCTTTGGTCGTTTTCGGTCGCGGAACAGAACGCGGCGAGGAAGTCCGGTTGGATGGTATTTTGAAAGGTTGGGCTTGGGGTAAATCCGATGGAATTCTGCGCTGGGGCGAAAATGTCGTTGCCGGAATCAGCGACGCGGATGGTAAGCCCACAACGGCCACGACAAAATTCGAACTGTTGCGTGCTGATTTCGATCCTAACGGAGGTCCAAACGAGGCGCATCTCTCCGGTGGAGATTCCGGCGGCGGCGTGTTCATTCAGGATAGTGACGGGTTATGGAAACTCGCCGGAATCAATCACGCGGCAAATTTCGAATACAGCACAACCCAGTTTGACCAGGCGATTGATGCAGCCCTGTTCGACGAAAGCGGCTATTACGAAGGCGAAGCCGGCAAACGCGAATATCATCCGGAGGCTCCATCCCTTTATCAGCCCGGTTCATTCTTCGCAACGCGGCTTTCCACCTACGCCTCGTGGATTCAAAACATCCTCGCCGCATCCGATGCGTCAATTCATCTCGAAGAAGCCGCAAGTCTGTTTGGCCCGTACACTCCCGTTGCCAGTGCGGTTGTCGATGAAGCGGCGCAGACGATTACAGTGCGCTGTCCAAACGAAACTCGTTTTTATCGAGTCGCAGGTGAGCGACCGATAACAATTATCGGAATCGTGAGACTCGGAGACGAGGTCGTCCTCTCTTATGAAACTCTTTAGCCGTTCGGCTTCTGGACGATACTTGACCGCAGCCGATTCGCAGTGACCGCGCCGGGAGCGAATTCGTCCGCGTGATATGAACTGCGGACCATCGGGCCGCTCGCGACGTGAAGAAAGCCGAGTTCTTCTGCACGCTGGCCATATTCCTTAAATTTTTCCGGGGGGATGAAAGCCGCGACAGGCAGATGTTTCAGCGTGGGCTGAAGATACTGGCCAAGCGTAAGGATATCGCAGTCGGCTTCGCGCAGGTCTCGCAACGCTTGCATGAGCTCCTCTTCGGTTTCGCCCAGGCCGAGCATGATACCTGACTTTGTATAAAGCTCGCCGCGGCTGCGTTCTTTGGCTTTGCGGAGGACGGCGAGCGAGCGGTCGTACATGGCGCGGGAGCGGACGCTGGGGGTAAGTCGGCGAACCGTTTCCAGATTGTGGTTGAAGATTTCGGGACGCGCGTCGAGCACAAGATTAATGGCAGAATCCTTTTCGTTGAAGTCCGGGACGAGAACTTCGACGACAATTCCGGGATTCGCTTCACGAACGGCGTTGATCGTTTTGCGGAAGTGGTCGGCGCCGCCGTCGGCCAGATCGTCACGTGCGACAGCGGTGATCACAACGTGCTTGAGTTGCATGCGGCGAGTCGCTTCCGCGACCCGTCCGGGTTCGTCTGCTTCGAGCGGGAAAGGTTTGGCGGTATCTACGGCGCAAAAGCCGCAGGCGCGAGTGCAACGGTCGCCCGCGATCATGAACGTGGCGGTACCTTTGCTCCAGCATTCCCAATGATTGGGGCAACGGGCGCTTTCGCAAACGGTGTGCAGCCGCAGATCCTGAAGCAAGTTGCGCGTTTCGAAAAAACCGCCGGACGTCGGCAGTTTCAGGCGCAACCATTCGGGAAGGCGCGGACGCTGTGACAGCAAAGTTGTACTCACTTCGGCTGTATCATTCTCTACGCGGGGGAGCTTTCCAGTTTTTTCCAAAAATCTTCAAGCTGGTCCGTATCGAAATCGGCGAGAATTTCGCCATCCACATCGATCACGGGTGCGAGAGTCTGGCCGGTGAGATCGAACATTTCGTTGCGCGCGGCGCGATCAGAGGTGACGTCCAGAGTTTCGAACGCAATGCCACGTTCCTCGAGCCAATCCACGGCTTCATGGCACCAGCCGCAAAACGGTTTGATGAATAATCGCACCTTATTCGGTTTCATGCCGCCAATGTTCACCGAGCCCGGTAGCAAGTCGAACGGGTTTAATGCTTTCGCCGAAATCAGGGCAGCGAGTATCCTCCGGCGCATGCCAAGCCATTTTGTGAACGCTGCCAATGTACAGCATGGCGATTTGCCCTGGTGTCATGTGGAATGGATGTCCAATCCGGAGATCGTCGGAGCCAAAGATATTTTGTTGGTGCGCGCCACGTTCGAGCCTGGCAAGGCGCATCGCTTCCACGTCCATCCAGGCCGCGAAGAGATCATCTATGTGCTTGAGGGCGCCGCCGAACAATGGGTCGGAAACGAGAAGCGCCTTTTGCATTCGGGCGAGATGGCCCATATCCCAAAAAACACACCGCATGCGACCTATAATATCGGCAGCGCCGTCTTGAGATTTTTGGCGATTCTTTCGCCAGTAGAAGCCGAAGGAGAATTCGCGGTGGATGTATACAATCAGGAGCCATGGCGTTCGCTGGCGGCCGGCCAGGGTTAGGATGCGGCGTACAAAACCGATACGTAATGGCAGGTTTAGGTGATTGACAATCCAGCCCGCGGACCTATCGTTTCAGAGTAGCGAAAAGGATTTTGTTCGGGTAGCGGTACGTTTCTTCAGCGGGGTTCCCCACCCCCACCTCCTTGGCGTCTGCTGCCCGAACGCTCTTTTTCGCGGATGTGGTGAAACTATTTGACGGGTGGCGCCTTGTTACTTACTTTCTCCGCTCCTGATGCGGGGGCGTAGCTCAATTGGTTAGAGCGCTGCCCTGTCACGGCAGAGGTTACGGGTTCGAGCCCCGCCGCTCCCGCCAGTCTGAATTCCTGCCCCCCCACACTCTATTTGAACAACCCGGGCCCGGGCCGCTGCGAGAGGTAAATGACCGTCCCCACAATCAACGCAACGAAAATTCCGAAGACGATGGCGCAGCGGAAGTAAAACTGGCGTTGGCGGCGATTGGATCGGCCCATTCCGGGCAAAAGATAATACCGGTGCTCCTCAGGATTTTTTGGTTTGAACAGGCCGAACACAGGTGGAGGGAATTTTAGAAGAATAGTCCGGCAAAGGGCAATGTCCTTTTCCGCGACGGCCATGACCAGTGTCCTCTGCTTCTCAGTTGTGTGAGATGAAAATCGGCTCGGTTCGGCCGCGCTCGACCTGGGCGGCCCGGTGTTTGCGGAGAACGCCGTTCCGCAGACTTTCTTCGAAAAGATCCCGATTGATCGCCTGCGCGGCGACTGCGCCATCGCCTGCCGCGATAATCATTTGGCAATTCGCCGGCGTGACACATCCAGCGGCATACAGACCAGGAATGTTCGTGCGCTGACATTTATCAACGATAATTTGACCTTCTTCATCCAGCGTCGCGCCGAGCTGGCGCGCGAGACGGTTGTGAAAAACATCGCCGCGCGTGGTGAAGAGGCAATCAGCCAAAAGTTTCCGGCCACTGGCAAGCGTGAGCGTTCTGAGGTGACCGGATTCGTGCTGGACGTTCACGATTTTCTCGATATGGATCGGCACCCGATATTCACGCAGCCAATTTTCATGCTGTGGGTCCCAGTGCGGCACTTCGCCATTGGTGATAAGAATAACACACTCAGTGAAAACTGTTATTCCGAGAGCATATTCGACTGCTTCGTTATTGTGCCCGGCGATTATCACGCGCTTGCCCTGGACGCGGTAGCCGTCGCAATCCTTGCAGAAAAACATGCTTTTACCGACACATTCGTTGACTCCAGGAATTTTTGGCGGCAAGTGGTACACGCCCGTGGCCAGCAGCAGTCGCTGGCATGCGAACTCCGTTCGCCGCGCTCGCAGTTTGAATCGGTTTTCTTCCTTCCAGATCCGCTCGACCTCCTCGCAAACGAATTCGGCGCTGTATCGTTCTGCTTGCGCGCGGCCCCGTTGAAGCAGTTCACGGCCATCGATCGCGTCGGGAAAGCCAAGATAGTTCTGCACTTCCGGTTCCCAACTAGCGAGCGATTCTCCCGCATCGACGACAAGCACGTCGCGCATGGCACGGCCAAGATAAATGGCGGCGGAAAGTCCGGCCAGGCCGCCTCCTACAATGATCACTTCGCGAGACCGCGAAATGGGTGGCAATTCCGGGACTTGCTCGGGGCGCATGGGTTCTGGCAGGTCACTATACGGAGGTTTTGACATTGATGATGCTGAAGCGGGCTTCAAACCGGTGAAGTCTCTATTTTCGGACGATTGGTTTCGGACGACCACCAAGACGGGGCGGGAGAATTTTCTGTCTCATGTTTGAACTTCCTGTCATCTGGCTTTCAGCGAATGCACGCTCCAGAGCTGCAGTTGAAAACTTCACGAGTACTTTACAGCCCCTGTGCACAAGCTTGACGCGATTAACGCCGCGTCACAATCGGGTCTCCTCCTCTTTTCAGGATTACTGTCCCCCGACACGCGGTGGGGAAGAAGCCGATGCGGATTTGCTTCGGCTGATGGATTGTTGTCGCACGCGCGCACGCGCAGGCTCGTCTCTGCGAGAACAGAATGAGAATCCTTTTCGTTCATGAGCGGCTTGGTTCTCTGGGCGGCGCTGAAACAAACGCACTGATCACAGCTCAGGAATTAAAGCTCAAAGGGAATTCAGTCGGACTCCTCCACGGTCCCTCGACTGGAGTGGGTGAAGTCAATTGGCAATCCGCGTTCGAGAGGCGCTATCCACTCGGAAGCCCGAATGTGGTCGCGGAAGCGTTGGAAGATTTTATGCCGGACGTTGTGTACGTGCACAAAATGGCCGACTTGTCTGTAATCGAATCGTTGGTGAAATCGGGGCTGCCGCTTGTTCGGATGGTTCACGACCACGACATCTACTGCATGCGCAGTTACAAATATTTTTACCGTTCCCGCGAAATCTGCACCCGCTCTGCCTCGCTTTATTGTGTTTTTGGCTGCGGTGCCTTTCTCGTCCGAAATCGCGGCGGCCGCTTGCCGCTGACATATGTGAGCTACGCTGATAAGAAGCGGGAAATTGCGCTGAACCAGCTCTTCGACCGAATGATTACGGTAACGGAATTCATGAAAGGCGAATTAATCAAAAACGGCTTCAGCGCCGAGCGCATCGAAATTCATCCGCCGGTCCCGCGACCGGGCGATCCAAATCTCCGGAGCAATTTTTCGAATCGAAATCTGATTATTTATGCCGGGCAGATCATTCGGGGCAAGGGAGTCGATGTCCTGCTGGAAAGTCTCGCGCTGCTAAACGTTCCTTTTGAATGCATCATTCTCGGTGACGGCAATTATCGCGAATATTGCCAGGAACTGGCGAAAAAATTGGGCCTGACGGATCGCGTCCAATTCAAAGGTTTCGTGACACAGGAGGAATTGAAAAGCTACTATCACGAGTGCTCCGTCATCGCGCTTAGCTCAGTCTGGCCCGAACCGATTGCTACGATTGGCCTCGAGGTAATGCGCTACGCCTTGCCTGTTGTCGCTTTCGATGCGGGCGGCATTCGCGACTGGCTGGAGGACGGTGTGAACGGGTTCCTTGTTCCGTGGATGGACCGGGCCGCATACGCGCGCGCTCTTGAATTCCTCCTTCAGAACAAGGATGTCGCTCGCGCCATGGGCGAACGCGGGCTGGAAATCGTCAGCCGGAAATACGACTTCAAACAATACATCGACGGCTTGGAGAATCTATTTGCGCGTGTGGCCGCGGAAAAGCGAACTCATGGCGGAGTAACTGCAAAGGGGAGCGCGGACATTCTTGTCCGCCAGCCGTTTTCGAGCGCTGCCACTCGCCGTGAGCGACGTCCGAGGACGCATCTTACACTTGCCGGCTAGAATGCCCGCGCCCCGCTTTTGCGAGAACCTCTTGACAGGCTAATCACTTTGCAATACAAAGTGAGTCCATGGATGCTGAATCGGCCAACGAGCGCCTGCAAGTGATTCGAACCTTAATGGAGCGCTCGGCCATTTACCGCCGCGCCCTCGCTCCGATCATGATCTTTCTCGGTATTCTTGGGTTGGTCGGAAGCATCTCAGGCGTCCTTGTCGGAATCGATTCGGCCGTGCGCTTTGGGATTTATTGGATGGGTATGAGCCTAGTGGGATTGTTCGGTGCTTTTATTCTCGCCCGACGGCAAGCGCTAAAAGATCGCGAGCCATTTTGGTCGCCCCCGGCGAAACGAGTAACTCAGGCGCTGCTGCCTTCTCTTTTCGTCGGAGCGGTTATCGGCATCATTTTTACCTTCACGCTCGGCAAGCAAACGAGCTTTTCCTGGGCGATGCCGGTAAGTTGGATTCTCCTTTATGGCTGCGCGCTGCACGCGGCGGGCTTTTTCACTCCGCGAGGCATCCGGTTGCTGGGATGGCTCTTCATTTTAGGCGGTTGTTCGCTGACGCTGAGCAGCATTTCGGTCGACGCCCGGCTGCCGTTTGGCACGAGTCATTTGTTGATGGGAATTTTCTTTGGAGGGTTGCAATTGGCGTATGGGATTTACGTACACTTTACTGATCGGCCGGAAACGACGTGAACCCAGAACCATTTCTCAAACTCGACCGGGTAATCCACGAGAAGGGGCGCATGGCGATCATGTCCCTGCTCGCCGCGAATCCGGAGTTGTCGTTTACCGAATTGCGCGAGGCTTTGGCAATGACAGACGGAAATCTGAGCGTGCATCTGCGCACATTGCAGGAGGCGGGTTACGTGGGACTGACGAAAAGTTTCCAAAATCGCAAGCCACTGACTACCTGCTCGCTCACACCGGCGGGGCGGAAGGCTTTTTCAGAATACATCGATCTTCTTGATCAGATCGTTCGCCAAACCCGGCGTTAATTTTTTTTTGGCCTAAGACTTTGTAATGCAAAGCAATGAGAATAATTAGAGCGGAACATCTCGGAATGTGTTTCGGCGTGCGTGATGCCATCGCGCTCGCGGAAACCAAGGCAAAGGAGCGGCCCTTAACAATCCTCGGCGACATTGTTCACAACGAGGCGGTGGTGAGCCGCCTGAAAGAGCAAGGCATTCAAATTGAGCGCGATCCCGCGAAGGTGCAAACCCCTGTTGCGATGATCACCGCGCATGGCGCTTCGGAACAGGCAAAGGCGCGCGCGCGCTCGCATGGTTTCGAGTTACTGGAAGGTACGTGTCCGCTGGTGCATCACGCTCATCGGACCATCGCGAAGCTCGTCGCGGAAGGTTACCATCCGGTGATTGTCGGAAAGCGCGGTCACGTCGAAGTGCGCGGTCTTACAGAAGATCTTGCCGAGTATCACATCATCGAAGAAGCGCCCGACGTCGAGAGCCTGCCGCATCGCGCAAAATTCGGTGTCGCCTCCCAGACGACGCAACCGATCGACCGGGTCCTGTATTTCCTGGACCTGATTCGCGAGCGATTTGCTGGCTCGGAAGTGCGTTTTGTCGATACGGTCTGCCAGCCGACGAAACAAAGGCAACGCGCTGCACTCGATTTGGCGGGCGAATCGGATGTAGTCATAGTGATTGGCGGGAAGAATAGCAACAACACCCGAGAACTCGTGCAAAGTTGCTTGCGGTGCTGCGATCGCGTGCATCACGTTCATCAACCGGAAGACCTCCGCGCTGAATGGTTCCGCGATGCTGAAACCGTGGGGATTACTGCTGGAACATCCACGCCAGATTACCTGATCGATGCGGTCGAAGTCGCGGTGCGGAGGGTCGCATGAGCCCACGGCAGCGCGCCGGGGTGGTCGCGCTTTACGCGATTGCGATGGGGTATCTTGAAGCGGCCGTTGTTTACTACTTGCGGACGATGGTCAACCGGATCGTGCCGCACCAGCCGGATCCACTGCCCGATATTCCAGCGCTCGCCGGTCCAGAACTTCTGCGGGAGTTGGCGACGCTTGTCATGCTGGCCGGAGTGGGCTGGCTTGCTGGAAAAACCTGGCGGGGACG
>JADMIO011711187.1_pt1 | contig 13130 bp, 23 predicted proteins | sample 8958161 | NCBI WGS metagenome assembly JADMIO01 (sample SAMN16585339, study PRJNA669376) | soil metagenome | isolation source: Crop rotation soil | place: USA: Cullars Rotation, Alabama | collected 2011 | reverse complement strand
GCACCCGACTGCAGCAGCGCGAACTGATAACGCACGCCGGCTTCGTCATGCACATCGGCGCCGCCGACGGACACGATCACGTCGCCGCGCTGCAGACCCGCGCGTGCGCCTGCGGCATTTGGATAGAGATCCGACACCAGCACCCCGTCGGGCCGCGCGAGACGCATGGAGCGCGCAATCTCCGGCGTCACGCTCTGCAGGCGCGCGCCAATCCACGGACGCACAAACGTATGGCCGCCCGAAACCGCGGAATCGACCACACGGCGCACGAGGTCGGCGGGAATGGCGAAGCCGATGCCGTTGGAATCCCCCGTGCTGGAAAGGATCGAGCTGTTGATGCCTACAAGCTCGCCGCGCATGTTCACCAGCGCGCCGCCAGAATTGCCGCGATTGATCGGCGCATCCGTCTGAATGAAAAACGAGTCACTGCCTTGCTCGGTGCGGGCGAGCGCAGAGATGATCCCGCTGGTCACCGTTTGCGAAAGCCCGAACGGATTGCCGATCGCGAGCACCAGATCGCCCACTTGCAGATTGTGGGTGTCGGCGATGGCGAGCGTCGGAAGGCGCTCGGAACCGACATCGATCTTGAGCACCGCGAGATCGACGCGATCATCCGCCAGCATCACCCGCGCATTGAATTCGCGCCGGTCCGCCAGCACGACGCGAAACGTTTGCATGCCTTGGATGACGTGATTGTTGGTGACGATGACGCCGTCCGGGCGGACGATAACACCGGACCCGAGCGAACGCTCCATACGCTCGCGCGGCGCGCCGAACTGGCGGTAGAACGGATTGGCGTAGAGGCTGTTTTGAATGGTGCGGTCGGCGTAGACGTTCACCACCGCCGGAGATGCGCGCGAGGCGACTGGCGCGAACGAGAGCTGCATTTGCGCTTGGCTGAGCGGCACGTTGCGATCGGTTTGCGCCAGCGCGCTGCTGGCGACGCCCGTCATGAGAATTGCGGCAGCGACCGCGCCGCGCCAAATCGAACCGGAAATATGCATGGACGCTTGCCCGCTCATGATGAAACGCGCGCGATCATGCCCCGTCTCGCGGCGGAAACATGGCAAAGGTCAGCGGCGTGCGGCAGTCCGCGCCGCAAGTGCGGCGAGCAGCGCGCGCCATTGCTCGGCCTGCCGCATCTGGAACGGCTGCAGCGGGAAACGGTGGCGGGCGAGGTGCTCCTGCGGGATGGAATCCCAGCCGCGATGCTCGACCGTCACGCGGGTTTCATCTTCGCCGACAGCCTCGAAGCGGACCTCCACATGCGTGCTCTGGTCGGGTGCGAACGTGCCTTGCCGCCAGCTGAACGCGAGCCGCTCGCCCGGAACCCAAGCGCTGATGCGCCCGATTTCGAATGTGTGGCCGTTCGGCAGATCGGTGACGAGGCGCCCCTGTTCACCTGGCTCGAAGCGCAGCTGGCCGTCGCCGCGCGGCGTGAGCTGGAAAAGCTCGTTGGGGCGCCACCACAGACCGATCTCCTGCGTGAACACGTCGAACGTCGCGTGCGGCGAGGCTTTCACCCGCAGCGAGACGATGACGGCAGAGGTCACTTCCGCTTCCGATCCACATGCGCCTTGAAGGACGCCAATTGATCGGTCCAGAGCCGCTCGGTGTCGGCAAGCCACTTTTTGAGATCAGCCATGGCGCCGTCCTTCAGCGCATAAATGCGTACGCGCGCGTCAAACTCAGGATGCGTTTCCTCGACGAGCCCGCTTGCCTTGAGCGTACGCAGATGCCGGCTCATCGCCGGCGCGGGCAGCTTCAACGCATCCGCCAATTCGCCGGCGCGGCGCGGACGCTGGCCAAGCAGCTCCACCGCGCGCCGCCGATCGGGATCGGCGAGCGCGGCGAGCGTTGCATCAATCGAGCGTTTTGCGCTCATAGGCGCGTCTGCGTACGCAGGCCCGTCGCCTTCTCCCAATCCTCCGGAGTCGACTTCTCAACGGTCTGGCCGAAGGTCCAAATGTGGCCTTCCGGATCGGTGCAACGATAAGTGCGGTCGCCATAGAACTGGGTCTCGGGCTCTTGCGTGATGTTCGCGCCGGCTTTGCGCGCGCGTTCGCAATGGCGGTCGATGTCGTCGTCGAGCTGGACGTGAATGGTTTGTGTGTTGATGCCGCCCGTCGCCTTCGGGCTGCGGTGCTTCTCCGTCCATTCCGACGCCACCATCAGCACGGAATCGCCAAAGCGCATCTCGGCGTGGGCAAGGTTTTCGTCCTTGTCGAGAATGACCATGAACGGCTCGAAGCCGAACGCGTCTTCGAGCCAGCGCAGCGCAGCTTTGGTGTCCTTGTAACAGGGCGCGCAGGAAAGCCCTTTCGAGCGGTAAAAGTCGGACATCCTCGCCTCCTTGGAGTTTCGGACAATATTTCTATTTATACGCAATTATTTAGTCAAGTGCGAATAGCAAGAGGGCCGCCCTTGCGAGCGGCCCTTTGAATTGGAACTTCGAACGTCGGTTAGCCCTCGTCGGTGTAGATCGCTTCCGGACGCGGGCCGCTGTCCATGCCGCGCGCGCTCTCGTCGCGATCGACCAGCTCGATCACCGCAAGCGGGGCGTTGTCGCCATGGCGGAAGCCCGCTTTCAGCACGCGCGTATAGCCGCCGGCGCGCGCCTTGTAGCGCGGCGCGATGGTCTCGAAGAGCTTCTTGGTCTGCTCCTGGTCGCGCATGCGCGCGATCACCAGGCGGCGAGACCCGAGATCGCCCTTCTTGGCCAGCGTAATCAGACGCTCGACCACCGGGCGAAGCGCTTTCGCCTTCGGCAGCGTCGTCACGATCTGCTCGTGCTTCACCAGCGCCGCAGCCATGTTGGCGAACATCGCCTGGCGATGGCTGGCGGTGCGGTTGAGTTTCTTATGTCCAACGCCGTGACGCATGACACGCGGTCCTTAAATCTGGTCTTCGTACTTTTTGGCGAGATCTTCGATGTTCTCTGGCGGCCAATTCTCGACCGCCATGCCGAGATGCAAGCCCATCGAGGCCAGCACTTCCTTGATCTCGTTGAGCGACTTGCGGCCGAAGTTCGGGGTGCGGAGCATCTCGCCCTCCGACTTCTGAATGAGGTCGCCGATGTAGACGATGTTGTCGTTCTTCAAGCAGTTGGCCGACCGCACCGAGAGCTCGAGCTCGTCGACCTTCTTCAGGAGCGCCGGGTTGAATGGCAGATCCGGCTTCTCGCCGCCTTCCTTCTTCGCCTTCGGCTCTTCGAAGGTGATGAAGACTTGCAGCTGGTCCTGCAGAATGCGCGCGGCGTAGGCGATCGCATCTTCCGGACGGATGGCGCCGTTGGTTTCCACTTCGATCACGAGCTTGTCGTAATCGAGCACCTGGCCCTCGCGGGTGTTGTCAACGCGATAAGCGACGCGACGCACAGGCGAATAGAGCGAGTCGACCGCGATCAGACCGATCGGCGCGTCGTCCGGACGGTTCTGTTCGGCGGGCACATAGCCTTTGCCGTTGTTGATCGTCAGTTCCATGCGGATATTGGCGCCGTCGTCGAGCGTGCAGATGACGAGGTCAGGATTGAGGATCTCCATGTCGGAGACCGTCTGAATGTCGCTGGCCTTCACTTCGCCCGGGCCCGTCTTGGTCAGCATCACGCGCTTGGGGCCTTCGCCGCGCATGCGGATGGCGACTTGCTTCAGGTTCAGCACGATATCGGTGACGTCTTCGCGGACGCCCTGGATCGAGCTGAACTCGTGCACGATGCCGTCAATCTGCACCGACGTGATCGCCGAGCCTTGCAGCGACGAGAGCAGAACGCGACGAAGCGCGTTGCCGAGCGTGAGGCCAAAGCCGCGCTCAAGCGGTTCGGCAATCAGTGTGGCGCGGCGCGACGCATCGAAGCCGTGTTCGACCACGGGCTTCTTCGGCCGGATCAGTTCAAGCCAGTTCTTTTCAATCGACATCATACTCATTGCTTCACCTCATCGGCGCTGCGCGAAATCGCGCTGCTGCCATCGAGAAATTCGTTAGACGCGGCGACGCTTCGGGGGCCGGCATCCATTGTGCGGGATCGGGGTCACGTCGCGGATCGAGGTCACTGTGAAGCCGACTGCTTGCAGCGCGCGCAGCGCGCTTTCGCGGCCCGAGCCCGGGCCCGATACGTTCACTTCGAGCGTGCGCATGCCGTGCTCCATGGCCTTGCGGCCCGCGTCTTCAGCGGCGACCTGCGCGGCGTACGGCGTCGACTTGCGCGAGCCCTTGAAGCCCATAGTGCCCGAGCTCGACCAAGCAATGGTGTTGCCCTGCGCGTCGGCGATGGTGATGTGCGTGTTGTTGAACGACGCGTTCACGTGCGCGACGCCAGTCACGATGTTCTTGCGCTCGCGCTTCTTTACGCGGGTTGTATCTTTGGCCACTGGGTTCGGTCCTTATTTCTTGGTGGCGAGCTTCTTGCCGGCGATCGGCTTCGAAGGGCCCTTGCGCGTGCGGGCGTTGGTGTGCGTGCGCTGACCGCGAACCGGCAAGCCCTTGCGGTGACGCAAGCCCCGATAGCAGCCGAGGTCCATGAGACGCTTGATGTTGGTCGCGGTTTCGCGGCGAAGGTCGCCTTCCACCGTGTAATCGCGATCGATGGTTTCGCGGATTTGCAGAACTTCGGCGTCGGTCAGATCGCTGACCCGGCGCTCAGGCGTCAGGCCCGTCTTCTGCATGATTTCCTTGGCGTGGGCTTTGCCGATGCCGTGGATATATTGAAGCGCGACTTCGACGCGCTTCTGGGTCGGAATGTTTACCCCGGCGATACGAGCCATGTTGGCGATGCTCCAAACGCAATAGACGCGTGCCCGCCGAGCCAGGCGGCCCGGGGAGCATCGCGGGTGTTGTTTCGCGAAGGCGCGGTTATAGCGGGGCGAAATGCCGCGTCAACCAGCCGAAGCGCGCCTTTCTTGCGGCTTTTCGGCTCCATTCGCCGCATCAAAATGGGCTCGCGCGGCCTGAATGCAAGGCTGGTGGCGGATGGCCCATTCGCCGAGCGCAGCAACGGGGATCAAAAGGTCGCGGCCCAAGTCGGTAAGCTCATAATCGACCCGCGGCGGGATCGACGGGGTGACCGTTCGCTTGACCAGACCGTCTCGCTCCAGATTGCGGAGGGTGAGCGTTAGCATGCGCTGGGAAATACCCCCGATCATGCGCTTGATTTCATTGAATCTCCGGGAGCCCTCCCCGAGCCGCATGATGATCAGGACGGACCATTTGTCCCCGACGCGGGCAAGGATGCCCGAAACCGCCTTGCAGTCGGTGGATTCCGGATCGGACACACGCGTGTGCCCCGGTGACGTTGCTGTGCGTTCTTGAGCGGCCTTCATGGGCACTCATATAGCCCCAGTTACCAACCGTTACTAGGGGAACAAAAATGACTAAAGTCGCCGTGATCGTGGGCAGCCTGAAGAAGACCTCGCTGAATCTGGCCTTCGCCAAGGCGCTGGCGAAACTCGCCCGCCCCAAACTCGAGCTGAAGATCGTGGAAATCGGCGACTTGCCATTCTTCAACGAAGACCTGGAGTCGCCGCTCCCCGCGTCCGTGGTCCGATTCAAGAGCGAGATCGAAGCGGCCGACGCGGTGCTGTTTGTGACGCCCGAGTATTTCCGATCGATCCCCGGCGTCCTGAAGAACGCTATCGAATGGGGCGGCCGGCCCTACGGGCGCAGCTCCTGGACGGGCAAACCCGGCGCGGTCGCTGGCGTCACGCCAGGCACGATTGGCACCGCGGTGGCGCAATCGCATCTGCGCTCGATCGCGCCTGTGCTCGACATCGCGCTGATCTCGCAACCTGAACTCTATCTTTCGCTCAGGCCGGGCCAGATCAACGAGAACGGCGAAGTCGTCGACGAAGCGCTGAAGAGCCTGCTGCAAACTTTTGTCGACCGCTTTTCGGCCTGGATCGACCGGCTGAAACAGAAGCCCACTTTGCAGTTCTAGGCGGATCAGCGCGCGTCGATCGTCTTAGCGATCGCGCGCGCAACGCCTTCCACGTCAGCCATGCCGTCGACGCCAACAAGTTTGCCCTGCGTTTCATAGTACGGAAGCAAGGGTGCGGTCTGGTCCGTGTAGGCCTTCAGACGAACCTTGAAGCTCTCGGGATTGTCGTCCTTGCGGCCCTCCTCGGCGAAGCGCCTAGCGACGCGGTCGATCAGTTTTTGTGAATCCACTTCAAGCCGGATGACGCGATCGATCTTTTGCCCATGTCGCGCGAGCATGGCGTCGAGCGCTTCGGCCTGCGCGACCGTGCGCGGGAAGCCGTCGAAAATGAAGCCGGCGGCCTTTGGATTGGCGGCGAGCGCTTCTTCGATTAGCGCAATGACAATCTCGTCCGAGACCAGCGATCCGGAATCCATAATCGCCGCGACGCGATTGCCGAGTTCCGATCCGCTTGCGCGCGCGGCACGCAGCATGTCTCCGGTGGAAAGCTGTACATAGCCGCGCTCGGCGACCAGGCGCTTCGCTTGCGTTCCTTTTCCGGCCGCGGGCGGCCCGAACAGGATGAGGTTCATCGCCGGATGCTCGGCGGAGCGTTGCCGCGTAGCTTCGAGCGCTTGATCAAGCCTTCGTACTGGTGCGCCACCAGGTGCGACTGGATCTGCGACACAGTATCGAGCGTGACCGAGATAACGATCAGGATCGACGTGCCGCCGAGATAGAATGGCACTTGGTAGTAGGAGATGAGAATTTCCGGCAGCAGGCAGACGACTGTGATGTAGGCGGCGCCAAGCACGGTGAGGCGCGTCAGCACGAAGTCGAGATACTCCGCGGTTTTCTTGCCCGGCCGGATGCCCGGCAAAAAGCCACCATACTTGCGCAGATTGTCGGCGGTTTCTTCCGGATTGAACACGATCGAGGTGTAGAAGAACGAGAAGAAGATGATGCCGATGCCGTAGAGCGCCATGTGGCCTGGCTTGCCGTAGCCGAAATTGGCCAAGAACCAGTTCACATATTCCGGCGTGTTGGCGCCTTGGCCCATGAAGGTGATTACGGTCTGCGGCAACAGCAGCAGTGAGGATGCAAAGATCGGCGGGATGACGCCGGCGCTGTTGAGCTTCAAGGGCAGAAACGAGCTTTCGCCCATGAACATGCGGTTGCCTTGCTGGCGCTTCGGGTATTGCACAACCAGCCGCCGCTGCGAGCGCTCGATGAACACGATGAACGCGATGGCGACGAGCATCACCGCACCGATCAGCAGCACGCCGAAATAGTTCACATCACCGGCGCGCGCCAAGGCGAGCGTTTGAAAGATCACGATCGGCGCATCGGCGATAATGCCGGCCATGATAATGAGCGAAACACCATTGCCGATGCCGCGGGAGGTGATCTGCTCACCCAACCACATCAGGAACATGGTGCCGCCAGAAAGCGTGATGACCGTGGAGGCGACAAAGAACCAGCCTGGATTGGTGACGAGCCCCTGGCTCGCCATCAGGCCTTCGGAGATGCCGAACGATTGCGCCACCGCCAGCACCAGCGTGAGATAGCGTGTGTATTGATTGAGCTGCTTGCGGCCGACTTCGCCTTCCTTCTTCAACCGCTCGAGCGCGGGAATGGAGGTCGACATCAGCTGGATGATGATCGAGGCCGAGATGTACGGCATGACGTTGAGCGCAAAGATCGCCATGCGCTTCACGGCCCCGCCCGACATCATATTGAACATGCCGAGGATGCCGTTCTGTTGGCTCTGGAACGCGTGTTCGAACGCGACCGGATCAACGCCGGGAATCGGGATGTACGTGCCGATGCGATAGACAATCAGCGCAATGACCGTGAACCAAATGCGCTTTTGAAGGTCGGTCGCCTTCGAGAAAGCCGCGAAGTTGATATTGGCGGCTAGTTGTTCTGCGGCCGATGCCATGCGCTCTCCGATCGATCCCGTCCTCAACGCGTCTGAGCGGACGGAAGCTCCCCAGGTGGAGAGCGTGCCTACGGGGTTGCTTCTTCCGCCACCGGCGGGTTCAGCACCGTCACCTTGCCACCCGTCTTTTCGACGGCGGCCACGGCCGCCGCGGAGGCGCCCGACACGGTGATGTTCACTTTGGCTTTGAGTTCCCCGCGCGCAAGGAGTCGGACGCCGTCTTTCTTCCGCCGCAGCAGCCCCGAAGCGACGAGCGTGTCCTCGGTGATGTCGCTTTTAGCGTCGAGCGTCTTGTTATCGATGGCCTTTTGCAGGTCGCCGAGATTGATCCAGGCCATCCGCTTCGGCGACAGCGGGTTAAAGCCGCGCTTCGGCATGCGCATGTGCAGCGGCATCTGACCGCCTTCAAAGCCATTGATTGAGACGCCGCGACGAGACTTTTGCCCCTTCACGCCACGACCGCCGGTCTTGCCCTTGCCGGAGCCGACGCCGCGTCCAACGCGCATCAGTTCTTTGGTGGCGCCGGGATTATCGGCCAGTTGGTTCAGTTTCATCACACGCACTCCGACGGCTTCGCCGTCTTAATTCACGATCTCGACCAGATGCTGGACCTTGCGGATCATACCCTGCACCGCGGGCGTGTCCTCAAGTTCAACAGTCTGGTTGGCGCGCTTCAGGCCCAGGCCCATCAGCGTCGCGCGCTGGGTGTTGTCGCGGCGAACCGGACTGCCGACGCGACGCACCTTCACCTTGCCGGAAGCGGCCGCGGTTTTCTTCGTCGCCATGGCTTAGCCCTCCGCCGGCACTTCGCCGACGCTCGCGCCATCCTTACGACGCGCGACGAGATCAGCGACTTTGAGACCGCGACGGTTCGCAACGTGGCGCGGCGAGCTTTGTTCTTTCAACGCGTCGATGGTGGCGCGCACCATGTTGTAGGGGTTCGACGAACCCTTCGACTTGGCGACGACATCGGCGACACCGAGGACTTCGAGCACCGCGCGCATCGGACCGCCGGCGATCAAGCCAGTGCCCGGAGGCGCTGAACGCAGCATGACTTTGCCCGCGCCCCAGCGTCCGCGGCCGTCATGGTGCAGCGTGCGGCCTTCGCGCAGCGGCACGCGGATGAGCGACTTCTTGGCTTCTTCCGTTGCCTTGCGGATTGCTTCCGGCACTTCGCGCGCCTTGCCATGGCCGTAGCCGACACGGCCCTTCTTGTCGCCGACGACGACGAGCGCAGCGAACGCGAAATTCTTGCCGCCCTTCACCACCTTTGCGACGCGGTTGATGGCGACCAGCTTATCGACAAGCTCGCCTTCGGCGCGCTCCTCCTGCTGGCCGTCACGCGGACCACGACGACCACGATCGCCGCCAGGACCACGGCCACCACCAGGACCACGGCCACCGCCGCCACCCGGGCCGCCGCGGCGCGGACCACGCGGACCACGCGGGCCGCGCGGCTGTTCGCTTGGAGTTTCGCTGGCTTCCGCCGGCGGGCCGCCTGCTGTTTCGTCGCTCATGCGATCTTCCTCAGAATTCCAAACCGCCCGCGCGGGCGGCGTCGGCCAGAGCTTTCACCCGACCATGAAACAGATACCGGCCGCGATCGAACACGACACTCTTCTTGCCGGCCTTGATGGCGCGCTCAGCGATCAGCTTGCCAACCGCAGCGGCGCCGTCCTTGTTCGAGCCCTTCGCCTTGATCGTCTCTTCAAGCGATGAGGCGGATGCAATCGTGACGCCCTTCACGTCGTCGATCAGCTGCGCCGAAATGTTCTTCGACGAGCGGAAAACTGAAAGGCGCAAGCGGCCTTCGCCGGCGTTCTTCTTCAGACGCGTGCGATTGCGTTGGGCGCGGCGTTCAATGGGATTGAGTTTCCGAGCCATGGCTTACTTCTTCTTGCCTTCCTTGCGGCGGACGTATTCGCCGACGTAGCGCACACCCTTGCCTTTGTAGGGCTCCGGCGGACGATAGGAGCGGATTTCCGACGCGGCTTGACCAACGACCTGCGGATCGATGCCGGTGACCTTGATTTCGGTCGGCTTCGGCGTCGCCAGCGTCACGCCTTCCGGCGGCTGGTAGACGATCTCGTGGCTGTAGCCGAGCTGCAGCTGCAGGTTCTTGCCCTGCATCGCAGCGCGATAGCCGACGCCGGTCATTTCGAGGTTCTTCTCGAAGCCTTGCGTCACGCCCTTGATGTTATTGGCGAGCACAGCGCGCGTGGTGCCCCACAGCGCACGCGCGCGCGGCGTTTCGTGGCGCGGCTTCACCGAGACAGCGCCATCGCCGAACGACACGGCCACGTCATCGTGGGCGCGGAAGCTCAGCGTGCCTTTCGGTCCCTTCACGCTCACGTCCTGACCATTCACCGTAACGGTGACGCCGGACGGCGCGGGGATCGGTTTCTTGCCGACGCGTGACATTAGTAGACCTCACACAGGACTTCGCCGCCGACATTGGCGTCGCGTGCGGCTTGATCGCTCATCACACCCTTCGGCGTGGAGAGGATCGAAATACCGAGGCCATTGCGGACCAGGCGCAGATCCTTGATCGCCGAATAGACGCGGCGGCCCGGCTTCGACACACGCTGGATCTCGTGGATCGCGGGCGCGCCCTCGAAATACTTCAGCTCGATCTCAAGCTCCTTGCGGCCTTCCGCTTCGATTTCGCGGAAGTCGCGGATGTAGCCTTCATCCTTCAGCACTTGCAGCACGCGCGCGCGCAGCGCCGAAGCCGGCGAAACCAGCTTCGAACGGCGACGCAATTGCGCATTGCGGATGCGGGTGATGAGATCGCCGACAGGATCGTTCAGGTTCATATCCGTCCCCTCACCAGCTCGACTTGACCATGCCCGGGACCTGGCCGTTCGAGGCCAGTTCGCGGAGCGCGATGCGCGAGAGCTTGAGCTTGCGGTAGAAGCCGCGTGGACGGCCCGTGAGCTCGCAGCGATTGCGGATGCGAGTGGGCGACGAGTTGCGCGGCAGCTGCGCGAGTTTCAGGCGCGCTGCATAACGCTCTTCGAGCGGCAGATTTTCGTCGAGCGCAGCCGCCTTCAGCTTGGCGCGACGGTTGGCGAATTGCTTCGACAGACGTTCACGCTTGCGGTTGCGTTCGATGGAGCTTGTCTTCGCCATGCTTTCCTTCTCTCCCGATGCGTTCTGGGGTGGACGCTCTTGCGAGCATCAGTTCCGGAACGGGAAATCGAACTCCTTCAACAGGGCGCGGGCTTCATCGTTGGTGCGCGCAGTCGTGCACACGACGATGTCCATGCCCCAAATCTGATCGATCTGGTCGTAGTTGATCTCCGGGAACACGATGTGCTCCTTGATGCCCATGGCGTAGTTGCCACGGCCATCGAATGAGCGGCCGTTGAGGCCCCGGAAGTCCTTCACGCGCGGCAACGCGATAGTGACGAGACGATCGAGAAACTCGTACATCGCGTCTTTGCGCAGCGTGACTTTGCAGCCGATGCTCATGCCTTCGCGCAGCTTGAACGCCGCGATCGACTTGCGCGCCTTGGTCGGCACCGGCTTCTGGCCGGCGATCGCGGTCAGAGCTTCCATCGCCGACTTCAGCTTTTTGGAATCCTGCGTCGCCTCACCGACGCCCATATTGATCACGATCTTGTCCAGACGCGGGATCTGCATGTCGTTGCTGTACTTGAACTCGTCACGCAGGCGCTTCCTGATCTCGTCGCGATAGCGCGCCTTCATGCGCGGCACGTAATCCTTCGGCTTCGGCGTGCGCGGACGCGCCGGCGCAGCGGCAGCTTCCTTGCCTTTCGCCTTCTTCTCGCCGCCGCCTTTCGGAGCGCCTTGAGGCTTTGCGTCAGCCTTCGGTGTCTTTTGTTCGTCAGACATCGATCTGCACTCCAGAACCCTTCGCGATGCGCACTTTGCGGCGCTGGGAGCCTTCGCCCACTGTCTTGAAGCCAACGCGGGTCGGCTTGCCCGTTTTCGGATCGCGCAGCGCCACGTTCGAAACGTGGATCGACGCTTCCTTCGAGACCACGCCGCCATTCGGGTGCGCGATGTCCGGCTTGGTGTGACGCTTCACCATGTTCACGCCTTCGACGACAACGCGGTCATCGGCGGCCATCACGCGCACGACCTTGCCGGAGCGACCTTTGTCCTTGCCGGCGATGACGATCACGGTGTCGTCTTTGCGGATGCGGGCGGCCATTAGATAACCTCCGGCGCGAGCGAGATGATCTTCATCTGGTTTTTGGCGCGCAGTTCGCGCGGAACCGGTCCGAAGATGCGGGTGCCGATCGGCTCGCCCTGCTTGTTGACGAGAACCGCAGCGTTGGAATCGAAGCGGATGGTTGAGCCATCCTTGCGCTTCAGGTCCTTCGAGACACGCACGACGATGGCTTGCACGACATCGCCCTTCTTCACGCGGCCGCGCGGCATGGCTTCCTTCACCGAGCAGACGATGATGTCGCCCACGGTGGCGTAGCGGCGCTTGGAGCCGCCCAGCACCTTGATGCACATCACGCGCTTGGCGCCGGAATTGTCGGCGACGTCGAGATTGGTTTGCATCTGGATCATGACGTCATGCTCCGACGCGGCCGACGACTTCCCAGCGTTTCAGCTTGGACTTCGGCGGGCACTCTTGAATGTTGACGATCTCGCCTTCCTTGAAGGCGTTCTTTTCGTCGTGGGCGTGAAAGCGCGACGAGCGGCGCACGGTCTTCTTCAAGACCGGGTGCAGATAGGTGCGTTCTACCTGCACGACGACGGTCTTGTCGCCTTTGTCGCTCACGATCTTTCCGGTCATTACTCGGCGCGGCATCGTCTTAAACTTTCTTCTGCGGCGTCTTTTCGCGCAGCACCGTTTTGGTGCGGGCGATCTGACGGCGGACGTCGCGCATGCGCGACGACTTTTCGAGCTGACCCGTCGCTTGCTGGAAGCGCAGGTTGAACTGCTCCTTCTTCAGGTTCGCAAGTTCTTCGCTGAGCGCGCCAACGTCGCCCTTGCGGAAGTCTTCGAGGTCTTTGCGGATCTCACGGTGTTTCATCAGAGACCCTCCACCCGGCTGACGATGCGCGTCTTCACCGAGAGCTTGGCTGCGCCGAGGCGCAGGCTTTCCTTCGCCACCGCCTCCGACACGCCGTCGATCTCGAACATGATGCGGCCGGGCTTCACCCGCGCGGCCCAGAACTCGGGCGCGCCCTTGCCTTTGCCCATCCGCACTTCGATTGGCTTTTTCGACACAGGCAAATCCCTTTCCAGCACAGTGGGATCCGAAGCTTGGAATTCACGTGACTTGAAGTCGCGGC
>JADMIO011478747.1_pt1 | contig 13130 bp, 6 predicted proteins | sample 8958161 | NCBI WGS metagenome assembly JADMIO01 (sample SAMN16585339, study PRJNA669376) | soil metagenome | isolation source: Crop rotation soil | place: USA: Cullars Rotation, Alabama | collected 2011 | reverse complement strand
AGCCGAAGTAGGGATAGGTCACGCCGCGGTTCTTCGGATCGCCGCGCTGAATGCGCGCCACGCCCGCCGAGTGCGAATTATCCTGCGTGCACAGGTTCCGAACGATGGCCAGGTGCTGCATCTGGGCTGCGGTCTTGGGCAACAGTTCGCACACCTGTATGCCGGGCACAGCGGTTTGAATGGCGCGGAACGGTCCGCCGAACTGCGTGTTGGGCTTGGGGTCCCAGCTTTCGAGCTGGCTCATGCCGCCATCCAGCCAGACGAACAGCACTTGCTTGCGCTGCCGCCGCAGCTCCTGTGCGACAGTGGGCTGACACAAACCGAGCGCGCCCAGTGAAGCGCCCGCGACACCGCCCAGCCATTGCCGGCGCGATAGACGGTGCTCAAATGGTGTGCAAAGCCGCGAGTTCTTCATCGATTTCTCCGATGTGGGGCAAGTTTTTAACTTGCCCGCCAACGGCAAGTTAAAAACTTGCCCCACAATTCTCTAATGATTCACGCCGAATTCTGTCGAGGCAAACAAGGCCCAGGTCGCGTTCCGCAGCGCCCCGGCACGGCGGTCGCGCCGCTCACTCAAATAGCGAAGCAACTCCTGACGCTCGTCCGCACTGGGCAAGCGCGTCAGCACCGTCAAGTACATCTCATCAACAGCTTTCGCGTCGTCAGCAATGTTCTGCAGCCGATCCACCAGATTGCCCGGCTTGGCATCGAACCAGGGAAGAATCGCCTTGCTGTTGAGCAGGAACAGGACGCCCTTGAGCGAAAAATCGACCGCCTCCTCCGGCTCCCGTGCCGAGGCCGCAAACGCGGCCAGGAACAGCGTTCGCTGGCTGTCAAAAGTCGCCCCATCCTTCACTGCCGTTTCACCGGTGGCCTGCAGCATGCTTCGCAAGAGCTGCTCAGCCGAGATGCGTCGCTCGATGGCCGTGCGGAAGCTCTTCGGCTCGACCTCCTTCACCCCTTCCGGCAGCTTGCTGGAACGTTGATACGTCTCCGTGAGAGCTAGTTCGCGCAGCAGCCACTTGATGTCGTACTTGTGCTCCACAAACTGGCCGGCGAGCAAGTCGAGAACCTTCGGATGCGAGGGGGGATTGTCCTTGTGGCTCAGATCGAGCGGATGCACCAGGCCGCGGCCCATCAGGATGAACCAGAGCCGGTTGGCCATGTTGCGGCTGAAGGAACTATTTTCGGGCGTGGGCAGCTGTTCCGCCAGTTTTTCCAGCGTGCTGAATTTCAAGACGCCCGGCTTCTTCGCCTTCGGATCAGGCTTCTCAACGAACTCTTCCCCCTTCTTGAAGACCGGGATGGCAATCTCTTCCAGTCCGGGAACGCGCGGTCCGGTGCTCTTTTTCCGGCTGCCGAACACCGAGGTGAACTCGATCTTCTCGGTCGTCAGTTTCTCCGCCACGCCCAGCCCGGCCCCTTGCTGCCGCGACACATTCTTTACGAACGCGAACAGCCCCTGAAAATCGTGCTGATCGTATTCATCGACAAACAGGTCGTCATGGCACTGGCAACAACCGAAATTCTTGCCGAGAAACAGCCGGCCAATGTCCTTGGTCAGCGCCGGGTAATCGACCGGGTTCTGCCCGTAATTCTCCAACCGCTTCGACAGAAAGAACACCGCCCCCGGCGGCGTGTCCTTGCCCGAGCCCATCAGCATCTCGCGGGCCATCTGGTCCCACGGCTTGTTCTTCTCGAAACTGCTCTTCAGATAACTGGTCCAGTCCGCATGCTCTCCCAACCGTTCCATCAGCACGACGCTGAATAGTTCCTGCATGTGCAGGGCATATTCGGGTGCAGCCAGCAGCTGATCGATCAGTTTGGTGCGTTTGTCTGCACTCTTGTCATCGAAAAATCGGCGCGCTTCATCCGCGGTGGGAATGCGGCCGGCAAAATCGAGATACACGCGACGCACCAACTCGGCATCATCCGCCAGCGGGCTGAACGGCTGGCCCTTTGCCTGCTCCACGATAAGGGCATCAACTCGCTTGTGGAGCGGCTCATCAGAATTTGCATTGAAAATAAAAGCGATGGCCGCGCACATCGAAAGCAAGAAAGTGCGTGAGGGCATGACTAACCTCGGATGGCGACTTATGGCAGGAGGGATGAGGCGAGTTTCGAACAATCTGACCACTGATTACACGGATAACACCGACAAGAATTCGATCCGTGCAATCAGTGGTCAAATCAAACTTACTGAACGAACACGAATTCCTTCGTGTTGATGAGAGCCCAGATCAGGTTCTCGTAGGCCAGCTTCTTGTTGGTCGCGTTGCGTTCAATGTGCTGCAACGCGAGCTGGAGGTGTTCGGCACTCGGCGCCCGGGAGAACGCCCAGAAGAACAGCTCCTCGATTTTTTCAGAGTCGGGCCGCATGTCCTTGGCCAGCACGTCCGCACGACCGCCGCCGCGGGTCAGCTTGCCCTGGATGTCTTGCGAATTCAAGAGGTGTAGCGCCTGGGCCAGGTTGGCCTCGTTGACGCGTTCGCACTCGCAGGCGCTGATGCGCTGCGGCCGGCCGAACACATCCAGGAAATACGAGTTGAACGACTGGTCGGGCAGCATGATGGCCCGGTTCGGCGAGAAGCGGTCGGTGGGCAGGCCGCCAAAGCCGGCGGGGCTGTTGGTCACCTGGTTGACCGCGTCGAACAGCACTTCCGCGCCCAGGCGGCGAGGATAGTAGCGGGCAAACGCCTGCTTGTCGTGCTTGTTGAAGTCGTTCGGAATAGCGCTGAGCTGGTAAGTCCGGCTCTTGCAAATCGTCCGGACCAGGTGCTTCAGGCTGAAGTTGTGATCGATGAAATCCTTGGCCAGGCTGTCAAGCAGCTCCGGGTTCGACGGCGGATTGGTGACGCGCATGTCGTCCAGAGGATCAACGATGCCGCGGCCAAAGAAGTGCGCCCAGTAGCGGTTGACCACGGCGCGGGCGAAGAACGGATTGTCCTTGCTGGCCATCCAGTCAACCAGTTTCTGCCGCGGATCCTCTTCGGTGTTGATGGTCATTGGGGCGCCGTCCAGCGGCTTGATCTCCGCCGCCTGACCGGTTCGCTTGTTGGTCACCGAGCCGTTCGGCAGGTTGTAGATGACCTGAATGTTGGCCTGCTGATTGTTGAAGCCGCCCATGACCTGGACATTTTTGCGGCCCACGCGGCCGAAGAAGGCCGCCAGGCCCCAGTAGTCATCCTGGCTCCACTTTTCATACGGATGGTGATGGCACTGGGCGCAGGCGATGCGCAGGCCGAGGAACACCTGGGCGGTGTCGTCCACAAATTCCTGCGGATTGTTCAGTTCCTTGTACCACACCACCGGCGGCGCCTGCGATTCTTGACCGCTGGCCGCCAGGACTTCACGCACGAATTGATCGTACGGCTTGTCCTCGGCGATGGATTCACGGATCCAGCTGTGGAACGCGAAGGTGCCATAGGCAGCGTTCGGCTGGTTGTTGCCGCGCTTCACGCGCAGAATGTCCGCCCACTTGTTGGCGAACAGGTAGCTGTATTCGCGTGATTCGAGCAATTCATCGATCAGCTGATCGCGCTTGTTGGCATTCGGGTTGGCCAGGAAGGCGCGAACCTGTTCCGGCGTGGGCAACGTGCCGGTGATGTCCAGGTAGACGCGGCGAATGAAGGTCTGGTCGGAGCACAGTTCCGAAGGCACTACGCCCAGTTCCTTCCACTTTTTCTGCGTGGCGCGGTCAACCAGGGTTTTCTCTTCGAACTTGTAATCAGGGGTCTTCATGCCCAGCGGGACGGTGGCGCGGAACACGCTCACCTGTCCGGAATAACGAGCCATGATCGCGGCTTCGCCGCTCAAAGCAAGGGTACGAACCAGACCGGCGCCATCGACAATGGCCACGTCCTGTTCGTTGCTTTCATACTGGGCGCGTTGCGTGACATCGAGGATGCTGCCATCGCTGTAGTGGGCATACACGGCAACCTGCTGACGATTGCTGCGCGGCAGAATGCGGTGTTCCGGATAAACGGTGATTTTCGTGACGGTCGGATCGGCCGCGGTGCCGAACGGCGTGCCGGCCGCGATCCAGCGGCGCACCAGCTTGTACTCGTCCGAACCCGGCTCCATGCGGCGGCCGCCGGCGTGGGCCATCTTGCCGGTCGCCTTCATGAGCAGCAGGCTATGATCGGGCGCTGCCGGGAACAAACGCCGGCCGCGTGCTTCCTTCACCAGCGACTGGTAATCCGTCTCCGGCACGAAGCCGAGCAATGACAGGGCGAAGCCGTTCTGCCCGCCCGATTTGCCGTGGCAACCGCCCGAGTTGCAGCCGAGCTTGGTGAAGATCGGCACAATATGATTCGCGAAGTTGATGGGCAGATTCACATCACAACTTTCCGCCGTGACGGTGATCTGCGCTTTCTTGTCCCCATAAGTCGCCACCACATCCACGCTGCCATTGGCGATCGGCATGATGCGGCCGCCGGAAGTGACCCGGACGATGCCTTCCTTCGAAACCTGATAGGTGACGTTGCCGCTCAGGTCCTGTTCGCGGCCATCGGCCAGTTTGCCGCTGACCACCAGCTGGAAGGAGTCATCCAGCCCCTTCAACTTCACTGCCGCCGGCGAGGCGCTGACGGCCTGCACTTCGGCGGGAGTCGGCAAGCCGACCACATCATCTTTGATGTCCACCTTGTCGTAGAGCTGCGCGTAAGCCGGTTGACCGCAAAAGGCGGCCACACCCACTAGCGCCCAAAGCCATTTTCTTGTGTTTTCCATCACTAAAGTCCCCCCAGATGGATCGGTAGGAATGGATCCCTTCGTTCGTGGAGTGTGCAAGGAAATCCTCTTTTTGGTGGGATCCGACGACCGTGTTTGTCGGACCTTACGCTTGCCGCAAGGTTGTGCAAGTCTGCGGGGCAGTTCAGGTAGGAAGCACTACCCCACAAATAGCATACCTGATTTCGCCAGCGTCGCAAGGTTAAAGATTTTTTCTCGTGGGACGGCGCGGCTCGCCTGTCCATCTTGCAGGGCAGCCCGCGGCGCGGCTCATGGACGCTCTTTTGCTTCGAAGAAGACGGCCACGTTCTTCGGCACGGCGAAGAAATCGGCCCCCAGCCGGGCGCGCTCACCGCGAATTTTGGCGCCGGGCGGCGCCTGCACATAGAAGTTCACGCGGCGCTTCTCGCCCTTGCCAACCACTTCGTGCTGCAGCGTCCCATCGGGTGGGCCCGACGTGGTCCAGCTGACGAACACGATCATCTCCTTGTCGAGATCCACGAGGCTGAGCAGTGTCTTGGCCGATTCCTTGCCCACGAACTTCTCCGCTGCTGCAGCGCTGGCCAGCGTTGTCGCCTTGCTCATGCCGCCCACATTGAACGCGAAGGTTGGATCCTTCGGCATGAAGCGCAAGGGCCGCACGCCGGTCTCGTCCTGCGCCACAACCGCGACGAGAGCGAGCGAAACACACAAGATGCCCGCGAGGAATTTCATGGCGAGTCTCCCAACAAAAGATGTGGTCCAAGTACCCGGTGGTCACTTGCTGAACTCTTTTGCGTCGTATTTTCTCCAGAAAGCATCCGGCGCCAGGCCGGAAGTCCCCGAAACAACCATGATTTTCTCCAAACCCTTCATGCTGCGAAGGGCCTCAATGCCGCTGCTGATCGCCTTGGGCGTGATATACACATATTGCAAGTTCATGCCCGCGAGCGGGGTCAGGTCTTGCACGCCGCTGCCGATCAGGTTCAGGGTTGTGAGCGGCATGCCTTTGAGCGGCGTGAGGTCGCGAATCTCGCGGCAGTTTTCCAGTTGCAGATTGGTCAGTTCCAGGCCCTTCAACGGCGCCAGGTCCCGCACCTGAATGCAGCCCAGCAGGTTGAGGCTGGTGAGCGGCATTTCTTCCAGCCCCGCCAGGCTTCGCACCTGGGCGCAGCCGGAGATATTCAGGCTGGTTAGCGGAATGCCGCGAAGCGGCGTCAGGTCGCGCACCTGGGCGCAGTCGGCCAGCTTCAGACTGATCAGCTTCGTTTCTTCAAGTCCGGTGAGATCGCGCAACTGAACGCAGCCGGTCAGGTCCAGACTGGTAAACTTCATGCCGTGCAACGCCGTCAAGTCCTGCACGAAGGGACAGTTGCGCAGGTCGACAAAGGTGAGCTTCATGCCCTCCAGGGGAGCCAGATCCTGCACCTTCGTGCCGTTCAGGTTGAGATCGGTGAGGGGCATACCGTGAAGCGGCGTCAGGTCGCGCACCTGGGGACAAGTCAATAGAACGAGGCTGGTAAGCGGCATGCCTTGCAAACCCGACAGGTCGCGCAACTGGGTGCAGCTTTCGAAGTTCAGGCTGGTGAATTTCATACCTTGCAGAGGGGTGACATCTTGCAGTTGCGAGCAGTAACGCAAGCCGAGGCTGGTGAGCGGCATGCCTTGCAACCCCGCCAGACTCCGCAACTGGGAGCAGCCGTAGAGTTCCAGGCTAGTGAGCTGCATACCTTGCAGCGGCGTCAAATCGCGCAGCTGAGTGCAACTGGAAAGCGTAAGGCTGTTGAGCTTCAGGTCCTGTAAAGGTCTAAGATTTTGCAGCTGCGTGCATTCCGACAGATTCAAGCTGGTGAGCGGCATGCCTTGAAGCCCCGTCAGGTCACGCAGCTGGCTGCACGTCATAAGGTTCAGGTAGGTGAGTTTCAGACCTTGAAGCGGGGTCAGTTCCTGCAGATGCACGCAGCCCTTCAACGTCAAGCTGGTGAGCGGCATGTCTTGCAAACCCATCAAGGTTTGCAATTGAGTGCAGCCGGTGAGGTTGAGGGTGTTGAGCTGCATGCCTTGAAGCGGCGTCAAATCGCGCACCTGGGCGCAGTTGCTTATGTCCAGCGTGGTGAGTTTCATGCCGCGAAGAGGTCCAAGATCGTCGATCTTGCTGTTGCTAATATTCAGGTACGTGAGCGGCATGCCTTTCAGCGGCGCCAGGTCGCGCACCAGGGTACAGCCGGTAAGGTCGAGCGAAGTAAGCCGCATGCCTTTCAGCGGCATCAGATCCGCGACCGGAAGGCCGGCGCAAGAAAGGGTTGTCAGCGGCGCCCCCTTGAGCGGCGACAGGTCCGCGACCTGAGATCCTGTGAGGTTCAGATTGGCGAGCGGCATCCCGTGCAATGGCGCCAAGTTCCGCACCTGCCCGCAGTTGTTCAAGCTCAGCGATGTCAGCGGCATGCCTTTCAAAGGCGACAGGTCGGTCAGATCGCCGAACTTGGACAGGGAAAGCTGCAGGCCGGAAACATCGATCGTCAAGTTGTTGCCTCTGCCCTTCCAGCTTTTCTCGATCCGCTCGCGATACATCTTGAGCAGGAACTGGCGGGCGTCGTTGGAATCCTTTCCATACTTGTGCAGCAAGAGGTCGATCAGACCATAGATCTTTTGCTCATAGAACACCGCTGCGATTCTCAGCAGTTGATTGACATCATCGGGCTGCGCTTGCTGACACAGTTGCTGCAGTTTCCGGGCGTGCTCATCCGCCGGCTGTGCCCTCAAGAATTCGTTGAGCTCATTTTCAGCAGCCGGGAAGTTCTGCTTGACCATCAGCAGCTGGCCCTTGAGCAAACGCGGGGCCGCTTCCCCGGGAGCGGTTGCCAGGGCCAGTTCGACCTGCTCCAGAGCATCGTCGAATTGCCGCTGCTCGACCGCCAGGTGCGCCGCCTTGAGGAACGCCGGCAGCGATTTGCCCACCTGGTCGCGGTAGGCCGCGTAGGCCCGGCCGGTTTCCAACCAGGCGCGGAAGATGAAGCCCAGGCTGGCAAGCAGAACCAGCAAGGCCACACCCACGCCGATGCTGGCGCCCTTGTTCCGTTTCACCAACTTGCGGAACGTCTCCCAGGCCGTGTCGTGCTTGGCGCTCACCGATCGGCCTTCCAGATACAGCTCGATGTCGCGCTTCAGCGCTGCCACCGTCTGGTAGCGCTGGTCCGGCGCCTTGGCCAGCGCCTTCATGGCAATGGCGGAAAGCTCGGGCGGAATCCAGCCCTGGCGAACACGTTCCGGGGCGCGCTTTTCGGGTGCGTCGATCGCCCCTTCGGCGACGCGCATGAGCACGGCCATGAAATCGCCGCCCCGGCCCACCGGCGGCGTCAGCGTCAGCATCTCATACAGAATCGCCCCCAGCGAATAGATATCACTGCGCTGATCGACGGCCTGCGCCTGACCGCGTGCCTGTTCGGGGGGCATGTAGGCAGGCGTGCCCATTACGGCGCCGTCCTGCGTCAGATCCGAGTCGGCGCTGCGCCCGGTCACGACCGCAGCAAGGGGCGAGTGCGAATCCCCGGAGGGAGGCGAAATGGCGCTGTCCGGCAAGGTCGAATCAGGTTGCGGGCGCCCGGCGCCCGGCAGCGCCTTGGCGAGTCCCCAATCCATCACGTAAACTTCGCCGAAATCCCCGACCATGATGTTGGCCGGTTTCAGGTCGCGGTGGATCACCCCGCGCGAATGCGCGTAGGCGAGGGCGTTGCAAACATTGCTGAACACGGTCAAGAGACGCCCCAGCGTGCAATCCGCTGACCCGTTCTTCCCTGGCTCGGCAGGCTGGAGGATGGCCGCCAGGCTGCGCCCCTTGACCATCTTCATGGAAAAGTAGAGTTGGCCGTCCCCGTCGATGCCGAGGTCGTGAATCGGGACGATGTTGGGATGTTCGAGCTGTCCGGTGATCTTCGCTTCCTCGATGAAGCGGGCCTTGTGGCGCGGATCGTCCTGCTTGAGGAGAAACTTCAGCGCCACCTCGCGGCTGATGTCCTGATCGACGGCGCGCATGACCGCGCCCATGCCGCCGCGGGCGATTTCGTTTTCGACCTGGTAGCGGAGCCGGTTATTCTGCGGCAGTTCGATGGCCGCTTGTCCGTTGCTGTAGGCAATCGTGGCATCGCCATCAGCGGCTGCGGACTGCTGCTGTGGCAGGGCCTGTCGTGGCATCGCCTGCAGAGGTATCGCCTGTGGAGGTGGAGCGACGGTGACACCGGTATTGTCATTGGTGTCGCCCAGAGGCTCGGTCGCAGGCGGAAGGGTAGCATCATAGCGCCCGGACATGGGGGGCAGGGTGGCATCTTCAGAGTAGGGCCGTGCTACTGGTGCTCCCGCGGCCACCTGGATCGCCTTTGTTTCGGCGGCGACGAGTGCGGCTTTCGGCGGGCGAATTACCACGACCTGGTGGCAGAAAGGGCAACCCAGCCGTCTGCCAGCCGCTTCATCTTTGACCTTCAACTTCGCCTGACAATGCGGACAGGAGATGAAGATCATTGGCAGCAATCCTCAACGATGCACGGGAAAAGGACACGGTGAGCGTAATTTTACTGACGAATAAAATAGCATGAAGTGTTTGCCGGCAAGAATCAAGAACAAATCAAATAACGCACACAATTGCCCTCCGCTTCATCGTTCATGATGTCTTTGTCACGTCAAGCGGCGTGGTGCGTCCGGCTCGCTTCACCTTGTCCGCTGTTTTCAAGCGGCCGGGGCGCTGCGGGCCTGTGCGTCGGCGTTTTTTCTGGCCGGTGCTTGCTGCCGTTGTTCTTCGGCACCCGCATCGAAAACGTGCATCTCATTCCGTGGATCGTTGAGGATGGCGCAAGCGCCTCATCTGTCATCTTGCGCCCTTGAATCCATTCGCGCACCTTGCGTCCACCCGCACAGATTGGCACCGGCTCATCGCGCAGCAGTCGCGCAACGAACAGAGCAATCAGCTTCTCCGGAAACTGATTTGCTACTAGCATAGCTCAAGCAATTGATATGTCGGTCGCGTCGCCCGTCGTATCGCGGCCGAAAGACCAAAAATTTCCCTATCAGAGTTGCCGAAATGCTGTCGCGGGTCAATATCATTCGAGGGACTGCTGCTTCAAAACGCTCAGCTTCTCTTGAAGCTGCCGCATCAGAACTGGCTCCGGATTCAGGGCAAGCGCCCTGTTGACACTCTCGCGTGCCTTGGCCAATTCGCCGATAGCGGCAAAAGCCGCGGCAAGCGTGGCTAAATACTCCGGATTTCTATGGTCGCTTGCCTGAACAACTTGCTGTGCGAGCTCGACGGCAGTTTGTGCATCCATGGCCGAAGGCTCGGTGGCAAGCGTCAGTGCACGCTTGTTGGTATCATTTAGCCACTGAGGGGTTTGCCGCAACAACATGGCGTATTGCTGGGCTGCCAATTGCTCATCGCCCTGCTGTTTGCCGGCGTATGCCAGATAGCCGCGGCAGGAACTGCATTCTGGCTGCAGCGCGAGGGCGTCGCGAAACTTTTGTTCGGCCTCGCGCCAACGTCCCAGGCGCCCCAGGGCGATGCCCATCCATTCATGCGTTTCGCTCTGGTTGGGCAGCAATTCGAGAGAAAGCGCATATTGCTCTAACGCGCCTCGCGCATCCCCTTGGCGCAATTGCAAGTCGCCAAATAGCTGGTGAGCGCCGCCTCTATTTACCTTGTCGCTATCAACAACGGAAGTGGGAGTTGCGCTCCAAAGGGCGAGCGCCTTTTGCAAGTGGAAGCGCGTGTCTTTCCATTTGCCGAGCCGCGATAACGCGATGGCAAGGAGGTAATGACCATCGGGACTGGATGGCGCTTTTTCCAGGGAGCGACGCAGGCACTCGTCAGCCTCCTGATAACGCCCATCTTGCAGCAGAACGGCGCCAAACTGCTGCTCCATTTTTGGATCCGGATGAATTTCGCATGCTATCTTACAATGCAATAGGGCACCATCCATGTCGCCGCGGCTTGCAAGATATCTTCCCAGCAGACACTGAATGATGTGGTTTTTTTCATTAACACTTAGCGCCTGCTGAAAAAGGGCACGGCTGTCCTGCCAAAAACACGTTTGCATCCAAGTCAGCGTTGCGCACAGCAGAACGAGCGCTGTCACAAGGGATTTCTGCAGAAAGCTGGAAAAACTGCACCAGATTTTCAGGTTGCTGATTCCCCACACCAGCATGATCATCAGGCCCAGATGTGGAATGTAGGTGAAGCGGTCGGCCATCGCTTGCGGTCCCATCTGGATTATCCCGCTTTGCGGCACGAGTGTTCCCAGGAACCACAACCAGCCCACCGTGAGAGCCGGTAATTCGCGCCGCCAGCGCAGCATGAGAAATGTGATCGCAAGCAGAATTATCGCAGCCAGCAGCGCGTGCCATATTGCAATAGAAACCAACGGATACAGGACGGCCAGGTCGGCAGGCCAGAATGTTTTTTGCAAATACCCCAAATATCCGGATAGGGCGTTCAACATGCAAGTGCCAAAGGGATGTTCCGAGACCTGTCCCGTGCTGCCAAGGAGCATAAGATTCGCCACGGCTATCGCAACTGCAGCCGAGAGCAAGGGGATTTTTTCCGCAACCAGGCGCGGCCAAGCGGTTCCTGTCCTGTGCACATGGGGCGGAATCGTCTGGCCCAGCTGCAGCCGATACAGCGGCCAGAAATCCAGGAGCAACAGTCCAAATGGCAACGTCATCAGCGTTACCTTGGACATCAATCCAAAAAAATAGCAGGCCACGACAACGCAATAACGACGCCAGCCAGGACGCTCTGCGTACCAGACATAGGCTGCGATGGTCAGCAGCAGGAACAGCATGCCCAATACATCCTTGCGTTCAGTAACCCAGGCAACAGATTCAACGCGCAGGGGGTGAACGGCAAAAAGGGCCGCTGCGATCGCGCTGCGCCAGAGATCCACTGTCATACGTTGCAGGGTCAGGAAGAACAGGATGACGCTGGCGGAGTGGACAATCAGGTTGTCAAGGTGAAAGCCCCAGGCGCCGTTTCCGCCAAACAAGCTGGCATCCAGTTGCAGCGATAGCCAGATGAGAGGGAAGAAAAAGCCACTGTGAGCGCACGAGTCGGTAAAGGCCCAGCGCGTGTTTTCCGAGCTGAGCCCGGTGAGAACATGCGAGTTGTTGGTGACGTACATCGGATCATCCAGAAGGATGAAGTCGCTGAACAACACGTTGCTGAGCGATGCAAAGGTGAGTAAGCACAAACCGATACAGATTAGGTTCTTTTCCGACATGGAATAACGGCCTGCCCTCAAAGGCAAAGCGCGATCTCGTGTTCCTGGAAAACTCGGTTTGTTAAGAAGAAACGGGCTGCGCACGAAGATGAGGCCAAACCCCACAACTATTACATTTATGGATGGGGCTGCAAAAAGCAAGTCAATTACCATGTGACCGAACACGCTTGGGAAGCATTGAGCTCGCTATTGCCAGTCGGCGCCCAAGAGCCCTCCGTCCACCGGACATGAAGCCTGGAACCAGGTTTCCGTAGTCGCCGCGACATCTTGACCGTTTACCGAAGTGGCCAGCGACAGTTGTTCGCCCTTGAAGAACACCGAGCCATCCGCCAGCGTTACGCCAAGACCGCCCGTGTGAATGCCGTGCCAGGCCTTGGTCGCGCCGGCACTTGGAGACGTGGGCTGATACAGCGATGTTTTGATGAAATGCGTGTACGCGGTCGGCGTGGCTGACCGAGCAACATCCTGAACCCAGGCGCCATTCCCCTGTAATCTGGCAGTCCAAAGATTGAATATGGTATTGCCGTTTCGCAAACGTCGCTCGCCGAACAGGATCGTGTTGGAAGCGCCGTCCTGGATTTTGCTGGGTGAATAATCACCCCCTGCAGTGTTGCCGAACACCGCTCCATTCGGTGCATAGTTGCAAAAGGACACGGCGGGCCGCGGGTTCGGGTCGGCCGGGCACAGGTAGACTGGCGGCACGACGGGACTGGTCATGTAGCTTAATGTCGCCGCCGAATCGCCGCCAGCGGCGGTCAGCTCCCAGATGGCTTGCTGCTCTACAAATGGCAGCAGGTGGAATAACGCCGACCCCTGTTTGGCGGGCGACGCAGTGCCCAGAAAGAAAGTACCAACCGGCGGCAGCTTCTTCGCACTATCCACGCAAGCGTGTGCGGCAACGCCTAACTGCTTGAGGTTGCTGACGCACTGTGTCCGCAGCGCCGCTTCTCGAACTTTTTGGATGGCGGGCAGCAAAAGTGCAATCAGAATTGCGATGATGGCAATGACGACCAGCAATTCGATGAGCGTGAAGGCATGTCTGCGCTGGGCGAACATATGCTCAACTCCTTAGCTGAAGTCTCTGGTGGTTGGTTATAGTTACGCCGCTGGAGACTGACGTGTCAACAAAAATCCACTGCAATTCGTGTTTTTGCGTTTTTC
>JADMIO011435065.1_pt1 | contig 13130 bp, 9 predicted proteins | sample 8958161 | NCBI WGS metagenome assembly JADMIO01 (sample SAMN16585339, study PRJNA669376) | soil metagenome | isolation source: Crop rotation soil | place: USA: Cullars Rotation, Alabama | collected 2011 | reverse complement strand
TTCCGATCTGCCAGTTGCGCGGCATGTTCGCGACGAAGCCGCGCGGCGCGGTGCTCTGCTCGGCGAGCAGCCGCGTGCGGAACTGCGGGTCGCGCAGGCGTGCGACGCGCTCGGCCAGCGGCAGCTGACGGATCTCGCGGTAGCTGGGGTGATGGCTGAACGGATTGAGGGTGAGCTCGAGCCCGAACAGGATGCCGACCGGCCGCCCGCAGACCTGCGCCTTCATCGGCAGCCCGGACCCGCACGCTTCGCTCAAGAGCTCGAGCAACCGCTGCCACTGCCGCGGGTCGCGCAGGCTCTGCACCAGGGAGAACGAGAGCGGCCGGCCGGAGCGCTCCACGACGCGGCGCAGCATCGCGAATTCGGCCTCGGCGTCCGCGAAATCCGACACGACTTGCAACACCCCGCGGCCCGCCGCCGCGAGCCCGCGCGCGATGCCGATCAACTCGTCCTCGGCTGCGGTCAGGGTCGGAGTCGGCTGACCGTCGCTCGTGCGATGGTTCAAGGTTCGTGACGTCGAGAAGCCGAGCGCGCCGGCCTCGGCGGCCTGGCGGGCGAGCTCGGACATCGCGGCGATGTCGGCTTCAGTCGCGGGCTCGCGCTGCGCGCCGCGCTCGCCCATCACGTGGACGCGCAGCGCGGCGTGCGGCAGTTGCGTGCCGACGTCGACGTCGAAGCGCCGCTGCTCGAGCGAATCGAGGTAGCTGCCGAAGCTCTCCCAGTTCCAGGGCAGCCCGGTGGAGAGCACCGGGAACGGGATGTCCTCGACGCCTTCCATCAGGCGGATCAGCCGGTCGCGGTCGCTGGCGCGGCACGGGGCAAAGCCCACGCCGCAGTTGCCCATCACGACCGTGGTCACCCCGTGCCACGAAGACGGCTGCAGCCGCTCGTCCCAGGTCGCCTGGCCGTCGTAGTGGGTATGGATGTCGACGAAACCGGGGGTGACGAGGAGGCCCTTGGCGTCGAGCTCTTCGGCACCGGCTTCGCCGATGCGGCCCACGGCGGCGACTCGGCCCGCGCGTACGCCGACGTCGGCCTCGAACAGCGGCTCGCCGCTGCCGTCCGCCACGGTTCCACCGCGTACGATCAGGTCGTAAGCCGGCTTCACGTTCACCCTCCGCGCGCCTTCCGGGTCCGCAATTTGCGGCCCGTACAGGGTCATAGCGGCCCCCCGGGCGACCTGGCAAGTCGCTTGACGGGCCAAGCGGCTACTGCCAAGCACGCAACAAGGGAAACCCCGTCCGCGCCTAACCCGGGAGGAGAGGCTCGATGCAAGTCGTTGCACGTTCGCAGGAGGCAGGCCCCGCGCTGGCGGCTGCGCTGGCGCAGCTCGTGCTCGCGCGCCGCTCGGTCCGCGGCTTTCTGTCGCAACCCATCCCCGAGCCCACGTTGCGCGCCGTGTTCGAGACCGCTCAGCGCGCGCCGAGCAACTGCAACGTGCAGCCCTGGCGCTGCTACGTGGCTTCCGGCGCCGCGCGCGATCGGGTGCGGGAGCTGCTGCTCGCGCGGATCGACGCGGGGGTGCGGCCGACCTTCGACTTCCAGGACGGTAACGCCAACGCGTTCGAAGGGGACTATCGCCGGCTCCAGATCGAATGCGCGGTGGCGCTTTACAGCGAGATGGGCATCGCGCGCGAAGACCGTGCCGGCCGCTTTAGGGCCGTCCGCCGAAACTTCGAGCTGTTCGACGCGCCGCACGTGGTATTCGTGGGCATGCACAAGACGTTCAGCACGCAGGTCGCGCTCGACGTGGGCGGGTACCTGCAGACCCTGATGCTGGCGATGACCTCGCACGGCATCGCGTGCTGCGCGCAGGGCTCGTTGCGCAACTACCCCGACGTGGTGCGCACCGTGTTCGACGTGCCCGACGACGTGGGCATCTTGTGCGGCATCAGCTTCGGGTACGAAGACACCGCGGTCCCGGCCAATCGCACGCGCGTCGGTCGTGAGCCGCTCGAGACGAACGTGCAGTTCAGGAGCGAAGCACGATGAGCGCGACGAGCGATACCGCGACCGCAGCACCGGCTGATGCGCCGCCGGACCACGACCACAAGATCACGTTCTGGCCGATCGTGAAGCTCGCGTTCCGTTCGCTACCGTTTCTGAAGGAAGCCGAGCGCGAAATCAAGGTCCTCATCTCGGTCGCACTCGTGCTTCTGCTCGTCGGGTTACCCATCGGCTTTCTGTTGTACGACCTCACGTACACTCGAATGCTCCAGGCCAGACCGCTCAACAGTCGCGAGGCCTGGCTGCTCGGGCTCGACCCTGCCGTGTTCGTCGACGTCGATACGCTGGATGTGGTCGCGCGCCAGGTGGTCCGCAATAGGTTGATCGTGTTTGCGCTGTCGGTCGGCGCGGTGATCGCGCCCGTCGTCGTGTTCGTGTACGTGCGTTGGGTGCGGCTGCAACAGCGCGTCAACCAGGCCGTGCGCGTCCAGATGGTGCAGCGGGTCCAGGCGATGTCGATGCGCTTTCACAACCGCGCGCAGATCGGCGACGCCATCTACCGCGCGTATCAGGACAGCGCGATGGTCACCGGCTTGTTGGCGATGCTCGTGCGCCCGCTGTTGCCGCTCTATTCCATGGTGGCCACCGTTCTGGCCATGCTGGCGCTGGACGTGCGAACGGCGATCGCGATGCTCGTCACGTACGCGATCTTGGGCGGGATCGCGTTCTATTTCGGCCGGCGGCTGCGCGGGCGCTTTCGAACCGCCCGCGAAACCAACAGCGCGCTGACATCACAGGTGCAGGAGACGATGGCGGCGATCAAGGTGGTCAAAGCCTTCGGCACCGAACGCTTCGAGCAGCAGCGCTTCGAGCGACGCTCGGAGACCGCGTTCGAGGCCGCGTACGCAGCTCGGATGGATCTCGCGGTGCTCGGCATCATCACGTTCGTGGTGGCTGCTCTGCCGACCGTCGCCTCCGCCGCGTACATGGCGGTGTGGGCCTCGCAGGGCAAGCCGCTCCCGACTGCACCCGCAGTTCTGATGGTCACCGCCTGGACCCTGGGGGCGTATCAGTTTGCCATCGGGCGTGGGGCGACTGGCTCGCGTGCTGCGCACGGCGTGGCCAAGCTCTGGGGCGAGCTGCAGAACCTCGCGATCGGCATGGACCGTGCGTTCACGCACGTTGACCTGGACCCCGAGGTCAAGGACCTTCCAGACGCAGCGAAGCTCCCCGAGCTGCGCGAGGGCGTCGCGTTCAACGGCGTCAGCTTCGGCTACGACCGCGACCGGCCGGTGCTGCACGGCGTCGACCTGGTCGCGTCCGCCGGCGAGATCACCGCTCTCTGCGGCCCGACGGGTTCGGGTAAGAGCACTCTGGTGTCGCTACTCTTGCGCCTGTTCGATCCTGACGACGGGCGCATCGAGATCGACGGCAAAGACATCCGCGCCGTGCAGATCGACAGCCTGCGTGCGTCGGTGGCGATTGCGCTGCAGGAGAACCTGCTGTTCGGCACGACCATCGCCGAGAACATCCGCTACGGCCGGCCGGAGGCCACCGACGCGGAGGTGCGGGAGGCCGCGCGCATCGCCTGCGCGCTCGAGTTCATCGAGGAACTGCCGATGGGCTTCGACACGCCCCTCGGCGAGCGCGGCAGCAAGCTTTCCACCGGCCAGCGCCAGCGCCTCTCGATCGCGCGCGCGATCCTCAAGAATACACCCGTGCTGATCCTCGACGAACCGACCGCGTCGCTCGACGCCGACACCGAGCTTCGCGTGCTCGAGAACCTGACCGCGTGGGGCAAGGGCAGGGCCGTGCTGCTGATCACGCACCGGCTCTCCACCGTCCGGCGCGCGCACAAAGTCGCGTATCTGAGCGACGGCCGCATCGTGGAGAGTGGCACGCCCGCAGAACTGATGGCGCTGCCCGACGGCGCGTACCGCCGCTTCGTCGAGCTCGAGCGCGCGTCCGCTCGCGCCGCGCTGGCCGAGCTCAAGGCGGAGGCCGCGTCATGAGCGCGCCGGTGTCGATGACTGCGCCTACCGCGGCCAACACCGGCGCGACTGAGCCCGTGGAGCTCTCGCACCGCGACACGTTCGCGATGCTGGTCCGGGCCTACGGCATCATCCGTCCGCTCTGGCCGCGCGTGGCGGTCAAGGTCGTGTTTGCGTTTCTCGCGTTCATGCCGACCTTGCTGATGCCTTGGCCCACCAAGATCATCATCGACCAGGTGATCGGCAAGGTCGATCCGCGCACGCAGCCCAATGCGTACCCGTTCTTCATGCAACCGTTCATCGACTTGATCGCGGGACAGAGCCCGGAGCGCGTCGCGTTGTACACGCTCGCGTTCGTGGCCGTGACGTTGTTCTTGTTCGGCGCCTGGTCGGTGCAAGGTCGCGACGTGGCTTACGAGGACTTTGGCAGCGGGCAGGACTTCGCGACCACCTCCGAGGAGGCCGCGAACCGTTCCTACAGCTACAACGGCGGGCTCTTCGGCTGGCTCGAGTACCGCTGGACCTTGCGCCTGTCGCAGGCGTTCAACCACGCGTTCCGCAGCAAGTTGTTCGGCGCGCTGCAGCGTTTGCCGCTGACCTCCCTCGACAACCAGCGCATAGGCGACGCGATCTACCGCGTGATGTACGACACGCCGGCGATCTCAGAGGTCTGCTACCGCGCGATAGTCGATCCGATCCGAGTCCCCATCGAGTTGATCCTGACGGTGTGGCTGCTGGCGTCCGTCTACCGCGGCGCGCCGCAGGTGGCGTGGATCGTGGTCGCGATCATTCCGATCATGCTGCTCGTGACCTTTCCGTTTTCCGCCGGGTTGCGGCGCAGAGCGGAGACCGGCCGGCGCGCGGGCGCGACCACCACGACGACTCTGGAGGAAGCGAACAACAACATCCTGGCAGTGCAAAGCCTGGGCGCGCAGCAGCGCGAGCGAGCGCGTTTCGACGCCAACAGTTGGCGGTCGTTCGACGGCTATCGCCGCTGGCTCGCGCTCTACCTCACGATGAACGCGACGGCGATCGCCGGCGGCGTCGCGCTCGGAGCGGTTGCCTACTACCAGCTGACTGATCTGGTGTTCGTCGAGAAGCTCACCATCGGCGACCTCGGCGCGATCATCTCCCTATATTTGCCGACCGCTTACACCGCGTCGCAGCTCGCGCTGATGTGGATCCTGCTGCAGAAGAACGCGGCCGGTTTGCGCCGGGTGTTCGACATCCTCGACTTGCCCGCCGATCACCAGCCTGCGAATCCCAAGCCGCTGACTGCGCCGCTCAAGCGCTACCGCTTCGAGGGCGTCGGCTTTTGCTATCCGGACGGCACCGAGGCGCTGCGCGACGTCAGCTTCGAGGCGCAGCGCGGCCAAGTGGTGGCGCTGTGCGGGCCGGCGGGCGCCGGCAAGACGTCGCTCGCGTACATGCTGCCGCGCTTCGTCTGGCCGACGACGGGGCGCGTGCTGATCGACGACGTGGACCTGACCGAGATCGATCGCGACGCGCTGCGCAAGCAGGTCTCGTTCGTGTTCCAGGAGCCGGTGCTGCTCAACGCGACGGTCGCGGACAACATTCGCGCCGGCAAGATCGACGCGACCCTGGAAGAGATGCGGCGCGCGGCGAAGCTGGCCGGCGTGCTCGACGTGATCGACGCGATGCCGCAGGGCTTCGACACGCCGCTCGGCCGCAACGGCGGCCGGCTCTCCGTCGGGCAGAAGCAGCGTCTGTCGATCGCGCGCGCGCTCGTCCGCGACACGCCCGTGCTGGTGCTCGACGAACCGACCGCCGCGCTCGACCCCGAGACCGAGCAGCAGCTGGTCCGCACCCTTCGCGAGGTCGCCAAGGACAAGCTGGTGGTCGTCATCGCCCACCGCCTCTCGACCATCCGCGACGCGGACAAGATCCTGTTCCTCGAGGACGGCTCCATCCGCGAGCAGGGCAGCCACGCCGCCCTGATGCGCAATCCGGACGGCGCGTACCGGCGGTTCGTCTCGCTCCAGGCAGAAGCCTAAGAGCCGATCAGACCAGCCGGTACGCGGGTCCGGGCATCGCTATCAGCCGCCGCCGACGAAGCACGCGCCGACTGCGTCGCAGGTCGCGGCCTTGCTCGCGCAATCCTTGATCGACGCGGGCGCAGCGTCCCAGTCGCTGCAATCGATCATCGCGTCGGGGTCGTCCTTGCAGATCATCTGCACATGCGCGCAGCCCGCGCCCCCGCCGTCGTCGTCATCATCGCCGCCGCAGCCCCAGACGCCCGACAATCCCAGAAGCAACATAGAAGCCAACAAGAGTCCCTTCATGATCGTCTCCCTCTGTGGAGCCACCCGTAGTGGTTCCGTAGGCGAATGCCCGAGCGCGAACGACCACAGGCACCCGCGCGGATATTCAGCGCGGTGCGATCATTGTGCAACTATTTTCGTGATGGTTTTGTGTTACAACACGAAGGATAGTGTGTGCTAGCGGCTAACGCTCTTCTCCGCGTCGCAGCCGACTGCGTCGCCGCTGGTGCAGGCTTCGTGGAAGAGCTGGGCGGCTTGCTCGATGTCGCGATCGACGCCTTCGCCGTTCGCGTACATGTACCCGAGGCTGTAGCAGGCGAGGGCGTCACCGCGATCGCACGCGCGGCGGAACAGCTCGACCGCGTGCTCGAGGTCGCGCGGCACCCCCGAGCCGGACTTGTACATGATGGCGAGGCCGACGCAGCCGCTCAGCTCGTCGTCGTCGCACGCGCGGCGGAACAAGGTGGCGGCGCGATCGTCGTCCTGCGGCACGCCGCGGCCGAGCCGGTGCAGATAGCCGAGGTACGCGCAGCCGTACGCGCTGCCTTCGCCGCATGCGCGCTCCGACAGCTCGACCCCCATGCTCGTGTCCTTGGTGACGCCGAACCCGTTGTCGTACATGAAGCCGAGGTAGCCGCAGCCCGTGGCGTCGCCCTCGCCGCATTTGCGCTGATAGAGGTTCACCGCGGGCGTGTACTCGTCCGGCTGCAGGCCGTCCGGCGGCCGCATCGTCTTCATCACGGCCGTCGAGCCGGCCCCGCCGCAGCCCCACAGCAGCGCGCACAGCAGCGAAATGGCCCCTTCTCGCATCGGCAGCTCAGCGTACGAAACGCGGGCTGCGCGGGGAAGGGCATTCCCCGGGGCGCGCGCAGGGAGGCGGTGTAGGCTACCCGCGCCATGCCCGAGCTTCCCGAGGTCGAAGTCACGCGCCGGCAGATCAGCGGGATCTTGCTCGGCCGCACGATCGCGAGGGTCGAGACCACCGCTGCGAGCTACTTCTTTCTGACTCGGCCCGAGCAGCTGGCCAAGAAGCTCAAAGGTCGCGTGGTCCGCGCGCTCGAGCGCAAGGGCAAGTACCTGATCGCCGAGCTCGATGACGGCGCGTCGCTCCTGTTGCACCTGGGGATGACCGGGCAGCTCTTCGCCGCGGGGTCGGCCAGCCTCCGGCTGCTGTCGTCGTCGGCGGGCGCAACCCTGGCGCCGGAGGCGCAGCTCGACGCGTTCGAGCCCGACCAGCACACGCACCTGCGCGTGCGCTTCGCCGATCGCGGGCCGGCGCTGTACTTCCGCGACGCGCGCAAGTTCGGCAAGGTGCAGTGGCTCGCGCCCGGCGAAGAGAGCGAACGGCTCGCGAAGCTCGGCGTCGACGCGCTCGCCGCGACCGGTGCCGATCTATACGCGGCCGCGCGCAAGCGCCGAACGCCGATCAAGAGCGTGCTGCTCGACCAGCAGGTGCTCGCCGGCGTCGGCAACATCTACGCGGACGAAGCGCTGTTCCTCGCAGAGGTGCGCCCGACGAAGCCCGCGAACAAGCTCACCAGGGACCGCTGCGACGCGGTCGTCGCCGCCGCCCAGCAGGTCATGCTCCGCTCGATCGAGACCGGCGGCTCGAGCATCAGCGACTACGTCCGCCCGGACGGCAGCGACGGCGGTTACCAGGACGAACGCCGCGTCTACGCCCGCGAAGGCGAGCCCTGCCTGCGCTGCGGCAAGGCCTCGCGCATCAAGCGCGTCGTGATCGCCACCCGCTCGAGCTTCTTCTGCCCCCGCTGCCAGCGCTGACGCTAACGAAAGCTCTGCAGGGCGGGGTCGTCGAGGTGGGGGAGGGTGTTGAAGCTGTCGAGCGACATGCGGCTCAACGAGGAGAAGACGATCTCGGTGAGCGAGCCGTTCTTGACCCGCCAGTTCAGCTGCACCGCCGACGACGGCGGCGCGTCGAGCGCGAGCTGCACGCAGACGCCGATCGGACCGCCGGAGGTGAACACCGCGACTCTACGGCTGCCCTCCTTGGCGAGCACCGCGTCGCGCGCCTTGCGCACGCGCGCGTGGAAGAGGTCGAACGCCTCGACCCCTTGTGCCTGCACCTCGCCCCGCACCCAGCGATCCATCAGCGCCTCGAACATCCGCTGAAAGTAGCGGTTGCGGTCGCGGGCCTGGGCGTGGCGCTGGAAGTCGTCGGCGAGCGCGGCGAACGTCGGGTCGCGCTCGGCCAGGAGCGGCGCGAGCTTACCGGTGATGCCGCCCGCGTCGTACTCGTTCCAGCCCGGATCGCGCAGCGGATCCGGACACGAGAGGCCGGCCGCTCGGAGCTCCTCGCTCACGATCGCCGCGGTCTGCACCTGGCGCTCCAAGGTTCCGCAGTAAACCTCGTCGAACGACATCCGGCGCTCGGCCCAGTAGGCACCGAGCGCCTTGGCCTGGCGCGCGCCGAGGTCCGTGAGCACGTCGGCATTCGCCGTGAATGCCGCGGCCTGGCCGTGCCGCACCAAGGTCAACTGACTCATCGCGGATCCACTCCTGTGCTAGTTGTACCGCCAGGCGAGCGACATGTTGAACGTGAGGTCCCTCCGGTTCGGGACGAGCGCGCCGATGCCGACCGGTTGGGCGAAGTGCACGCGCAGCACGAGCGGGGCGAAGCCGAGGTTGAAGCCGAACACGAAGTCGAGCACGCGCCGGCGCCAGATGCCGGCGAAGCCGTCGCCCACGCCGCCGAAGTCGCTGGCGAGCACGCCCTCCAGGTCGATCAGCGGAAACTCGACGAACGTCGCGATCGGGAACTGCAGCTCCGCGGTCGTGTAGAAGAACTCGCGCCCGAGCAGGTAGTCGGTGTCGCCGAACGGCACGCCGCGCAGGGTGTGGAAGCTCGACAGGAAGAACTGCGGAGCGTGGCGGTCGCCGAACGTCGTGCCGAACGCGCCGCGGATCATGAAATTCATCGCGCCCACGATCTGCACGTACTGCTCGGCGTCGACGCGGGTCTGCTGGTACGCGACGTCGTCGAACGGCTGCACGCCGACGCTGTCGGACAGCAGAAACGCGTTGCCGCTGATCGGTCCAGTCGCGCGGTGATAACCGATCGTGCTGTGGCCGAGACTGATGCCCGCTTCGTTGTGGAAGCGCAGGCCCTCGTTGCGCTCGAGCCACGGGTCGAGCAGGTCCCGTTCCGCGATTCGGCCCGGGTTCAGCTGCCGGCTGATGGGCGGCCCGAACTTCGGGTTGCTGCCCTCGTAGTTGCCCGGCAGGTCCGCGCGGCCGCGCAGCGCGTCGGCCTTTTCGTCGGTGAGGAAGTACTCGGCCGCGCCGGTCGAGAGCTCGCCCTGTAGATAGAGGAAGCGGCTGAGTGGATAGCGCGCGAGGCCCGTCACGCCGAAGAAGCGCTGGTACGACACGAAGGTGATCCCGTCGCTCTTCTTGAACGTCTCGTCGAACAGCGCGCTCGCGTCGTGGAACACGCCCAGGCCCCAGATCAGCCGCTGCTCCTGGTTCACGTAGGTGAGCTCGGCGTCGGTCAGGTCGAACGAGCCGAACACCGACGCGCTCAGGATCACGCCGTGGTCGCGCAGGCGGTCCGATGCGGTCGCGACGAGGCTGCCGAAGATCGACTCGCTGCTGAAGCCGGCGAGGATGAAGAACCCGTCGGGCGACCAGTTCTCGAGGCTGAGCGGGTTGTACTCGCGGTCCACGAGCAGCGACAGCCGGCGCGGCGGAGCCGCGGTAGCGGTGTCGCTCGCGACGGGCTCGGGCTTGCCCTGCAGCGCCGAGACGCCGAGGCGGACCGGCAACCGCTCGTGGCTCTTGTGATAGAGCGCCCAGACGCTGCCGTCGGGGCCGGGGTTCACGTCGTACAGGCCGGTCGGCACGTCGGTGTGGCGCAGGATCACGTGATCCTTGACCTCGTAGATGTTCGCGCCGGCCTTGTCGTACGCGACGAACATGACCCGCCCGTCCGGAAACATCACCGGTCCGATCTCGTCGCGCGGCTCGAACGTGAGCCGCTCGATGGTGTTGGGCAGCTGGGGATCGATGCGGAAGACGTTGTACTTGCCGTGGCCGGTCGCGTCGGACGTGAACACGATCCCCTTCGGCCCCCAGCTCACGTCACGCTCGGCGAACGCGTCGTGCGTCAGCTGCAGCATGCCGAGCGGCCGGTCGTCGAGGTCGACGAACGCGAACAGGTCCTTCTGGCCGTTCCGGCCGAGCCCGATGAAGGCCAGGCCCTTTCCGTCGGGCGACAGCGCGAGCGCGTCGGCGGCCACGATGCCGTAGCGCGAGAGCTCGATCTCCAGCCGCCGGCCGAGCTCGAAATCGATCTCCCACTTGCACACGCGTTGCGCGCGCTTGCCCTTTTCGCCGCAGGGAATGGGCGAGGCGTTCTCGGAGAACGGCTGCACGTACACCACGTCCGCGCCCCCGCTCTGGGCGATGAACGCGAGCTTGCTGTCCGTGAGGTCGAAGTTGCGGCCCGACACCGGATGGAGCGACTCGATCCCCGGCCGGCCGTCGGCGGCGACCTCGATCTCGTCGCGGGGCGCATGCCGATCGAACATGTGCAGGCTGGTCTCGCCCGTCTCGCGGTCGATGCTGCGGTACAGCAACAGATGACCGCTGCGCGACGTTCGCAGGGTCTGAACGAGCCCCTCGACGTGCGAGACCGACGCCATCTCGACCCGGTCCTGCGTGGTGTCGAGGTACGTCTTGAACGTGCGCCGCTTCATCCAGCGCTCGAACCGCGCGGACAGCCGGCTCGGCCGCTCGTGCGTGACCTCGCCGACGAGAGCCCGGAAGGTGCGCAGGCCGCCTTCGCTCGGCTCGCGCATCAGCCGCGGGCTCTCCTCGAGGATGCGCTGGATGGTGCCCTTGCCGTACGTCTCCTCGAGGAACGCGCAGCGCGCCTGACCGACCTTGTACGTCCACAACCCGGAGGTGAGGCGGTCTTCGAAGAAGTCGCCGAGGACGTACCCATCGTCGCTGGTCGGGTTCAGCACCAGGTCGCGCACGAGCGCCTCGGCTTCCGGATCGAGCCCGCGCTTGGCATAGTACTCGGCGAGGCCCTCCACGAACCAGATCGGCATCTGCATGATCGGCGCGTCGGGCACGTCGGCCTCGCGCGAGACGGTGAGCAGCTTCTGGATCGTGAACTCGTGCGCGAGCTCGTGCGTGGAGACGTCCTCGAACAGCCGGTGATCGCCGAAGTACGGCAGGGTGAGCTCGAGGCTCTCGGTGCTGGTGATGCCGAGCACGCCTTCCTGCACCGGGAACAGGTCGGTCTGCAGGAACTCGATGTAGCTGCTGTACAGGAAGTACGCGAACGTGCGGCGCGGCGCGTACGCGAACTCGCCGGCGAGATAGCGGTACGAGTTTTCGATGCTCGCGGCGGCGCGTTCGGCGATCGGGCGCTCGCGCTCGTAGAAGTAGAGCCGGATGCCTCCGGCCGTCTGCAGCACCTCGCGGGCGACCTGAGGGGCGGCCGCTTGCGCGAGCGGCGAGGGGTCAGGCGCGGCCGGGTCCTGCGAACTGCCTGCCCCTGCGGGGGCGTCATACAGCTCCGGCCAGGCCCAGGGCGTGCCCATCGCGGGTGGGTGATACGGAGCGAGGTGAAAGCGCGGGCCGCGGTGCCACTCGATGTCGACCCGTTCGTGGGTCATCAGGTCGACGTAACGCCAGTCGAAGTCCGCGTAGCGGACGTTGGTCTGGCTCGGCTTGCGCGGATAGACCAGCAGCTGAGCGTGAGCGCCGAACGCGGGCAGCAGCAGCGCGAGTAAAGCGCCGCCGCGCAGCGCCGGCGCGGTCAAAAGAGTCGCCAGCGCGAACGTGAAACCTTTGTTCAGCATCGGAGCCGAGCGACGCGTCCCACGGTAGCCGGTCGCGGCTCGTTTTGCACTTGCTACTGAGCGCCGCCGCGGAGCGTCGGCGCGCCGGCGATCTACATGCGGCCGACGAGCGATACCCGAATGTACGGGCCCGAGCGGTCCAGGTCGCCGAGGTCGGGTTCGGCCAGGGGGATGTCGCGCGAGCTCGGTCCGGGACCGTCGAGCGCGACCTCGATGGGCGCGGCCAAGGTATAGCCGCCTTCGACCATCAGCCCGAACGAGAGCGACGCGAGCTTGCCGCGGCGGTCTTCGAACGCGCGCGTCCGGGTGCGCAAGGTGAAGCCGAGCCCGGCGCTTCCGAACGGCGAGATCAGGTCCTCGAAGAAGCCGTCGGCGCCGTCGCGAAAGGTCTGACCGGCTTGCAATCTGGCGTCGACCAGCGCGGCCCCGCCGGCGATCCTCAGGTGCGGTTGCAGGAAATCGATCGGCACCCAGCGCAGGTTCACGCCGGCGTACGCCACGTTCGTGCGGAGCTCGGTGCTCGCGACTCCGAGCACGTGACCCGATTCGCTCTCGTGCCCCCAGCCGACCTCGATCGCCGCGAACACGTCGTCGCGCAACGCGGCCACGTCGTACGATCCCCACAGCCCGAAGCGCGGCGTCACGTCGTCCTCGGCGAACACGTCGTAGCCCGGGTCCGTGTTCCAGACGGCGTCGAGGCTCAAGCCGAGCGCGAACGCTGCGCCTGCGTCGCCGTGCACAACCGGCGCTTCCTCCGGCTCGCGTTCCTCCGCGCCGCTCGCGTTGGCGCGTGCGTGCGCGGCGCGCGCCCGGGCGAGCATCACTTCCATGTCTGCGCGCTCACGGCGGATGCGCTGTGCGTTTCGTTCGCGCGCCGCTTGATCGGCCGCGCCTGGAGCGTAGGGATTGAGCACGGGCGCGTCTGGTTGCTGCTGCGGAGCGGGCGCGGCCGCCGGTGTCCCCGCCGGCTGTTCAGCCGCAGGCTGCGGCGCGGCGGGCTGTGCGGCTGCCGGTTGTGCGGCGGCCGGTTGTGCGGCGGCCGGTTGCGCCGCGGCGGGCGCGGCCGGTGCAGGCGTTTG
>JADMIO010556692.1_pt1 | contig 13130 bp, 11 predicted proteins | sample 8958161 | NCBI WGS metagenome assembly JADMIO01 (sample SAMN16585339, study PRJNA669376) | soil metagenome | isolation source: Crop rotation soil | place: USA: Cullars Rotation, Alabama | collected 2011 | reverse complement strand
CGCGACAACTTGTCCACGTGGAATTCTAAGCTTAGGATCCCAATGTGCTGGAAAGCGGTCCTCCGCGGCAAGGCAGGTAGCGGATCGAAAGAATGGCGGCTTCAACTTCTCATTCAGTCTTGTGCAACGCGGCGCTGGCGAGTGGGCTTCTCTCGCAGCAGCAAATCGATGATGCCGTCGCCGGGCTCGCGGCGCGGAACGCCGGTTCGGCGGTTTCTGGCGAGCCAATTACCGACGAGGTCCTCGGGCAGCGGTTAGCCGATCTGGGCTATTTGAATCGTTGGCAAGTGGAGCAGCTCAAAGAAGGGCGGACCAAGTTCAACCTGGGGCCGTACCGAATCGTCAATGCGATCGGCCAAGGTGGCATGGGACATGTGTTCAAGGCCGAACACAAGCTGTTGGGGCGGATCGAAGCCATCAAAGTTTTGCCGAAAGCAAAGAGCACGCCGGAAGCCGTCGCGGCCTTTCAGCGCGAGATTCGGGCCCAGGCCCAACTCGATCATCCGAATCTCGTGCGCGTGTCGTACGCCGATTACGAAGGAGACACTTATTTCTTTGTGACCGAGTATGTGCCGGGCACCGACTTGCGGAAGCTCGTGCGACGGAATGGGCCACTGCCCTTCCCTATTGCGGCTACGATTATTTCGCAGGCGGCTGAGGGGTTGCACTACGCGCATCGGCGCGGGCTAGTTCACCGCGACGTGAAGCCAGGCAACTTATTGGTAACGCCGGACGGACGCACAAAGATGACCGACCTCGGCCTGGCCTGGTTCTTGATGGAAGAACTGGAAGGCGGTTCGCAAGCCGTCGGGAAGGCGAGTTCCCTCGTGGGGACAGCGGATTATTTAGCGCCGGAAACCATTCGAGATCCACACAAAATTCTGCCGGTTAGCGATGTATATTCGCTGGGATGCACTCTCTATTACGCTGTGACGGGCAAAGTGCCATTTCCCGGCGGCAATACAGCCGACAAGATTCGGCGCCACCTGGACGAGATCCCGCTGAATCCGCTTCATTTCAATCCTGACCTGCCACCCGGTTTCTGCGACGTAATCGCTGCGATGATGGACAAGGATCCAGACAAGCGGACGCCCACTGCGGCGGCGGTTGTAGATTTGCTGCGCCCGTGGCGCGACGAGAACGCTACTAAGAATTTGGTGGTGGTAAATCATGTGTGCGGGCTCATTTTGGGCTGCTTAACTTGTAGGCGGCCAAACCAAGCTCCAAACTTCATTTACGCTGGAATACGTATTGCAAATACGTTTTTGTACTGTCCGTAGGCCGTGCGCTGAAGATGCCAATGCAGTCGATTTGACATCCTCTCCCTGTTGCAGATATGATACACCCCGAGGCTGTTATTGGCAGGTCGGCAGGTTATCAAGATTGTTGTCGTACACCGCGTCTGCCGCTGATCGGATAGTTAGGAAGTTGCAGGCAGTGCACTGGTACTTATGCACCGACGCAAATTTCCCGGAGCTTTTGCCTTGGGTGTAAAACGTGTCGCCGCGATCCATCGCATTGTAGATGTCGGCAACGGTCCACAATTTGGAATATCCGGAATCGGCCCCCGTTCCGGCTTTCACAATATGTGCATGACTGTGCGGTTGATAAAACGGCTGCTGAATCGTGCAAATTATTCGGTACTGTGCCATGTGCTCCCCTTGGAATTGTGAAATGGAAAGAACTGAAATAGTGGACTGGAATCGCAACCTAGTGGTCGAAACCGCCGAGTTACTGGAGAAAACCCGCGAAGAAATCAGCGATGCCGTCTCGCGCCTGCGCGGGTTACTCGCTGTAAATCCTGGGGGCCCAACAGTACCCCCCGTCCAAGACGCTAACAATATGGCAGCCGCCGAAATAAATTGCTAGCTGCCCGTGACCATTTCCAGCATCTTTCGCACGGTCCATACTTCCGTCGCCAGACCGTGAGCCATCGCAGGCGTATGGCCCTTCAATGCTGAATGTTGACGGCAGTAGTTGTAGTGCATAAAGAACATGCCGAGCGCTGCGCGGTGGTTATCCCATTTCTTGCTGAAGGCGTAGGTCAGCCGATTCATGCGTTTGCAGAACAGCCGGATAGAGCCGTTAAGGCGTTCCATGTGGCTGGTGCATATCTTGTCTTGCTGGAACTCGTCGCCGTGCATTGGCGTGCGGTAGGCTCCTATTATACGCGCCGGGCTGTAGGCGCTTATGGGGTAGTTGATGGCGCGCCCGTATATCTTTGTCATCACGCCATGATCGACGCGGTGACCGAGGTTGCGTTTGATGGCCGTCGGGTAGGACTTCCAGCCGTCGCTGCTAATGTGGAAATGACCGAACGTGGCACGCTCTAGCTTGGCGCAGAATGCATCGGTGTGGCGTTCGTTGCGTCGGCCCATGTGCCAGCAAACTAGCAGCTTGGTGTCGCGCTCAATCGCTGTGAAGCAGTAGGAATCGCCACAACCACCGACATACTTTTTCTCTTTGGCCGTGCGATTTTTGCAGAAGATGTACTGCCAGATTTCATCAACCTGAATGTTGTCGGCAAACACGCCCCGAATGTTCTCGCTCATGTACTGCTCGCACTGCTGACCGATGTAGACGAGTAGTTCTAAGATTGTGGGCTTGCTCACTCCGCTGATCCGGGCCGTCGCCATTACGCTCGCGCCTTCGCAGAGCAATTCGATAACCTGCGTCGCTTTATCGAGACCGATCCGCATACCGCCAAGCGCCTTGGTCGATTCGGTCCAGCTCTTGCCGCAATCTTTGCAGCGCCAGCGGACAGCGTAGCCTTTCGTGGTGCCATTGGTCCGCTTGTTTTCATGCTTGCAGGTTGCAACTATCACAGCGATTCCCTTTGATTCGGGCTCTCGCTATGATTCAGGTACTAGGCTGGAATCAGGCGAAAGCTTGTTTTCAGACGCCCCGGCCGGTGTATCAGCACCGACTGGGGTTTTTCATCTACCAATATTGTAGTAATACTAATCCTACATTGCAATAGCTAGGCTTGACAATTTTGGAAAATATTTACTACAATATTTAGATGGTCAAAAAACAACCGAAACGTGGTCCAGGTCGCCCGCCAAAGCCGGCCGGAATGGTTCGTGACGCCGATCTGCGCATTCCCGTTACGGCCGACGAGAAGGCCCGTATCATGGCCGCCGTCGCCAATGGAGAAATGGCCCAATGGGCGCGCACTGTGTTATTGGACGCAGCCGAGAAGCTTCTAAAGAAGCGTGGCGCGTAAGCGGAGGGCGTGGGAGTTGAACCCTAACCGGCACAGGGCCGATTTCCGTGGCGGGATATAAATCCGCATAGCTTACCGAAGCGTGGCCGCTCTCCTAGGCCACGCATCTCGCGCACTGACTGAGAGCCAACGATAGAAGCAATCTAAGGGCATAAGAGAATATCGACCAAGCACGCCGTCAAATGGTTCGCTAGCCGTGACTGAAGAACTCTCGATCAGAGATATTATCCTTGGGTGTGAGGCCGAATTGTTTCCGAAGCTCCCGAACGTAGCAGTCCTTGATCTCATCCCTTTTCTTATGACTTTTGGGCACGGGGTAAGAGTATTCGCTTTCACCGATTCGTCGGAAAAACATAGTGTGATTCCCCTTCCCGCGCGAAGGATCTTCCCAGCAGCCATAGTGCTTTAGAATTTTGCGAAGTTTGCGGAGAGAAAAAGGCACGGGGGTATCTTACACCCCTACCGCAGCTCCACCAATGTACTCGCGGTATTCGCAAGCTTCGATTTCGTAGTTTTCAATTCGCCGAGCGGGCGGATTCATTTCCATGTGAAGCTCGGCGACCGCTACGTCAGTTCCAGACGCAAACATTTCAAAGAATTTACCGTCTGCTGGTGTAAAGAGATTTAACGGATTCTTGTTCTCAGCCGTGGCCTGCATTTGCAATGCGATTGCTTCGCACAGTCTTTCCATAGCTTGTTGCTTCGTTTCACCATCTCCCAGCAGGTTGAATTCGAGGCAGTGCGCAACCCAGTCGCCGTCCTCCTTGTAGAAGACAATCCGCAATCGCAATCGCTTGACATTGGACATAGGTTGCACCTTGGGCGTGAAATGCTTGCGCCCGAAGATCATTTCAATCTCGCGCAATAAAACGGCCCAGCACCTAGACAGGGTGGGCCAAAGTCGGTTCCGTTTTTCCATTATTTTTTGCATCCCCGACCTTCCTAGGCATCCATAGTAATCGGGAACCTACAGAAAATATATCACTCGTAGCGTCTACAAGACAAGAAAACTGCTTGCTCGGTGTGCCGTCAGTTTGATGAAAATACCTTAAAAACAGGCACCTGCGCCCGACAAGGCTACGCTACAACGCTCACGCTCCAGCAAGCTGGGTAGCGTAGCCTTGTCCGCGCGGGCCGTCAATAAGGCAGCAAAAGACATGCCGGCAGTGCTGTCAAGGCAAAAGGGTATGTTTCGTCCTATTTGCTAATACGGCTGAAACGCGGTTTTGTTTGACACTTCGCCCAGAGTGTATCGGACCACCGCCCCTCAACTATTGGCGATCCGGCCGCGCAACCCTCGTAAGCTGGCTCTCTAGAAACGCCTCGACACGATCCGGCTTTGGATACTCAGTCAGCGCAACAAAGACTGTAAGCCTGCTGATGTGGACTACCTTCCCGACTTCACCGGACGGCGTTTTAACCCAATCGTTTTGCTTCAACTCCATGCGGTCCCTAGAAGGCCCTTGGACCCGCCGAGACTAGGATAAATACCAAGGGCGCAAAAGCAAACCCCGGCAGCGGACAAGGGCGTTAGCTGCCGGGGCTCACTAATGACACGTACAGGATTGATCGGCAAAGCCTACCCGGCAAGGCTACCTTGAAATAAGTGGTCGCAAAATTGCCCACCCCTTTAGCACTCCCTGCCTACCCTTCTGGCCGCACACTTAATTGACTACCACCAAGAATTTGGCAGAGGCGAATCCGCCGAGCTCAGGCATCTTCTATCGCGGCGGCGCGCCCGCACAACCAGCGTCGGCCGCTCTCGATGAAACTGCTTCGTACGTGCTCGATGATTTCGATTTTCCACCGGGGCAGGTGGAAAGTCCGAGCCAGATTTCACAGGGAACATTACCAGTCGCCAGCGAGACGGAGGATACTTTGGCCGGCGCGCCAGCCGAAGGAGTTGTAGCGCCGCGTCGTTCAGCATCTGTCGTGCCGCTAGCTCCGTTACCGGCCGAAGCAGCTCCGCAACGGCTGAACAAGGTGGTCCTTGCGGTCGGCCTGGTCGTTGCAGTCCTTGGCGCCGCAGTTTTGGCGGCCTGGTGGTTCGATCTTATTCGATAACAGGTAGTTAGCCTTTAGTCGTTCCGGCGGCCTTCGTGTCTTTCGTGCCATCTTTATTTTGGGCTTCGCGAAGGTCATCGTGCAATTTGCTGATGGGACGCAGATCGAGGTACTGCGCCACCAGCGTTTGCGTTGACTCGAATAGTTTGTCAATGCGCTTTTGCATTTGCGGGTCGTCACTGCGGAGAGATCGGGCTGCGTTGGCGAGCGTAAGATTGAATTGCGGTCGGCCGGGAAGGTCGTCGAGTGCTCGAATTAATTCCTGAGCCGCGCCGTAATCCTTCTTTTCAATTTTTTGCCGGACACGAGATATTAAGATATTACGCCGGGCGACAACGTCGATGAGATCTTCTCGGACCGCGGCCAGACTGGCTTCCGCCGCCAGGCGAGCGTCGTCGTCGGGAAGTGAGATATCGATAAAGTTTTTCAGTCCGGCCATCGCTGGAATTCTCGCAAATAATTGGCCGCCGTGTTTTACATACAAAATTTGAACGGACATTTTTCCCGGAGGGATAGAAATTTGACCGGCGGCATCGGTGAGGCCGACGCGCGCGAGTGTTTCGTCGCCCGGGGTTTGTGAAAACACTTCGTAACCGACGAGGGGTTTATCAGCGACAGTGCGCGAATGAAGGCGCAGGGTAAGCGAATCGGGATCGCAGCGTATCGCGATGGCAACTGGTTCGATTCGTCCTTGTCGACGGACGATGATCGGCCCGCGTCTGGCGCTTTCGATGCGGCAGATGATCATGTTGCCTTTAACCTCGCTCACTTCGATGTATGTCCACGGCACGATTTGAACGCCGTCTTTTTTCTCAAGTTCACCACTGCGCGTCGTGCGACGCAGGATCGGAAGAAACACATCCCCAACTTTGGCGACGATAACGGAACCTGCGCCACGGGGTAGTGCAGCGGCGCGCGGCTTCAGAAGAACGCGATGCGGATCTTTGGAGTCCAGTTCGACTCGTGCAAGTTGCGAAAAAGTGTGGTAGACGAGTGAGAATAGCTGCTCTGGTATGTATGACTCTTGTCGCGACTGACGTCGACGTGTGGCGCTCCAGCGCTGTACGTAACGATCGAATTCACGCACGGCGAGTTCGAGCCCGTCTGACCCGGTGCGGACCGTCGCCAGCAGCAACTTGTCCTTATTCGAGGCCAAGTCGGGCAATGGAGGGTCGTCGGCAGCGATCGCCGCGAAAATCTTGGCGCGTTCCTGGCCAGTGGCAAGGTGAACATTGCATGTCCATGCGGGCGCGAGCGAAGCATCAATGCGGCGTTTCAAATGGAGAGGCAATTGGCCGGCCAGCTGTTCCGCGATGCCGCCGGGCAGGTCGATGGCAATGTTGATTTGGACATCGTACGGTTCAAAGTCCCAACCGCCGCTTTTGGCGCGAGCACACGAAGAAGGGCCGAAGAAGATGGTTAGTAGCGCTAGCGCAGCGATAATGCTCGACCGCACGCAATGATGCACCGTAATTCGGCGGCGGATGTTGATCGGATTAGGGTTCTGGAAATCCAACATGTATCGGCGTTACGGCTGGACCGAGTCGTTGCTGGCGACGTTAGCGGAAGGGGCGAGAGTCCACTGTTCAATGTTTTGATAGAGCGCGATCGGCGACTCCTCGATGCCGTGGACCGAGCCCCGGTATGCGAAATAGTTGATCGTCTGCCACAACGGAATAATTGGTAGCTCGTGGCTGGCAATTTCGTGAAGTTTTGCGAGTCGAGCTCGAACATCTTTCCAATTCGAGGCAGCATCGAGGTCGCGAAGTGCGGCGTCGAGGTAGGGGCTTTGAATATCGCCAGCGACGCCCGTCGAGCCGACGAGCGTGCGGGCATCAGTCACCGGTTCACCGACAGTAATTTCCGCATACCGAAGATCGAATTCAACCTTACCGCTGGCCAGTTCTTCGGCCGAAAACTCGCGCAGTTTGACCGGGATATTTTCCCGGACAAGCTGCGCTTGAATCACCTGACATGCGACGCGAGCGACCGGGTCATTTGGATAAGCAAGAATCAACTCGGGAAGGTCCGTAGACGTAGCCTTGCTTTTGTCTTTGCCGGTCGGATTCTGAACCTTGGCCCAAGCTACAGTCGCCAGAATTGTGGCCAGGCGCGGTTCAAACGGTCGCACTGTTATCTGATCATTGTAGCCGTATCGGATTGGGTCATTGAGCGATGCGCCGGCAGGGAACGGGCCGCTGATCGCTTGAAAACCTTGCATGGAATTTCCGCCTAAGAGGATCTTGTCGACGATCCATTTGCGGTCGATGCCAAAGCATAGAGCGCGCCGAAATTCCCGCTTCGCCAAAAGAGGCCGTTTCAAATTCGGGATGAGCGCGTGAACGGTCGGCAATTTGTAGCTGGCCACGTGAATGCCCTGGAGCTGCTGAAGTCGCGCGATTTGCCACGGCGGTACCCGATCGAGCACATCGACTTCGCCATCTTGCAGCGCGTTGAAGGCGGCTTCATCGCTCGACATGGTTTGCTCGACGATTGCTTGCGGCCCAGTGGTTCGCGAGCCGGCTTTCCGAACAGCGAACACAACCTGATCGGGTGAGTGCGCTGCGATCGAGTAGGCGCCCGTTTGATTGTCGGCCCCGGGTGGTGGAATTTGCAGCATGGATTCCGGGCGAACGTGAACATGGCGAAAATGCAACGTGACTGCATTGTCTGGGGTGATGGACACGCTGCCCAAAAGCGACGCGAAGTCAGCGCGGTAGAACGGGGCGCCTGGCGCGGCCATCGTTAGCAGGTAACGCGACAGCGCGTCGGTAGCAAGAACATTGGTAGTCGTCCGCAATTTGAGCGATAAGTCGCGGCCGCTTTCGTCGAGATCGAATTCGCCAAAGGGCGAGCGATAGATGCCGCCCTCGGTGCCAACGCCGTACTCTTGAGCAAGGAGTCGCTCCGTGAGCCGGCTTGCTCGCAGTGTTGCCCAGTCATCGATGCGACGTTTAGGGTTGCGTGGCGATGCTTCGAGCACACCGACGGTGACAAATGGAAACTCGCTGGCGATTTGCTTCAGGACGGCCGGCGCCGTTTCGAGTTTTGGCCAAATTGCGAGCGCCCGGCTGACGGCTTTGCGGGCCGGAATATATTGCTTCTGACTGACGAGGCGGCTTGCGTCGGCCAATTGGCGTCCGGCCGCAGTCTCGAAGCGTGCTTGCCAGCCGGCCGCGGCCTGGGTGGCGACGCCATTGAATTTCGTTTGCCACATGTCCAAGACCTGGCGAGCAGCGGCGTAGTTGCCGTCGCGCAAGTAGCGCTGAATAATTTCGCCGGCGACCAACTCCAGGTTCCCCGGCAAGCCGGTATAGGACGGATTTCGCTGGTAGAGAGACAACAATAGCGCCAGCGCGCGATCGTATTGCCTGGCTTGATAGAGGGCGGCAGCGTTCCGCTGCAAGTAGTCGGAGATGGCGTCTTCCAGACCGGGGAAGTTGGGATATTCAGCACGTAAGCGAGCGAAGTAGTCGTAAGCGTCGTCGAATTTGCCTGCCGCGGCGAGGCGGAGTCCCTCATCCATGAGAAGCTGCTCGAACACACGTACCTGAGCGACGTTGGCCCAGGCGATTTCAAAATCCTCGGTCGGCCGGTCGAGAACGCGAACTTTTAATGAGCCGCTTTTAGGAAGCGTGGCGAGTGGCCGTTGCGGCAGGCTGATTGTCTGAACTTCGAGAGTAGCGCCACCTGCGGCCTTGCTGAGGATTACCTGGTCGAACGGTCTTCGTTCGAGCAACTTCTGTTTTGCGGCGGAATTTTCCGCCAGCTTGTCATCTGCGCGAACAACATTGGGGCCGACGACAACAATGAAAAGAAAGCATTGCAAAATGCAAATTGCAAAATGCAAATTGTAAAATACCGAACGGCATGCGTTCGGTTTACGCGCTGCGCCGCTCTCGACATTTAGCAATTTGCAATTTGCATTTGGCAATTTGCAATAATTAGCCATTAAACGAGGTCCTCAACAAATGGCCTACGGTTTATCGAGAACTAACAATGTTCCATCGGCGGCTGTGGCGATCACGTGTTGCATGAATACCACGAGGCCAGTTGCTAAAGGCTGTTCCACACTAAGTGTAGCGAGCGGCTTTCCGTCGCTGGCTGAGCGCCGCTCGATGACGCCTTTGCGATAGGCCAGCAAAACTCCGTCGGGAAGCACAAGCGGAGCGCCGGCAAGCGAGCCATGCTGGATTAGAACTTGCCATTTAACCTGGCCATCAGCCGAAAGGGCGAATAGCTTGTTATCGGCCGTAGTGAGTAGGATCGCGTCGCCTAAAGGATATGGTCCGGCGTCGATTGGCGCAGGGAGGTTCGTTTCGCCAACCGTTTCCATTGTGGGGATCTTGAATCGGAGCAAGTGTGTACCGCCGGCGACGGCGAGCGCGGAGTCGCCCAGAGCAATGAGTGGTGATTCGATCGGACGTGGGCCAACATCGCCTTGCTTAACCTCTGCCAGGTGTGGCTGCGGCTGGTCGGCGAGATTGATCAGATAGATTTTTTGTCGACTATCGGTGATTACAAATTGACGCCCATCACTACCCACAGCAACTGCCGGTTTAAAGTCGAGAGTAGCTTGTGGTTCAAGCCGCGGTTGGAAGGGCGTGGCAAGCCGGGAGCCATCGGCCGCGTTTAGATAGAGGACCTGGCCAAGTTTTAGCGGGACGACGAAACCTGGACCGATCGGGGTGGGCGCCGACGCTAACGGACCTTCGAGTGTCAGCCATTTTGCGGGGGTCGGCTGCATCGGGTTGTACAGCAACAGGCGATTGGAATTTGTTGAGGAGAATACAACCCGGCCCTGCCCCAAGTCGATTGCCGCGGTAAGTGGCGGATGATCGGCCGGCATTAACTCGGACGGAGCCGCTTCATCTTGAACGCGCGTCCGAAGCGCGGCCTCATCGAATCTAAATATATAGCCGTCGGCAGTGCCGACCATGATCGCTTTTTTGCCGTCGTCGATAATGGGCGTCCCGGCCGGAGGCATGCCTAAATCTGTTTCCCAAATTGGATGCCCTTGCCTGGTATCGGTCGCAGCGACTACGTAACCGCCGCGATTTTTTGGGCGGCGAACATTGATCAGCGTGTCGCCAAACTGGAGCAGCGGATGATCGAATGTTGAACCGGCGAAATTATTTTCGATTTCTTCGACAGGGAGCCTGTTGTCGGTCGGCATGACCGTGTATTTGGTGAGCTGGGTGTCGGCCACCCAAACATTACGGCCGATGGCGGCAAAATAGCGAACCAGCGGAGAGCCTGCAGTAGCTTCGCGAGTGGCGACTGGATTGAGGGGATTCGGCGTGCTGCCGGTCGCAACATCGTAGACTTCAATGAGGCCGCGATCGGTGGCAACGATCATACCGCGACCGGTGACAATCGGCGGCGAGGCAGCGAGGCCACTAAGCCGGCGATCCGCGACCTGCTTCCCGACCGCGCCTTTGTCATCGAGCGACATGAGGCGGAGGTGGCTTGTTTCGACGCCATCGTTTTCGATTAGGGCGACTTTGTCCATGACAGCAGCGACAGGCACTCGGATGCTGCCGAGCGCTTGCCCCAAGTAGTTTATACCGGTGCACTTCATCTCGGTTAACGAAATGGTATATACCACGGCCTGTTCGCCGGGAGCGAAGATGCGAGTTTTTTGTCGATCGATCGTCGGCGCGGCCGAAAGGGGCTGAGCGAATTGTAGATAACCCATGATGGCGCCGGACTTCAATTCGACAGCATACAACCGGGCCGACCTGGTCGGCACGAAGCCGTGGTCGCCGGTAACTAGCATGTCGGCAAACGGTTCGCCAAACGATTGTCGCCAGATGAGGCGGCCGGTTTTGCCATCGAGCCGCTCAAGATCATTGTGGGTCGAATCGGTGACGAGGAAATCGTTTTCGATGGGGATTGGCGGCGCGGTGGCGCCGAACCCGACCTGCCGTCGCCATAGTAGCTGACCGCTCGTGGCGTCGAGACCGTAAATAGCGCCTCCAGCGCGAATGCAGGCCGTGCCGGTAACGCCCGGTGGACGCGTCGCCGCTTTCACCCGACGGTGCGCTACGGCCAAAGCGGCTTTCCAGGGAGTTGGCCGGTCAGTTGTCTCCGCCGGTTTTGCTTCTTTGACGAACTTGATGGCCGCCTGTTCGGCTGCGGTTGTTTTTTGAATTGCGTCTTGCAGGCTTTTATCCCCTATCAACTCGGGGTGCTCTTTCAAAAGCTTCATATGAATTGCGTAAGCGTTCACCGGCTTGCGGGCAGCGAGCGCCTGCTGCATCGCCTTCAGTCCTTCGGAGAGAGCGGCGTGCGTTTTTTGCCGTCGCGCGACACGGTCGAGTGTGTCCTGAATATTGGCGAGCTTGGCCTCGTCACGTTGCGACTTAGGTACGTACGCGGCGTTGTTGTAGAGGGCGACTGCCTTGTCCGTGACCTCGGTGAATTTTGTCGCATCCTCAGAGGTCGGAATAGCTTTTTCGGCCGCAGTGGCCGCACCGACCGCGATTTGCGGCAAGAGTGCCGCTATCTCGCCGTGCGCATCTTTGAAGGCTGGTTCGTCTTCGACGGCTTTCAATTCGGTCTCGGCCGTACTAACGGCCGTGGCAAAATCGCCGGCCTCGGTCGGCTGTCGAATGCGAACCATCGCCAATTGAACTCGACCCAGGCTGTGGTCGGGATGCCGAGGAAAGTCTTTTAGAAAATTCTCATATTGCTCGATGGCCTGCGAATATGCGCCGGCCTTAAGCGCGGCATCGGCCTGCGCGAGGACATTGTTGCCGGTCTCACGGGTTAGCAACCACCAGACCGTGACGCCCACCAGCAGCAGTAGCGCAAGTCCGCCGCCACCAATGAGAATTAATGGCGAGTCCCAAGTTTTTTTCTGTTTGCTGGGCTTCGATTTCTTTTTGTCGTCCTTGTCGCGCTTCTTGCCTCCACGCGTGAGGCTGGTTGTGCGGCGCGTCGGCGGGGCGGCTGGTGTTGTAAGAAGTTCTTCGACGAGTGGTCGCTGCTCGACGGCGTTGGTCGGTTCGAGGATTTCCTCGGTTTCTGGATTTGGCAAAATTGAGGATGGAGTTTGCGAAGTCCATCCGGACAGCGCATCTTCATTGTTATGCACAACGTTTAGTACGGGCAGGTCCTCATCATCCAACACACCGGACCTGGATGTCGTTGAGTTGCTATCGTCATCAAGCGGAGCGAGGTGGTACTCGTCGTCTTCTTCTGCCCGCGGCGGAGCGATACTCTCGTCCTTAACGTCTGGAGGACGGGAGCCAAATATCGAGCTGCCCGCGAAGGGATCGTCGTCGAGGTCGGAGGCGTTCGCCTGGAAGAGATTCACGCCGCTCGAAATTTCGCTTTCCAGTATCGAGGACGCTTGCTCGCGCGTTAGATGTTTCTTCTGCACGAGGAAGTCAGCGAGTTCCTCGGCCGTGTGCCGGTCGGAGTAGCCGGCCAACTGATCGCGGAGTTTCCCCAACACACGATCGGACAGGAACTGCCTGCGCTCCAGCTCGGCGATGAATTCGTTGGACGTCATAGGGTGGTCTAAGCGTGAGCGTATGGCCGATTATGCGATGACTGGCGGCGTGCGGGCGAAAGCAGGCGCGCCGATCGGATGAAGCGCGCGACAGGCCGCGCATTTGCGGACGGTAATCTGCAAGCGTGCGACTGACTGTTCCTAGCGGTACGTCTGATCTTCCACGCTGAACTCGAAAGCGGCGCCTCGGTGGGTAACGCGGAAGACTGTACTGCGAATTTCCTCTGGTTTGCGCGCACCGGCATGTTTCCGTTCCAGTCCGACGAGGATTGCCTGCGCTTCTGGCGGGTAGAATTGCAGGATGATCCTTCCTTTGTCGCC
>JADMIO010960138.1_pt1 | contig 13131 bp, 17 predicted proteins | sample 8958161 | NCBI WGS metagenome assembly JADMIO01 (sample SAMN16585339, study PRJNA669376) | soil metagenome | isolation source: Crop rotation soil | place: USA: Cullars Rotation, Alabama | collected 2011 | reverse complement strand
AACCGCCACGATCGAAAACCACCGTCTCAACTCCCGCGGCCAATGCTCGTTCAGCGATCGTCTGTCCGATTTTTTTCGCGGCGTCAATATTCCCGCCGCTCTTCAAGCCCAAACTTTTTTCCGTGGTCGAAGCCGAAGCAATGGTTTGCGCTTTGTCGTCATCGATAAGCTGCGCGTAGATGTGATTCAGACTGCGATAGACCGCCAGCCGCGGGCGCTCAGTGGTGCCGCGCAGCTTCCGCCGAATTCGCGTATGAATCGCGTTACGAATCTCTGCTCTTCTTAAGTTAGCCATGTCTTGAATTTCAAATCAGATCTCACACTTGAGATCGCAAACTATTTACCCGTCTTGCCGGGCTTCAACTTCAGCTGCACATCGGCATAGCGCACGCCTTTGCCTTTATAGGCGTCGGGCTTGCGCAGCTTGTGCATCTCAGCGCAAACCTGGCCCAGCTTCTGCTTGTCGATGCCGGTAACCGTCAAGGTCGTCTGATACTGCTGAATGCTGCCCTTGGTGGTCATACGTTCGGCCTTCGCTTCAATGCCCTCCGGCAAAGGAAACTCAATCGGGTGCGAGTAGCCAAGCGAAAAAACGATCTTGCGGCCCTGCACGTCAGCCTTGTAGCCCACCCCGACGACGTCCATCTGGCGCGAGAAGCCTTCCGTCACGCCGGTGACCGCGTTGTTGGCCAGCGCGCGCGCCAGGCCATGCAGCGCCGCGAAGTCTTTCGAGCTGCGCTCGGCGATCAGGGCCCCGTCTTCAATCTTGAAAGTGATCCCGTCAGGAATCGGAGTCTTCAGCACGCCCTTCGTGCCCTTAACTTCCAGCTCACCGCTTTTGATGTCGACGGTGACGCCCTTGGGAATCGTGATCGGTTTTTTACCAATGCGAGACATAATTCATCAAACCCGTACTTTGTGCTTCGTTCTCGGTACTTTGAAAAGACCAAACCAAAGGTCAAAGTACAAAGACCAAAGTTCGTTTTTCCTTAATAGACTTCCGCCAGCAATTCGCCGCCGACGTTTTCCTTCCGCGCCGTCTTACCGCTCATGAGCCCGCGCGAAGTCGAAACGATATTGATACCGTAACCGCCGAGCACTCGCGGAATTTCGTGCGAGCCGACATAAACACGGCGACCGGGACGCGACACCCGCGCCAGATGCGTAATCGAGGAAGTGCCCCGCGCATCGTAACGTAAGAAGATGCGCACGGACTTCTTGGCGCCTTCACCCTTGATGACGAAGTTATTGATATAGCCTTCCTCTTTGAGGATGCGCGCGATTTCCAGCTTCAACTTTGACGCCGGGATATCGACACGAGAATGCTTGGCCGAGACCGCATTCCGAATTCGCGCCAACATGTCGGCAATAGGATCAGTCATTCCTTAACTCCAAAATGTCAGTTGTTCAGCTGTTTGTTGTCCGTGGCTTGCTGCTGTTTCTCGCAACCGACAACCGGCAACTGACGACTAACGTTCTACCAACTAGATTTCACGACGCCCGGGATTTGACCCGCCAGCGCCAGTTCACGAAAGCAAATTCGGCACAAGTGAAACTTGCGCAGGTACGCGCGCGGTCGACCGCATCGGCGGCAACGCGTATACGCGCGCGACGAAAACTTGGGCTTGCGATTAGCCTTCGCGATTAGTGATTTTTTTGCCATAACAGTTCAGATATCAGAGGTCAGAAATCAGATGTCAGACTTTGTGCCGGCGGAGCGTCTGACCTCTGACCTCCGACCTCTGACTTCCGGGCTATGCCCTAAACGGCATCCCCAACGCCTTCAAAAGTGAACGCGCCTGATCGTCGTCGCGCGCGGTCGTCACAATCGAGATATTCATGCCGCGCAGCTTGTCGACCTTATTGAAATCGATCTCCGGAAAGATCAACTGCTCGCGAATTCCGATCGTGTAATTGCCGCGCCCGTCGAATGCCTTTGGGGAGACGCCGCGAAAATCTCGCACGCGGGGCAGCGCAATCGATACCAGGCGATCAAAAAACTCGTACATTTGTTCGCCGCGCAGCGTCACCATTACGCCAATCGGCATGCCCTGCCGCAGTTTGAAACTGGCGATCGATTTCTTGGCCCGGGTGATTACAGGTTTCTGCCCGGCGATCGCTTTCAACTCTTCCACCGCAACATCCAGAACTTTGGCGTTCGCAATCGCCTCGCCCATCCCCATGTTGAGGACGATCTTGTCCAGACGCGGAACTGCCATCGGGTTTTCAATCCCGAACTCGCGGGCGATTGCCGGGGCAACCTCTTTCTGATAACGCTCTTTCAGTCTTGCCATAATCGTGTCCGACAAACTTCAGTTTGTCGTTAGTGTTCGCAATGTCAGCGACAAACTAAAGTTTGTCGTACTTATTTTTCGATTGAGTGTCCGCTCGCGGTGGCCACTCTGAATTTCGATCCGTCGCCGTCGACTTTGTAACCGACGCGGGAACGCTTCCCGGACTGCGGGTCGACTATCTGAACGTTGGAAATATCGATCCACGATTCTTTGTCGATGATGCCGCCGCCGCGATTGCCGGCCGGTTTTTGGTGTCGCTTGATCATGCCGGCGGCTTCGACCTTCACCTTGCCGCGCGTCGGAGCAACCGCTAAAACCCGGCCACGCTTTCCCTTGTCGCGCCCGGCGATCAGCACCACCTGGTCGTTCTTCTTGATTTTTGCTCTTTTCCTTGCCTTCACTTTTGAACTCCGAACCGCCGCCTAGATTACTTCCGGCGCCAACGAAACAATTTTCATGTAATTCCTGTCGCGCAGCTCGCGGGCCACCGGACCAAATACGCGCGTGCCAATCGGCGTCCCGTCTTCCTTGATCAGGACGGCGGCATTTTGATCGAAACGAATGTAGGTGCCGTCGCGGCGGCGAACTTCTTTGCGGGTCCGCACAATTACCGCATCCTGCACGGTGCCTTTTTTGATGGTGCCGTCGGGCGAAGCTTCTTTGACCGTCACCTTGATCCGATCGCCCAGACTGGCAATCGCACCGGTCGAGCCGCCAATGCCCATAATCATCTCGACCCGTCGCGCTCCCGAATTGTCAGCGACCTCAAGCGAGGTCTGCATTTGAATCATTGTCGATTTCCAATTGCCGTTTGCCAATTTGCCGTTGGCATCGGCTCAACTTGTTTTTCAACCTACCCATTCGCGTACCGTGAAATCGGCAATCGCAAACCGGCAATTAGCAATTTTTACTTGGCCGCCTTCTGGACAATTTCAACTACGCGCCAGCGTTTTCTGGTTGAAAGTGGTCGCGTCTCAACGATGCGCACGCGATCACCGATCGTCGCGCCCAGCTCGTCATGGGCCATGAACTTCGAGGTCCGCCGCACGTAACGTCGATACTTCCGGTGCAACACCAGACGATCGACGCGGACGACGACAGTCTTCTGCATCTTGTCCGAAGAAACCGTGCCCACCTTCTGGACGCGATTTCCGCTGCGACCCTTGGTCGCGCTGCCGGCAGGCGTCGTACTCGCCGGCGAGGACTCCGCAGCCGTCTGCGATTCGGGCGCAGCAGCGGCCGGCTCCGCGGCGCCAGCTTCAGCCTGCGACCCTGTCTCTTCAGTCACGGGGCTGTCGCTCGTTTCCATCGCCGGCGGCGCGTCCGTCTGCTCTTCTTTTTTCTTCCTTCTAAACATTTGTTTCTCAGTACGCACGCGTCCCGCGCGCTTCGTTGGCAGCACCTCCGCAGAGGTGCGTACCCGTTATGCCTTACTTTCCTTCATTTCGCGCTGTCGCACCTCGGTGTGAATGCGCGCGAGCGACTTCTTGTCCTGGCGCATTTTCTTGATCGTGTCCACCTCGCCCAGCGCCAACTTGAAGTTCAGCCGAAACAGCGACTCCTTCAGGCGATCCACCTCGGCGTGCAGATCCTCTGCAGCCATGTCGCGATACTTATCTACTTCTTCCCGTCTTTTCATAGCTCACTTCGTTCGCAGTTTCTGGTTTCGAGTTTGGAGTTTCGAGTTTCGAGTTTCGAGTTTTTGATTTCTAACTAGAAACTCGAAACGCGTAACTCGAAACTAGATTGCTCCACCTTCCTGATCGGCGCGGGTCACAAACTTCGTCCGGATCGGGAGTTTCTGTGACGCCAGCTTCATCGCGTCCCGCGCAGTCTTCTCGTCCACGCCCTCAATCTCGTAGAGAATTCGTCCGGGCTTGACGACTGCCACCCAGTACTCCGGCGCTCCCTTTCCTTTGCCCATACGTGTTTCCGCCGGCTTCTTGGTCACCGGTTTGTCGGGAAACATGCGGATCCAAATCTTTCCGCCACGTTTGATATGACGAGTCATCGCAATACGTGCGGCTTCGATTTGTCGATCGGTAATCCAGGCCGCTTCCATACTCTTCAGGCCGTACTCGCCAAAGCTGATCGCACTGCCGCGATTCGCGACGCCCTTCATTCGACCGCGCATCTGCTTACGATGCTTAACTTTTTTCGGCATCAACATAGCTGTATCTCGACTCTCAAATCTCAGATCTCAAATCTGAGATCTGAAACACTACCTGTCCGGCCTTTCTGGTCTGTCCCTGCGCGGGCGCTGCGGTCGCGGCCGTCCTTCGCGTTGGCCGGGCCGCGTGTCGTTGATCGGATCCGTCCCCGTGCCGCGGGCCATCGCCGCATTCGCATCCAGGATCACACCGCGATAAATCCAAACCTTCACACCGATCACACCAAACGTCGTGTGTGCTTCGGCAAATCCGTAATCCACATCCGAACGCAAAGTGTGCAGAGGCAACTGGCCCTGCAGGTGCCACTCACTGCGCGCGATTTCCGCGCCATTGAGCCGGCCACTGACCTTCACCTTGATTCCCTGGGCGCCGAAGCGCAGCGACTCTTCCACGGCTTTGCGCATCGCCCGGCGAAAGGCAATACGCTTTTCGAGCTGGGCGGCAATCTTTTCGGCCTGCAATTGAGCATTCAGCTCAGGCTTATGAATCTCCTGAATCGAAACCAGAACTTCGCGGCCCGTGCGCGACGAGATGTCGCCTTTGAGCTTGTCGATTTCCGATCCCTTGCGACCGATGATAATGCCCGGGCGCGAAGTGTAGATGATGATCTTCAGGCGATTGGCGGCGCGCTCGACGTCGATGTGCGAGACACCCGCGCCCGTGAAGCGCTGCTTCAGATCACGCTTCAGCTTGAGATCTTCAATCAGAAAATCGCCGAACTGCTTCTTCGCAAACCAATGCGAGTGCCAGTCCTTGTTGTAGCCGAGGCGAAAGCCGTATGGATGAACTTTTTGGCCCATGTTTTATCTCAAATTTCAGATCGCAGGTTTTGAAATCTGCAGATCAATTACTCGTCCGTCTTTTTCTTCCTGCGCAAAGCACCGCCAAGTTTTGACGCGGCCTTGCTTGCCTTTTTCTGCGGCTTTTCTTCCGCCGCCGCCGTTTCCACAGTTTCAGCTTTTGCCGCGCCTCGTTTCGCTCGCGGCGCCGCGGCGGCGCCCCCACGCTTAGCCCGCTTGCTGACCGCCGGCCTGCTCTCGCCGGCCTTGCCGTCTGCTTTTGTCTCCGCGTCCTGCTTATCGCTTGAGACCAAAACCGTCACGTGACAGAAGTGGCGGCGCTCTTTGTAAGCGCGGCCCTGCGGCGCGGGGCGCATGCGACGCCGGTTCTTGGTCGGCCCCTGATCGACGTATGCAGCCTTCAGCCAAAGATCGTCCGGATCGACCGAGATGTTCGCTTTCTCAGCCGCCTCGTTGGCGTTGGCGATCGCAGACTTAACGCACTTCTCGATTCCCAGCGCTGCGCGCTTGTTCGCGTAACGCAGAATCGCCAAAGCCTGGTTGACGTTCTTGCCGCGGATCATGTCGATTACCAGCCGCGCTTTTTGCGGCGACCCACGAAGAAATTTTGCACTCGCTCTTGCTTCCATTGGTTTATGACATAGGTCGCATCAGACCTACATTACCTATCCGTCCTATCCGGCCGCCGGCGCCGCTGCCGGCGCCACCTTGGCCGTCTTCTCTGACTTTTCGGCCTTCGTTCCCGAATGACCTTTGAACGTTCGCGTCGGCGCAAACTCGCCCAACTTGTGTCCGACCATATTTTCAGTCACATAGATCGGAATGTGCCGTTTGCCGTTGTGAACACCGAAGGTCAAGCCAACCATCTCGGGCGTAATCGTCGAACGGCGCGACCAGGTCTTGATCACCTGTGGACGCTGACCACCGGCGCGCACGCGCTCAACCATCTTGCGAATCCCTTTATCGATCCAGGGTCCTTTTTTAACTGAACGTGGCATAAGCTTCTGATTCCGAATTTCGAAATGCGAATTTCGAAATTACTTAACTCTCCGATCTCTCACAATCATCTTCTTCGTGCGCTTGTTGTGACGCGTCTTGTAACCGCGGGTCGGCTGGCCCCAGGGTGTCACCGGATTGCGACCGCCCGAAGTTTTGCCTTCACCACCGCCATGCGGATGGTCCACCGGATTCATCGCCACGCCGCGCACGTGCGGACGAATTCCGCGCCAGCGTGTGCGACCCGCTTTGCCCAGCGAAATGTTTTCGTGCTCGACATTGCCGACCTGGCCCACAGTCGCCCGGCACTCAACCGGAACGCGCCGGACCTCGCCCGAAGGCATGCGCAACTGCGCGTAAGCGCCTTCCTTGGCCAGCAACTGTGCGAACGATCCGGCCGCGCGGGCCATCTGACCACCTTTGCCCGGGCGCAGCTCGATGTTGTGAATCTGCGTGCCCAGCGGAATATTCCGGATCGGCAGAGTGTTGCCCGGCAGAATGTCTGCGTCCTCGCCGCTGTTAATCGTCTTGCCGACTTCCAAACCTACCGGCGCGATGATGTAACGCTTCTCGCCGTCAAGGTAGGTCACCAGCGCAATGTTCGACGATCGGTTGGGATCGTATTCAATCTGCGTTACCCGTCCGGGCACGCCGTCCTTGTTGCGCTTGAAATCGATAATTCGATAGAACCGTTTGTGACCGCCGCCGCGCCGGCGAACCGTGATCCGGCCGTCGTTATTGCGACCAGAAATACGCTTCTTGGGCTCGAGCAGAGATTTCTCCGGGACCGCGCCCACAGTCAACTCGTCGCGCGTCAGATAAGTCTGATAGCGCCGCGCCGGCGATGTCGGTGTTAGTTTCTTAATTCCCATAGTCTTTTAATCTCAGATCTCAAATTTGAGATTTCAGATCCGAAATTCCTAGATCGCTTCGCCGTAATCTACCGGCTTCTCGCCCTGCTTCAGCGTCACAAATGCTTTTTTCCAGGAAGGCTTACGGCCCTCAAAACGTCCCCGCCGGGCCATCTTGCCCATGTACTGCGCGGTGCGGACCTCGTCTACTTTGACCTGAAAGATCGCTTCGACCGCGGTTTTGATCTCCGGCTTGGTCGCGCGGCGATCGACACGAAACGTCAACAACTGGCGGCGATCCTGGGTCTCTTCCTTGGCAACCAGGGCCTTCTCAGTAATGACCGGCGATTTGATTATGTCCCAAACAGTTCGCATTGCTTAAACAGACGCTCCTCTATCCTTCGGCAAGCGTTGCGGGCTCTGGCTTTCGCCGTCGTGTGAACGCTCGTGGAAATCCTCGCCATCGTCTTTCGCGCGCGGCTTGAGAATGTCCGTCAACTCTTCCACCGTCCGCGGCGTCAGCACCAGCTTCTGATGATTGACCAGATCGTAAATGTTCACGCCATAACTGTTGACCACTTTCGTGGTTTGCACGTTTCGCGACGCCAGCATCAAGTTCGTGTTCTTCAACGAATCAACGATCAGAGTCTTGCCGGTCAGCTTCAACGTGCCGAGGGTGCTGATGAAGTCTTTCGTCTTGGGAGCATCAAGCTTCCAATCGTCAACTATGATTAAATTTCCCTCTCTCAACCGTTCCGAGATCGCCGCACACATCGCGCGCTTTCTCATCTTCTTCGGCAAGTTGTAGGACCAGTCACGAGGCTGGGGCCCATGCACGTTACCGCCGCCCTTCCAAAGTGGCGAGCGCAAGCTCGCTATGCGGGCCCGGCCAGTGCCTTTCTGGCGCCATAACTTGCGGCCGGCGCCGGAAACATCGCCGCGCGTCTTGGTTGCCGAAGTGCCCGCGCGCCGGTTGGCCAGAAAGCTGCGCACGGCCTCATGGACCAAAGGCTCGTTGAGTGGTACGCCGAAAACCGTGTCGGGTAGTTCAATCTCGCCAACCTCCTTGTTGGCCAGGTCGAGAACTTTGGTTGATGGCATAACAAATCTCCGTTTCAAAATAACGAACTCGCGCTCGTCAGACTACTTCTTACCTTGTCGCGCCGCCTTTTTTACGACGACTACACTACCGTTCGCACCCGGCACCGCACCCCTAATCATCAACAGATTGTTTTCCGCATCGACGCGGGCCACCGTCAGTCGCTTTATGGTGATCCGCACGTCGCCCATGTGGCCTGACGAGCGCATACCTTTGACGACCCGCGACGGGTATGCCGAGGCGCCAATCGATCCCGGCGCGCGCACGTTCATCGAGCCATGCGACTCGGGACCGCGATTAAAATTGTGCCGCTTGATGGTTCCGGCAAAGCCGCGGCCTTTTGACTTGCCGACCACGTCGACGATGTCACCGTCGGCAAACTGATCGACCAGGATCTTGTCGCCCACGTTGGTGCTGTCGTCGGAGGCCGTCAAGCGAAATTCTTTCAGGATGCGGGCCGGCGGCACACCGCCACCAGTCTTTTCAAAATGGCCGCGCATCGGCTTGTTGACGTTCTTCAGCTTGATTGGCCGATCCTCGACCAGGCCGAGCTGCACCGCGTCGTAGCCGTCCTTGCCGCCCGCGGATTTCTTTTGCACCACGACACACGGGCCGGCCTTGATGACCGTGACCGGAGTGACCGTGCCGTCCGCCGCGAACAACTGCGTCATCCCAACTTTTTTACCGATGATTCCGTTAATCATTTTTCTTAAAGCTCGGAGCTCAGCCTTTAGGCTGCCCATTTAGAGAGAACCAGTCAAAGCTTGAACTCTCCACGCTACTGCTTTCCAAAAGCTTTGATCTCGACGTCCACGCCGGCGGACAAATCAAGCTTCATCAAAGCATCAACCGTCTGCGGTGTTGGATCGAGAATGTCCATCAGACGCTTGTGCGTTCTGATTTCAAACTGCTCGCGCGATTTCTTATCGACGTGCGGCGAGCGCAGGACCGTCCACTTGTTCTTCACGGTCGGCAGCGGAATCGGGCCGGCCACGCGCGCGCCGGTTCGCTTTGCCGTCTCGACAATTTCAGTCGTCGACTGATCGAGTACGCGGTGGTCGTACGCCTTGAGCCTGATTCTGATTTTTTCGTTAAGCATATTCGCTACGCACGCTTCCGGCGTGCCTCTTCTCAATTTCAGATCTCAAATCTGAAATTTCAAATCAAAACTACTCCACTACATCCGACACCGTGCCCGCGCCTACCGTCCGGCCGCCTTCGCGGATCGCGAAGCGCAAGCCTTTCTCCATGGCGATCGGCGCAATCAACTCAATCTCCATCTGCACGTTGTCGCCCGGCATCACCATCTCCACTCCCTGCGGCAGGTGCGCCACCCCAGTCACGTCCGTCGTCCGGAAGTAGAACTGCGGGCGATAGCCTGTGAAGAACGGCGTGTGTCGTCCCCCCTCTTCCTTCGTCAAAACATAAGCTTCCGCCTTGAACTTTGTGTGCGGCGTAATCGAACCCGGCTTGGAGATTACCTGCCCACGTTCGATGTCCTTGCGCTCAACTCCTCTGAGCAGCAGACCGACGTTATCGCCTGCGACGCCTTCATCCAGCAGCTTCTTGAACATCTCGACGCCCGTCACCACCGTCTTCAGCGTCGGCCGGATGCCAACTACTTCCACTGCTTCATTCACTTTTACTTTGCCGCGCTCGACTCTGCCCGTCGCCACCGTGCCACGGCCCTGAATCGTGAAGATGTCTTCGACCGGCATCAGGAAAGGCTTCTCGATGTCGCGCGCCGGGGTCGGAATATAAGAGTCAACCGCATCCATCAACTCCAGGATATTCTTCTCCCAATTCTCGTCGCCGTCCAAGGCCTTCAAAGCTGAAACCTTCACCACCGGAATGTCGTCGCCGGGAAACTCGTACTGCGAAAGCAGCTCGCGAACTTCCAGCTCAACCAACTCGAGCAGTTCCGGATCGTCAACCGCATCGACCTTATTCAAAGCCACCACCATCGCCGGCACGCCTACCTGGCGAGCCAGAAGGATGTGTTCACGCGTCTGCGGCATCGGACCATCAGTCGCCGCCACCACCAGAATCGCCCCGTCCATCTGCGCCGCGCCCGTGATCATGTTCTTCACATAATCGGCGTGACCCGGACAGTCCACGTGTGCATAGTGCCGGTTCTTGGTCTCGTACTCGACGTGCGCCGTGGCGATCGTGATGCCTCTGGCCTTCTCTTCCGGCGCCTTATCAATCTGGTCGAAAGCCACAAACTGCACCTTCGGATTGTTCTTCGCCAAAACCTTCGTGATGGCCGCCGTCAAAGTCGTCTTGCCGTGGTCCACGTGCCCAATCGTCCCGATGTTTACGTGCGGCTTACTGCGATCAAATTTCTCTTTGCTCATCTTTGTCTCTCGTCCTCAAACGGCACAGTCTTCAGCCTGTGTCTGAGTTGTAATAAACAAAAAGAGCACAGACTAAAGTCTGTGCTACTTGCTTGCCACGCCCTGAACTTTCGCGATCACTTCTTCAGCAACATTCTTGGGCGCCTGATCATAACGCTCGAAATGCATCGTCGAAGTTGCGCGGCCCTGTGTGGCCGAGCGCAGGTCGGTCGTATAACCAAACATTTCTGAGAGCGGCACGTACGCCGTGATCACCTGCGCACCACCCGGCCTCATCTCGGTTCCGGCGAACTGGCCCCGACGCTTCATCAGATCGCCGTTAACCGCGCCCACATAATCGTCGGGCGTGACCACTTCGATCCGCATGATTGGTTCCAGCAGAACCGGTTTGGCTTTCTTGACCGCGTCCTGAAAAGCCAGCGAACCGGCAATAATAAAAGCTCGCTCGTCCGAGTCGACTTCATGAAAACCGCCGTCAACCAGACGCACTTTGATGTCGACCAGGTCATAGCCGGCCAGGAACCCACGCTCCATGGCATCGTGCACGCCCTGCTCGGTCGGCTTGATGAACTCGCGCGGGATTGCGCCGCCCTTGATCTCATTCTCGAAAACAAAACCTTCGCCCGGCGCCGGCTCAATCTCGAGCTCAACGTGCGCGTATTGCCCGCGACCCCCAGTCTGCTTCTTGAAGATCTCTTTTCCGGCAGCAGCCTGCGTAATGGTTTCGCGATAGGCCACCTGCGGTTTGCCGACGTTCGCCTCGACGCCAAACTCGCGCTTCATGCGGTCGACGATAATTTCCAGATGCAGCTCGCCCATGCCGGCAATAATCGTCTGGCCGGTTTCATGATCGGTAGAAACGTTGAACGAAGGATCTTCCTGAGCCAGACGTCCCAGGGCAACACCAAGCTTGTCCTGATCGGCGCGCGTCTTGGGTTCGACTGCCACGCGAATAACGGGCGCCGGAAACTCAATCGCCTCAAGAATGACGGGCTTGTTTTCGTCACAAACCGTATCGCCCGTGGTGACTTGCTTCATTCCGCCGATGGCGATGATTTCACCGGCGCTTGCAGCTTCAATATCTTCGCGCTTGTTTGCGTGCATGCGCATCAAGCGGCCGACACGCTCGCGCGAATCCTTCGCGGTGTTGTAAGCGTACGAACCGGATTTGATCGTGCCACTATAAATGCGCACGAATGAAAGCTGGCCAAGATGCTTGTCAGCCATGATCTTGAAGACCAGACCGCTGAACGGTGCGCTCGCATCCGGCGGGCGAGTTTCTTTCTGGCCATTCTTTGGATTCACACCCTCAACCGGCGGAATATCCAGAGGTGACGGCAGATAGTCAACTACCGCGTCGAGCAATGTCTGCACACCCTTATTCTTGAACGCCGACCCGGTGACCACCGGCACCAATCTCAATTCGATTGTGCCTTTGCGGAGGGCCGCGCGAATCTCGTCTTCAGTAATTTTTTCGCCTTCGATGTACTTGTGCATCAAGGCATCGTCGACGGTCGCGACCGCTTCGATCAGCTTCTCGCGCGCCGCGGCGGCTTCTTCCTTCAGATCTTCCGGAATCTCAACGGTTTCGTACTCGGCGCCTTTCGACTCATCGTTCCAGATCAAGCCTTTCATCGAGATGATGTCCACGATGCCTTTGAACTGATCTTCTAATCCGATGGGAATTTGGATAGCGACGGGATTGGCCCCTAAGCGGGAAATAATCGAATCAAACGAACGCTGGAAAGACGCGCCGGCGCGATCGAGCTTGTTAATAAAACAAATGCGCGGCACGCGATACTTGTCGGCCTGGCGCCAGACAGTCTCTGATTGCGGTTCCACCCCGGCAACGCCGTCGAATACAGCGACAGCGCCATCGAGCACGCGCAGGCTGCGCTCAACTTCCATCGTGAAATCAACGTGGCCCGGAGTATCGATAATGTTAATGCGGTGATCGACGCCGTTCCGTTCCCAGAAACAGGTCGTGGCAGCGCTGGTAATAGTGATCCCGCGCTCTTGCTCCTGCTCCATCCAATCCATGATCGCTGTGCCCTCGTGCACCTCGCCGATCTTGTGCGTGATGCCCGTGTAATAAAGGACACGTTCCGTGGTGGTGGTCTTACCAGCATCGATGTGCGCCATGATGCCGATGTTCCGGAACAGATTTAAGTCTTGCTTAGCCATTGATAAATAATTTTTCGTTAGACGCCGGAGTTGTCCGGCAGCGCACAAGTGCGCCGTCTAAACGGTTACCACTTATAATGCGCAAACGCCTTGTTGGCGTCCGCCATGCGATGCGTATCTTCTTTTTTCTTGACCGCGTTGCCGCGATTGTTCGCCGCGTCCAATAATTCAGCCGCGAGCCGATCGGTCATTGTTTTTTCGCCGCGCCCACGGGCGTACTGCACGATCCAGCGAATCGCCAGGGCGCCGCGGCGCTCCTGGTGCACCTCGACCGGAACCTGGTAAGTGGATCCGCCGACCCGACGCGATTTCACTTCGACCGTGGGCCGAACGTTTTCGATCGCGCGCTTGAAAACCTTCAAAGGCTCTTCGTTGGCCT